>JACCDH010007223.1_pt1 | contig 17153 bp, 10 predicted proteins | sample 7442481 | NCBI WGS metagenome assembly JACCDH01 (sample SAMN15323433, study PRJNA562643) | freshwater metagenome | isolation source: river surface water | place: USA:Blue River Watershed | collected 2017-08-15
CTTTTTCAAAACCAACACATTGGTGTCGCTGTATTGAATCTGCCAACGGCCACTGCGCATAGAGTCCTGCAGCAATTGGCTCAGTTCAGGTCGTATGATAGGATACATGGCTTCTTCACTTGGCGAGGCGATGATGTATTGTGCATCCTTAACAATTGGCAGGGTGTAACATTTATCGCGATAAGCCAAATGCGGCACAAATGGCGTTTGAGCTGCCACTATAGCATCTTTAGGAATAATATTTAATTGTTGATGAACAACTTTCACATCATAATTTTTAACATAATGCGATTTTTGATATAGGCGCACTCTCGAATAGTCGTGCCAGTAAACGGTATTGTCCATGTACTTAAATGTGCAAAAAACAATGCCAAAAAGTGAGGCCCAAATCAATTGGTAACGGTACTTCAGTAAATCATTCGCAATAAAAAACAGACCCATGACCAGAACTGGCGCTAACTCAATGGAATAATGTGTATCGATGCTCCATGCTGCGGGATCGTCGTAACACAGTTTCATCACCAGCATGGGCAATATCATCAGCAGGAAGGCCGGGCGCATGCCTAAAAACAAACCTCCACTCATAGCAAAGAAAAATAAAAACTCGGTTTTCACGCCATTGTGTTCAGGTTTTCCGAGGTGGTTACTGAATAATACTTTTAGAAAATCCAAAGGTTGTGTGAAAACAAATTTAAAAGCTTCTGTGTAATTATTCCCCAGGGCTTTGAATTTGTAGTGTTCATACTGACCGGAATTGGCCAGGGCTGGCATCAACACTTTTAAAACCAATAGAAAATATAAGAGGGACAATACAGACATGATTAAAAAATGCTTCTTCAATCCCGAATCTTCTTTGTAAGTGATGGCCAAACCCAAAGACACAAACATCATCCAAAGGGGCATGGTTTCTTTGCCCAGCCAAATGGCGACAATCAAAATGCTGATGGCTTTGATGTTTTTAGTTTCTGCAAAATAGAAGACCCATGGCAGGAGCATCGCCGCCAACACATTGCTATGGAAATCGAAGGACAATGCAGCAAAAACCGGGAAAGACAGATACAAACAGAGCTGTGCCAGTAAAGCCATTTTAGTGCTTTGAGAACGCTTAAGAATTGTAAAATACATTCCCAAGCCACCTGCCAGAATAAAAAGGATTTGGAATATGAGGAGAGTATACTGACCAAAGATAAAGCCAAAGGGCGACAAGAGCGGCAAGTACAAATCGAAGTGATCGGACAAGAGATTTTCTGCTACAGGCTTGAAGATGGCTTTATCGTTGAATTGTAAGTGTCCATAATCGTACAGCGCATTGGTATACACACCCAGATCAAGAGCAAAGGTCTTGAACAAATAATGGTTCACAAATACCAACAAACTGTATACAAGCAAAAAAAGTATTGCAAGCAGAAAGGCTAATCGGTGTTTTTTAAAGAGACTAATTAGAACCATACACACATATTGGCAATAAATAACTGTGAGAAATTATACGGATTTCTCTGGCGATTGAGGTACACATTTTTATCCGAATAGTTAGTGCGCGACTCGAGGCGAAAAAGTGAGTTTTTATTGATTCTGTAATTAAAGCAGAATCCTGAACTAAAAGAAGAAAATCCAGAAACACCATTATTCGATTTTATCTGAACACTGTTAGGATCTTCGAAATACTCGACTCTAAAAGCCAGTGCCGCTTTTTTATTGAATCGATATTGTAGGATACCGTTCATTTGCCACCACGATGAATAAGATTGCAGAGAAAGAGTATCCTTTTTTTCCTGATACCCAAGGTAAGCACAGGCGGTGGCCGACCATTTGCCGTCTGGATTGTATATCATATAAAGATCACTGAAATAGCGCGTTCTGAAATCTGGGTTAAGCACCGAAGATTCGTCGCCGATATAGGTATCCCAGTTAAAAAGGATTTTATTATTGGGACGGTATTCAATCTGAGTGCCTAATGAAAGTGGATTATTAATATCCTGAATAGTCTGCCAGCCATTGAGGAGATAGAAATACGATTTGAATTTTGAATTAAGAGGCAGAGAGAGTTTAACACCTGAAAGGTAGTACGGTACGTATTCTGGCGCAAAGGAACGGGTATACATCAGGTGGTCTTTACTGATGGCTGATTCGTTGGTATAGGGAGAAGGCAGAACGCCTGCATCTACCCAGATATCTCTTTTTTTGGAGAGACGCACCCCCACATTGGCTTCCAGCATATTTTTAAGGGTACCATTTTCTCCGGCATAGTTGGCGTTAACATAGGTTCCAAATCCGGGCACAAAATGCGCTCTCACAAAGTCGTTGATATACCTAAAATCGGCATAAGCCAGATTGACATTGACTTCGTTATGACGGGCTGATGAGATGGCGTACGGACGATCTGAATTAATTGGGTGATTGAAATCGTAGCCATAATATACATCGACTAATCCACCAACAGTCACTTTTCCTTTTTCCAAGGAATCATAGACATTCACCATACCAGAATTGGCCACTTGGCCTAGAACTTTGGAAGTAATAAAAAGCAGGAGAATAATTAAAAGTCTCATAGGTTGATCTTTGAGACAAATGTAAATAATAGAATTTACATTATAGATTTAACTTTTGCAAAACTTGATGGTAAGATATTGGTCCTGTTAACTTATCTACCACTTCCCCTTTTTGTATAAAAAGCACAGTTGGCAAATTTCTTACCTTAAGTTGGACCGCGATGCCTGATTGATCATAGGCATTTACTTTTCCGAAGATAACCTTGTCGCCAATTTCATTATCTAATTTTTCAATAACAGGGTTGACATTATTGAGACAGGTGGCACAACCTTCAGCCCAGAAATCTAATACCAGAGTTGAATCATTTTGGGCTAAGAGCGACTTAAAATTATCTTGTGTTACAGTGATCATAATGCACAAACATAGCTGCTGTGCGAGATGAATCAAAATTGTTTAAATTGATACGGGTATAAAAAAAGGGACCATGAAAATGGTCCCTTAAGTATAACATTTTAATTATAAAACGAATCAGGCAAGTTGCGCGTCTATTTTCTGAGCAAGCATAGTTTTAGGCACTGCACCCACGATTTTATCAACTACTTCACCACCTTTGAAAACTAAAAGTGTAGGAATGCTTCTGATACCGTATTTAGAGGCTACGCCTGGGTTTTCGTCAACGTTAAGTTTACCTACCACTGCTTTGCCTTCGTACTCGCTAGATAGTTCTTCTACCAAGGGACCGATCATGCGGCACGGTCCGCACCATTCAGCCCAGAAATCTACTAAAACCGGTTTATCTGATCCTAATACATCCTGTTCCCAACTTGAATCTGTGAATTGTTTTGCCATTTTGTTACTATTATTTAAGGGTTCAAAAAAAATACTTTATTTTATTCTTCTGCAAATTTAAAATCCACATCTCATATTGTAACATCGATTTTAATAATTGCTATATAGGTTTTATGATGTTTATAAATTTTCCATTTCTGATTTGACAAAGGCTGTTAATTTTTCTCCTTTTAACAGTCCTTTTGCTAGCATTGCCAGGTTCAAAGCTTTTAACGCCACATTTTCAGCACTTTCGTCGCTCCCCACCAATTGCTTCGCTTTTGGATGGTTAGTATTCAGGATGGTTTGATAATTTAAAGGCATATTGCCAAACATATTAAACCCATTCATTTTACTCATATCACGCATTCTTCTGTCATATTCGCTTTCTGTTACTACTAACAATGGTTCTTCAGGTGAGAGTGCCTCTGTTTTGAATTTTATTTCACTGTTCTGATTAACTTTCTCGAATAACCCAAGAAGTTTGCTGGCTTCTTCTTCATTAAGCAATGCTACTGTAGCACTTTCTGATGGTATCAATCTATCCAGTGCATCGGCATCTACCCTCTTCAACTGAACCTTTTCATTGTGTTGTTCTATATATCCAGTAAAATGATTGTCTAATGGTCCTTCGAACTTCAACACACTATATCCCCTTCCCTCTGCTCCACTGATATACGAATGTTGTTCATCAGCATGATTGGTATACAACAGTATGAGATTGCCATCTTTGTCTGTCTGAGCTGGTCTGACAGTCTCAAGATACTCTTGAATAGTAGAAAATTTACCGTCAGTAGTTTGCAACAAACAGAAATCTTTTCCTTTTTCTGCAAACTTCTCATCACTTAACATACCATATTTAACGAACAAGTCGATATTAGGCCATTTGGCCTGAAAATCTTCTCTACTGGCTTTAAATAGTTCAGAAAGCTTATCTGCCACTTTCTTAGAAATATGACTGGTAATCTTCTTAACATTTGAATCACTTTGGAGACTGCTTCTAGAGACATTCAGTGGAATATCTGGTGAATCGATTACGCCGTGCAACAGCATTAAGAACTCTGGCAATATATCTCTGACATTGTCTGTAACGAATACCTGATTGCTGTATAACTGTACTTTATGTTTCTCTGCTTCGATAGCGCTATCCACTTTAGGGAAATATAAAATCCCGGTAAGGTTAAAAGGATAATCGACATTGATATGTATCCAGAACAATGGTGCTTCTGCAAATGGGTAAAGCGACTGATAAAACTTGATATAGTCTTCGTCTTTTAATTCAGATGGCTTGCTCAACCACAAGGGTTTTTCTTCATTAATAATTTTACCATCAAACTCAATAGGCACTGGGAGGAAGCGACAGTACTTGCTTAATAATCCAGAGATTTTAAATTTATCATTGAAGTCCATGCTATCTTCTGCCAAATGCAGAATAATATCAGTACCTCTGGACTTGCGATTGCCTTTACCAATAGTAAAGGTTGTGCTACCATCACACTCCCAGCTGGCTGATTTTGCTTTTTCACGGAAAGATAGAGTCTGTATTTCTACTTTAGATGCCACCATGAAAGCGGAATAGAATCCGAGACCGAAATGACCGATTACATTGGCATTTGCATCGGCTTTGTCTTTGTATTTCTGAACAAACTCTTCGGCTCCAGAGAAGGCTAATTGATTGATGTATTTGTCAATTTCTTCCTCTGTCATACCAATTCCATTATCACTAATTGTCAGTGTTTTGGCTTCTGTATCCAGGCTTACGGTAATTTTAAAATCACCAGTTTCCCCTTTAAATTCTCCAATGCGAGAAAGGGTATTTAATTTTTGACAGGCATCTGTCGCATTAGAAATTAACTCTCTCAGAAATATCTCATGATCGCTGTAGAGAAACTTTTTAATAATTGGGAAGATGTTTTCGGTATTGACTGAAATTGAACCTGATTTACTCATAATTTCTTTTTGATGTGTTGTGTTCTACAAGAATCAAATACCATACCCCGAAAAATATGCCGTAATTTTGTCATATTTGCAGACAAAATGTTTTTTTATCTGTCAAAAATATTACTCTTTCTTATCAAACCGATGATATGGGTGATGGTACTTTTACTAGGCGCCATTATCACCAAAGATGAGTATAAACGCAAAAAAAGATTAATTATCGCCACCTTGCTTTTGTTTATTGTTTCTAATAGCTTTCTGGTAAATGAAGCCATATTATTTTACGAAAGTAATGGCACAGAGCAACTGGATTCCAGCTATGAAGTTGGACTTGTTTTAGGAGGATTTTCGAGAAAAGACACCACACTTGACAGAACCGTATTTTTTGAGGCCAACGACAGACTCATGCAAGCCATCAAACTTTACTACGAAGGCAAAATAAAAAAAATAATGATTTCCAGCGGGAATGCCAGCGTCTTGCATCAGGAACTAAAAGAGGCCGATGCTGTACACGATTATCTACTGGGCATTGGTCTGCCTGATTCTGCTTTAATCATTGAGAAGCAAAGTCGCAATACGCTCGAAAACATTCAATTCAGCAAAAAACTACTGGATTCTTTGGGTATAAAATCCAGAGTGCTTGTCATCACCTCTGCCTGGCATATACCTCGCACCGAACTGTGCACTAACAACAATCTTCAGGCACATTTCTATGCCACCAATTATATGGCTGACAGACGCCGCGATTACAGTCCGGACAACCTCCTGGTACCCTCTGCCACTGCCCTGTCTAAACTTGAAATGCTATTGAAAGAACTTGTAGGGTATGTTTTCTATTTATTAAAGGTGTCCTGATTTTTCAGCACTTGTTTTAAACTTATTTTCTATTTTCAATCAAATTGAGCGTATTTGCTGAGGCAAATGAAAGTACACATTATTGCCTGCGGAGGTGCTGTCATGCACAATATGGCCATTGCTTTACATCTGATGGGACATCAGGTGAGTGGCAGCGATGACGAGATCTTTGACCCTGCTTTATCGCGACTAAAGAAACACGGACTGGCGCCTGAGGCATTTGGTTGGTTCCCTGAAAAAATCACATCAGATACAGACATTATTATTCTTGGGATGCATGCAAGAAAAGATAATCCAGAGTTGGCAAGAGCAAGTGAACTCGGATTGAAAATATACAGTTTTCCGGAATATGTATACGAACATGCCATCAACAAAACCCGCATCGTCATTGGTGGAAGTCACGGTAAAACCACTACTACAGCCATGATTATGCATGTATTAAAAACTCTGGGCAAAGACTTTGATTATCTGGTAGGATCTCAACTTGAAGGATTTGACACCATGGTTAGATTTTCTGATGCTCCCGTTATGGTAATTGAAGGCGACGAATACCTTACATCTGCTTTAGACCCTGTGCCAAAGTTTCATAAATACAAACCTCAAATTGCTTTGATAACAGGCATTGCGTGGGATCATATCAATGTATTTCCAACATACGACAATTATGTCGATCAGTTTAGAATTTTTATTGACAGCATAGAGTCAGGTGGATCTCTGGCCTATTTTGGAGGAGATAAAGATTTATGTCAACTAGCTGAAAAATCTAATGTAAAAGCCACAGCCTATACTACCCCAAACTATCATATCAGAAGTGGTAAAGTAGTGGTATCCAAAGCAGAGAGGTATACGCTCGAAATCTTTGGAGAACATAATCTGCAGAATGCAGAGGGCGCGCGACTTGTTTGTGCAGAGATAGGGATTAGCGAGCACGACTTTTACACTGCATTAAGCAGTTTTAAAGGTACTGCCAAACGACTGGAAAAGGTGCATGATGCCAACAAACTGGTTGTTTACCGAGATTTTGCCCACTCACCGAGCAAACTAAAAGCCACTGTTGACGCGGTAAGAAACCAATATCCAGATCATTTTATGATAGCAGCATTTGAATTGCACACATTCAGCAGTTTAAACAAAGAATTTTTACCACATTATCAACATTCTATGGATGTGGCTGATGCGGCAATTGTGTACTTTAACCCACATGTTTTTGAACTCAAAAAAATGCAAATGCTTAATAAAGAGGATATTAAACAAGCATTCGGAGAGAAAACAGAAGTCATAGACGATACCGAAAAATTAATTTCAAAAATCAGCAATTTAAAAAGCAACGTTTCTGGTCAACCATGTGTCTTACTACTTATGAGTTCCGGAAACTTCGATAATGCCATACTCTGGTAGGCATTTTTGCGTTTTCAGAATTCGTTTTTTTTACGTATTTTCGTAAACTTAACTTTTAATCAAACTGAACGACGCACGCATATGACTAAACGATTACTGGTCTTTTTAACATTACTTTCTTTCATTCAACTTTCTTACGGTATTTCCTGTATGACAGGATGGCGATACAACAGGAGTATTACTGTAACAAATCCAAACGCTTCAGCTTATACCAATTTCCAGGTAAAACTGATTGTTAACACTCAAGCCTTGGTTAGTGCCGGTAAAATGCAGGCCAATGGAAGTGACATTAGATTTACTGATGGCTCTTGCAACAATCTTCATTACTGGATTGACAGTAACATGAACACCACTACTACGGTGATATGGGTAAAAGTCCCAAGTCTTCCTTCGAGCGCTTCAACAACTATCTACATGTACTATGGCAACTATTGTGCGACAGCTGCCCAGAACGGTGATAGTACGTTTATGTTATTCGACGATTTCAGTGCAGGCACCTACAATACTGGCAAATGGACAGCCTATCAAACCACTGTTGGTTCTGCTTCTGTATCTCAATCTGCCGGTAAAATTGCCATAACGACAACAGCCGCTACTGACAATATTTTACGTTCAGTTTCCGCTTTCACCAGTCCGTTTGTATTAGATGCAAAAATCACTGGCAACTCAGGTTCTTCACCAAGTATTGCGATATTAAACAGTGGCACTTTTACAGGTGTTACGATGTTTACCAATAACGGCACTGGCAACTTTAACACCAACCAGGCTACTGCTTCGGGCTCCAGTTATACGGCAGCAAACAATGCTTCTGCGACTGCAAGAAGCAATGGCTTTTGGTCATTAAGCTGGCCTGCTACCAATTTAGCATCTGGCACTTTCCCGAATGGCGCTGGGCAAACATTACTTACAACAGCAGCCCTTTCTGCCAATGCTCAGGTAGCATTTGGTATCTTCAATTCTGGTACAGGCTCTTTAAGTGCAGAATGGTTAAGAGTTCGCAAATATGCTGCTGTAGAACCAGGAACAACCCTAAATGCAGAGAATGCTCAAGGCATTAACATTACATTTACACCTGCTGCCATTTGTCCTGGCAATACCATCACTGTTAGCTTTACCAAAAACGGCATTTTCTTTAGTCCGGGTAATACCTTCAAAATTGAACTATCAGACTCTGCAGGCAATTTCGGAAGTCCGACTCTCCTTAAAACCATTATTGATACTGTTTTAACTACGCAGATCATCGAATTACCTAAGACCACATTACCAAGTTCTAAATATAAAATCAGAGTAACATCAACCAATCCTGCTCTTACCTGCTTTACATCTAATGCCAGCTTAATTGTTTATCCAAAACCAAACGTTAGCTATACTGTTTCAAATGACAATCAATGTTTCAAGAACAACAGATACAATTTCACTTCTACATCTACGATTAGTTCAGGGTCAATTACAAGTTACATCTGGAACTGGGATGATGCAACAAAGCTGGATACTTTAACAACAGGAACAGCTTCTCATAAATTCAAATATTTCTATCCATATTACTATCCGAAATTAACTTTAATCAGTAACAATGGTTGTAAAGATTCTGCTTCAATCCAAATCAACATGAAGGAGTCTCCAAACATTATCACTGAATTCAATGATACCATTCAGTGTTTCAGAGGTAATTTCTACATCATCAAATCACTTACCAGTCCTTCAACTGGTGTTATCACTGCATTAAGTTTTAATTTCGGGGATGGCAGTCCGACTGTCAGCAACCTGGACTCAGTAACACACCACTATGCCAACCCTGGTACTTATTTTGTTCGTCAGATTAACACGCATAGTAATGGATGTAAAGACACCAACGATCTTGCATGTTTGGTGAATGTTCATCCTAAGGCCATTATCAACACCAATGACACTGACCAGTGTTTAACCGGCAACAGATTTATTTTTGAATCTCAATCAACCATTACGAATGGTTTACCAATTATCAACTACTGGAACCTAAGCGGAGGAAATACAAGAGATATGCAAGATTCAGCAGAGGTAACTTATACCACTGCAGCCAACAGACAGGTTCAATTAATTTCTGTCAGTGATGATGGTGTTGATGGTTGTGCGGATACCACTACTCAGGACATTCTCATCAATCCGATGCCGAAGGCGATTGTTCAGAATGTCGACGATGACCAGTGTTTCAAATACAACAAATTCAAATTCATTGGAAAATCAACGATTGCCTACGGTACATTAAGTCACGATTGGAATTTCGGCGACCTTTCAACCATGACAGGCAAAGACACTGCATTACACACATACACCAATGATGGTTCATACAGTGTTAAAATGACTGTTACATCAAATAAAGGTTGCACTGACACCATCAGAACTCCATTGAATGTCAGACCTACTCCGGTACCTTCATTTACAGTCAACAACAAAACACAATGTTTTAAATATCACGAATTCAAAGCAACATCAACTTCTTCAATCACTACTGGTACATATACCAAACTTTGGTTACTAAGTGATGGTGCAGACTATACGAATGTAGACAGCATTACGCATCTCTTTAACGTAGATGGCAACTATAAACTAACATTAGTATTAACGTCTAATTACAATTGCAAAGACACCATTTCAGATTCTTTGTATGTTCTGCCGATGCCCTTATCTGACTTTACAGTCAACAACACTGACCAGTGTTTTGAAGGCAACAATTTTACATTTACAGATAATTCAAGTTTTGCATCTGGAACAATAACAGGCAACAAGTGGTTATATGACGATGGAAACACTGCCTCTAATGCCAGTCCGGTTAGTCATATTTACACCGCCGAGAGTGCGTATAGACCAGCTTTAATTGTTTACGGAGACAATGGTTGTTTTGATACCAGTTTTGTAGACATAAAAGTGTATCCACACCCTGGCAGTGATTTCATCATTAATGATACTGGACAATGTGTCAACAACAATAACTTCTTATTTACAAACAATACCTTTATCTCAGAGGGTGCCTTTACTAATCGTTGGTTCTACGGAGATGGAAGTGCTTTTGTTGATGCATTAAATGGTTCTAAAAAATACACCAAAGACAGTACCTTCATTGTCAAAGTAATTTCATACAGTGACAGAGGCTGTACAGACACGGCCTGGAAAACGGTTACAGTATTCCCTAAAGCTAAAACTGGCTTTACCATTAACAACCCGCAGCAATGTATATTAGGCAATGCCTTTAGTTTTGTATCTACCACCACTTTAAAGAGAGGCACCTATATTACAAACTGGCAGTATGGCGATGGCAACATATTAAACAATGCATCTTCCGCCAACCACTCTTATTTCGGTGTATCCCAATACAATGTTAAACTAATCAGTCAGACTAACGAAGGTTGTATGGATACATTAACCAAACAGGTTAGAACGCTTCCAATGCCTAATGCCGACTATACTTACAATTACAATAAAAAATGTCTGACAGGCAACGACTTCCAGTTCAATGCCACATCCACTGTTAGCAATGGAACGCCAATGAACCACAAATGGTATTTTGGTGATGGAGATTCTACCATCAACTTTACTTTTGCGAATAATCAGTACGCCACTCCTGGTTTATACACTGTTCGTCTTATCTCTGCCACCAATATCGGGGGCTGTAAAGACACCATGGACAAAGTAATGGAAGTATTCCCAATGCCTGCTGCATCGTTCATTATTGACAATGACAAACAATGTTATTTAGGCAATACTTTTAACTTTGGGTCAACTTCAACTATATCAGCCGGAACGATTGACTTCACTGACTGGAATTTCGGAGACAATACAACGTCTACGATCGCAAGTCCTACGAAATCATACACCAGAGTTGATTCATTTAAAGTAGATTTATTGGTAACATCGAACAATGGATGTACCAATTCAGTTTCAAGAATGGTGCATGTTTATCCAATGCCTAAAGCAGGTTTCATTAGTAATAGAAAATTCAGTTGTTTCAAGAATAACTCTTTCAATTTTACTAACAAGTCTACAATTGGAAATGGAGGTACTATTGCTCAGTATCAATATTATTTTGACGCCTTAAATTACCCAGCGACTGATTCATCTTCTGTTGCCAGTCCGTTAAATTACAGCTACCCTAGCAGTGGTTATTTCCAGGTAATGCAGAAGGTTACTACAGATAAAGGATGCTGGGATACAACTTCTTTATACATCACTGTGAATCCAAATCCACAATTAGATTTCACTGTTGATTCAGTTTGTCTGAAAGATTCATCTATCTTTATTAACAACACGACTATTGCAGCTGGAGGAACAATTACAAGTTGGAAATGGTTATTTGGAGATGGAAAAGTTTCTACTCTGCAATCGCCAAAACATAAATACAAGAATGTGGGCATTTACGATGTAAAATTGATTGCAAACACCAATTTGGGTTGTTTCGATACGCTAACGAATCCGGCTATAGCCAAAGTGAATCCAAATCCGAAAGCGGGCTTCTTTATCACCAAAGAGCGTTCGTGGGAAAATGAAGTTGATATCCAGTATCATGATACTTCATCAGGAGCAATATCCTGGAAATGGAATTTCGGCACCATGGGAACATCTACCGACCAGAATCCAAAGTTATATTATATAGATACTTTAACTCAGCCTACCAGTTTAATTGTAACAAACATTTATGGTTGTCGTGACACCTCTTTCAAAGTATTGTTTATATCTCCGGATGTGGTTTACTATTTACCAACTGCGTTCACGCCAAACGATGACAATATCAATGAAACATTTAAACCAATCGGTTTAGCTTATGCTGTTGATTACACCTTTGTAGTATTTAACCGCTGGGGAGATATTCTCTTTAAAACCAATAACCCTCAGCAAGGTTGGGATGGCAAATACCAAAGCGAATTGGTTGAACAAGGCTTGTATTTCTATCGTTTAGAATTCATAGGTGCCGACGAACTCAGACATGAGGAAAAAGGCAATGTGATGATATTGAGGTAAGGCTTGATATGGGCATCCTACGCTCACTGCTATTATTCACTTTAATTGGATCAGCTTCAATAAGCTTTTCGACGCCTCCTGCCAGGCATTTATACCCCATTGTCTGGCAATGGTTAAAAGGCAATAGCGATAGTTTATACAGCTTCAATAACACCACTCATCCTGGAATCACAGACAATCTGAAAGATGCATACCAGGTAAGAAGAGCCAGAGAATACTGGTACCAGAAAAACATGGCAACTTTCCAGAACGGTCAGAGGCAATGGCAGGACATGAAAGACTTTCTTGGGCGATACCAGACATTAAGGGGAGTGTGGCGTTCGGGACTGGATATGGTAGAACAAACATTGGGTGGATTTACCGTTCATATTACCCCAGTTAATAAAGATAGTATAGAAATCACCCTACATGATATCAAATCACGTTGGTCGCTCTTCTTGCACTTACCTTTTGTAAAAAATGTCCCTCACAACAGTCATGATAAAAAAAACATGATGAACAGTCACTGGATATTTACATGGAGAGAACCCATACAGAACAGTTTATTCCATCAGCGTCTTTACAATAGTAGTTTTTACAGAAAGCGATTATTTACTGGGCATCATTTTTGATAAGTTATAATATGAGACTTTTTATCTTAGCGTTATTTTCAATCTTCGGCACTATAAATGTCTTCGCGCAAGACAATTTTAATTTAGTCGCCATGGGCAACCAGGCTATGAATGAGGGCCGTTATAGAGACGCTCAGGAATTTTATCTGGCTGCCCTTACAAAAGAGCCACAGAGTGGCAATATATACACCTTATTGGGATTTTGTTACCATAAACAACGACAATATAGACTGGCAGATTCCATCTTTACCATTTCCATTGGCTTAGATTCAGTTGCAAGTAAAGTATACTGGTACAAAGGCATGAACCATATAGCGCTTAAACAGGATAGTTTAGGCATTATTCAATACAAGCATTTTATTCGTCTTGAAAAAGCCCGAGGCGGACGATTGTTAGAGGCTTATAAAGCCATTGGCAAATGCTATGAACGTCAGCTATACAAAGATGGCTTATACAGCTGGCAAATTGACGAAATGCTCTATTACTATGAATTACTTGAGCAAGCAGATCCAAGCATGCAGGATGCTCCATTAATCAAAAACTTCTGTGAGAAGGTACGCCTTGAGCGACCAGATGCACAGGTAGGAAAATGGAAGATGGTTCTCTAGGGAACTATCACCAGAGAATAAACTTGAATGTGCCAGCGGCACTGAAGAATCATTATATAAAGAATATTGACGTAAACAGGCCGGTCCCAGCGGTGCCGGTTGCCAATACCCAAAAACAATCATTGATAAATACAAAGTATAGCCGTCGGACCCGCGGTCCACGGTATGGGTCGGACACGTGGTTCCTGCGCCTCGCCCAACCTTGTTCGGTCACGTCACGCTAACTTAAAAAAGGACGGTCCACGGCACAAAAAAAAGGCATGAATTACTTCATGCCTTTTTTAACATAATATAGTTACTTATTATCTTTCGCCACGTGGGATGAAAGATCTAGGTGTTTGACCAGTGTAGATTTGTCTTGGTCTGCCGATTGGTTGGTTCTCAGTTGACATTTCTTGCCATTGAGCAATCCATCCAGGTAAACGACCTAAAGCAAATAGAGCTGTGAACATTTCAGTTGGGAAACCAATTGCTCTATAGATGATTCCAGAGTAGAAATCTACGTTAGGATATAATTTTCTTTCAACGAAGTATGGATCAGTCAGTGCTGCTTCTTCTAATTTCTTAGCGATTTCAAGAACCGGATCATTAATACCTAAACGGTTCAATACATCATCACATGTTTTCTTGATAATCTTAGCACGAGGGTCGAAGTTTTTATAAACACGGTGACCGAAGCCCATCAATCTGAAAGGATCATTTTTATCTTTTGCCTTATCAACCCATTTTTGAACATTACCACCGTCTGCTTTAATCGATTCAAGCATTTCTAACACTTCCTGATTAGCACCGCCATGTAACGGTCCCCATAAAGCAGCAACACCCGCAGCAATTGTTGCATAAAGGTTAGCTTGAGAAGAACCTACTAAACGAACTGTACTTGCAGAGCAGTTTTGTTCGTGATCAGCATGAAGAATTAGTAATTTATTCATCGCATCAACTACAACCGGGTCAGGCTGGTAGTCGCTATCACTGACATGCTTGAATGTCATGTTCAGGAAGTTACTTACATAGTCAAGATTATTATTCGGATAAACTACCGGGTGTCCCATACGCTTTTTGTAAATCATAGCGCAAATGGTTGGCATTTTAGCCAGCAAACGCAATACTGTTCTGTTTTTTGATTCAGCACTTCTGTTTGGATCTAACGCTTTAGGATAGTACGCAGACAGAGATGAAATCATCGCTATTAACTGACCCATTGGATGTGATCCTGTAGGGAAAGTTTTAAAGATATTTTGAAGATCCTCGTTTACCAAAGTATGGTGTCTGATAGATTCATCAAAATCCTCGAATTGTTCTTTGTTTGGAAGTTCTCCTTTTAATAGCAAGTATGCTACTTCAAGAAAATTTGCCTTTTCAGCAAGGTCTTCAATAGAATAACCTCTATGTCTTAAAATACCCAGTTCTCCATCCAGAAAAGTAATGTTACTCTTGGTTGCACCGGTGTTTTTATAGCCGATATCTAATGTCACATAACCAGTAGTATCTCTTAACTTAGAGATATCTATGGCCTTTTCGCCTTCGCTTCCGATAATTACAGGAAATTCATAGGTGTTTCCTTCTAGATTGATGGTACAGTTTTGTGCTTTGATGTCAGGCATTTTACAAATGAAATTAGAAAATGAAATTTTTTATTTTTGTTGTTGCGAAGGTATTAATTAAATAATAACCTACAAAGCAAAGTGGAAAAAAATTTGATGTGCTGAAAAGCCTGATTTACTTAGTGCTGAGAAGATTACCTGATAACTGTCACTGTACCCGAATAATCTCTGCTCACCCCTTCTAAATCAGTGGTCTCGATCTTGTAGAAGTAGTCTCCCTGTATACAGATTTTGTTCTTATAATACCCATCCCAGACTGCATTGATATCGTTTGAGATATAGACTTTCTCTCCATACCTATTGAAAATTTCTATGGAGTAGGATCGCATTGGCGGACCGATTACCTTGAATACATTGTTTTCATTCGGACCCTTTGCATCAGGTGAAAATGCATTTGGAATATACAACTGATTAATTGGTATAAACACAAACATCTGGCTTAAAGAATCTTTACAATCGCCTTTTCCACTTGTTGCTAGTAGTTTAATCCAGAATGTATCTTCTTTTTCTTCTACTTTATAATTCAGCTCTCGTGAGTCGCCGATATACTCATTGTTGATGTACCAGTTGGTACTGTGACCGTATTTACAATAAGACAAATCCTTTAGATATAAACGAGGGTATTCTCTGGACAATTTATAACCTGGATTACTGTGTATTTTAACATCAGGTTTTGGCAAGACAGTAATAATCTCTGAAATTGCCATGGCTTCGCAGGTACTGTCATTTACCTTTGTCTTAATCACATACTCCCCAGCCTTTAGCGTGGTATTAAAATCAAAATTATAATCAAACTCTTCGACAACACTATCATTAATTAACCAATATTGTTTTTCCAATCTGGTAAATGTCGATTTGAAAGTCAGTTTAGCAGGCTCACAAATCGTTGAAGGGTAGTTTTTAACAATCTCTCCTACCTGACCATCTCGCACAATCACCATCACTTCTGCACTAACATTACCGCATATATTATTTGTCTGCAAGGTATATACAAAATTCAAAAATGGCTTAGCAACATCTGATTGTTTTGGGGTATAATGTGTGGAACGACTACCTGCACGATCAAAGGTACCATCACCATCTGTATACCAATAACCTGGAGAATTGACATTGCTCAATGCTATTAGATCCAGAACTCCACCAACGCAAACTTTTGTTCCTGAACTTTTAACACTCAACTCAGGTAGTTTTTCAACTTGAATTTCAACTGGTGCTTCAGAAAAACAATCACTTAAATTAGAATATGAATACACAAGTTGAACTGTTTTTCCGGCTGCATTATTGCTTAAAAATTGACCACCATCTAAATAATTCCCCTTCCATGTTCCACCACTTGGAAATCCTTTTAAATCAAATGGTACTGTACTCTGACAAATTTTAAGATGATCATCATGTCCGAAAGTAATTGCACTGGTATCTTTTAATTGAACTGTGAATGATTGGGTGTTTCTGCATTGGATATTTTCAGTATACAGCAATTCTATATCTCGGCGATCTGATGGATCTGTCTTTAAAATATTGTTTTTCACAAGATCTGGGCGACTCAGACACTGCCAAAAACCATTTTTACCTAATGGCAATGAAAGTGGTGCTGAATTGATACAGATAGACTGTGGGATTTTTACATTAATAGGATCTGGCTCTTCGATTAATATATTAAAGGTATCAAAATAGCTACAGTGGTTCTTATCGACGATTAAACTGTAGATTTTCTGAGTATGGCTAACGGGGTTGATAACATCTATTTCCCAGTCAATGGCATTTAAATTATTAATACTCGAACTTGGTTCGCTTGCCTTCAGATCTATTGCAAATATTTTATTTCTATC
>JACCDH010143681.1_pt1 | contig 17153 bp, 19 predicted proteins | sample 7442481 | NCBI WGS metagenome assembly JACCDH01 (sample SAMN15323433, study PRJNA562643) | freshwater metagenome | isolation source: river surface water | place: USA:Blue River Watershed | collected 2017-08-15
ACGAGGGTGTACACAGTGCATGCGAGCATTGAAACTAAACCGAATGAAAATACGTTATAAACGAGGTTCCATTGGTTGCTATCGAGTGTTACTGACATGTAGTAAGCCTCCATGAGTGCTTGATCAGTTCAGGCCGGTTGGCCTGCACCGTTCAGGAATCCATGGAGACCTCGAGGAGCTCCAGCGACCCTGACCCCTTAAGTGTGAACCTGTTCACCTGCTTTTGCATCTACAAATTGTGTTTTTCCTGTGAAAATTTTCCTACTTGAGCGTTAATTTGGGGTGAAATCGGACATTTGAAGCCTATGGGTACCCTTGCCCGATGCTGACTCAGATGCGTGAACTCAAGAGTTATCCGGGCTTTTACTCGCTCGCTGCCTCTCGCTTCATATCTAATGTCGGCAACGGCATCTCTCCAATCGCCCTGGCTTATGGGGTTCTGAGCCTTCCTGGCGCTACCGGCAAAGATCTCTCGATAGTGATGGCTGCGCGTTACGTGCCTCTCCTGGGCTTCATGCTCTTTGGAGGAGTCATCGCAGATCGATTCCAAAGAAATCGTTTAGTGGGTAGTAGCGACATCATCGGAAGTTTTGTAGCTGGAATTAGTGCGATTTCACTCATTGCAGGATTTTCCTCAACCTGGTTACTGGCGCTAATGGGTGGAATCTTTGGAATCCTCAATGCAATTTGGTGGCCCGCTATGTCGGGCGTACTTCCCGAAATTGTTCCGAAGGAGAAGTTGCAAGAGGGAAATGCGGTTGTTGGGCTACTGACAAATATTGGTTACATCGTCGGAACGCTAGGCGGTGGAATCATTGTGTCAACAATCGGCGCTGGGTGGGGGCTACTTGCAGATGCGATTACTTTCTTTATTGCAGGTGTGATTGTCTGGTTCCTGCCAATCACAGGTCGGATCAAAGATAAGAGCCCAGGAATCATCCACGATCTAAAGGTTGGCTGGCGCGAATTTATCTCCCGCTCTTGGGTGATTGCCATGGTCTTTACCTTTGCCTTAATTAATATGGCCTTCGATTCCATGCTCTCAGTGCTTGGTCCGCTTAATTTTAACGATCTTAAATCTGGTCCACAGCATTGGTCCTACAACCTGGCTGGCCTTTCACTCGGCATGTTAATTGGAGGCCTCTGGATATTAAAGATAAAACTGAAACACCCACTTTTTATTGCGATGATTTTGATAGCCCTATCTTCGGTATGGGATTTCACACTGGCATTTGATTTTCCTTTAGCCGTTTCAATTCTCGCTTCAGTCTTTTCTGGGATAAGCCTGGAAATCTTCATGGTTACATGGAACACCTCGCTGCAACATCACGTACCGGAGGAGTCCTATTCGCGAGTCAGTTCCTATGACACCTTAGGTTCTTTTGGAATTGCGCCACTTGGGATTGTTATCGCAGGCCCCTTAGCAATGCATTTCGGAGTTAACTCAATTCTGCTTGTCACAGGACTCACCACGCTGATTGCAGCTACTGCATCGCTCTTTGTTCCATCTGTCCGAAATCTACGAAACGACTAGGCTCTACATATGAATAATGAGGCAGTCGGAACTCCCCCAAAATTACGCGGATGGTCTCACCTCATAGCAACTCCTCTTGTCATCATCGCTTCACTAGTTCTCTTTCTTCTAAGTGGAGAATCTTTAAGGCTTGCGGTCGCTCTTTATTCAATTACTGCAATTATGCTCTTTAGCGTTTCTGCTATTTATCACCGCGTACCTTGGGTTCCTACTAAGAAAAAAATATGGCGGCGTTGGGACCATGCAAATATCAATCTCCTCATCGCAGGTTCTTACACACCTTTTGCAGTTGCACTCTTAGATGATCGCGATCGAAACATCCTGCTCGCCGTTGTTTGGATTGGCGCACTTATTGGGGTTGCGCTCCGTGTATTTTGGGTGGGAGCCCCGCGCTGGTTATACGTAGCAAATTATTTATTGCTTGGCTGGGTAGCCGTGGTTTATACGCCGCAACTTTATAAAGAGGGTGGCTTGTGGGTGTTACTTCCAATCTTGATTGGTGGATTGCTCTATTCGGTCGGCGCCATCTTTTACGCGCTGAAACTCCCGGGAAGAAATGCGAAATACTTTGGTTTCCACGAGCTCTTTCACGTATTTGTGCTCGCCGCGTGGATTTCGCAGTATTTGGCGGTCTCCTTCGCCATTTACCGAAATTAGCCAAATGCTCTAATCTTGGCCCATCTCCGGTGTAAGAATGTGAGTAAAAATATGGCAGAGAAGAAGTTCCGCAGTTGGGTGGGTTTTCGCGAGGAAGAAGATCGCGCCCCTGTCGCCAACCCTGTCGATCGCATTCGCGAACTGGAATCGCAGTTAGCTGATCTGCGCTCACGTCGCGATATCACCGGTCTAAGCCGTGAAGAGTTTGAGATTCTCGCTACCGAAACAGCCATGTCGATGATTAAGTCGGCGCAAGCTCGCGAAGCAAAAGCGACTGCTGCTGCCGAGAGATTGCTTAATGAAAGTAATCGGGCTGCAAAAGACAATGTAGAGAGCGCCGAAAATAAGGCTCGCAGTATTCTTGCTGGAGCAGAGAGCCGTGGAAGAAAATACATTTCCACTGCAGAAGCTGAGGCTGCTGAAATTGTTCGAGATGCCAACCGTGAGGCAAGTGCGATTGCAGATGCCAAAATCGCAGAAGCAGATGCAATCGTTGAGAATAAGAAGCGCGAAGGAGTGGCCCTGACGGCTGCTGCTCGACGTGAAGCGGAGCGTGTGATCGCAGAAGCTGCGGAAAATGTTTCTGATTATCGAGCTTGGCTCGCCGAAATCATTATTGATTCAGAACGACTTTACCGCAGCCAATCAGCTGCTCTCACCGCGGCTGAATCAGCTATTGCTCAGTCTCGCGAGAAGTTAGATGCAGCTTTTGCTCGCCTAGCTCGGATGCAAGCACAAGTTGATGCCTCTTTTAACGAAGATGGAACGGTTAAGAAATCAGCTCCAATAAAAGTGGAGAGCAAGCGAACCCGCGCTGCCATCGCCGCTCCGAAAAAAACTACGAAGAGCGTAGCTAAGAAAAAAACAGCAAAGCGTAAATAGTTTGTATGACTGCCAAACGCAGTATCCAATACATTCCAGCAATAGATGGCTTACGAGCCCTTGCTGTTATTGCAGTGATCTTTTATCACTTGGGTTTTTCGTGGATTCCTGGTGGATTTCTTGGCGTAGATCTCTTCTTCGTAATCTCGGGTTATGTCATCACGCGACTGCTTTTGGATTCGATTGCGCAAAGCGGCGGGCTTGATCTTCGCGGATTCTACTTAGCCAGAATTCGTCGACTCTTGCCAGCGCTGCTCTTTATGCTTACGACAACCACGATTGCCATAGGTATCTGGGCTCCTGACACTATTCGCAGGTTATTGATTGACGCTCCATTTTCTCTTACAGGCACGATGAACTGGTGGCTGGTAGCTCGCGAACAGGACTACTTTGAGAGCATAGGCCGGCCTTCCCTTTTACAACATACCTGGTCGCTTGCGGTCGAAGCTCAGTTCTATTTGGTCTGGCCGTTAATTCTCTACTTTATTCTTAAAAGATTTGGCAAGAATCGAATTCCTTTTGCAGCGCTTCTAATCGCCGGCGCATCTGGTCTGGCGCTGCTTCTGGTCTCAATTTCCCTGGATGTAGCAAATACCTCCAAGGTAAGCCATATCTACTTCGGAACCGACACCCATAGCATCGGGCTCTTTTTGGGAGCAGCCTTAGCGGTGAGTTGGATTCCTCAGAATTTTAAAGTTGAAGTAACAAATAAAGCTCAGAACTTTATCGACGGAATTGGCTTCTTTGGATTTGTCGGAATTCTCAGTACCTTCTTCTTTATTAACGCCTCAAATCCAGCGATGTACAAAATTGCATTCCCTCTTGCTGGATTCTTTGGCGCTGCAATAATCATGTCAATAGTCCATCCAGCTTCGCGTTTTGCCCCTGTACTGCAGAACAAAGTTCTTCTCTGGATTGGAGAACGCTCCTATGCAATCTATTTATGGCACTGGGTAATATTTCAAGTAACTCGACCCAGCGTTGACTTGGCAGGACAAGCATGGGCTTTGTATTCACTGCGAATCTTGATTGTCTTTGCTCTTGCAGATATTTCGCTGCGCTTCGTTGAATTGCCCATCCGTCGAGGCGTCATTCAATATTGGATCAAGGGGCGCAAATATCGCACCAAGCGAGAACGAAATCGCCAAACATACCTGCTTTCTGTTGCAACCGTCATCGTCATAGTAATCGCGTCGATTGTTAGCGTTCGGGCTATCTCCATAGCAAATCGAGCTCAATTAGCTCTAGAAGAATCTCTGACTGTAGAAGAATCGAATGTGCAATCGACAGTGAATGGCGGACTGTGGGTAACTGGAGATTCGGTAATTCTTGGAATCCGCTCAGTTCTCGAGGAAAATCAGCCCATCGCTTTAGTCAATGCCCGTATTGGAAGACAGGCTTCCGATCTGCTCGATGTGATCCTTCAAGATCAACAACTCGCCACACAGTCCCCCGTGGTTTTCAATTTGGGAAACAACGGAGCCCTCTCCCGGTCGGAAGTTGAAGCAATCTTCGATGCGCTCAAAAATCAGCCGCAGATTGTTGTTGTAAATACCGCTGTTCCTAGACCCTGGCGGGATGCTAATAATCAATTAATCGGTGAAATTGCCGGAAAATATTCTCAAGCCAGCGTCGTAGATTGGAACACACTTTCTACCGGACGCCCCGAGTTTTTTGCTCCTGATGGCGTGCACTTGGTTCCCGCTGGTGTTAACGCGTACGTAGCTGCAATTTTAGAAAATTTGCAGAGAAAATAAAAAACCCCGCCATCGCTGACGGGGTTTTTTATGTTATAAATTATTCGAATTGACCGGCAAATCCAAATGCTGGTGCAACTCCATATGATCCATCTGCATAGACCGCTGTGACACGGAATGAAGTTGAACCATCAGTTGATGTCTTTGCAAACTCTGCCGAATATGTGGTTGGTGAAACCTCTGAGACAACTTTCCACTCACCCATATTTGCGCGAGTTTCAACTGTGTAACCGGTGACATCACCAGCTGGCGCCTTCCATGTAATTACCATGACTGACTTAGAGCTATCTTTCCAGTTACCGATGAAACGAGATGGCGCTTCTCCTGTTGCGGCTGCTGGATCAATTGTCGCAGGCGCTTCGGGAGCAACTTCTTCATCAGCTGGTTCTGAAGTTTCTGGCGCAGCAGATTCGGTCACCGCTGGCTGCGCAGCAGTTGAGTCATCTGATTCTTTGCCCGAGTTTGAAATCACTATTGCTGCGAGGAGTACGACAGCCACAAGTACTGCAAAGAGAGTCTTTCCAGATGAACCTTGACGTGGCGCAGCACTTGGCTTTGAGGCGCTCGTTGCAGGAGTTGCCTTAGGCGCTGCTGGTGGCGGTGTCGTCGATACATTGACTGGCGCAACTGGCTTAGTTGCTGTTGCTTTTCTGACCGCAGTTTTTTTGGCGGCAGCCTTCTTTGTGGTTGTCTTCTTGGCTACAGCTTTCTTAGTAGCGCTCTTCTTAGCTGTGCTCTTTTTTGCAACAGCCTTCTTGGCAACTGCTTTCTTGACTGTGGCCTTCTTAGCCACTGACTTCTTCTTTGCTGCAGTCTTCTTGGCCGGAGATTTCTTCACGGCTTTCTTTGCTGCGCTCTTTTTCTTTACTGCCACGATATATCTCCTTGAGTGGTTGAGAAAACTAGGTTTTTAGGGCTCTGGGGTGAGTTTATCTCAGAGAGGTAAGCAAAGTGATCACATGTGGCGCGATTGCTCGGAGTGATTTTCCACGATGACTAATCGCATCCTTCTCCTGGGCGCTCAACTGAGCACTGGAAATCTCGTAGCCGTCAGGACGGAAGATGGGGTCATACCCAAAACCATGTTCGCCAACAGGAGCTCGCAGAATCCAACCGTTGAACCGTGCCTCCTCGCAGTGAGTTCTTCCATCCGGCAGATAGAGCGCAGCAACACAAGTAAAGTGCGCGCTCCGTTTCTCATCTGGAATTTCACTCAACTGCTCCAAAACTTTTGCATTATTCGCTGCATCATCTCCGTGAGTTCCAGACCATCGCGCTGAATAAATTCCTGGATCTCCATTAAGTGCATCAATGCAGAGTCCGCTGTCATCTGCAATCGCAGGGATTCCTGTTGCCAAAGACATTTCCTTCGCTTTTTTTAGCGCATTTTCTTGAAAAGTTTTCCCGTCTTCAATGACATCAGATAGCTCTGGAAAATTATCGAGTCCTAACAGATCAATCTGTCCAGGTGCAACTGCTTCAAGAATGCGATGAAACTCTTCAATCTTGCCTTTATTTCGTGTTGCAAGAAGTAGTTGGTGAGACATCTATTGAGACAACGCGCTCTTTTGACGTTGCGTAAGTTCAGCGCATCCTGCAACAGCCAAATTTAAGAGCGAGTCAAGGAGAGCGCGATCAAATGGAGCACCTTCAGCTGTACCCTGCACTTCAATAAATCGACCATCGCCTGAACAGACCACATTCATATCAGTTTCCGCGCGGACATCTTCCTCGTAACAGAGATCTAACATCGGAACTCCATCAATTATTCCAACGCTCACCGCTGCCACCGAATCTGCAAGTGGTTTGGCTCCCGCTTTAATGTGTCCCTCTTTCTGCGCCCATGAAATTGCATCAGCAAGAGCTACATATGCACCAGTAATCGCTGCAGTACGAGTTCCACCATCCGCTTGCAAAACATCGCAGTCAATCACGATGGTATTTTCGCCGAGCTCTTTCATATCAACTATTCCGCGAAGTGAGCGTCCAACTAAGCGAGAAATTTCCTGAGTTCTTCCCCCTAGTTTTCCCTTAACGCTTTCGCGATCTGAACGGGTGTGGGTTGCCCGTGGAAGCATTGAATACTCTGATGTCACCCACCCATTACCGGAATCCTTCAACCAACGTGGAACACCTGGAGTAAATGATGCAACGCAAAGAACTCGAGTCTTTCCAAATTCAACCAGCACCGATCCTTCAGCATGATCGAGCCACCCACGCGTTATTTTGATTTCACGCAGTTGGTGTACTTCTCTTCCGTCGTTACGTGCCATGAGGTGCTCCAGTTTCTTTATAGATCTTGATGTTGCACAGCAGTTACTTCAGGTCCCAGGAACCTGCGCGCGAGCGACTCAAATGCCTGAGCATCTCCCGTTGCCAAAAACCTATGTGTAGGTGGGGTTTTAGAAGGTGCTCGTAAGAGTGCGTTTTCTATAAGAACTCGGTAGAGGTCCTTAGCGGTCTCTTCAGCGCTAGAAACGAGGGAGACTCCATTACCCATGACATAAGAGATCACACCCGTAAGTAAGGGGTAGTGAGTGCATCCAAGTACAAGTGTGTCGATATCTGCATCAATCATCGGTTGGAGATATTCGCGGGCAACCTTGGTGATGGCATCTCCTGAGGTTTCACCTCGCTCTACATATTCAACAAAGAGCGGGCAGGCTACTGAGTGAATTGTTAACTGAGGCGCTGCTGCAAATGCATCCAAGTAAGCCTTTGACTCAATGGTGGCGCGAGTGCCGATGACTCCGACTCGACCAGTACGTGTAGCAGCAACCGCGCGCCGAACCGCCGGCTGAATAACTTCAATAACAGGAACTGAATATCTTTCGCGAGCATCACGCAGCATTGCAGCGCTAGCAGTGTTACAGGCGATTACCAAGGCTTTAACGCCCTGGCTAACTAAGAAATCTAGAGTTTCCAAGGAGAAATCTCTTACCTCTGCAAGTGAACGAGGACCATAGGGGCCACGTGCAGTGTCACCAATATAAATTGTTGATTCGTTGGGAAGTTGATCCAATATTGCGCGAGCTACAGTCAATCCGCCGACGCCAGAATCAAAGATTCCTATTGGCGCATTGCTCATGGGCTTTAGTCTAACTGGGGAAGTTAAGCCCACAAAGTTCCATCGAGCCCTTCGGTCGCTTCATCAACGCTGGCGCCGTAAACTCCAGTAGATAGGTACTTCCAGCCTGCATCGCAGACTATGAATGCAATATCTGCATCTTGCCCATTGCGAATTGCTTCTTGCCCCATCGCAATCGCTGCATGCAGAATCGCACCTGTAGAGATTCCGGCAAAAATACCTTCAATTTCAAGTAATTCACGTACACGTCTGACTGAATCTTCGGCGCCAACAGAAAAACGTCGTGTGAGGACACTGGCATCGTAGAGTTCAGGAACGAACCCTTCGTCAATATTGCGCAGTCCATAAACCAGTTCACCGTAGCGAGGCTCTGCTGCAATGATCTGAATTTTTGGATTTTGTTCACGAAGGTATCTACCAGCACCCATCAAAGTACCTGTAGTTCCAAGTCCTGCTACAAAGTGAGTCACAGTTGGTAGATCTTTGAAAATCTCAGGCCCTGTTCCCGAATAATGTGCAAAAGTGTTTGCCGGATTTCCGTATTGGTAAAGAAATACATAATCAGGGTTTTGTGAAGCTAAATCTTTGGCAACTCGGACTGCTTCATTTGAACCACCGGCAGCAGGGGATGAAATGATCTTTGCGCCCCACATTTCTAATAATTGCCTACGTTCGGGGCTGGTGTTTTCAGGCATGACACAAATTAAGTTATAGCCGCGAACCTTTGCAGCCATCGCTAGTGAGATTCCTGTATTGCCACTCGTGGGTTCGAGAATTGTTGACCCCGGCTTTAGAAGACCGTCGCGCTCTGCAGCTTGAATCATTGCAATGGCGGTGCGATCCTTAATAGATCCTGTCGGGTTGCGATCTTCCATCTTCGCCCAGAGTCGAACATTTGGAGCTGGGGATAAACGAGGCAGACCAATAAGCGGTGTATTACCTACTGAGGATTCGAGCGAATCGTAGCGAGCCAAAATTAGCCACCAGCGACTGCAGGCAAGATTGTGATTGAGTCGCCATCTTTAATGTGCGCCTCTAGTCCCCCAAGGAAGCGAACATCTTCATCATTGACATAAACATTGATGAAGCGACGGAGCGCACCATTTTCAAGAAGTCTCTCGCCAATACCTGCATACTGTGAATCCAAGTCAGAAATAATTGCTGAAAGAGTTGCACCTTCTGCACTTACAGATTTCTGATCCTTGGTATACGGGCGGAGAATAGTTGGGATGCGCACTTCAATTGTCATAGCCTTATTATCGCTAAAAACAGCCCCGAACTCTAATTGAAATTTATGCAGTAATCGTGACTTCTTCTTCAGTCACAACGCCGTCTACTATCCGATATGAGCGGAACTCTGTCGCAGGTGCAATCTCTTTGCGTGTAGAAACCAACACATAATGCGCTCCGGGTTCACCGGCATAGGCGATATCGGTCCGGGAAGGATAGGCCTCTGTCTCAGTGTGAGAGTGATAAATGACCACAATCTCTTCATCACGATCATCAACTTCTCGATAGAGCGCTAACAAATCTTTGGGATCAAATTCATAGAATGTTGGCGAATGCGCCGAGTTAATCATGGGCTTGAGTCGCTCTGGTTTACCAGAACCTACTGGACCGAGAATTACTCCACAGCACTCGTCAGGGTATTCAGCGCGCGATTGCTCGAGAATTGCATCAACGATGTGCTGAGAAATCTCTAAAGACATGCGCGAATACTACCCAAATAAGGAACTGCCCAAATCACGAACTACCTAGCTGCGCCTCTTCATCCTCATCAGCATCATCAATTAACGCACTCAATAGAGTTTCCTGTAACCACCCGAGCCAGGTATAGACAGCATAAACGCCACGCAATGGATCATCTGGTGCTAATAGTTCTAACTCTTCATGCGAATTATTCTCAACTTTAAGTCTGACTCCTAGGGCAAGTCGGATATCGTTGATAGCACCTAACCATGCATTGGCATTGTCGTGATCTAAATCAACGGAACCATCATCTGATGACTTTAAGTGAATGCGCATGGAGATTGCATGAGCTTGTTTCTTTTGACGTAAAGTAGATTCGGTATATCTTCGAAATTCTGATGCATCAACCGCATCTGCATAGGCGTTGGGCAATAAGCGATGCAGTACCTCGTCTTCGGGGGGCGAATCATGAGATGTGATTCCAACCATCGCAGCCAGAGGATCCTCGTGGCCATGATCAACACGCTCAGCTAGTAATTCAATAATTTGTTCGCAGAGGTTGAGTAGTACTTCCTTTTCGCTCTCTGAGAATTGGGCGATGTATGAATGATCGCCATGTCGCTTAAACCCTTCGGTCGCGGTCATATTTGATCTCCACGTTGCAAAGTGGCCCACAAGCCGTACTCATGCAGACGTGCTACATCATGTTCCATCTCTTCGCGACTTCCTGTAGAAACTATCGCTTTTCCATCATTGTGAACTTGCAACATTAACTCTGTGGCCCGCGCTTTGGAATATCCAAAGAGCTCCATGAAGACGTACACAACATATGTTTGTAGGTTTACAGGATCATCCCAGACGATGGTGACCCAAGGAGTATCGCCAGAAAAAATGGCGCGAATTTCTTCCTCGATTTTGTCGGCAGTCTTTACCATCACCGGATAATGATATTGAAGGTAGGGCTATTTATCTGAGCCCAATTCTGATCTGCGAGAACAGCCACTCTCAACGTTGCTACACCTCGGGGTAATGGATTAATAGAGGCAGTAAAAGCTCCTTGCGAATCAGTAGTTACTGATTGTCCGATGGCGCGCCACTCTTTGCCGACAAGCCTCTCGACTTGAATCAGTGCTCCTTCGGTACGCGGGCGAATACTTCCGGAAAGTTGAAGTGGTTCATCGCTACGAACTGTTCCAGGAACAGAAACCGTCATTGTGCGATTAATCGTAATTGCAGCCTCAGCCCCAATTCCTTCGGTGCGCTCCCAAGTTGGCTCTGAGTACACCCTAATAGTTGTGGCTTTACCAACGATGACCGCTTTTTCAATTCGACCTTCTACATCGGTGATGGCAGTTGCCAAAGTTCTCCACGTAGTTTCTCCTGAAGATTTTCCTTCGATGCGAACAGGAACATTGGCCAGTGGAGATTTATCCTTGATAGAGAAGGTTGCCGTAATTACCACCGGATTGCCATAATCAACGTTGCCCTTATCAACAGCAGATGTCACATTGACTCGATCCGGAGCAATCTGTTTGGCAACGTTGCGAATAGACTCCGTTGCAAGTGGTTCTTGCATTCCAAGTGTCCATGCAGTGATTCCACCTAAGCGATACTTATCCACCAACGCAGCACGCACTTCCCACCCGCGCGCATCTTGATACCAAGCTATTCGAGTTGCAGTACAAGATGTTGCCAAGCCAGTTGAAGTCTGGCCGTTATAAGTTTTATCGTAGGTAAAGGTGCTTTCCCCAAACTGTTCATTAAACGTTGGCGTAGCTCCATATGTTTGTGCCAGCGATAGCGCATTGCGCATTACAAAGGTTGCTGCTTTTGCACCAACCTTTACGGTATTTCCTAAATTCGCAGGGCAGATTCCATTGACTGCTGTGACCCAATCGCGACCATAACCAGGAACACCTAGGTATACCTTCGATGCTGGCATGATGGAGACCGCATATTTCACAGTTTTCTCTGTCCACGCTAGCGGGCCTATCGGGCCAACTTTGGCAACAGAGTAGTCATAGGTCATGATTCGCAAACGGTCTATATATGGCGCGATATCTGCCCAAGCATAAACAAAATAACCTTTCTGCTTCTCATTAGGATTCCAGACATATGGAGTAGAAACTGAAAGCAATTTGTTTTCGGCCTTGAGGGCAGCACTTAACTCTTTTACGAGCGCCACCCAATGAGGGGCGGTTGCTTTCCACGTGTTATTCCCGTCGACAAATGCAAAACCTTCAAAATCTAAATCAATTCCATCGTAGTTGTGCTTCCGGATGAGATTCATCAAAGCATCGATAATTTGCGCTCGAGAAGCTGGAGATTTTAGTAATCCAGCGAGAACTAGTTTGGCAGTTCCATCTGTGATTGTTGGAATTATTGAAAAACCTGCGTTGCGCAGCGCAGTGAGTGGTTGCTCTATAGGAACGCTGGGATTGGCGGGTGCATAGAGATCTGTCACTACGGCAACCTTATTTTTGCCATCGTATTTCAGGGTGTACCAAAATGGCATGACCTCTTTGATGAGATCGGCATTATTCAGCGCATCCGGGAGAGCAGTTTTCATTGAGTAATATGGAATCCAACCAGTCAATATCTTCCTGGGTGGGTTTTCTGCGCTAGCAATTGGTGGAGTAATCGCAAGAACAACTAAGGCAGCGAGAACCGAACGCAAAAATTTATTCATTCTTAACTCTGACCTTTTGGCCCGTTGGGGTCACGCCTGATTATGCGCTTAATCAGTCGGGATAGGCCTCCCCCGTATTCACGATCATTTGACCAGATGTGAAGGAAGAGGGAGATAACAGCAACAAATTTGAGTGGATAAGGAATTGGTTCAATGAGGAAAATTGAAGATATAAACGCCCCTATAACATTCACAATACCTAGCACTACACGGCGAAATATTTTGAGAAAAATGTTGTGCGTAAGCTGCTGCAAAGTCCTGGAAGTAAGGGCTAGCGCAAATGGCCCACTAGACACGCAACTCATAATCATGATGGTCACGACGAGCGCGAGCGATTCCAAGATTTTCTCCTATAAGTTCAGGGGCTTCCAAGTGGTATTGGTCGTTGCAAAGAGTGCCATATCAATCTGCTGACCGTCCTCACGTGTGACCTTGTTGCGCAATATTCCTTCTTTTTCGAAGCCAGCTTTCATGAGAACTTTCTGTGAAGCCTGGTTATCTATATCCGCCAACCCATCGATCCGGCGAAAGCCAATAGTAGAGATTCCATAATCGGTAATCATGGAGACGGCCGTTGTAGCGATTCCTTTTCCACGCATGGATTTTTCCATCCAATATCCAACTTCTGCCGCATGATTCTTAATATTGATCGTGTGCAAGGAAATGACTCCAGCAAATTTCTTATCGCTACCATTTCCGTGTTCGACAATAAACCGAAGTTCTCTTCGCTCAGCAAAGCTAAATGGATCAGAGCGAATAAACTCAATTGCGTGATCAATTGTGTAATGTGCGGGAACCGTTGTAAACGCAGGAATCAAAGGATCTTGGCAAGCATCGAATATTGAATCGATATCTATCTCAGAACTTGGCCGAAGAGTTACTAGTCCAAAATTAAGAGTGGGAATCTCGTTCGGCCACCAAATCATGGCTTAGCCGACTAGCTCGGAATCGCGATTCCGTGAGCGGTCATGAGTGCAACTTAAATTTGATGGAAGTTGAGCGCAGGAATCGCAGAGAAGTATTAACTGGTGACAAGATGCAGTGTTGCAATTTCTAAATGTTTTGGTTGGTGCGCTGCACTTGTCGCATTGGCCAATCACTTTTGCCTTTTCTGAAAAATCCATCGCCATGCGATCATCAAAAATGTAGAGTGAGCCTTCCCAATCGCCTTCATCACCAAAACGCTCACCATATTTAACGATTCCGCCATCGATTTGGTAGACCTCATTAAAGCCGCGATTCTTCATGACAACAGAGAGAATTTCGCATCTGATTCCACCAGTGCAATAGGTAACGACCGGCTTATCTTTGAGGTGATCGTATTTTCCGCTTTCAATTTCGCGGACAAAATCCCGTGAAGTGCTGACATCAGGGACAACCGCGTTCTTAAATTTGCCAATCTTGGCTTCGTAGGCATTTCTGCCATCGAAGAAGACAACTTCATCACCACGTTCTTTCACAAGAGCATCTACTTGATCTGGGCGCAGATGAACCCCACCGCCAATGACGCCATTCTCATCAACTTGGATTTCACCAGGATTTCCAAATGCGACGAGTTCTTCTTTAACAACTACGCGAAGGCGTGGAAAATCATTTCCAGTTCCATCTGACCATTTGAAGACGATCTTCTTAAATCCTGCATAGCGCCGGGTTTCACGAACGTATTTTTTAACATCGGCCATTTCACCGCCGACAGTTCCATTAATTCCATGTGGCGAAATCAGGATACGACCTTTGAGATTAAGGCTTTCGCAGAGTTGTTTTTGCCATAGACGCAACGCTTCTGGGTCTGCAATAGGTGTAAAGCAGTAGTACAGAACCACCTTATTGAGTTTCGGAGCGTGCTTGTTCACATGGGCATTCTAACGCGGTTACCCACAGTAATAAAATGCACGCTAGAACTTCGTGAAAATCCTTGTCCACAGGAATCGAGTCTGTACTTATCTTTGGCGCTCTCTTTGTCAGTGGCTACTCTCATGATTGCCGCTATGACACCAGCCAGACTTCACGATGTTGCGCAAACATCTGCAGCTGTTGCACATCTCTTAACAGCGTTGCCCTGTGCGCAGACAATGTTGCAACTCGAAGAGATTGATCCATTTACTCTCTCACCCAGCGATCGCATTGATTACTTGGCTGCACTTGAGCGACATGATGGCTGGCTCTATGCGCTCAAACAGCGCGCTATAACTGCGGTAGCTGGTTTGAGCCCATCACAAGGTGACGGTCCGCTTGCCGGGGTTGATGAAATCGAACGAGAAGATGTATCAACAGCGCTGCGATTAGCGCCAGCAACTGCTCAATCTCGAATTGATATCGCACGTACGCTCGTTAACAATCTTCCACAAACCTGTTCAGCGCTTGCAACTGGTGAAATCTCATCTGCACATGCGACGGTCATTGCTCGCGAGACTGCAATGGCAATTCGGGATGGAGCTGCAGAATCAACAATCTTTCTCATCGAAGAGCGAGCGCTTGCTTACGCCGAATTTCATACACCAGGCCAGGTCGCAAATATGATCCGAACAGAGATTGCAAAGCTAGCTCCAGAAGAGTTTGAAGAATCGGTAGCTAAAGCACAATCATTGCGACGTGTTTCCTGCTACAACGATGCCGATGGAATGTCGACAGTCGTTGCAATCCTTCCTGCTGCCGACGCGCAAATAGTTATCAACTCCATCGAAGCTTTTCTCCTGCGCCAGAACCAACTAGATAACGAAAAGGATCAACCGCAGCGCACAGCAGATCAGAGGCGAGCCGATGCGCTGACAGCAATCTGCGCAACTGTCTTAAGCGATCTTTCAGAGACCGTGGTTGCGCACCGCCGTCCACTTACCGTTAATGTCACTATTGATTTGCCAACGCTCTTAGGTTTAGCCGAGAACCCCGGCCAACTTGCCGGATATGGCGCAATTCCTGCATCCGTTGCACGCCACTTGGCAAGTGATGCCACTTGGAGACGCTTCATCACAGAACCACAGAGTGGAAACTTGTTGGATTTAGGGCGCGAAAGCTACGAACCTCCCCAAGCGCTTAAAGACTTTCTCATAGCGCGCGATCGCACCTGTCGCTTCCCGGGTTGTCGTAGGTCGGCGCTCTTATCTGATCTCGACCATGCTCAAAGTTGGGAATCAGGGGGCGTGACTTCTGCCGACAATATCGGGGCGCTCTGTCGAAGACACCATCGATTAAAAACCCATGATGGTTGGCAGATTGAGAGCTTCCCCGATGGTTCATGTACATGGACTTCACCGCTTGGTAAACGTTTCTTTACCCCTGCTCGACCCGTCGCAGAGCCCATTTGAGGTTGCAGGTAGTTGAAATTTCAACTACATTTTCACCATCACGCGAGAGACATAAACACGTGTGAGATAAGGAGACTTCGGTGCCAGCAGTGACAGTCAGCGACATCACCATCTTGCCTCGCATTAGCGATGCAACACATCTTCGTGCTCGTCGCGTTAACAGCGTTACAACTGCGCCACAAGGGTACGAAGGTGAAGGATTTCCTGTGCGCCGCGCTTTCGCCGGAGTTGATCTCTCACTCCTAGATCCATTTATTCACTTAGATCAGATGGGTGAAGTTGAGTATGCACCGGGTGAACCTAAGGGCACTCCTTGGCACCCACATCGTGGTTTTGAAACAGTCACCTACATCATTGATGGAATCTTTGACCATAAAGATTCCAATGGTGGTGGTGGAACTATCTCCAACGGAGATACACAATGGATGACTGCAGGTGGCGGAATTCTTCACATTGAAACTCCACCAGAACACTTGGTGATGTCAGGTGGACTCTTCCATGGTTTTCAGCTCTGGGTAAATCTTCCTGCAGCAAAGAAGTGGTCACCTCCTGCCTATCAAGATGTTCGTGCCAATGATGTTGCACTTATTTCAACTCCAGATGGTGGAGCACTAATTCGCATTATTGCCGGCGAACTTGATGGACACGTAGGGCCTGGTTCAACACAGACTCCAATAACTTTGATTCACGCAACGGTGGCACCTGGCGCTGAACTTCGCCTTCCATGGCGCAAGGATTACAACGCGCTTGTCTACGCAATGTCTGGTCATGGATTTGTTGGCGATGAACAACGTCCGGTATCCATGGGACAGCTCACCGTCTTCGGTGAAGGCGATGCGATTGTAGTTCGCGCAGCAGCGCAACAAGAGTCTCGCTCTCCAAACCTCGAACTCTTTATTTTGGGCGGGCAACCCATCAAAGAGCCTGTTGCTTGGATGGGTCCATTTGTGATGAATACAAAGCGCGAAGTGCTTCAAGCCTTTGAAGATTTCCAAAAGGGCCTTTTGGGATCAATTCCTGCAATCTATAAAGAGGATGCCAAAAAGCCATTGCAACGCACAGATAAGTTATCTGGTGACGTCAAGGCTGCAGATGTGCTTGATGTGCATAACGCGCCCACCACAATGCAGGAAGGCTAACTGTTACGAAGTCTGCTTGCGCAAAAGTGTTACAGAGCTTTAAGCGCTGAAACAACCTTCGTCAAAGATGCCTTGGCATCGCCGAAGAGCAACATCGTCTTGGGATCGTAGAGAAGTTCATTCTCGATACCAGCAAAACCTGGGCGCATTGAGCGCTTCAAGAAGATGATGTTAGAAGCTTGATTGACCTCAAGAATTGGCATTCCATAGATTGGGCATCCTGGAGTTGTCTGTGCAGCAGGATTCACGACGTCGTTAGCGCCGATAACTATCGCAACATCAGTCTGGCCAAATGTTGGATTAACTTCATCCATTTCTGCAAGTTGGTCATATGGAACATTGGCCTCTGCGAGTAGAACATTCATATGTCCGGGCATGCGACCTGCAACTGGATGGATTCCATATGCAACATC
>JACCDH010248081.1_pt1 | contig 17147 bp, 11 predicted proteins | sample 7442481 | NCBI WGS metagenome assembly JACCDH01 (sample SAMN15323433, study PRJNA562643) | freshwater metagenome | isolation source: river surface water | place: USA:Blue River Watershed | collected 2017-08-15
GTCCAGATCACCACATAACCTTTTTGCGCAGGCAGTGATGCCAGTCCAAACGCCTTGGCCAAACGTTCCGGTTCGGCGAAAGGAAAGCCGACATCAATGGCGGGGTCGCGCTTGTCCTGATATTCCACTTCCGCTTCAGCGAGGGCTGATCCGCAATCGAAGCACCAGTTCACGGGCTTGAGTCCGCGATAGACGAATCCCTTTTCAAGAATGCTGCCGAGTGCACGGATCTCATCAGCCTCGTTGCGGTAATTCATTGTGAGGTAGGGATTCTCCCAATCACCCAGTACACCCAGACGAATAAAATCTTTTTTCTGTCGCTCTACCTGCTCTGCTGCATACGCACGTGATTTAGCCAACACATCGGCGGTAGGCAGATTTTTTCCAAACTGCTTTTCTATTTGAATTTCGATCGGCATGCCGTGGCAATCCCAGCCGGGCACATATTGCGCGTCAAAGCCTTCCAGTTGACGTGTCTTGACAATCATGTCCTTGAGAATTTTGTTGACCGCGTGCCCGATGTGAATGTCGCCGTTGGCATAGGGCGGGCCGTCATGCAGGATAAATTTTGGTCTGCCAGCAGATACCTTGCGAATCCGCTGATACAACTTTTTCTGCTGCCACTGCGCTACCCATTGCGGCTCGCGCTTGGCGAGATCACCACGCATCGGGAAGGGCGTTTCGGTCATGTTGACCGGATATTTGCTTTCAGATTTTTTGCTGTTGTCGGACATGAGGCGCGATCAGGATGGGGATTCAGTAAGAGTCAGGTGGCTTCGTTCTACAAAAAAAGCGCGCGCAGCACGCGCATCAGCAGCGATGGCTTCGGTGAGTGTGTCGAGGTTGTCGTATTTTTCTTCGTCGCGCAGTTTTTCCAGAAATTCCACGCGGATCAGTTTGCCGTAGCAATCGCCGGCGTAATCAAATACATGAACTTCCAGCAGTACCCGTCCGTTGTCTTCAACCGTAGGACGCACGCCCATACTTGCGACGGCCGGCAACGGCTTGTCTGCAAGGCCGTGTACCTGCACCACAAAAATTCCGTTGAGTGCAGGACGCCGATGGGCGATGCGCAGGTTGGCGGTTGGAAAACCAATCGTACGACCCAGCTTGCGACCATGCAGCACTCTGCCTGAAATCGAATAAGGATTTCCCAGCAATTCCCGCGCATGCGCAAAATCGCCCGCCGTCAGCGCAGCACGTACGGCAGAGGAGGAAATACGTGACCCCTCGTGAACCACGGTGTGCAGAGCAACGACTTCGAAGTTGTATTTTTTCCCGGCTTCGACCAGTGAGTTGAAATTCCCGGCACGTTTTGCACCGAAGCAGAAATCATCGCCAACGATCAGCCATTTCACCTGCAAGCCCTCGACCAGGACCTGACGAACGAAGTTTTCCGGTGACAGCGATGCGAAGTGCGCATTGAAATGTTCAACAACCACGCGATCCACTCCAGCCTGGGCGAGTGCCTGCAACTTGTCACGCAAATTGGCGATACGGCTGGGAGCCCGGCTGTCGTCGTTAGCCATCCGCGCGAAAAATTCTCTTGGATGTGGCTCGAAGGTCATGACGGCGGTCTCTACGCCCAGCCGTTGAGCTGCATCCGACACGCGTGCCAGCAAGGTTCGATGACCCAGATGCACGCCATCGAAATTGCCGATGGTGAGGGCACATGGGCGTCGATCAGCCAGCGAGGGGAGTCCGCGAAATACCTTCATGGGCAGGGTGTGGGGTGCAGCAATGTGAAAGCCCTCGATTATAGAGGGTTTCCCTCGGTTTCCCGCCGGATCAGCCAGCTTTCAGCGTGTCCCGCCGGTTGCGGCCAAACAGCAGCGCGGAAGCGATGAAAAAAGCCGACCAAGGACTGAAAAAACCGGGCCCAGGCGTTTGAACGGGTTCCTGAGCTGCTTAGTGAACTGGCCGATCTGGCAGCCAGGGATTTACGCGCCGGCCCACAGCGCCTGCAGCGCTGCCAGCGCTGCCAAACCGGCAGTCTCGGTGCGCAGTATGCGCTCACCCAAACCGAGACACAGGGCGCCATGGCTGATGGCGAGGCGCTCTTCCTCCTCCGACCAGCCGCCTTCAGGGCCTATCATCAGGGTAATCGCTTGTGCTGGCTGATGGCGAGCCCAAGCGTGCAGCGATTCGGTGGCGAGCGGCGAGAGCAAGATGCGGCGATGCATGCTGTGCTGCGCGACCCAATGATCGAAACGCAGGGGCGCACCCAGCGTTGGCAGGCGATTCCGTCCACATTGCTCGGCCGCGGCCGCCATGATGCCTTGCCAGTGGAGCATTTTCTTCCCCGCCCGCTCTTCATCAAGCCGGATCACGGAACGACTGCACATCAGCGGTTGAATGCCGGTAGCGCCCAGCTCGACCGCTTTTTCAACAATCCAGTCCATCTTGGTGCCTTCGGGCAAACCTTGGGCGAGCGTGATCGCGTGATGTGGCTCGGCTTCTCGCGAAGAAAAGGCCTTCACCGCGACCTCGACCTGTTTCTTGTCCATGCCCGAGAGCGTGCCGGTATATTCACCGCCACGACCGTTAAAGAGTGTGACCACATCGCCGACTTTGAGGCGAAGTACTTGCATATGTCGGGCGACAGGCTCGGGCAGGCGCAGTAATTGGCCGGCTTCAATCGGTTGATCGCAGTAAAAGCGAGGCATCGGATAGTTCTGCCCGGAGGCGGCGGGTTGAAAGGTGGTCTGCAGCGATTGTAAGCGTCTGAGCCCGCTCTGGTAAAATCTCAGGCTTTTCCGCCGGCGCCACCGCGCAGCGTCTCCATCAAAATGCCGCGCTAATTTTGATAGAGATTCTCAGCGCCGCGATCGTATCTTCATTCAATCTTGGCAATATGACTTCCAATATGGACTCTGGTGCGGACACCCGCAAAATGGCAAACGCGATCCGCGCGCTCGCGATGGACGCTGTTCAAAAAGCCAACTCGGGACATCCCGGCATGCCCATGGGGATGGCCGAGATTGCGGTTGCCTTGTGGGGTAAACATCTGCGGCACAACCCCGCTGACCCCAAATGGATGGACCGCGATCGCTTCGTTGTCTCCAACGGTCATGGCTCCATGCTGTTGTACGCCTTGCTGCATTTGTCCGGTTATGCGTTGTCGATGGACGAGATTCGCAACTTCCGTCAGCTGCATTCGCTGACGCCGGGCCACCCGGAAGTCGACATCACACCCGGCGTTGAAACCACCACCGGCCCCCTGGTCAGGGCGTCACCAACGCCGTCGGTATGGCGCTGGCAGAGCACCTGCTCGCGGCCGAGTTCAACCGGCCCGGCCTTGAGGTCATTGATCATCACACCTATGTATTCCTCGGTGACGGCTGCCTGATGGAAGGCATCAGTCACGAAGCCTGCTCCCTCGCCGGTACCTTGCGTTTATCCAAGCTGATCGTGCTGTATGACGATAATGGCATCTCCATTGATGGCAAGGTGGATGGCTGGTTCCGCGACGATACGCCCAAGCGCTTCGAGAGCTACGGCTGGCACGTGATTCCGAATGTTGATGGACATGATGTGCAGGCAGTGGATGCCGCGATTACTGCTGCCAAAAAATCCGATCGCCCGACGCTGATTTGTTGTAAGACGGTCATTGGCAAAGGATCGCCGAACATGGAAGGCAGCGACAAGGTTCATGGCGCTGCCTTGGGTGATGCTGAAATTACAGCTACCCGCGCTGCTATTGGCTGGGACTCTCCGCCCTTCGAGATACCGGCTGATGTGTATGCTGCCTGGGATGCAAAGCAACAAGGCGCTTCAATGCAAGCGACATGGACAGAAAAATTCAACGCCTATCGCGATAAATTCCCTAAGGAAGCTGCCGAACTGATTCGTCGCATGCAGGGTGAATTGCCCACCACATTTGATCAGTCGGTGGCTGCACTCATCGATGGCTGCGTGCAGAAAAAGGAAAACATAGCGACGCGCAAGGCGAGCCAGAATGCGATTCAGGCCCTTGCACCAGGCCTGCCGGAATTTCTTGGCGGGTCGGCTGATCTTACCGGATCCAATCTCACCAATTGGAAAGAATGTATTGCCGTTCGCGCTGAGCAGCCGGGTAACCACATCAATTATGGTGTGCGTGAGTTTGGCATGAGCGCGATCATGAATGGCATTGCCCTGCATGGCGGCTATATTCCTTTCGGCGCAACGTTTCTGACCTTCTCAGATTACAGCCGCAATGCCTTGCGCATGGCAGCGCTGATGAAGCTGCGTTCGATTTTTGTATTCACGCATGATTCCATCGGTTTGGGTGAAGACGGCCCAACCCACCAGTCTGTCGAGCACGTCTCCAGTATGCGATTGATTCCGAATCTCGATAACTGGCGTCCGTGTGATACGGTTGAATCTGCGGTGGCATGGGGCGAGGCGGTACGCCGCAAGCATGGTCCGAGCACATTGATTTTCTCCAGACAAAACCTGCCTTATCTCGAGCGCAATCCTGAGCAAATCGGTGATATTCGACGCGGTGGGTACGTACTGCGCGACGACAAAGCCGCGCGCGTGATTCTGATCGCTACGGGTTCTGAAGTCGAACTGGCGCTTAAATCCGCTGAGGTTCTGGCTGCTGAAGGTATCTCGGTCAGGATTGTGTCCATGCCGAGTACCGACGTGTTCGAGCGACAGGATGAAACCTACAAGGCCAGCGTTCTGCCCCGACATTTACCGCGTGTTGCCATCGAAGCAGGTGTAACAGATTTCTGGTTCAGGTATGTCGGTCTCGATGGTGCTGTTATCGGTATCGATACTTTCGGTGAATCTGCGCCGGCAGGCGCGCTGTTCAAGCATTTCGGATTTACGACAGACAAAGTCGTCGCAGCAGTCAAGTCAGTGATGCACTGACCCGCGTAAAACAAAGTTACCAGTAATAATCACTCAGGAGATCAATATGACCATTAAAGTTGCGATCAATGGCTACGGCCGCATCGGACGCAATGTATTGCGTGCTCACTACGAAGGCGGCAAGAAAAACGATATTCAGATCGTTGCCATCAACGATCTGGGCAATGCGGAATCGAATGCGCATCTCACACGCTACGATACCGCACACGGCAAATTCCCCGGCACCGTTGTGGTCGAGGGTGATTACATGATCGTCAATGGCGACAAAATCCGTGTCTTCGCGCAGCGTAATCCGGCCGATATTCCCTGGGGTGAGATCGGTGTGGATGTTGTCCTAGAATGCACCGGCTTTTTTACCACCAAAGAAAAAGCTTCTGCACACCTCAAAGGCGGTGCCAAGAAAGTCATCATTTCTGCGCCCGGTGGTAAAGATGTTGATGCGACCGTTGTCTTCGGCGTGAATCAGGGTGTGCTGAAATCCTCCGATACCGTGATCTCCAACGCTTCATGCACCACTAACTGTTTGGCACCGCTGGTCAAGCCACTCAATGACACCATCGGTCTTGAAAATGGCCTGATGACCACGGTACATGCCTATACCAACGACCAGGTACTCACCGATGTCATGCACGAAGACCTGCGCCGCGCACGTTCAGCGACCCAGTCAATGATTCCTACCAAGACCGGCGCAGCAGCAGCCGTAGGTTTGGTGCTGCCTGAACTCAATGGCAAGCTGGATGGCTATGCGATTCGCGTACCGACCATCAACGTTTCTATCGTCGATCTGTCTTTCATCGCTGCTCGTGACACCACGGTTGACGAAGTCAACAGCATCATGAAAAAGGCTGCCGAAGGTCCTCTGCAAGGTATTCTGACCTACAACACAGAGCCACTGGTGTCGGTGGATTTCAATCACAATCCGGCATCGAGCAATTTTGATGCAACCCTGACCAAAGTCTCTGGCCGTCTCGTGAAGGTCTCTTCATGGTACGACAATGAGTGGGGCTTCTCGAACCGCATGCTGGATACGACAATGGCGTTGATGAACGCAAAATAAGTACGCTGTCGTGATTGAGTAAAAAGCCCTGCAGTTCATACGAGCTGCAGGGCTTTTTTGCATCATGAGGTACGGTGTTTATTTTTGGGCTGCTCGAATGAAGATTGCGTCACTGATTTTATCGAACGCCGACTGATATATCTTGGGATCTTGTATCGGATCATCGCGATTGGATTGCTGGCCATAGTCGCCTGAAGCTTTTTTTCTCTCGACAAAATTTAAGCGTATTTTTGCGGATTTTGGCGACAGCTCCTCAACGAATGCAGTCACTGCGGTCCTTCCCTCAACGCGTATTCCCGCAAGAAAAGAAAGAAATGCGTCGCTGCCCCTCGCACCTTTCGTGGGGGATTCTGCTGTGATGAATCCCGTATCCAGATTGGCCGAATTCACGATATAGCCCAGATCTTGAAAGACCGACATCGCGGAATTGAATGCCGTCTTTTTATCCACTTCGAATGACCGCGACTGATAGGCTTGAATTTCCAATGAGGTCTTGTTCTGTGGTGCTTCATTCATTGCACAGCCCGCCGTGAAGAGCGCGCTGCCTACCATCAGAGCGCACAGTATTCGTCGCAAGAAGTCACTGTATTTATCCGTACCGAAGGACACTGCTTCCCGACTGGGCTTAGTTGTGGAGACTAAATAATGGGCATCAGGGGTGGTTGTGAAAAAGGTCGTCGTGGTTTTCATGGCTCAGCCTCAGAATGAAGAGTAGCGGGAGGAGAAGTCGGTGACTGTTTTCACGCCTTTGATGTCTCTGAACTTGATGATTAGCGTCATCGTTCTGCTGGATTGCTCGAGACCTGAGCTGTTGCTGGAGGCGCCAGCCAGAATGATCGTTGCAAAAGCTGAGCTGGAACTGGCATTCGAGACGGTCGCTTGCTTCTGATAAGTCCAGGATTCTTCGCCATCAGAGCTTTGTGTCACCAGGTTGGGTGCACCAAACGTCTCGACGACCTCCTGCTGCGTGGTGATGTTTTTCTTGAGGGTAATGCTGACCTGACCTGCGGTCAGATTGCTTTTGGACATTTTCTGGCTTTCGATATCGCGCTGTGTCGCGCATCCTGAAAGCAGAACGGCTAAAGCCGTGCCGAGAACTGCGTATCTGTTCATGATCTCGTCCTGAGTTAAAGGGGAAATACGTCGCGCTGGAGAAAATTCGCAGCTGGGTTGTGACGTTGCATTAATTGTAATTAGCCACAAACTTATTCTTTTGGAAATTTTTGTACTGTTGTGTGGCCGCTACGCTTGAGCAGCCGAGTTCTCGAGACTCAAGAGGCAAGGGGGTGAGGAGATGAGGAGGCGAAGGGGCGAGGGTTTGACGGGGCGAGTAAGGCTAGGTGATTTCAGTCGTGTAACAGAACTTGCTGCCACAGTTGCTCGACCGCCTTTCGTGATTCTGCTACCCGGGCTTGTTCAACGCGCGCCCTGTCATGCCCGGTCAGGCGGATTTGATGCTGAAGTTTGCGGAAGAGTCGGTAGGCATCGCTGACGGCGACAGACAGCGGTGGGTCAATCAGCTTGAGCTCACCAGCCAGTTTCAGCAGGGCGATATTGCCGATGTCACCCGTCATTGCAGGATACGTGGCCGCATGGCGCAGCACCAGAAATTGAACGATGAATTCGATATCGATCATGCCGCCTGCATCGTGCTTCAAATCGAATAATTCCGAGCGATTGGGATGTGCATCATGCATGCGTTGGCGCATGGCCAGTATCTCGGAACGTAGCTGAATCGGATCTCGGGTCTGGCGCAGCACCTGCGTACGTAGTGCTTCGAATTGCGCGCCGATGTTCTGATCGCCTGCGCAGAAGCGTGCTCTGGTCAGCGCTTGATGCTCCCACAGCCAAGCGGACTGATGCTGATATTTCTCGAACGCCGATACCGAGGACACGAGCAGACCGCTGGCGCCATCCGGTCTCAGAGCGATGTCGATATCAAACAAGATGCCAGCCGGCGTATGACTGGTCATCCAGGTAATGAAACGCTGCGCAAGCTTCGCGTAGATGGCGGGTGCCTCTGTATCCTCGTCGTCATACAAAAAAATGACATCCAGATCCGAGGCATATCCCAACTCTTTGCCACCCAGCTTGCCATAGGCGATCACGGCAAATCGTGGCTGATCGCGATGCTTGGCGGAGAGTGTCTGCCACACCGCATCCAGCGTCACCGAGATGAGCACATCTGCCAGCGCGGATAAATGATCAGCGAGACGTTCTACGCTGAGCACGCCATCGAGATCCTGTGCGAGCAAGCGAAATAGCTGTGCATGATGCTGCTCGCGCAGCACATCCATCTGACGTTCGGTGTCACCGCTGAAAGCCTGAAGTTGCTGGCGACACTCTTGCGCAAACGCCTGCCAGTCAGGTTCAGTGTGAAGAATAGCGTTATCCAGTAATTCATCCATCAAGACCGGATGACGGGTCAGATATTTTGCTGCCCAGTCGCTGGCGGCCATCATGCGAATCACCCGCGCCAGCGCATGCGGATATTCGGTCAGCAAAGCCAGGTAAGCCGAGCGGCGCGCGATGGTATCGAAGAAATCCAGCAAGCGGTTCAGCGTCGCCGGGCTGGCCGCTGCATCGGCTTGCTGACTGATCATGGGTAGTGAGGAGCGTAGCAGCGCTTGTAGTTGTCCTTTGCGCTGCGGCGGTAGTGACTGGATACGGTTGCTGCGCCAACTGGAAAGCAAACGCTGTGCAGATGTTTGTGCCTCATCAAAGCCCAGTTGCTTCAGTTGAGCGCATACCATCTCCTCTGTCGCATCATCGAATGACAAACCCTGTGCATCTGTGTCAGCGCCCGGATCCGAAGAAGATTTGTCATCGAAAATTTCATCGAAGCGCGCCGCCACCCAATCGGCGTGCTTACGCAGTGCCTCCAACAAGTCGGGCGTGCTGTCATATCCCATGGCCCGGGCCAGAATCAGACGATCGTCCTCTGAAGCGGGCAACACATGCGTTTGTGCATCGTCGAGATATTGAACACGGTGCTCAAGATTGCGGAGAAAGGTGTACGCATCTAGCAACAGGGCGCTTGCCTGAGCAGGCAGCAGTTTCTTTTCAGCGAGGATGTGCAAAGTGGCTCGGGTAGAGCGATCGCGAAGGCCCGGATCGCGGCCGCCACGGATTAGCTGAAACACCTGCGCAAGGAATTCAATCTCGCGTATGCCGCCGCGGCCGAGCTTGACATTGATATTGCGTTCCGGATGGCGAGTTTCCTGTCGCACGACTTCTGCCCGTATTTGCGCGTGCATGTCACGCAGCGCGTTAATCGAGCCAAAGTCCAGGTAGCGACGGTAAATGAAAGGCCGCACGATCGCTTCCAGCGCAGCAATGTCCTCGGCACGTCCGGTAAGGGCGCGCGCTTTGACCCAGGCATAGCGTTCCCATTCGCGACCCTGCACCATCAGGTACTCTTCAAGCATGCCGAAGCTGGCCGCCAGTGGGCCCGATGCACCATTGGGCCGCAGCGCCATATCCACGCGAAAACTGAATCCGTCAGCGGTGATCTCGGCGATGTCGGCAATCAGTTTTTTACCGAGACGTACAAAGAATTCATGGTTGGACAACTGGCGCTGGCCTTCGGCAGTGACCACGGTATCGCCATCTTCCGGGTACAAAAAAATCAGATCGATATCCGAAGACACATTCAGTTCGCGTCCGCCCAGCTTGCCCATACCGACCACGATCATGTGCTGGGCAGCACCCGACTCCTCGCCCATGGGTATGCCGTGCAGCTCGCACTGGCTGCGATACAAGTCGTCCAGATGCCGGTTGACCACGAAATCGGCGAACGCTGATATGGCGCTCAGAACCTCATCCAGATCGCCCCGGCCAGCGAGATCACGCTCGGCGATAGCGGCAACCAGCAGGTTTCGCAGGCGACGCATGGCCGCTGGCAGTGACGGCGCAAGCGCCAACTGTGCCTCAAGCAACTGGGCAAAGTCCACCGAGGCAAGCGATAATCCGGCCAGTTGCACCAATTCGGCTTCACGCGCGGGATCCGCATCCAGCCAGCGTCTGACGAACCGGGAAAGGTTCGGGCTGGTGAAAGGCGGGTTTATGCTCATAAATTCACTTGGGGATATGTCGGGGTGGCTGGAAAAACGGCATTTGCAGCTATGATAACAATCCCGGCTATGCTCTGATGCTGGTCAGTGAAACAAAGTGCTGCCGGCTCTCGAGGCGCACGAATCTGCAGCGTCGCGATAGAACCACATCATGCGCTGCACTGTTTGAATCGTCATTCAGGCTCAGGCCGGGATGCCGATAGTTTCATGGGTGTGCGGGCAATGTTTCGCTGAACTGACCGTTAACAGCTAATTTTTGGCCAAAGTTTTGATCGTTTCAGGCGCGGTAGTCATTACAAAAATTCCATTTGATGTCGAGCCCACCAGATAACCCAAATCGTGTCAGGCAAGCGCTGCAGCTTGGGTGGCGTTCGGTTCGTGTCGGCTACGACAAGGCCAATCGTATAACGCATCATGCCCTCAGCTGGGTATTGCTCACGCTGGTCGTTGTCTATTTTGTGTTCTGTGCGGCCTTCCTGTCGCTGCGCTATGTCGTCTTGCCCAATATTGATGGGTACAAATCGCAAGTAGAGCAACTCGCAAGTCATTTCGTCAATCGCAGCGTTCGTATGGCAGGCATACAAGCCAGCTGGCATGGGCTCAATCCACGGCTGAAGCTGGAGAACGTGGTCATTTATAACGACGATGGCGAGAGTGCGCTGGTGTTACCCGAGGTGAATGCCACCATCTCATGGTGGTCGGCTCTGGGTCAATTACGTCTGCAGGCGCTGGAGTTGTCACGGCCGAATCTCGAGATTGAACGTGATAGCGAAGGGCATATTTTTGTTGGTGGTTTACGGATCGATCCCAACAAGCCTGATGATGGTCGCGGACTTGACTGGCTGCTGGCACAGCATGAAATTGTGGTAAGGCAGGGTGAGCTACGTTGGCGCGATCAGATGCGATCGGCACCCGACCTCATGCTGAGCGATATCAGCTTTGTCTTGCAAAATCGCTGGCGTACACATCGCGCCGCGCTCAAGGCGACGCCACCCGAATCTTTGGCAGCGCCTATTGATCTGCGCGTTGAATTCACGCATCCGCCATTTTCGGAAACGAGAGCAGATTATGCGCAATGGATAGGCGAGTTTTATATTCATTGGCAGAAAACGCATCTCGAGGCGTGGAAGCCCTATATTGATATGCCTTACCAGCTTACCGGGGGTGACGGCTCGGTGCGTGCCTGGATAAATTTCGATCGTGGCACAGTGGCGAATGTGACCGCCGACCTGTCTCTGGCCAATTTGTCAGTTCAACTGGATCAGTCACTCGAGCCGCTCAAGCTCATCGATGTCAGCGGGCGTATATCAGCGGGTGAAGTGATTTCGGGTCTGAAGCAGAAAATATTTTCTTATGGCGCGAGTGGCCATCAGCTGACGCTGACGAATTTTTCCTTGCGGACCGAGCAAGGTGCGGTATTGCCCAAAACGACCGTAAGCCACGTTTACGCTGCGCCCGCTGGCACCAAAGCAGAACATCATGATTTGAAAATTACCGAAATGGACGTCGGTGCGCTTGCTCGGTTCGCAGTGCATGTACCTTTATCCGATGAATTCCGGCACGCCTTGTCTGACCTTGCACCCCGCGGATTACTGCGGAATTTTTCGGCATCCTGGGATGGGAATATGCCGGGTGCCGGGCCTTATCGGATTGCCGGAAAATTCGATGCGGTCGGAATTCGTCAGGCCAGCGGGCGCGATTATTTACCTGCTTTTGATGGGGTGGCCGGCGAAGTGGACGCGAACCAGGACGGTGGGCGCGTGAAACTGCGCGGTGAGCACGTGAAGCTGCATGCTGCCAATGGATTGAGTCTGCCGCAAATGAATCTGGATGATCTCGTGCTCGAAGGCAGTTGGTCGCTGCGTGACAAAAAGCGTCTTGCCATGCGTGTCGAGACGATGCGTTTTTCACAGGCGGGCGTGTTGGGTACGCTCATGGGTAGCTACACTGTGCCTCTCCCATTATCAGCCAGCCGGCTCGGTGAACTGGATCTGAAACTTCAGCTGCCCGTCATTGAATTGAGCCATGTGCCGCGCTATCTTCCTGCTGCCGTGGGTGTTGATACGCGTGAGTGGCTGAGCTTGGCGCTGCTGGATGGTCGTGCGCGTGATGTGACTCTGCTGATCAAGGGAGATCTTGATAAATTTCCGTTTCAACAAAAAATCATCACGGACAATCCGTCCGAAATTTTTAAACTCACAGCAAAAATCGAAAAGGCAACACTTAGCCCTGCGCCCAAAGAATTGTCTCAGGATCGGCGCACACTTTTGTGGCCCAAAATTGAAGATATAAACGGCGACCTTGTCCTCGACAGTACCCGTTTGCATATTCATGCAAGCAGCGCAAGAACCACAGGTGTTGCGCTGTCAGAGGTGAATGCCGTGGTGCCGGATTACATGAGCAGCAAGCCTGTGCTTGACGTTAGTGGTGTAGCCCAGGGTTCATTGCAGTCCATGCTTGCTTATGTGAGCGTAACACCGGTAACAAGCTGGATTGATGGTTTCACCGAGGAGACCAGAGCGAGTGGCAATGCGAGGCTGGGCCTGAAGATGCAGCTGCCTCTCAGTGCAGCAGGAACAGCTACCGTGCAAGGCAATGTCAGGTTCGTGGGTAATGAGGTGCAGCTGTGGCGGGCGTGGCCCGCGGCGCAGCAAGTGACTGGCGATTTGAATTTCTCGGAGCAGGGTTTTCAATTACCGTCGATGCAAGCTGTTTTTCTTGGCGGGCCATTGGCCTTGAGTGGTGGCACCCAACGCGATGGCGCTACGCAAATCAAGCTGGAGGGCTCGATTAATGCCGATATCGCTGCTCGATCAATGGCGGCGCCGATGGCCAGGCGCGTGTTGAAAAAAATCAGCGGTAGCACCCGTTACACTGCCAACCTGAAAATCAGGAATCAGCGTCCTGAGTTGACGATAGACTCTTCGCTGGTTGGCTTGGCGCTGGATTTTCCTGCGCCTTTGCAGAAACCCGCCAGTGAAAACTGGCCCTTGCGCATGACGGTGCAGCCCTTGCCTCCACCGGATGGCATTACGCCGACAGAAGACATTCGAATCAGCCTCGGCCGCAATATCAATGCACGTTATTTGCGACAACGCAGCAATGCCCGTAACGGTACCTGGCGGATGGTACGTGGCGGTATCGGTGTGAACACAGCCGCACCACAGCCCGACAGTGGTCTGGCCATTCAGCTAAATATACCCTCGTTCAACGCTGATGCCTGGCGTTCAACGATGGCTGCGCTCATGACAGAGACAGTAGTGACGGATAACTCTTCGATCGCGGCCAGTACAGGGCAGGGTTCGACGCAGAGCGTTACACAGATCACAGACTATGCGCCGTATTTCACTCCCGATGCGATCAATCTGCGTGCCAATGAACTCACTGTCTTCGATCGCCCGCTCGATAACATGGTGTTGGCAGCAACGCGCCAGCGAAGTGGATGGAAATTCAATATACAGTCCGATGAGGTCGTCGGTCAGGCGAGTTGGGAAGATCCTTCCTCCGAGCGGGGCGCGGGCAAAATCACGGCCCGCTTGTCGTCACTGAAAATTGAACGCTCTGCCGACGCTGATGTAACCGAACTGCTGAGCGGTAAAAAATCTGCGGCAGAGTTGCCGGGTCTCGATATCGTTGCGGATAGTTTCGAACTGCGCGGTATGAAACTCGGTCGACTTGAACTGGCGGCAACCAATGCAGCGATCATGACACCCGGCAGAGAATGGCGTATCAGCAAGCTCACACTGACCAATCCCGATGCAAGCCTGCGCGCAACGGGACGCTGGCTGTTGAATGGTAGCGAGGGTCAGTCCGTATTCAATTACGAACTCGATATCAACGATGCCGGTCATCTGCTCGACAGAGTCGGCTTTGAAAAATCGCTCAAGGGTGGCAAGGGTCGCATGGAAGGCGATCTCAACTGGAAAGGTTCGCCATCTGCATTCGATTTTCCTAGCTTGTCCGGAAACATGAATCTGCGCGTCAATTCAGGACAATTTCTGAAGGCCGATCCGGGCGTGGCGAAATTGTTGAGCGTGATGAGTTTGCAGTCTTTGCCAAGACGACTGACGCTGGATTTTCGGGATCTGTTTACCGATGGTTTCGTATTCGACAGTATTGCCAGTACTGCCGTCATTTCACGCGGGGTGCTGAAGACCGATACCTTCAAGATGCGTGGTGTGAATGCCGTGGTTCTGATTGACGGGACAGTGGATCTGAATGACGAGACACAAAATTTGAATGTGGTCGTTATCCCGGAAATCAACGCGGGTGGCGCGTCCGTCATTTATGGTCTGGCAGTCAATCCTGTGATAGGACTGGGCTCTTTCCTGGCGCAGCTTTTTCTGCGAAATCCACTGTCTCAGGCATTGTCACAGGAGTACATAATCACAGGTCCGTGGAAAGATCCGGTCGTCAAAAAATCAAGCAGCAAGCGTAAAGTGGATATTCCTCCGGCTGATGCAGAGAAAGCCAGCAGGCCGTGATCATGAGCTCGGGAGAACAGGTGCCAACCACCATCAAAATCGCCGCGGTGCAGATGGTCTCCACACCAGACCCTGCCGACAATAGGCTGACCGTCGAGCGTCTCGTGCATGAAGCCGCTGATGCCGGTGCCTCGCTGGTGTTGTTGCCTGAGTACTGGCCGCTGCTCGGGCGTACCGAACACGACAAGCTGCATCACGCCGAAACACCGGGCCAGGGGCCGTTGCAGGACTTTATGGCGCGCCTGGCCAGCGATGCGGGCGTGTGGCTGCTCGGTGGCACCGTACCGCTGGTCTCGGGTGTGCCCGGCAAGGTACTCAACACCTTGCTCGCCTACGATCCCCAGGGACAGCTATGCGCTCGCTACGACAAGATTCATTTGTTCGGCTTTTCACGGGGCGAAGAATCTTTCGATGAGTCACGTACCATCGTGCCCGGTAACGAAGTCCGCGTGCTGGAGACACCCTTTGCGCGCATTGGCCTGTCGATCTGTTACGACTTGCGATTTCCTGAACTCTACCGTGCGATGGGAACCTGTGATCTGATCGTCATGCCCGCTGCATTTACCTACACCACGGGTCGCGCCCACTGGGAAGTGCTGCTGCGCGCACGTGCCATCGAGAACCAGTGTCATGTCCTGGCCGCGGCACAGGGTGGCGTGCATCCCAATGGCCGACGCACTTGGGGCCACAGTATGCTGGTCGATCCCTGGGGTGAGATTTGCACAGTGCTGAACGAGGGCGAGGGACTGGTCATGGGCGAGCTGGATCTTGGCCGCCAGTCCAGTGTGCGGGAGAGTTTGCCCGCGCTGGCGCACCGCACGCGCTAGCTCAGCCATGTCAGCATGAACAGGCCCCATCCAGTATGATTTCAATTTCCGGCGCGCGCCGATACTGGCGCTAAATGTCCAAACTTCTCGTTTAATTACCGTCAGGCTATCCAACGCTATGAAACTCATCGAACCCAATCTCCACACCCAGACCGCTGCGCGCCAAGTCTTGCTGACGCCCAATGGGCTGGACGAAGGTCATCTGCTCAAGGTGCTGGGTTCCATCTTTACGCACAAGGTTGATTACGCCGATCTCTATTTCCAGTTCACCAAGAGCGAGAGCTGGAGCCTGGAGGAGGGCATTGTCAAGACAGGTAGTTTCTCGATTGATCAGGGCGTTGGTGTGCGTGCCGTATCAGGCGACAAGACTGCTTTCTCTTATTCGGATGAGATCTCCGAGCGCGCGCTGCTTGAAGCTGCCGCCGCAACACGCACCATTGCACGTCAGGGTGCGGGCAAGATCAAAGTCGCCTCGGCCATCCAAGCAGGTACTGCGCGCTCGCTTTACTTGCCCAAGGATCCGTTTGTGTCACTGGATGCGACTGCGAAAGTGAATTTGCTGGAAAAAATCGAAAAAATTGCGCGCGCCAAGGACCCGCGCATCGTGCAAGTCATGGCTGGTCTGGCCGGTGAGCATGATGTGGTGCTGGTGGTTCGCAGTGATGGCGTGATCGCAGCGGATATTCGCCCGCTGGTGCGCCTCTCATTGACCGTAATCGCTGAGCAGAACGGCCGCCGCGAAGTGGGTACTGCCGGCGGCGGTGGCCGCTATGACTTTGCTTATTTCAGCGATGAGCTGCTCGAAAAATATGCATCCGAAGCGGTGAATGCTGCGCTCGTCAATCTTGAATCGCGACCAGCACCTGCTGGCCCCATGACCGTCGTGCTGGGACCGGGCTGGCCGGGCGTGCTGCTGCACGAAGCGATCGGCCATGGCCTCGAGGGCGACTTCAACCGCAAGGGATCCAGTGCCTTCTCCGGACGTATCGGCCAGCGTGTCGCTGCCAAAGGCGTCACCGTTGTCGATGACGGCACTATCGCTGACCGTCGCGGTTCCCTGAATGTGGATGACGAGGGTAATCCCACCCAGTGCACCACGCTGATCGAAGATGGCATTCTGAAGGGCTATATTCAGGACACGCTCAACGCGCGCCTCATGAAAATGCCCGCCACTGGCAATGGCCGGCGCGAATCCTATGCCCACCTGCCCATGCCACGCATGACCAACACCTACATGCTGGGCGGTGACCGCGACCCAGAGGAAATACTCGCCTCGGTAAAAAATGGTCTCTATGCGGTCAATTTCGGTGGTGGCCAGGTCGATATCACGAATGGCAAATTCGTCTTTTCAGCCAGCGAGGCCTGGATGATCGAAAACGGCAAGCTCGCCTACCCGGTCAAGGGCGCAACGTTGATTGGCAATGGTCCAGATGTACTGAACCGGGTTTCCATGATCGGCAATGATATGCGCCTCGATTCCGGCGTTGGTGTCTGCGGCAAGGACGGGCAGAGCGTACCTGTGGGGGTTGGACAGCCGACCTTGCGCATTGAAGATCTCACGGTTGGCGGCACGGGCTGATCGTCATGATTATCGGTTTGGCAAGCTGACTTGCCAAACTGAGGGATTTATAGCACCATCCGCTTTCTGATTGACGCCGACTTGTATAAAACGATGTCTCTGCTGCGCTTTTACTTTTTCTTTTACTTTAGCTACCCCAGCCCTACGGCGGTGGAGAAGCGGTAAGTTCACGTAAAAGCAAAGCGAACACGAACCGAATCTTAGAAACCGCCAGGGATGGCGGTTTTTTTATTTTTGCGCGAAACATTCCTGGAGAAGACCATGCCA
>JACCDH010207406.1_pt1 | contig 17146 bp, 18 predicted proteins | sample 7442481 | NCBI WGS metagenome assembly JACCDH01 (sample SAMN15323433, study PRJNA562643) | freshwater metagenome | isolation source: river surface water | place: USA:Blue River Watershed | collected 2017-08-15
AGACGCAGCCGGTGGATCAGACCGAGCTGACGACAGAGCTGGCGCGGCACGGCATCGCCCCGTTGCCGCGCGGCGTTCTGGTCTACGACATTGCGGGGCCAATGTTCTTCGGGGCGGTGCAGAATGTCGAGCGAGCGCTGCTCGAGACCCGTACCGATCCCCGTGCGATGGTGATCCGGATGCGGCGGGTACCGTTCATGGACATCACCGGCATTCAGTTGCTGGAGGACGTCATGCGCAAGCTTCGCAAACGCGGGGTGACTGTCGTGCTGTGCGAGGCCAACGAGCGCGTGAAGGCCAAGCTGGTGCGTGCCGGACTGATCCCTGCCGGCGGAACGGCGGGCGATGCGCGGCACCGCTATGCCGACCCGCTCGCCGAGGCGGTGCGCATCGCTGTGAGCGTCACTACCGGCGTCACTGCGAGCGTCACTACCGGCGTCACTACCGGCGTCACTACCGGCGTCACTACCGGCGTCACGGAAGACGGACAGAGGCCGGTCGGCGACAGCCTGCCCGGCAGGGGCGGATAGCGCAGCCGATCGTCAGCGCGCGGCGCGAAGCGGCCGCAGCGACAGCAGCGCGAGCGTCAGCACGCAAAACGCGCCGCCCGCGTAGAAGGTGTAGGCAGCGCCCAGTGTGTCCCACAGCAGGCCGGCAAAGACACTGGCGGCGAGCATGGCGATGCCGCTCACCAGATTGAAAAATCCGAATGCCGTGCCACGCAGCTCGGCCGGTGCGGCATCAGCGACCATAGTCGCCAGCAGTCCCTGCGTCATCCCCATGTGCACGCCCCAGAGCATCACGCCGGCCAGCACGCTCCACCACTGATGATCGATGGCCAGCAGCAGGTCGGCGGCGATCAGCACCAGCAGGCCTGCAGCCAGCAGTTTTTTGTGGCTGACACGATCGGACAGCGCGCCGAACGGATAGGCCGAGCTGGCATAGACAATGTTCATCGCGACCATCACCAGCGGCACGAGCGCGATGGCGATGCCTGCCTGCTCTGCGCGGAGCACGAGGAAGGCCTCGGAAAAGCGCGCGAGCGTGAAAGCCGCACCGAGCGCGACCACCCACCAGTACGCGCCACCGAGCAGCGCGAGATTTTTTCGGGTGATGGGATTGCCACGCACCGCGCCCTCATGGCGTTCAGGCTCGCGCACGCCGAGAATCAGCACCAGCACTGCCAGCACGCCCGGGATCACCGCAACCCAGAACACGGCACGAAAATCATCCTGCCAGAGCAGCATCAGCCCGACGGCGATCAGCGGACCGAGGAAAGCGCCCACGGTATCGAGCGATTGTCTGAGCCCGAAGGCGGCGCCCCGCAGCGCAGGCGGCGCGATGTCGGCAATCAGCGCATCGCGCGGCGCACCGCGCACCCCTTTGCCGATGCGATCGATGAAGCGCGCGCCCAGCACCATGCCCGAGCTGCCGGCGATTGCGAACAGCGGCTTGGACAGTGCCCCCATCGCATAGCCGATCACGGCCAGTCCCTTGCGCCGACCGAGGTAATCACTGAGCGCCCCGGAAAATACCTTGACGATCAGTGCGGTGGATTCCGCAATGCCTTCGATCAGGCCGACCATCAGTGCGGTTGCGCCGAGCGTGCCGACCATGAACATCGGCAGCAGGCTGTGGATCATTTCGGAGGAGATGTCCATCAGCAGACTCACCATGCCCAGCGCCCAGACGCCGGCGGGGATCTGACGGAGCGGGGAGGTCTCAGTGGGAGTGGTCATCGATCACCTGCGAGATGGGTAGAAACAACAATGCCCGGCGGCTTGCACCGCCGGGCATTGTAGCCCTTCATGCGCTGGGAGATGCGGCAGACTTACTGCTTGATCGCCTCAAGCGCGATGTCGATGCGGACTTCATCGCTGACGTTCGGTGCGTACTTGCCCATGTTGAAGTCAGTGCGCTTGACATTGGTGAAGGCATTCGCGCCGATCGCATCCTTCTTCGCCATCGGGTGCGGCATCGCGTTGAAGCCGGTCACGGTCAGGGTCACGGGCTTGGTGATGCCCTTCAGCGTCAGGTTGCCCTCGATCTTGGCCGGCTTGTCGCCATTGAAGATCACTTTGGTCGACTTGAACGTGGCGGTCGGATGCTTCGCGGTATTGAGGAAATCCTCCGCCTGAATATGCTCGTTGAACAGGTTCGAGCCGGTATCAACCGAGGTGGTGTCGATGGTGATATCAACTTCGCCGGTCTTGGCGGCCTTGTCGAACACGACCTTGCCCGTGGTCTTGTTAAAGCGCGACATCTGCACCGAGAAGCCGAGGTGGGTGTACGAGAAGCTCGGGAAGGTGTGGTTGTTGTCGATCATGTAGGTCTCGGGCGCTGCGAACGACGAGGACGCGGCAGCGGCCAGTGCGAGAGCGAGCGACAGATGCTTGAGAGGTGTCATGCGGGGTTCTCCTTGTAGGTGGATTGCGGGGGTAAGGTGAATCATCCAGTCCATGCGTCGGATCTGGCAGTTGCGGTGATACGGCACTTCTCAGTGACGTTGCTGGCGACGCGGCCAGAGAACGTCGGGTATGCGCGTTGGCGCAGAGATAATCCCCCTTCCAGCGCACGGGCGTCATGCCGTGTGCTGCAGGTGGCAGGGATGCTGACGGACGAATGTGTCATGGTCATTGCCCGGGCACTGATCCATCCGCCGGCGGTTCGCGGCGTGCGGGCAGCATGCGCGCCAGCACCTCATCCTTGTCGACGAAGTGGTGTTTCAGCGCGGCGGCTACGTGCACCACCAGCAGCGCGATCAGCAGCAGGTTCAGGCTGGCGTGCAGCTGCAGCAGCGCATCGCCGACTTCCTTGTTCTTCGGGATCAGGTCAGGAATCGGCAGCACGCCAAACCACACCGTCTGAAAACCTTTGGCCGAACTCATCAGCCAGCCGGACAGCGGGATCGCCAGCATCAGCCCATACAGGCCGAGATGCCCTGCATGCGCGGCGAGGCGCTGCAGCGAAGACATCTGCCACGGCATGGCCGGCGGCTGGTGCGTGATGCGCCAGCCCAGCCGCACCAGCGTGAGCAGGAACACGGTGACGCCGGCCCATTTGTGCCACGAGTAGACCTTCAGCTTTTGGGGCGACATCGGCAGGTCGCTCATGTAGAAGCCGAGCGCGAGCAGGCCGAAGATCATCAGTGCCATCAGCCAGTGCAGCGTCTTGGCGGTGCGCGTGTAGTGCAGCGTCGTCGTCATGGGGTTCTCGCTCGTTCCGGGTGTCCGTGGGTCGGCAGGTCAGTGGATCGGGGTGAAGGTATACGCATCCATCGCCAGCACATAATCGCTGATGCCCGCATGAAAGCGCTGCACCGCCGCGCCTTTGCCTGCGGCGCCCAGCGCGACATACAGCGGCAGCAGGTGTTCGTCGCTGGGATGCGCGCTCACGGCGCCCGGTGCCTGCTCACGGTAGCCGAGCAGCGCGTCGATATCGCCCGCCTGCAGCCGCGACGACATCCACGCGGGGAAATCGCGCACGTAATCCGGCGTCTGGCCGCCATTCTGCCGCGCAATCATGTAATCGCGCAGATTGTGCGTGATATTGCCCGAGCCGATCACGAGGAAGCCCTTGTCCACCAGCGGCGCGAGCGCCTGCCCCAGCCGGTAGGCCTGCGTGGCGCCGGCACGGCTTTGCAGCGACAGCGGTATCACCGGCACATCCGCCTCCGGATACATCAGCCGCAGTGGCACCCAGGCGCCATGGTCCAGTCCGTCTGAAGCCACGTCGTGAACCGGCAGGCCGGCCGCCGCAATCGCTCCCGCGACGTCGCGCGCGCCTTCCGGGCAGCCGGTCGCCGGGTAACGGATCTCGTACAGCTCGGACGGGAAGCCGTAAAAATCATGAATCGTGTCCAGCCGCTCTGCATGGCCGACGGTCGGCTCCACCGTGTCCCAGTGCGGGCTGACGATGACGATCGCGCGCGGGCGGGGCAGGCGGGCCGCCATCTCGGCCAGCGCAGCGCCGGCCGCACCGGGGCGCAGCGCGAAGGTGGGCGCGCCATGAGGGACGAACAGCGTGGGCAAACGGTTTTCCATGGGTCGGTTCCTGATCCGCAGTGGACGGGTGGGCGAACTGTAGACCGATCAGTAGCGCTGAAATAGTAGACAATGGACAAATGTTTATTTCGCTATGAGCAACAATCATGGACAGACTGCAGGCCATGCATATCTTTGTCCGGGTCGCCGAGCTCGGCAGTTTCTCGGCCGTCGCGCATCAGCTGGGGGTGGCGCGCTCGGTGGTCACGCGCCAGATCGCTGCGCTGGAAGAGCATCTGGGCATCAAGCTGATGGTTCGCAGCACCCGGCGGCTGACCCTGACCTCAGCGGGCGCCGCCTATCTGGAAAAGTGCCGGGTGATCCTGAACCTGGTGGAAGCGGCCGAGACCGGTGTGGCCGAGGAACGACTGACGCCACGCGGGATGATACGCGTGAGCCTGCCGCTGTCCTTCGGGCTCCGGCGCATCGCACCGCTGCTGCTGGACTTTGCGCGCCGTTACCCCGAGGTGCGGCTCGACATGGATTACTCCGACCGCCGCGTGAACCTGATCGAGGAAGCGATCGATCTCTCGGTGCGCATCACCGGCAAGCTGGGCGCGAACGAAGTCGCGCGCAAGCTGGGCACGATACAAATGCATGTGATCGCCTCCCCGGACTATCTGGCCGAGCACGGCGCGCCGCGCCATCCGTCCGAGCTGGTTCATCATGAATGCCTGAGCTACACGATGGTCGGCGGGCAGCAGGCCTGGACTTTCGAGATCGATGGCGCGCCGGCCAGCTTCCCTATCCGCGCGCGGCTGCATGCGAACAATGGCGAGGCGCTGACCGAGGCGGCCGTGCAGGGGCTGGGCATTGCGCTGCAGCCGGATTTCATCGCCGGTCCCGCGATCGCCTCGGGTCAGGTGCAGGTATTGCTGAATGAATTTGCCTGCCCGGAGCTGGGCATCTATGCGCTGTTGCCGAGCAACCGGCAGGTGCCTTATCGCGTGCGCGTGCTGATGGATTTTCTGGCTGCGGAGTTGCGCTGAGCCTGAAAAAGGTAATCCGCTCAGTGCGAGTGCCGGTGATGAATGTCGGGATAGTGCGGATGCTTGTGCGTGATCGCCTCGTGCCGGTGCAGGTGCGTGTGCGGCTCGCTGCCGTCCCAGTCGAAGTCATGCGCATGCTGGTGATGCGCATCATGCGTGTGCGGATGCTGGTGCTCGAGCGGCTCGTGCGTGTGCTCGTGTTCATGCGTCTCGGTCAGGTGCAGCCACACACCGACCGCCATCAGCGCGCCGGCCCACCAGAAATGCGCACCCGGCGAGTCGCCCATCAGCAGCGCCAGTGCCGCACCGATGAATGGCGCGGTGGAAAAGTAGGCGCCGGTGCGCGCGGTGCCCAGCCCGCGCAGCGCCAGCACGAACAGCACGAGGCTCGCGCCATAGCCGAGCAGGCCCACCGCGAGCGTCGCCGCGAGCGTGGATGCCGCCGGCCAGTGCAGGCCCAGTGCGACCGCCAGACCGCAGTTCACGCTGCCGGCGACCAGACCCTTGACCGATGCGATGAACATCGCATCCGAGCTGGAAACTTTGCGTGTGAGATTGTTGTCGATCGCCCAGCACAGGCAGGCGGCGGCGATGGCCAGCGTACCCTGTTCACCACCGACGGAGGACGCCTCTGGCAGGGACAGCAGCACGCCGCCCGCGACGATGGCCAGCATGCCGATCACCACACGACGATGCGTATGCTCTCGAAACAGCACCCAGGCGAGCGCGGCCGTCAGCACCGCCTCGAGGTTCAGCAGCAGTGATGCGCCCGATGCCGAACTCGTCTGCAGCCCGATCATCAGCAAGACCGGGCCGAGCATGCCGCCGAACACGATGGCTGACAGCAGCCAGCGCCAGTCACCGGGCGCCAGCCCCGAGGCCGACCATCCCCGGTCGCGCGCCAGCCGGGCAATCCCGAGCCCGAGCCCGCTGCCCAGGTAGAGCAGGCCGCCGAGCAGCAACGGCGGCACGTCGCCGACCAGCAGCTTGGCCAGCGGCGTGCTCGCACCAAACAGCGCGGCAGCGAGCAACGCATGGATGACCTGAGAAGGGACGGCGGACATGCGGGTATTGTAGTCAGATGACCCCAGCGCCCGGTTCCGCCGCCCGCAGCGGCGCGCCGGTGGTCACCTCAGGCCGTCGGGGTGGGGGCGGCTGCCGGCCGCTGGCGCGCCAGCCAGACCAGTGCGGCCCCGGTCAGCACGACCGGTACGATGGAGCCGAGATTGAGCCACTGCCAGCCCTGCGTGGTCAGCAGCGCGCCGGAGCCGAAGGCGCTCACGGACATCATCGCAAACACGCAGAAATTGATCGCTGCCTGCGCGCGGTCTTTTTCCTCGGGCCGGTAGGCATCCAGCGACAGCGTGGTGCTGCCGGTGAACAGGAAATTCCATCCCACGCCCAGCAGGAAGAGCGCCACCACGAACTGATGCAGGTCGGTGCCGCTCAGGGCAATCGCGATGCAGAGCAGGTTCAGCAGGATGCCCACCCCCATGATGGGGAGCGCGCCGAAGCGCCGAATCAGCGAGCCGGTGACAAATCCCGGCGCAAACATGCCGATCACATGCCATTCGAGCACCAGCGCCGTGTCGCTGAATGGCATGCCGCACACCTGCATCGCCAGCGGCGTGGCGGCCATCAGCAGGTTCATCACGCCGTAACCGATCGCCGCTGCCAGCGCGGCCACCATGAACACGGGCTGGCGTAGGATCTCGGCCAGTGGCCGGCCCTGATCTGAGGCGGCGCGCTTTTCGGGGACGGGCGGAAAATCGATCTGCGATATCAGCGCCAGCGACAGTACGGCCAACAGCGCGAGTGCCAGATACGCGCCGGCGAAAGGCATGCCCAGCCAGACCTTGGTGTGATTCGCCAGGTTTGGCCCGACCACGGCGCCGATCAGGCCGCCGGCCATGACCAGAGAGACCGCTTTTTCACGCTGGCTGCTGTCGGTCAGCTCGGCCGCAGCAAAGCGGTACAGGTGCCCGTTCGCGCTGTAATAGCCCGCGACGACGGTGGCGCCGACCAGCAGCCAGAACTGCTGCAGCTGCACGGCAAGCAGGCCGGTGAGCGCGGACAGCATGGCCACGATCAGGCCAAGCTGAAACGATCCCCGGCGTCCCCACCGCCGCTGGGACGCTGCCACCAGCCCGGTGCTGAGCGCGCCGCCCACCACATAGCCCATCACGGGCAGGGTCGCCATCCACGGGAAGGGCGCGAGGCTGAGCCCGACCAGACCATTGATCGCGATGAAGGTGACGTTATTGGTCAGGAAAAGCCCTTGGGCCATCGCGAGTAGCCACAGATTTTTATTCATTGTTGTCAGGCCTGAAGAGGGGCTCGGACGGGACGTCCGCCGCGCGAGGGAAATTCTAACCGTCATCGCGGGCGCGGGACGCAAAGCATGTGGGCTGAAAGTGGAGGCTGAAAGTGCAGACGCAGACGACGCTGCAGACACAGCGGATCACGCCAGCAGGTGCCCGGAAGGCTTTTCTCCCCTGAATTACAATCTCCGCAAAAGAAAATATCTCCCCGACACCATGCTCAGACTGTCCGGTTCTCTGTTGGCGTTTGCCTGCGTGCTCGCACTCGCCTTGCCCGTCCGTGCGGAGACTTTTCTCAGTCTGGAACCGCTGGAGCCATTAAGCAGTATCAAGCAGCGCTACACTGCCGCCCGCGTGACACCCGAGCGCGCGGACTGGCTGAAGCCTCATCAGTATTTCTGCAAGCTGGAGACCGATGAGGTCGGCGGCACCTTGTTGCTGCTGTTCGAGCATGATGATGACGTCCGCAAGAAAAAGCTGGCCGAGCTGGAGAAGTCCGTCGCGCACCTGCCGCCCAGTGCGCACGCACGCTCGACACGGCTGCTGATCGGCCAGCACAAGACGCATCTCGCCAGGCCGCTCGAGGAACGTCTTGCGCTGGTGCTGATCCGATGGCTACCGGCAGAACCGGTGCGCCTGACTGAGCTGAACGCCCGCTACGGCAAGCCGGATCTGCGGCGCGCTGCCGACGGCGATCGCGGGGCGGTGCAGGTCTGGAACAAGGGCGTGACCGCGCATATCGGCGACGACAAAAAATCGGCGCGCATGATCGAGTACTGGTTCACCGAGGATGATCTCGCGCTGTACTTCCTGCGCCGTAATGCCGCTGCACGATGAGAGGACTCCGGTCATGAACAGCCTGCGTGAGGGTTACCGCGCACTGGTGTTTGGCGCCACCGGTGCACTGGGCAGCGCGTTCGTGGCCTGCCTGCAGGCCGATGCGCGCTGCGCGGGTGTGACGGCCCTGTCGAGGCAGGGGCATCCGGTGATCGTGCTCGGGGAGGAGCAGACGCTGCGCGACGCTGCCGCAACTCTTGTGGCGACGGTCGCCACCGAAGGGCCGCTTCATCTGGTGATCGATGCGACGGGTGCGCTCACGCTGGACGGTCAGGGGCCGGAAAAGCGGCTGGACGATCTCGATGCGCAGCTGCTACAGCGCGCGATGCAGGTGAATGCGATCGGGCCGGCGCTGCTGCTGAAGTATTTCTCCCCTTTGATGGCGAGCGGCGAGCGGGTGATCTGGGCGAAGCTGTCAGCGCGGGTCGGCAGCATCGATGACAATCGCAAGGGTGGCTGGTATGGCTACCGGGCGTCCAAGGCCGCGCTCAACATGTTTTTGCAGACCGCCGCGATCGAGATGGCGCGCCGGCGCCCGCAGGCAGTGATCGCTGCGCTCCAGCCCGGCACCGTGCGCTCGCGCCTCAGCCAGCCTTTTGTCGGTGCCGATGCGATGCCACCTGACGAGGCCGCGCAGAAGCTGCTCAGCGTACTGGATGGTTTGCAGCCGACGGGGCGCGCGCACTTCGTCGATCATGCCGGTCAGTCGATACCGTGGTGACGAAGCTCATGCGGGCCTGATCACTGACGCAGCAACGATGGGCGAAAAAAACCATGGGTGGACGAATACGACGCAAACTGCTGGATGAGCATCTTGCCGCACTGGAGACGACGCAGCCGGCCGAGGTGATCTGTCCGTTATGCGAGCGTCCGATTCCTGATGCGCTGAAAGATGCGCATCATCTGGTGCCGAAATCCCGCGGAGGCACGCAGACGGAATTCCTGCACCGGATCTGCCACCGGCAGATCCACGCATTGCTGAACGAGACCGAACTGGCCCGGCACTACAACACGGTGGAGGCCTTGCTGTCGCATCCCGGTATCGCAAGTTTTGTTGACTGGGTCAGACGCAAGCCGGCAGATTTTTCCGAGCCTGCCCGCAAAAGCCGTCGGTTGCGGGAGCGCTGAATTTCAGCAGCGACCCGTTAGTGCAGCCGCTGCGACTTCACGGCATCGTGCAGCGCGTCCCCGTTCAGGTGCGTGTAGTCCTTGTCGATCTCGATCTTGATCCGCGCACGCACTTTAGGATCAAGCAAGGGGCGCAGCGCGCCAAGGAATTGCGGCGAGGCCACCAGATCCAACTCCTGATAGCGTCCCTCTTGTGCGGCCTTCAGCAAAAACTCGCTCAGGTCTCTGGCGAAGCGTTCTGCCTGATGCTTTTCCGGCGAGACACGCGGCTGATAGAGCTTGTTCGGTGCCTCGCCGCCCGTGCTGTGAATGCTCCCTGTACCCGACGTCGGCCCCAGCCGGTCGCTTTCCGTATCGCTCGTTCTGAGGCGTACGCCTTCATTGATCAGCGAGGTCACTTCCCCCATGCCGCCGGCATCCTGCTGTTCGAATATGCGTGCCCGGCTCGCGTTTGCCGAAACGATCCATGTCGCTGCCATGATGCCCTCGCTGATGACGACCTCAGGATTCGATGAAACGGCAGGGTGAACGTTCACTGCCGATGCCATCGTTAATGGCGGCAGCGGTGCCGGAGCATGAACGCACCGGGCTTCCGGGCAGCACCCACCGCGTTCCTCGCTGCGGTGGGACAATGTCGATAACGTAGCGTAACTCTCGCGCATCTATTGAGAATAATTCTCATTTATTGTAGGCTTGAGGCTGCAGCTTTTCCCCTCAACCCGCCCCTGAACCTGCTCTCACATCATGCGACTTCTTCCCCGATTGTTGTTGGCCGGCTGCGCTTTGCTGGCCGGTGTTTCCCAGAGTGTGCTCGCCGACACTGTGACGGTCTACTCGGCGCGCAATGAGCAATTGCTCAAGCCCCTGCTGGATCGCTACAGCAAAGAGACCGGTACCGAGATCCGCCTGCTGACCGCCAATGAAGGCGCGCTGCTTGCTCGACTGAACGCGGAAGGCGCCAGCACTCCGGCCGATCTGCTGATCACGGTCGATGCCGGCAACCTCTGGCTGGCCGCGCAGCAGGGACAGCTGCAGGCGATCAAGTCGTCAACACTGACGACGAATGTGCCTGCGCACCTGCGCGACCCGGACAATCAATGGTTTGGTCTCTCGGTGCGCGCCCGCACCATCGTGTACAACAAGCAGAGCGTGCGCCCGTCGGAGCTGTCAACCTATGAGGACCTCGCCGACCCGAAATGGAAGGGCAAGCTCTGCCTGCGCACCAGCAAGAAGGTGTACAACCAGTCGCTGATCGCGATGATGATCAGCGAGATCGGCGAGGCCAAGACCGAGACCATCGTGCGGGGCTGGGTCGCCAACCTCGCGACCGATGTCTTCCCCGATGACACCGCGCTGCTGAAGGCGATCGCCGCAGGCCAGTGTCAGGTGGGTATCGTCAACACTTACTACCTCGGCCGTCTGCTCGACAAGGATGCGCGCTTTCCGGTCGGGCTGTTCTGGGCGAACCAGAACGGCAGCGGCGCACACGTGAACGTGTCCGGCGCCGGCGTGACCCGTCATGCGAAGAACCCGGCCGGCGCGCAGAAGCTGATCGAGTATCTGTCGATGGAAGCCGCACAGAACTTCTATGTCGATGAAGACCTCGAGTTCCCGGTCAATCCGAAAGTGAAGCCCAACTCCATCATCAAGAACTGGGGGCCGTTCAAGCAGAATCTGGTGAACGTCTCGAAAGCGGGCGAGCTGCAGACGGCGGCCACGCGACTGATGGATCGTGCCGGCTACAAGTAAACGCTGCGCGCCATGATGCCCATCGCCGCACGGCCCGCGTGGTCGGTGCTGCCGATCTCTCTGCTGACCCTCGTCCCGCTGGCGGTGGTGCTGGGCAGCTGGCTGCAGCCTCAGCCTGAGGTGTGGGAGCACCTGCGCGCCTATGTGCTGCCGGCGGTGCTGAAGAACACGGTGCTGATGGCGGCGGCCGTCGCCGTGCTGGTCACGCTGCTCGGCGTCTCGCTCGCCTGGCTGACCTCGATGTGCGAGTTTCCGCTGCGCCGGTTCTTTGCGTGGGCACTGGTGCTGCCGCTGGCGCTGCCCGCCTATGTGCTCGCGTCCGTGATGGTCGGCCTGTTCGATTACAGCGGCCCGCTGCAGACCTTGCTGCGTGATGTCGTCGGTCCGGGCGTGACGATCCCGCCGATCCGCTCGCTCGGTGGCGCGGCGCTGGTGTTCGGGCTGGTTCTGTACCCCTATGTGTACCTGCTCGCGCGTCAGGCCTTCCTCACGCAGGGGCGGCGCAGCATCGAAGCCGCGCAGACACTGGGACTGACACGCACGCAGGCCTTCCTGCGGGTCGCGCTGCCGATGTCACGTCCGTGGTGGGCTGCGGGCCTCACGCTCGCGCTGATGGAAATGCTCGCTGACTTTGGCACCGTGGCGATCTTCAACGTCGATACGTTTACCACCGCGATCTACAAGTCCTGGCTGAGCCTGTTCAATTTGCCCGTCGCCTCGCAACTGGCCTCGCTGCTGGCGCTGGGCGTGCTGGTGCTGGTCTGGCTGGAGCAGCGCGCGCGCGGCCAGCGACGTTACACCGCCACCGGCGCGACAGCGCGTGCGCCGCAGGAAAGAATCCGTCTGTCGCCGCTGCAGGGCGGGCTTGCGCTTGGCTGGTGTGCGCTGGTGCTGCTGCTGGCCTTCGTGGTGCCCGTGATGCAGCTACTGGTGTGGGCGACCGAGGTCGCGCGCACCGACTGGGACGCCCGCTACTGGGGCTTTATTGGTCACTCGCTGATGCTCTCGACGATGGCCGCCTTGCTGGTGGTGGCCGCCGGGCTGTGGCTGGCTTATGCGCAGCGCCAGCACCCCGGCCGGCTCACCCAATGGGGCGTGCGCCTCTCCACTCTCGGCTATGCGCTGCCGGGCATGCTATTGTCGGTGGGGCTGTTCGTGCCGGTCGCATGGCTGGACCTGCAGATCGCGCCGCTCTGGCAGCACTGGGGCATCGTGCCCGCGCCAGTGATCAAGGGCACGCTCGTGGTCATGCTGCTCGCGCTGGCGGCGCGCTTCATGGCCGTGGGTTTTGAGCCGATGCAGGCAGCCATGCAGCGGATCACCCCGCATCAGGAACAGGCGGCGCGCAGCCTCGGGAATGATCGCTGGCAGATGCTGCGACGGCTGCATCTGCCAATGCTGCGCTCGGGCTGGCTGGGCGCCAGCCTGCTGGTGTTTGTTGAAGTGATGAAGGAAATGCCGATCACCCTGATGACCCGGCCATTCGGCTGGGACACGCTGGCGGTGCGCGTCTTTGAAATGAGTTCCGAGGGCATGTGGGAGCGCGCGGCGCTGCCCAGCCTGTGCATCGTGGCTGCCGGGCTGTTGCCCGTGATGCTGCTGGTGCGGGAAAGTGAGCAATGAAACGAGAACAGAACCTCGACACGCAATTGCAGGCGCTTGAGCTGAAGTCGCTCACGCTGGGCTATCGCACGCGCGAGGGCGTACAGACGGTGCTGCATGAGCTGTCGTTGCAACTCGCCAATGGCGAGATTGCCAGCCTGCTCGGCCCTTCGGGCTGCGGCAAGACCACGGTGCTGCGTGCCATTGCCGGCTTTCAGCCGGTGCAGTCCGGGCAGATTCTGCTGCATGGTCGCGAGGTCAGCAGCGCGACGCTTCACCTGCCGCCCGAGAAGCGCAACATCGGCATGGTGTTCCAGGACTACGCACTCTTTCCGCATCTGGATGTGGCCGGCAACGTCGGTTTTGGTTTGCACGGATTACCGCGCCGCGCGCGCGAGGACCGGGTCGCGCAGATGCTCGCGCTGGTGGGCATGGAATCGCTGGCCTCGCGCGCAGTGCATGAACTCTCCGGCGGGCAGCAGCAGCGGGTGGCGCTGGCGCGCGCGCTGGCACCGCAGCCTTCGCTGTTGCTGATGGACGAGCCGTTTTCCAATCTCGATGTGTCGCTGCGTGAGCGGCTGGCGCTCGAGGTGCGCGATCTGCTGCGCGAGACCGGCACCACGGCCGTGATCGTCACGCATGATCAGCACGAGGCCTTCGCCGTCGCCGACCGCGTCGCCGTGATTGCCGAGGGGCGCGCCCAGCAATGGGGCACGCCGATGGACTTGTACCACCGGCCGGCCAACCGTTTTGTTGCCGGCTTCATTGGCGAGGGCGTGATGCTGCCCGGCGTTGCGGTGGGCGATGGCTGCATCGACACCGAGCTGGGACGTTTTCGTCCGGAGGGCCTGCGCTCAGACCTGCCTGCTGGCCATGGGGTCGAACTGCTGCTTCGCCCCGACGATATCCAGCATGATGATCACAGCGAGATGAAGGCGCTCGTGATGAGCAAGGCCTTTCGTGGCGCGCAATTCCTGTACACGCTCGCGCTGCCTTCCGGCCAGCGCGTGATCTCGCTGGTGCCCAGCCATCATGATCATGCGCTGGGCGAGCGCATCGGCATTCGCATCGAAATGGATCATGTGATCTGTTTCGAGCGTCGCTGAGCGACAGGTTGAGGTGAGCCGGGGAGCGTCCTGCAAACGCTTTGACGCCCTGAACCCAACTACCGCATCAGCGCCCGCACATGGGCGACGATGCCGCTGGCCAGCCCTTGCAGGTTATAGCCACCTTCCAGCACGGACACGATGCGCGCATGGCCGCTTGCGCGTGCGATTGCCTTCACCCGTTCCGTCATCGCGGCATAGCCCGGATCGGTGATGGCGAAGCAGCCGAGCGTGTCATCCATACGGCTGTCGAACCCGGCAGAGATCAGGATGAAATCAGGCTGGAAGCGAAGCGCGGCCGGCATCAACTGCTCGTCGAACGCGCTGAGCACGTCCTTGTCTCCTGCACCGCAGTCCAGTGCGACATTGATGTTGTAGCCATCGCCAGCGCCTTCACCATGGCGTGCCGGATCGCCGGTTCGTGGATAGGATTCCCAGCGGTGCGTGGAAAAATACAGCACACTCGGATCGTCATAAAAAAAGGACTCGGTGCCATCGCCATGGTGGAAATCCCAGTCGACGATCAGGATCTTTCGGTAGCCCAGACGCCGCTGCAGATAACGTGCCGCAATCGCCACGTTATTGAACAGACAGAATCCCACGACCTCGCCCTCATTCGCCGCATGATGGCCGGGCGGTCGCGCCAGCACAAAGCTGTTGCGGACTTTTTTCCGATGCACTGCATCGCACGCGGCCAGCGTGCCACCGACCCCCGCGCGCGCATAACGATCCAGTGCCGCACCATACTTGTCGCGAATGCCTGCGATGTGCGCGGGCGTGTGGATCAGTCGCAGTTCATGGTCGCTGATGGTTTTGAGCGGGATGCGCACCATCTGTCGCTCAAGACCAGCGGCCGCCAGCGCCTGCCGGGCGACCTGTACGCGTTCCGGCTGTTCCGGATGATCAGGCGGGAAAAAGGGCGTGAGAAAAATATCGTCATAGACGAGGCCGCTTCGCGCGGCGTTTGCTGCAGCGACCAGCGAGGGTACCAGCGCTGTAGCGGTGAATGCGGTCGTCCATGCGGCAGCATGGCCGAGGAAGTGTCGTCGGTGCATCGCCGGTTCTCCGGGTAAAGCGATGGGGTCATGGTTCAAGTGACGCATCCCTGTCACTGGCAGTGTCCGGATCGCTGCTGTCTGACCGCTCGAGTTGCAGGTGATGGACGAGGCTGTGACGGATGAACTGCTTCTCGTAGTGGCGATTACGTCGGTTTTTTTTAGCCGAAGCGCGCTGTATCTGACGTTTGTCCACGACGAGCTCATCGAGATGGCTGAGGTCGCTCAGGTCGGTGATTGCATGTAGGGAGTTACGGAGTGGCATGGCATTCAGCAGGGTGACGTTTACACAAGGCGCACCAGCAGCCAGCCAGTGCCGACGATATGCGACAGAGTGACGACTACCGAGGCGCCGTGCAGCCATTTGAAACGCTGGCGATCGCCTGCGTCGGTGGCGCGATTGATTGCTGGCATGAGCGACTGGCGCAGGGGAACCGTGGTCAGCGCGACCGTCGCCATGACGGCGGTGGCAGCGGCATCATGCGACCACCACATCATGGCAGCGACTGTCGATGTGGCCAGCACGAACAGGTAGAACCACGGGAACGCGCGCCGCAGTGTGGCGCCGGCGGAGGGCGCCGGTAGTGCGGTAAACAAAAAGGCGGCGAAGCCAAAGGAATACAAGGTCATGCCGCCAAACAGGAGGGCTGTCATCAGCACGGCGATCGAATGGGTCATACCGAAGCACCTCAGAGGGAATCACCAGCGGGCACATTGCGCGCATTGGTAGGGGATGAGGAGGATCCACCGGAAGCACTTGAAGCACCGGCTGCACCTGAAGCACTGGAAGGCAGCGGCAGACCTTCGGCGATGGCGACCTGCTCCAGCGCCGTTTCGAACAGCATCCGCGCGGCTCCGGCGACGCGTTGCAGGTACGCGTGCAGTTGCGCGTCGGCGGCGCTCCGGTGGGCGCAGTCACCGCTGTACGCTTCAAAGCTGGAGATTTGCAGCAGCAACTGGGCCAGATGGCTGGGACATTCGCAGGCGATGGTGGACGACAGCTCCGCAAATTCGGTCAGGCTGGCCTCGGTGAACCGGGGCGCTGATGCTGCGCGGTCTGCAAGATCCATCACATCCGCGTGGTCCGGCTGGAATTCTCTGCGATCTCCGCTCGCTGCTTTCCCGTGACGTTCCAGGGTCGCCAGCCACTGGCCCAGTGACTCATCATCCGCGGGCTCGTGCAACATCGCTGTACCGGTGCCGGCTAACTCCGCGCGCCCGGCGGCACTGGAGTAGCGATAGACCACAGCCGTTGCCCGGGCACGCCATGCGTCCTGAGCGGCGCGCAGCTCGTGACGTACGCCGGGCTGCAAACTCGGTGCCTGCCACAACAGCAGGTCGATACCCGGTTCGGTCAGATGCTCAGCTGCCGCCACTGAGTCGGCCAGCGAATCAAAGACGCCCACCCACTGGGGCGCCGGACGCCCTGGCTGGCGGCTGATTACGCGCTGCACCCGGCGTGCGAGGGCGTCACCCACCACAACGATCCGCATCGCTTCTCGCTGCGATGGGACATCACGCTTTTCTGCTGACTCGGTACTTGTCGGTAAGCGAATCATCTGGCGCAGTTGTTCGATGTCCAGCGCCGCCAGCAAGCCGATCGCGTGGCCTTGCTCAGTGAGTCGCCGCAGCAGGGTGACGCGCTCGACATCGGCGGCAGAGTAGAGCCGATGTCCGGAAGCGGCGGTAGTGGGTTTCACCGCCTGGTAGCGCTGTTCCCAGATCCGCAAGGTCGCGACCGGCATACCCGCCATGCGGGCCACGGCGCCACTGCGGAAGGTTGGCTGCGACGAATCGGTCAGCGACGCAGGCCGGTGTGCTGGCTTAAAAGCATTCATTACACGTCAATTGAGGTGATTATGAGTTTGATTATCGCAGATATTTTCAGGATTTTAGAATAATGAGTTCGTAATGAGTGTATTTGAATTACACTACGGCAGCATTAACCAGCCAGCAAAGCGATTCGCAGTGTTTTTCCTCGTAAGGCAGCGGGTCGCGTTTCAAGCGCATGCCGATGCTGGCGGCCCCGGATTCCGGGTCAGGCAAGCGGCAAAGCTCCAGGTCCGCAAGCCCTTGGAAGCGCGTTCAGATTTACCCAGGCTTGTCCTCTTTTATACGGAGTCTTCATGAACAACGCTCGTCGTACTTTCCTGATAGCGCTGGCTGCGGGTGGTTCAATTCTGGCCACGGCCGCTCATGGCCAGAGCAAGGTCGATGAAAAAGATCCGCAAGCCGTCTCCCTGGGCTATGTCGCGGACGCCACCAAGGCAGATACCAAGAAGTTTCCCAAGTACGCTGCCGGTCAGGTCTGCAATA
>JACCDH010516892.1_pt1 | contig 17146 bp, 15 predicted proteins | sample 7442481 | NCBI WGS metagenome assembly JACCDH01 (sample SAMN15323433, study PRJNA562643) | freshwater metagenome | isolation source: river surface water | place: USA:Blue River Watershed | collected 2017-08-15
ATGCTGTCGGTGGAATCTAGGACTGCTGCAATCCCGCCTTGTGCCCAATCACTGGCGCCATCGCGCAAAGTGCGCTTAGAAATGACGGCTATTTTCTTGTTTTCGGCCAAATGTAATGCAACGGACAGACCGGCCAGACCACTGCCAACGATGGCGACATCAAAATTCATGCTGTTTAGATTCTTATTTGAAAAAATACGATGAAAAGCTCTTATTACTCTAAGACTATATGCGATTTATCTAAAACACGTAAATCATGCTGCTAAGACCCCACTTTTATTCTGGTATTGTTAGGTTGAAATTCAACAAATTGGCATGTATTTCACTGCCTAGATCTAGGGTGAAAATCAATAATTCATGTCTCAGAGTCGATTCATATCAAATGATTGTTGACTTTACGCGGAAAACACAACTTATCCAGTATAATGCGTCCACGTTGAGATTCGAGTAGCAGTGGTGCAGTATCAGTCTGTAATTCCTTACTTGGTTGAGACGCTTTTATGGCGGGGTCACCCGCGCAACTTACTAAGATAGGAAATGCAATGGCAACAGGTACTGTTAAATGGTTTAACGATTCTAAAGGTTTCGGTTTCATCACTCCAGACGAAGGTGGCGAAGATCTGTTCGCTCACTTTTCAGCGATTCAATCCAGCGGCTTTAAATCTCTGCAGGAAAATCAGCGCGTACAGTTTGAAGTGACAACCGGCCCTAAAGGCAAACAGGCTTCGAACATTCAGCCTCTGTAATTGTCTCTGGCATAGATATCACTCTGCCTAAAAATCCCTGCTAAAGCAGGGATTTTTTTTGCCTATTTTTTCAATGAGTTAGTTTTTCCAATAATCTGGTTCTGCAAAAGCGCGTCTAAGAAAATCAACAAAGGCACGAATTCTCAGAGGTAAATGCTGTCTTTGTGCAAAAACAGCATAGATGTCATTGCCAGGTGCTGCAAATTCATCGAGCACAGTAACGAGCTTGCCTGATTCAATTTCTCCACCCACTTCCCACATAGAACGCCAAGCTAAACCACGTCCTTGTAATGCCCAATCATGTAAGACGGCACCATCATTGCATGCCATATTGCCTTGAACTTTAAGTACAACGTTTTTACCGTTTTGCCTAAAAGTCCAACCGCGCTGACTGCCTTCACTAGAAATCGTTAAGCAATGATGTTGGGATAATTCATCTAAAGAGCGTGGCGTACCGAATTTTTTTACATATTCAGGTGCTGCTACTACGACACGTTTGTTATCTGCGAGTTTGACGCCAATTAAATTTGAATCTGCTAAATCTGCAATGCGAATCGCGACGTCGACACCTTCGCCAATTAAATCAACCACTCTGTCATTTAAGTTCAGGGTCACGCTCACATCGCGGTATTCGGTTAGAAAAGAGGGGATAAGTGGTGCGACATGTTGGCGCCCAAAACCAGCTGGTGCAGAAATGATGAGATGACCACTAGGTCTAGCGCTGCGCTCAGAAACTTGGGTTTCTGCATTTTCTAAATCGAGCAAAATACGCTGACAGCTTTCTAGAAATGCAGCACCTTCGTTGGTCAGTGCGATTTTGCGGGTAGTGCGCTGTAGAAGTTTCACTCCTAAACGCTGTTCTAGTGCATCTAGGCGGCGACCAATCATGGCGGGCGCAATACCTTCTGCCCGTGCTGCTGCTGATAGGCTGCCGCGGCTAATCACATCCACAAAGGTGGAGATTTGTTTGAACTGATCCATGCATCCATTCCATCACTAAAACGCAATAATAAAGGTTTTTAGTTTGGAATTTGTGATTACGATTTATGTTTTCCATTTAATAACTTTTGCGCGTTAATGGATGAGAACTGGAAGTGTGGCTATGTAAATACTCAGTCCGGCAAGCAGCATTTCTATTGCCATTGCAGTGAGCAGTAATCCCATTAAACGTTCAAACGCAGTGATAACTCGCGCACCTAAGACACGTTGCAGTCTATCTGCGCTGAGCAAAATCACTAGCCAACACAAGGCAACGAGAGTGAGCACTAATAAGTAATAGCTCATAGCCATTTTGGCTTGCGAAGAAAAAAGCAGCACTGTGACGAGTGCCGAAGGGCCAGCCAAAGCAGGAATGGCTAAAGGAACGATAAACGGTTCGTTATCGAGAGCGTTATCAATGTGACCGAAGATGCCATCAGCTTGTGGGAAGACCATACGTAGTGCAATTAAAAATAAAATCACACCGCCGCCTATGCGCAATGAGATCTCAGATAACTGCAGCGCTTCTAAAAAATAACGTCCAAAGAGCATAAAGAGGAGCAATATGATGAAAGCAATGGAGCATTCACGCAGTATCACCTTTGCTCGTCGACGTGGTTCGACTCGACGTAAAGCACTCACAAACAATGGGACATTGCCAAATGGATCGGTGACAAGTAAAAGAAGAATGAAAGACTGAAAAAAATTATGCGTCATGAAGTCCATCCTAAAGAGGACCATCATGCTTGAGACTAGGTGTAGGAGATTGTGCTGTGCTTAACTTTAGAGCTTTAGCTGTGTTAGTTCAGTTAATTAAGAAATGATTTCAGCTAAACGCGTTTTTAAATTAGCAGTCTGTTGCCATTCTTGTCTTGCAGCAGTGCTGATTGCTTCTTGTTGTAATTCTTCTTGGCTGCGATCAAGCTGTGCTTGCAGTAAGCGTCCTACTTGTCGTGGCTCTGGCAACATGGTGCCGTAAAACACTACCGTGTCGCGATGCTGAATCAAAATCGTGGGGAAGTTTTCTACATCCAGATCGCCCACTAAATCGGCCTGATCTTCAATATCGATCCAAACAAACTGATGTTGGGGATGTTCATCTGCTAGCGCATCAAAGCCTGCCCTGTATTGCTTACAGACGTCGCACCAAGCGGCACACAGGCAAGCCACTACCCATTTATCTTCAGACAGAGTAGAAGATAGTTGAGGAAAATTTTCAGGGACGAGAAAAAGTGCTGGCATAGGGCTATTTTACCCTAGGCATTTCCGTATTTGAATCAGGGCAATCTGCTTGAGGCTGCCAAGGTAAAATACGTGTTCTATGTTGAGAATGTGCTCTTAAATGTGCGCTTCTTGGCGTGCCAATCATTTTCTCATTCATTTTTCATTTATTTTTCACTTCATGCCCACTATTCTCGCTATTGAAACTTCAACAGAACTTGCTTCTGTTGCGCTCCTGCAGGCCGGTATGACGTTGAGCAGAGAATCAAGTGGCGCACAAACGCATTCCATGACGGTATTAGGTATGCTGCAAGAATTACTTGCTGAGGCTGATATAGCACTATCATCATGCGATGCAATTGCATTTGGATCTGGCCCTGGATCCTTCACAGGGGCACGTACCGCATGTGGATTAACGCAAGGCTTAGCTTTTGGCGCTAAGTTGCCAGTGATTCCTATCGTGACTTTGCTGGCAATGGCAGAAGCTGCTCGACAGCAGTTTCATGCGCAGCATGTGATTCCTGTTTTAGATGCGCGTATGGCAGAAGTTTATAGCGCTGAATATGCGTTTGATGACGGTCCTAGTCATGAATGGAAAATCATTTCTGCACCGACTTTATCTGCAGCATCTGAAGTAGCGCTGACATCAACAGCTATAGTTTGTGGCAATGGTTTAACAGCCTATGAGTCAGATTTTCATCATCTGAATAAATCCCAGTGTTATCCAACAATCATGCCGCATGCTAAAGAGATTGCGCAACTCGCAGCGCGAGCTTGGTTACGTGGAGAGCATTGTCATCCACGCGATGCGAGTCCTCTGTATTTACGTAACAAAGTCGCTTTGACAACGAATGAGCGATTAGCTGGAGCGCAGAAATGAGGACATCCGTGTTATCTGCGCAGTTAGTATCGGAAGACAGCGCTGTATGGCAATTGCGCGATATGCTTCCTAGAGATATGGATGCAGTCATGGCGATAGAGCTTGCTGCTTATCCCTTTCCTTGGACACGCGGTAATTTTAGTGATTCTCTAAACAGCCACTATGACTGCAAAGTCTTGCACGATGCAGTAGGAAAAATGGCAGGCTATTTTTTGCTCATGAATGCAGTGGATGAATGCCATATTTTAAATATTACTGTGCGGCCTGATTTGCAAGGACTAGGAATAGGCCGTTTATTATTTAAAGAAATTAAATCACTGGCTTTCAGCAATGGATGTTCATCGCTTTTACTAGAAGTTAGGCCTACTAATAATCAAGCTTTAGCGGTGTATAAAAAAATGGGATTTGATCAAATTGGTTTGCGTAAAAATTATTATCCAGCCGGTGAACAAGCGCGTGAAGATGCACTCGTTATGCGCTTAGTTTTATGAGTTTAGTTTTATGAGTGTGAGCTTAAGCATGAATCAACAAAAATTACAGACACTGCAAGCGATGGGTTTGGGGCCAGTGTGGCAACGACGAGGACTTGCTCAAGGTGCTGAGTATGAGCAAAGTACGTCTAATCATACTGAAGAAACGCGACATCACATTGCAGCATTGGACTGGCAGCCTTTGACAGAGATGATAGCTAGCTGTCAGCAATGTGGGCTATGTCAAGGTCGACAACATACAGTTCCAGGTGTAGGAGACACACAAGCAAAATGGCTTTTTGTTGGAGAAGGGCCTGGACGTCAAGAAGATGCACAAGGTGAACCCTTTGTAGGGCCAGCAGGAATGCTACTCAATAACATGATGTTGGCATTGGGATTAGAGCGCGGCAAGAATACTTATATCGCTAACATTGTGAAATGTAGACCTACAGGTGCAGATGGAAAAGACCGCCCACCTACGGCTGCAGAAGCTGCTGCTTGTATGCCTTATTTAGAGAGACAAATTGCTTTGATCCAACCTGATGTTATTGTGGCTTTGGGTAAAAGTGCTGCGGTTTATTTACTCAATCTTGATCCATCAACTGCAGTTTCTTCTGTGCGTGGAAAAATTCATCAGCGCGATAATGTGCCCGTTGTCGTGACTTATCATCCCGCTTATTTATTACGTGATCCAGTACAGAAAAAAAATGTCTGGCATGATCTCTGTCTTGCTCGTTCTGTCATGCATGAGCTTCAGTAATGGACGCTGCTGCGTCTTTTACTCACTATCAAGCGCAATTTCATCAGCGCTGGCATTTCCTTTCTGATCCACATGTCAGAGCACTGGCTTGGCTCTTAAGCGCACCTAATTTACTGAATCCTACAGCGCCACAGTGGTATAACAAAATTGCTGTCATCGATATGCACGATGATATTGATGAATGGTTAATGCAGCTAGAACAAGCGCCAGAAGATTTACATCGCTTTCTCGATATTCAAAAATTTACCCGTTTAGGACGTTATGCTGAAAAACTATTAGCTTGGTATTTTCAAGAACGAGAAAATTTATTTGCCTATGGATTGCAAGTGCGTAAGGGTAAAGAAGAAACCTTAGGTGAGTTTGATTTTTTGTTTTGGCGAGAGTCGCAACTGATTCATTGGGAATTTGCGAGTAAATTTTATTTACTCAATTCAGGGCAATCTAAAAATGCTCCTAAATATCAGGCTGAGTATTTTGTAGGGCCTAATCTTGCGGACACACTCGCTGCAAAAATGCGAAAAATTTTAGATCGCCAACTCGCACTAGGCACGCATCCTGAAGCACAAGCTTTACTCCCTCAGGCACTTTTTGATGCAAAAGCGTTAGTTAAAGGCTGGCTGTTTTATAGAAAAGATGAAAGCCTACATTCTGCAGAATTAGGACTGACGGAAGAACACTGCAAAGGTTGGTGGTGCAGTATTGATGAAGTCGATACACATATCAGCGATAGTAATTTTATTTTAACGCGATTGTCTTGGTTAGCACCTGCACGTGTATCTTGTGATGCGGGCTTAACAAAGGTCGCATTAAAACAGCATCTGCATCAGCATTTTGAAGTGGATAGTATGCCGGTGATGGTCGCAACAATGCGCGAGCAAGAAGGTGAGTTGTTTGAGGTGGATAGAGGATTTGTGGTGCCTAGTGATTGGCAACAAAAAGCGTTGTTGAATTTACAGGAAAGAGTTAGCAAATGGAATTAAAATTTTAATCAGTACCAACATGTTTTTGATGGCCAATCAGATGCAGCGAATCATATTCACGCTGATTGGCTGCATGTTTTTTCATGATTAACCACATGATGCTGGATACACAAAGACCAAACAATACAATCACTAAGTAAAGATTAAAATCAAATTTAATCATTAGTGCATATAAAGCTAGCATTAAAAGTATTGATAAATTCTCACTGAAGTTTTGTACAGCAATAGAATGGCCTGCACTCATTAATACATGACCACGATGCTGTAGTAATGCATTCATAGGTACGACAAAATAGCCAGACATCGCGCCGATTAAGACAAGTAAGGGATAGGCGACAGTGACTGAATGTGCGAGGGTCATGAGTATGACGACTAAGCCCATAGCAAAACCTAGTGGCATAACACCGAGTGATTCTTTTAAAGGTACCCTTCGTGCAGCTGCCATAGCGCCTAATGCCACACCGATAGCAACTACGCCTTGCAGAATTGCAGCTTTATCTAAGGGCATGCCTAGCGCTTTTTCTGCCCACTTCAAGACGATAAATTGCAAAGTCGCACCTGCGCCCCAAAACAAAGAAGTCACAGCAAGAGAAATTTGCCCCAATCTGTCACGCCATAAAGTTACGACGCAATGGGAAAATTCAATAACAAGTTTGATTGGATTATGTTCTTGTAACTGATAATGCGCATTAGTGGAAGGTATGCGTAAGTTAAATAATGCGGCAATGATGTAAGCGGTCATAACTACACTAAGAGCAATTTCAGTAGAAATTAGTGGAGTAATTTGTTCTAGCGGTGGTAAAAAATCAGGAAGATAGTTAACTAATTTATTGCTTACTAATGCACCACCTAGCACCGTTCCAAAAATAATTGATAGAACAGTTAGGCCTTCAATCCAACCGTTTGCTTCAACGAGTTTTTCAGGAGGCAGCAGTTCGGTCAGTATGCCGTACTTGGCCGGGGAATAAGCTGCCGCACCAAAGCCTACAACGGCATAAGCGATCAAAGGATGAACCTGTAAAAACATCATCAGACAACCTAAGATTTTGACGAGGTTGGTGATGAACATGACTCGCCCTTTGGGGAAGGCATCGGCAAAGGCGCCAACGAAAGGAGCAAGTACGACGTATGAGAGAACGAAGAAAAGCTTGAGCATCGGCGTCATCCATGCTGGCGATTCCATTGTTGCCAAGAGGGCAATAGAAACAATCAGCAGGGCATTGTCGGCCAGCGAGGAAAAAAACTGCGCCGCGATGATGTTGTAAAAGCCGCGATTCATGGATGAGTGATACAAGAGCAGTAGCGGCTTGCTTTATACCATGAAAACACGTGTATAGCCCGCTTCCGTATGTTGGGAGAGGCGCCGCCTGATGCTGGGGAACAGAAAAACATGCCGATGAATTGGTAATGCGCAATTGAATAAGCGGCGTTCATCGTGCTCTCCGGTAAAATGCTGCAATAATTTTTCCATTACTTCTAGCCTTAGCTGCCCTACATCGTAATGCCTAGACCACTTGTCGCCACTATCGATCTCTCTTCTTTGCAATCTAATTTAGCGCTTGCTCGCAAGGCTAAGCCAACTTCAAAAATCTGGGCTGTTGTAAAAGCGAATGCCTATGGCCACGGACTGGAATCTGCTTTGCAAGGTTTTGCGGATGCTGATGGATTGTCGCTACTGGAATGGGATGCAGCTATTCGTTTAAGAGAATCTGGATGGACCAAGCCTATTTTGATGTTGGAAGGCGCATTTGATGCGACTGATTTGAAAATCGCAGACCACCATCGATTACAAATCGTAATACATCATGATCTGCAATTATCGATGTTAAAAGATGCTGCGCCATCCTTATCTGCACCCTTAGATGTGTATATAAAAATCAATACCGGTATGAATCGTTTGGGATTCACAGTAGATCGAATTCAATCAGTTTATGCCGTGCTTCGTAGTTTGTCTTGCGTAGGAAAAATTTCTTTCATGACGCATTTTGCGAATGCAGAAAATAATCAGGCTGTGCTCAATGCAGATAATCAGTATCAGCAATTTAGTTCAGCAATCAAAGGTTTAGATGGTGAGATAAGTGTGGCGAATTCTGCCGGTGTCTTATTGCATAAAGAAATGAGGGCAGATTGGATTAGGCCAGGTGTGATGTTGTACGGTGCTTCACCAACTGGTGAAGATGCAGTGGCATTTGGATTGCTTCCTGCGATGACATTGCACAGCCAAATTATGGCTATACAAAATCTGCAACCAGGTGAGTTTGTAGGTTACGGTAGTATTTACAAAGCCGATAAACCCACGCGTGTTGGTGTTGTGGCTTGTGGATATGCCGATGGTTATCCACGCCATGCAAAAGCTGGTACTCCCGTGTTAGTGGATGGACAGCGTGTGCCTTTAATAGGCCGTGTATCTATGGATATGCTAACGGTAGATATCAGCGCGCTAACGCATGTGCAGGTTGGTGCTCCAGTCACTTTATGGGGTGATGGTTTACCGATTGATGAAGTAGCAGTTGCAAGTGACACGATCGCATATGAATTAATGTGTGCGATCACGCCCAGAGTCGCGCGAGCAGTAAAAAAGTAAAGTGACGTAACCCTATGGCTAAAGCAAAAATTAATTACACCTGCACTGAATGCGGTGGAATAAGTAATAAATGGGCGGGTCAATGTCCTTCCTGTGATCGATGGAATACCTTAGTTGAAACCATTGTTGAATCGGGCGGCAATCGTTATTCCAATCAAGCGCAAGGGATTGCACAAACTGCGCCTGTGATGAGTCTGGCTGATATTGAAGCGATAGATGTGCCACGTTTTGGAACGGGCATTGATGAGTTTGATCGTGTTTTAGGTGGTGGTTTGGTGGCGGGTGGTGTGGTCTTAATCGGTGGCGATCCTGGTATTGGTAAATCCACACTCTTATTACAAGCACTGGCAAATATCTCTAAGCTTAAAAAAGTTTTATATGTCAGCGGTGAAGAGTCCGGTGCACAAATAGCTTTGCGTGCAAAACGCTTGGCTGTTGATGCTGATGATTTGAAATTGCAAGCTGAGATTCAGTTAGAGAAAATTCTCAATACCTTGGCTGACTTAAAGCCCCAAGTTGCTGTGATCGATTCTATTCAAACTATTTATTCCGATGCGCTCACTTCAGCACCTGGATCGGTTGCGCAAGTGCGTGAATGCGCAGCGCAACTAACGCGTATTGCGAAGCAATCTGGCATCACGATTATTTTAGTTGGCCATGTCACCAAAGAAGGTGCACTTGCAGGGCCGCGTGTGTTGGAGCATATTGTTGATACGGTTTTATATTTTGAAGGCGATACGCATTCTAGTTTTCGTTTAGTGCGTGCATTTAAAAATCGTTTTGGTGCTGTAAATGAGCTTGGTGTGTTTGCCATGACAGAAAAGGGCTTAAAGGGAGTGTCAAATCCTTCGGCACTTTTTCTTTCTCAGCATGACAATCAAGTACCCGGCTCTTGTGTGATGGTGACGCAAGAAGGTAGTCGTCCATTGTTAGTGGAAATACAGGCCTTAGTTGATAGCTCACATGTGCCGAATGCACGACGCTTATCGGTGGGCTTAGAACAAAATCGATTAGCGATGTTATTAGCCGTCTTACATCGCCATGCAGGAGTAGCTGCGTTTGATCAAGATGTTTTCATCAATGCAGTCGGTGGAGTAAAAATTACAGAGCCTGCAGCTGATTTGCCAGTGCTACTCGCGATTAATTCATCGATGCGTAACCGTCCCTTGCCACGAGGTTTAGTCGCATTTGGCGAAGTGGGATTAGCAGGTGAAATACGCCCAGCACCACGCGGTCAAGAACGTTTGCGTGAAGCAGCCAAATTAGGATTTTCAATTGCCGTTGTGCCTAAAGCAAATTTGCCTAAGCAAAAAATCGAAGGCTTACAAGTGATTGGTGTAGAACGTATTGATGATGCAATGAATAAAATTAGAGAGATGCAGTAAGATCTCTGCGATCTCATTACATGACTAAGCGTGCAGCTTGAACGCCACTACGTACTGCGCTTTCTAGTGTGGCTGGGTAGTCACTCTTTGTGTAATCACCAGCTAAAACAATATTCTCAATCTTGGTTTTATTCGGTAGACGATCTAGATTTGGTGCACAAGCAAACGTGGCACGTTTTTCAGTGATGATGCTAGTCCATTCTGGTTCTGCATATGCCGGTTGTTGAAAGGCTGCTGCTAATTGATTAGCGATAGCTTTTGATAGTTCAGCATGATCAAGATTGCTTGCCTCATTCGCAGCGCTAATGACGACCGCAAATAATCCAGCCTGGTCGGGATTGAGATAGCCACGGTCAAATACAAATTGTCCCCATGCTTTTTTATCTGCATCATCTAGCAAAGCATAAAAGGCATTATCTAAGCGAGTTGATGTCGCATATTGTAAATAGCATGTCGTAATCGGCTCATAGGCAAATTGATGTGTAGCGATTCCATCATCATGCTCACGCATTAAATCCTGTGTGATCCAAGGTGGCGTTGCGATCACGATGGCATCAAACTCAGATGCATAATCATCACCGATTATTTTTATACCTGAAGTGCGTCGCTCTATCTGTTTAATACGTGTACCAAATTCTATTTTCCCGCCTTGAGATTCGATATAAGCGATTGCAGCGTCAGGAAACAAAGCAGTTAAATCTGTCTTGGGTAATAGCATGTCAGAAGCAGAGCGGCGTGCTCCCAAGCTATCACGCAAAACGCTGAGAAAGACATTTGCTGAAGCGCGTTCTGGCGGTGTGTTTAGCGCAGCGATACATAATGGGCGCCACATGCAGACGGTGAGTTTTTCTGTTTGATTAAACTGTGTTAACAGTTGGGAGACACTGCAGTCATGATCAAGTTGCCAACCCATCCAACGTGCTGCACTAGCAAACTGAGCCATCGCAAATTTGTCGCTGCAACTTAATCCTCGTGATGTAAGTAATGCACTCAGTATATGCAAGGGTGCTGGTAATTTTGAGGCAATAAAGTCTATGCCATCACTTAATAATGGATAGCGCATTTGCACAGGCAATCGCAACATGAGCTCAGACGGTTGCAAACCAACTGCGCGCATCAGGCGCAAGGTCTCGGTATATGCGCCTAACAAAATATGCTGGCCATTGTCGAGATGATGTCCATGCTGTGTAATGCGTCTTGCGCGTCCACCTGCTACACGGGCAGCTTCAATTAAAGTAACTGTAAAACCTTTGCTTGCACATTCCACCGCAGCCGCGCAGCCAGCCCAACCAGCACCAATAACTGCGATTGAACGTTTAGTTGGTCTTTGCAAAGACATTAATTACGCACCCAAGTTTTCCAAGCTAGCCAAAGTTTGCGTATGGGGGTTAATGAGAGTCGATGTTGAAGCACATGAAATCCATCATCTGCTATTTCATTCAATAAGCTGCGATAGATAGCGGCCATGATTAAACCAGGACGTTGTGCGCGCTTATCTTCTGCAGGTAATAATGCAAAAGCTTCATCATAATAAGTCTGTGCACGTTCAACTTGAAAACGCATTAATGCTTCAAATCGTTCACTATGTTTTGCGTTGAGTAATTCCGATGCAGGTACGTTATAGGTCTGGCATTCATTAATTGGTAAGTAAATGCGGCCGCGACGTGCATCTTCACCTACATCACGAATGATGTTTGTTAGCTGAAATGCGAGGCCTAGCTTTTCTGCGTATTCCAATGTGCGAGGGTTGGTGCAGCCAAATATGCTGGCAGACATGATGCCCACAACACTAGCCACATGCCAGCAATAACGTTCTAGAGCAGCGAAATCTAAATAGCGAGTTTGATCCAGATCCATTTCCATGCCGTTAATCACAGCTTGTAAATGTTCGCCTTTAATATTAAAGCTAGCAATATGAGGATGCAATGCCTGTGTGACGGGATGCGTAGGTGCGCCTTTTAGCATGTTGTTGACTTCATTACGCCACCAGTTGAGTGTGGTGCGAGCGATCGAATTGTCAGTACATTCATCGACAACATCATCGACTTCACGACAAAACGCATACAGCGCTGTGATGGCTAAGCGTCGTTGTGGCGGTAAGAATAAAAAACTGTAATAAAAGCTAGAGCCGCTTTTTGCGGCTTTTTGTTGGCAGTATTCTTGCGGTGACATGGTTTTTTTAAAATCTAAACTAAGGATAATTTTTTATTTCACATCCAACAGGCGCGCCATAGCATTAAGGCCCAATCTGTTTTCACTAATTGTGGTCGACGATGAAAAACGTCATAGTCCACTGATTCTATTTTTTCTAGTATACGTAAGCCACCTTGAACAATCAGTCTTAATTCCCACCCCATCCGTCCTGGGATTTTAAGCGGAAGAGCAGCACCACTGTTTAATAATGCACGGGCTCGTTCAACTTGGTGAAGCATTAAGGCTCGCCATTCTTCGCTGATAACGGCATTTGCAATATGTTCTTCTGTAATGTGAAAGCGCGCTAGATCGTCGAGTGGTAAATAAATACGTGTTTTTTGCCAGTCTATCGCAACGTCTTGAATAAAGTTGATGAGTTGTAGTGCGCTACAAATAGCGTCAGATTCTTTTATGTTTTCTGGTGTGTGCTGTTTAAATAAGCACAACATAATACGACCGACAGGATCAGCTGATCTTCTGCAATAGTCGCTTAACTCAACAAAGCTAGCATAGCGAGTCGTGGTGACGTCCTGTTTAAAGGCTGACAGTAAGTCTTTAAATGTTTGTAGGGGAAGTTGATAGGTGTTGATGACAGTTTGTAATTCCTGAAATAAAACTGTCAGAGGTTTTTGTTGTTGCTCAATCCTATCTAGTTCTTCTTCGTATATTGCTAATCCAGCTAATCTTTCTTCTGCGTTTGCATCGCCTTCATCTGCTATGTCGTCAGCCGAGCGAGCAAAGGCATAGATCACTCTTATCGGTGCTCTTAGATGCGCGGGTAATAGAGGCGACGCAACAGGGAAATTTTCGTAATGCGAATTTGGCATCAGAGTGAGCTGAATATTAGTAAAACGATAATCTTATACTTGCCCTTATTTGGCTATAATTAACTAACTTCAAAGTCAGTAAAATTATCGCCAACAATTTCTCATCCCCCGCAACTATTTACAGTTGATTGAATAGGCAGGGCGAATAGTAAAGGAAAAATAGTGCTTCACATGATGAACAATTCGCGATCACAATTCGCGACAAGCTTGATTACACGATTTTCAGTGTTTGCAATGGCTATGTTATTAGCAGCTTGCTCAGAAAAGCCCCCTGTTGTGGAGGATATTCGTCCCGTTCGTGCAATACAAATTGCGGCGGCGGGAGCTGAAACAGTTTTGGAGCTGGCCGGTGAAATTCAGCCGCGCTATGAATCACGTTTGGGTTTTCGTGTGAGTGGAAAGGTGATTGCACGACAAGTTGAGATAGGCAGTGTGGTTAAACGCGGTCAGGTGTTAATGCAGATAGACCCACGCGATTTACAACTATCCCAATCGCAAGCCAATGCATCTGTGAATGCTGCAGCGAGTAATTTATCGTTAGCTAAGGCTGAATATGAACGCTATCGCGACCTAAGACAAAAAAACTTTGTCAGCCAAGCTGTATTAGATGCAAAAGAAGCATCCTACAAATCCGCACTCGCTAATCATGAACAGAGTAATGCTGCATTAAACATCGCAACGAATCAAAACAGTTATGCAAATTTAATCGCGGATGCAGATGGCGTTGTCACTGCCTTGCAAGCAGAAGCAGGTCAAGTCGTTGCAGCAGGAACACCTGTAGTGCAATTAGCCAGAACGGGTGAGAAAGAAGCGCGCATTAGTATTCCTGAAGATCAGGTTGAGCAAGTTCGCCAAGTAAAAGAAATGAAGGTACGTATTTGGGCGAATCAGTCTTTGGTGTTGCGTGGTCAATTGCGTGAACTTTCACCTGTTGCTGATCCTGCGACACGAACTTATACCGCAAAAATTTCTATACCCAATGCGCCACCTGAGGTGCGATTGGGTATGACTGCTACGGTGAGTTTTATTACAAAAGCAGATAAAAATCTGATTCGTTTACCTTTAACGGCGCTTTTAAATGATAAAAATCAGACGTCTATCTGGGTTATAGAAAATGGTGTGGTTAGATCTGTTCCTGTGCAAGTCGGTGGTGTGATGGGCAATGAAGTCGTGATTGCTTCAGGTGTGAATGCAGGACAAATGATAGTAACTGCGGGTGTGAACACTTTACGTCCAGGGCAAAAAGTAAAAGTACTGGGTCAAGAGCTGGATGTAAAAGCACAGCAACCTGCACAGTCAACTGAGGCGGGCAAATGAAAGATCGCATCAATCTCTCGCGTTGGGCGTTAGAGCATATTCCTTTAGTGCGTTACCTGATGGTTGTGCTGCTATTGGGTGGCATTTTAGGGTACAGCAAACTCGGTCAAGATGAAGATCCTCCGTTTACGTTTCGTGCCATGGTTGTGCGGGCTTACTGGCCTGGCGCAAGTTCTTTGCAAATGGCTGAGCAAGTCACAGATAAATTAGAAAAAAAATTACAAGAAACACCTTTCATCGACACCATACGTAGTTATTCCAAGCCGGGTGAAACACTCATCATTCTGCAACTGCGTGAATCCACGCCACCGAGAGAAGTGACGCAAGCTTGGTATCAAGTGCGTAAAAAAATTGGTGATATACGCAGTTCTTTACCATCAGGCGTGATAGGTCCACTTTATAACGATGAATTCGGTGATACCTATGGATCGATTTTCGCAATTTCGGCAGATGGTTTTACTTATGCTGAAGTAAAAGACTATGCGGATTTCGTTCGTCAACAATTGTTGAATGTGAAGTCAGTTTCTAAAGTTGAGCTATATGGTGTGCAGGATGAAAAAGTATTTATAGAATTCTCTACGCGTAAATTTGCGCAATTGGGCCTTTCTATCGATAACATCATTGCGCAGATCAATGAACAAAATGCAGTTGAAGGTAGCGGAGTATTAGTTACCCCTAGCGATAATTTGCAAGTGCGTGTCACAGGTTCTATGCGTACTGCAAAAGATTTTGAAAATATGCCGTTGCGCGCCAATGGCAATAGTTTTAGGCTGGGTGATTTTGCTAAAGTGAGTCGCGCCTACATTGATCCACCGCGCGACAAGATGCGTTTTAATGGCAAGGAAGTCATAGGCCTAGGCGTCTCTATGGAGAAGGGTGGTGACATCATCGCCATGGGTAAAAGCTTAGATACAGCGGCTGCGTCCTTGCGTACTAAATTACCCGTTGGTATAGAGTTATTGCGTGTGGCCGATCAACCAAAAGCCGTCACCACATCCATTAATGAATTTCTTAAGGTTTTAACTGAAGCGGTACTGATTGTTTTAGCAGTGAGTTTTCTCTCGCTAGGTGTGCACACTAAGCCATTTCGTATCGACACCCGTCCTGGGTTGGTTGTTGGCTTGACTATTCCTCTTGTATTAGCAGCGACTTTTTTAGGTATGTGGATCTTGGGTATTGATTTACATAAGATTTCTCTTGGTGCTCTCATCATTGCACTCGGTTTGTTAGTGGATGATGCCATTATTGCGGTTGAGATGATGGTGCGCAAAATGGAAGAAGGTTTGTCGCGCTTTGATGCAGCGACTTTTGCCTACACATCAACTGCCATGCCTATGTTGACGGGCACACTCATTACTGCCGCTGGATTTTTACCGATTGGTTTTGCAAAATCTGCAGCAGGTGAATACACCTTCTCTATGTTTTCTGTGAATGCTCTGGCATTAATTGTGTCATGGGTGTTCGCAGTGATCTTCACGCCTTACATTGGTTATCTGCTGTTAAAAGTAAAGCCTGCAGTTGGCAACAGTGGTCACCATGATTTATTTGATACACCGTTTTATACACGTTTACGTGGTGTGGTGAATTGGTGTGTGGATTGGCGCAAAACAACGATAGCACTCACACTAGCTGGTTTTTTTCTTGGTGTATTTGGTTTTAAATTTATTGAACAACAATTTTTTCCCGATTCCAGTCGACTCGAATTAATGGTCGAGTTATGGTTACCTGAAGGTTCAAGTTATCAAGCAAGTGAAGTACAAGCAAAGAAATTTGAACGTTTCATCATGCAGCAGTCTGGAGTGGAAAGCGTGACCAGCTATGTAGGAACGGGTAGCCCACGATTTTATTTGCCGCTTGATCAGATTTTCCCGCAAACGAATGTATCGCAGATTGTGGTGTTACCTAAAGATGCCAAGTCGCGTGAAACTCTGCGTAAGAAAATTATAGAAATATTTAAAACAGATTTTCCTGAGGTGAGAGGGCGGGTGAAGTTATTACCAAATGGTCCACCGGTTCCTTATCCCGTTCAGTTTCGTGTGACTGGTACTGAGGTAGAGAAAGTACGTTTATTTGCAGATCAAGTTAAAGAGATCATGCGTACGAATCCCAATACACGTGGTGTGAACGATAACTGGAATGAATCCGTGAAGGTTGTTCGTATCGATCTGGATCAAAACAAACTACGTGCATTAGGTATTAGCTCACACACCGTGATGCGTGCTGCGAATACGATTTTAAGTGGTAGCACCATCGGTCAATTTCGTGACAACGAAAAATTGATTGATATCGTCTTACGTCAACCAGTTGAAGAACGCGCCACCATTACTGCGCTGAGTAATGCCAGTATTCCCACTGCATCGGGCAAAGCGGTACCTATGTCACAACTAGGTACTCTGCAATTTGTGTGGGAGCCTGGTGTGGTGTGGCGTGAAGGCAGGGAATGGGCTATCACGGTGCAATCGGATGTAATTGATGGCATACAAGGACCCACTGTTTCCAGTCAAATTGATCCACAACTTAAAGCGCTGCGCGACAAACTACCGCCGGGTTATCAAATTAAGTTGGCAGGCGCAGCTGCGGATAGCGGTAAAGCGCAAGAATCGATTGCGGTGAATGTGCCCTTAGTTATTTTCATCGTCTTCACATTGTTGATGCTGCAATTACATAGTTTTTCTCGTTCACTGTTAGTGTTTCTTACCGGTCCTTTGGGTGTGGCGGGTGCTGCACTAGCGCTGTTGATCTTGCAGCGACCATTTGGCTTTGTTGCGCAGTTGGGTGTGATTGCCTTGTTTGGCATGATTATTC
>JACCDH010618332.1_pt1 | contig 17146 bp, 7 predicted proteins | sample 7442481 | NCBI WGS metagenome assembly JACCDH01 (sample SAMN15323433, study PRJNA562643) | freshwater metagenome | isolation source: river surface water | place: USA:Blue River Watershed | collected 2017-08-15
ACTTGCTGTTGATACGTTTCCGTTCACATCAGTTACCGTTAAGGTTACATTGTTTGAACCTACGTTTGTGCAATCAAAACTTGTTTTGCTTAATGCTAATGAAGCAATTCCGCATGCATCAGACGAACCGTTATTTACTGCTGCTGCTGTAGTGCTTGCTACACCATTTGCATCTAAATTAATTGTTACATTCTGTGCAATCGCTTTTGGTGCTGTAGCATCAACCACAGTAACAGTATAGCTACATGTTGCAGTGTTACCAGCTAAATCCGCAACCGAGTATGATTGAGTTGTTACACCAACAGGGAAGGTAGCCCCTGAGGCTAAACCAGCTGTTTGAGTTACCACGTAACCAGGCGTATTTTCTACTACTGAAGGTGCGCTAAAGTTAACTTTAGCACCACACAAATCTGAACCATTTGCAATAGTTAAATTACGCACACAACCATTCAATGCGGTTCCGTTAGCATAATTAGTAGTAGTGAAGTTTAAGTTATTTCCGGTTACTAATGTACCAGTGGTTACTGTATGAATGAGTGCACCGTTTAAGTATAAACTTGAAACACCATTGCTAACAGCTAATTTCACATTACTCCAAGTATTAATTGGGGCAGATACATTTGAGAAAGATGTATTGTTGTTATTATACATTACACCTAATTTACCCGTTGGAGATACTACAATACCAATCCAACGCCATGAGTTACCGCCAACAATGATTGGAGATGAGCTATTGGATGTAATATATCCATTCGCATTGAAATCAACTGCAACCTCAAAATTAGCCACATTTAAAGTACTAATCTGAGGTGTCCACACACTTTGTCCATTTGGAAAATATGATCCATTCTGACAAACACCGCTTCCAGATACAGGAGCAGAGGCACCATTAAATAATGTTGCAGGTGTGTAGTTACCTGAAATATCAGATAAATTATTAGCAAATGGATAATTTGCAATAACAGTAGCACTACCTGTGTTTACAGTTAGGTTGTTTGCACAAGTAATTACAGGCACTATGTTATCAATAACTGTTACAGTTGCAGCTGCAGTAGAAATATTTCCACTTGCATCAGTTACGGTTAAAGTTACTGTGTTTTGCCCTAAGTTGGTATGGTTAAAATTAGTTTGGCTTAATGCTAAACTTGCAATACTGCAATTATCGGTTGAACCATTATTTACATCTGCCGCAGTAATTACCGCATTTCCAGTTGCATCTAAATAAACCGTATGATTTTTAGTGACTACTGTTGGAGCTACATTATCAGTTACAGTAACGGTTTGTTGACATGTAGAAGTGTTACCTGATGCGTCACGAGCAGTCCATGTAATAGTTGTTGTTCCTAAAGGATAAACACCTGATGCATTAGCAGTATTAGTGATATTATTAGTTACTACAGGACCATTGCTTCCAAACCATTTTGAATATAAGTAGTTAACAATGCTACTTTCTGAGGTAGGTAAAGAACCTTGGAAATACAAGAACTCACCCATACGCATATTAGTGTATTCACCAACATCACTCTTACCCAAGAATAACTTACCTAACTGAACAGGAACTGTGAAAGAACTATTGGTTGTTGTTGCAATAGTTTGCAACGTTCCGTTATTATCTTTATACAAAGTGAATGAACGAACATTTCCTCCAACAACCTTAGCGGCCATGATATAAGTAGTTCCATAAGTAATGTTTTGTTCAACGTTTGAATTATCATTACCGGTTTGGAAGTGGTATTGAGCTGTTCCTGAAGGAGCTGCATTAGGTGAGAATGGATTTTGTTCAATCGTTAAACCATTGTCTCTATTCCAATGATAGAACACAGATGCCCAATTTGTTGCTGGTGCTACAATTTGCACTGTAGTAAAGATATAGGTATTTTGATTGGTATTGAATGTGGTATTAGTTGATGTTTGGTTATTATTATAACGAACAGCTGGGCGACCGTTAAATCCGGTTGCATCATATGTTGCGTTAGTTGTCATACCAAAATGTCCACTCGCATCAGTTAAAATACCAGATAAGTTACCACCGTTGCTTGTTGTAAATTTGGTAGCGTCAATCCATAATGCAGGAGCATTGTTAGCAAAAGGCGCAGCAATACTAGCAGGACTTAAATTACAATTATCGGTTGCGACAGGAGCTGGAACTGTAACTGTTGCGTTACAAGATGTAGTTGAAGATCCAACGCTAACATTTGCAGCACAAGTAATTGTTGGTGCAATGTTATCTTGAACCGTTACAACTGCATTAGCAGTTGAACTGTTACCGTTTACATCAGTTACGGTTAACGTAACATTATTATTTCCTACATTAGAGCAATCGAATGTGGTTTTGCTTAGTGAAACACTAGCAATTCCACAGTTATCAGATGAACCATTATTTATAGCAGCTGCGGTAGTTGAAGCTGAACCAGAAGCATTTAGTTGAATAGTTACATTTTGTGCTAATGCAATTGGATTTTGATTATCAACAACCGTAACATTAAATGTTGTACTTGAAGTTCCAATAGAGTTTGTGGCTGTAGCTGTAACTGTTGTTGTACCAACATTGAATGAACTTCCAGGATTAACTGAGTAAGTTATCGTAGATGCCGGAATACCTGTGGTTTCAGTTGCTGCAAAATTTACATTGGCCCCACAAACACCAGGTGTATTATTAACACTAATATCACCCGGAGAAACAATAACTGGAGCTTGTCCTGACACTGTTACTGTGAATGAACAATCGGTTACATTTCCTCCACGATCAGTTGCTCTAAATGTAACTGTAGTAACTCCAATAGGAAAAATAGAACCACTTGCTAAACCAGAAACCATGTTCATAGAAATTAAACAAACATCACTAGCTGTAGGTGCTGTATAATTTACTACTGCACCAGACCCACTTGTAGCAAAAACATTAATATTTGAAGGGCAAGAAGAAATTACAGGTGAAATATTGTCAATAACAGTTACTGTTGACTGGCAAGTACCTACATTCCCACTTCCATCGGTTACTGTTAAAGTCACTGTATTCGGACCTATATCAGAACATGTGAAGTTTGTTTTTGATGCAGTAATAGATGCGATGCTGCAATTATCAGTGCTTCCATTTTCAATCGCCAAAGTTGATGCAACATTTTTCACTAAACGAATTTGCCCCATAAAACTACCATAAGGATCGCTTGGACCAACTTGGGTTAGTTTAATTTTAGCACTAACGTTAGAAGTTACAGTAAACGTAGCACTTTCATTCGTAATGCTCAAAGATGAAATAAAAGTCTGATTCAATAGAGAACCAATCTCAACTTGTACTCCATTTCCACCTAATGAATTAGCTACTTGCTGGAAGCTGAATGTATAACTTCCGGGAGTAAAGTTAAAAGTTTGTTTACTTTCTATAACACCATTACCGAAACCAGATAAGTCAATTTCTGAACCTGCAATACCTGGAATAAAATTGGCTCTGTCAATATCCCCACTCAATAAATTCCAATTTAACGTATTGTTAGGATAACTTGGATTTGAAACAGAATAGTAACCACTATTATCTCCAGTCCAGTCTTCAAAAAGTAAAGTGTTTGTTGTCGCAGGAACTACAATCGTACCATTACCACTCGCATCAAGAACTACATTCACATTTTTGCATGCAGCAACTGGATTTGTTTGATCAGGAGATATGACAACTTGATTAGATGTTGTTGTGCATCCATTTGATGTAACTGCCACAGTGTAGGTTCCAGCGGTATTTGCTATATAATTAGCATTGGTTGCACCAGTTATATTGTTATTATCTAATTTCCACTGATAAGTTAAACCACTTCCGGTATTTGCATTCAATGAAATGGCACTTCCTGCACAAAGAATTGTTGAACTAGGTGAAGTAATAGTTGATATTGGACTAGGAGTTACACTTACAGTAATTGTGTTTGAAGTAGATGATACACCAGCGCTTGTTACCACTGCTGTATAAGATCCACTCTGAGTTGCTGCATAAGTAGACGAAGTTTCTCCAGAAATTGGTGCTCCATCTTTTTTCCATTGATAGGTTAAACCGGTTCCGGTATTTGCTGATAACATCACCGAATTACCCTGACAAAAAGAAGTACTACCTGCTGCTGTAATAGATGCAGGGGTAAGAACATCTAAATCGAAATGTTGATGAACATGTGAATTTGTTCCATGATGATAAATATCTTCTGCTTCTAATGCTATTTCATAAGAACCAACATTTGCTGCAGTTGGTGTTCCTGATAAAACCGCTGTACCATTTCCGGTGCTTACTAAGGTTAACCATGATGGTATCGATGCACCAATAATGTCTACAGTATCACCATAAGGTATGTTTGCATCACTTACTGTTACATTATATGAATATGGTTGACCAACGGTAGCAGTAGTAACTGGTGTTGATGTAAACGATGGAGTTGTGTTAACAATTATTTGGAATGAACGCGTTGCAAAAATAGTTGGAAATGCACTTATAGTTGCTTGATAAGATAAATTATGAACACCGAATTGTGCAGGAGTAGGAGTCCAATTTAAAACAGTTTGACCCGGATTTGCTCCGGCTGTTGGGATTGACGGACTTTGAACCGCATTACTTGGAATGCCCGTTCCGAAAGCGATAGAAACATTAGAACCTAAACTGCTTTGAGCAACTACTGTATCTTGAAATAATTGCCCTGTTTCGATTTGGCGAACAGAACTTTGAACTGCAGTAGGTGCAATAAACACCGGTGCAGGCTCTGCCACAACTTTAATAGTTACAGATGAAGTAGTTTGCACACCAACATTATCAGTTGCAATAAAGTTTAATACGTTAGTACTACCTATTTGACCGGCACCTGGGGTCCAGCTAAATGAAGTTAACGATGGATTTCCTGTGGCAGGTAAAGCACTGTTGCTAAAGTTAGATGTGGTGATGTATGATGGTAATCCCGCAACTGATAAACTAACAGTACTGTTAGCGTCTCCATCAGTAGCTCTAATAGGGAAACTCACATTTTGACCCACCATTACATTATATACAGCACCATTCGTAGGAGTAACCGTGTAGTCAAATACGGGAGGAGTTGAAGCTCCAACCATATTGATTAAAAAATCCATCATAATACGGTTTCCGTTCTGATCTTGAACAGTAACTAGTGCATTATATTGTTGACCAATTGTTTTACCAACTGTATTGAATGTGATAACTCCTGTGGTAGAGCTAACTGAGAATCCAACTGGATTAGATTGGCCTGCTAAATTCCCTGTAAAATCAGGCACTCCGAATGTTAAAACTGAACCTGGATCTGGATCCGTAGCGGGGATAGCGTATGTTGCTGATGGTGCATTAACCGGCATGTTGATAATAGCCGGCATGGTTGAAACCGGACTACTTCCCGGTGCATTTGTATTGAGAATGATATGCTCATCCCAATTCAAATCATGATTGTTAACGATGGTACTAATCTTGCAACATCCAGCAAATCGGATTGTTGTTGGAGTTGCACTCTTGTTTAATGTAACATTAGCTGTTCCCGCTCCATTCGACCATTGACCGGATGGATCTGTAACAACTGTCATTGGCACTGTTACACTTCCGGTATTGCCACCGGAAATCGAGAAAAATGTAGAAGTACCTGCTGTACCAAGTCGCCAAGCTTCACTTACATTTAAACGATAAGTAACAGTTGTACTCGTTTCTGATAAACGTGTTGCCGTTACAACACCATAACGATAGTGAGATGCTAATGCGGAGGCTGTTGATAAAACAATCAACAAAAACGATAGCATCCATCTCTTCATCCCGATCGACCATGTCTTTCGGTCTGTCAGGTTGGGGGTAGTTGAATTCATCATAAGATTATTGGGTTTATTATATGTGTTTGATTTTCCCCAAAACTATCTTAGGTGCATTAAGTAATTGTGCTTGTACGGGGTGCATAACCATGTACCCCACCTCCTTTATTATCTTAACTGCGGTTTTTACAAAATCACTGTCGCAGTGAATTAAATTGAGATTAACGAGTGTGCATTAGTTGTTCATGAAAAAATCACCTCGCATCTTCACGTTATCACATTTGGTTGCTTACTTTTGGGTACTCAACTATGCAGTATTACATCACCGACATTGCCGATATTGTAGCAGGAACATTGCTCTCTTCCACAACCTCATCGGTTGCCATTGAGCATTTACTGATAGACTCCCGTAAAGTAGTATATCCAGAAACTTCTGTATTTATAGCCATTACAGGACATCGCAATAATGGACACCATTACCTTCACGATGCTTACCAAGCCGGTGTGCGCCACTTTATTATCGAACATCAACCCGAAACACCACTACCAGGTGACGCGCATTTAGTAACCGTAGAAAATAGTTTGTTGGCTTTGCAACAAATAGCAGCCTTTCACCGCACACAATTTAAGTGCCCAGTAGTTGGCATAACCGGTAGTAATGGAAAAACCATTGTAAAAGAATGGTTGTACTCGTTATTAAAAGATGATGTAAATATTATACGTAATCCCAAAAGTTTTAACTCGCAAGTGGGAGTGCCCTTAAGCGTTTGGGGTATGAATGAAACTCATCAACTGGGATTATTTGAAGCCGGAATCTCTCAGCCAAACGAGATGATGTCTCTTCAAAAAATCATCAAACCGGATATTGGTATATTTACTTACCTCGGTCAAGCACACGATGAAGGGTTTGCCAATCAAGAAGAAAAACTAACGGAAAAACTTAAGCTGTTTATGCAGGCACAAATGCTCGTTTTTTGTGCCGATCAACCTTCCGTAACTCAAGGCATAACTCAACTGGCTTTAAAAGAAAATCCCACTATCAACATCATTAGTTGGAGTAAATCTAATCATGATGCTACGTACAAATTCGAAATTGAACATCGCTATCAATACACAGTTATCACTACACGAAAAGGTTCTCAAACTCTTACTATCAACATCCCTTTTGTAGACGAGGCAAGTATTATGAACGCATGCACTTGTTTTGCATTCTTAATTGCGATCAACCGCGTAAGTACAGATGTATTAAAACGATTTGAAGAATTGCAACCCGTAGAAATGCGCATGCAGTTGAAAGAAGGTTTTAACAATTGTGTCATCATTAACGATAGTTACAATGCAGATATCAACGCCTTGCAAATTGCGCTCGACTTCATGGAACAGCAAAGTGCAGGCTATCAAAAAACAGTTATCCTAAGCGACTTGTTGCAAAGTGGTTTAAGCGAGCATCATTTGTATCAAAATATTTCATCGCTGATTAAACAGCGAAATGTGAATTGGTTTATTGGTATCGGGCCAACCATTTCCAAATACAAAGCATTGTTTCCAAAGGGTAGTTTATTCTTTTCCGATACATCTGCTTTTATCAGAAACTTTAGAAGTCTTGATTTCAACCAACAAATTATATTGGTAAAGGGAGCACGCACGTTTGCCTTCGAACGCATTACTTCATTGCTCGAAAAGAAAGTGCATGAAACTGTTTTTGAAATCAACTTGAATGCGATGGTGCACAACTTAAATGTGTACCGCAGCAAACTCAAAAAAGGAGTTAAACTAATGGGCATGGTAAAAGCCTTTAGTTATGGTGCAGGCAGTTATGAGATTGCTAAAATCATGGAATACAATCGGGTTGATTACCTTACGGTAGCCTATGCCGATGAAGGTGTAACCCTACGCAAAGCCGGTATCAAACTACCTATTATGGTCATGAATCCCGAGCCCGTGGCATTTGATAGTATCATACAACACAACCTAGAACCGGAGGTGTATAATTTCTTTATGCTGGAGCAATTAATTAAAGCTTGCAACGGACAAGAAATCAGCATTCATATTGAAGTGGATACCGGTATGAAACGCCTTGGTTTTGATGAACACGAATTAGATGAATTGATTGAACTTTTGCATCAACACACTAATCTTAGAATTAAATCTATGTTCTCTCATTTGGCTGCCAGCGATGAAAAAAAACACGACTTATTTACACATGAACAAATACAAAAATTCCAACGCATGTGTGATAAAGTAACTACGTCATTCAACTACCCTATTCTTCGTCATATTCTGAATAGCGGAGGTATTGCTCGCTTTCCGGATGCACAATTTGATATGGTTAGATTAGGTATTGGGTTATATGGCATTGATCCTGCTGAGAAGTTGCAAAAACAATTGCAAGTAGTAGGCACACTTAAAACGGTGATCTCACAAATACGAACAGTTAAATCTCACGAAACAGTGGGCTATAGCAGAAGAGGAACCGTGCAACGTGATTCTAAAATTGCCGTGGTAGGAATTGGTTATGCCGATGGACTTAATCGTAAATTGGGCAACAGTAAAGGCTATATGGTGGTGAATGGACAACGTGCACCAATTGTTGGAAGCATTTGCATGGATATGACCATGATTGATGTTACTGATATTAATTGCCGCGAAGGTGATGAAGTAATTGTAATGGGTAAAGAAATTGACATCAATGAACTTGCCTCAAAAATTGGCACCATTCCTTACGAAGTGTTAACAGGAGTTTCGCAACGTGTGAAGCGCATTTATTTTTACGAATAGAAATTCTACTATTTCTCTCGCATAAAAAAACCCCGATGTGACCATCGGGGTTTTCTTTTATAGGAATGTTTGATTAAGCGTTTGCTGTAGCTTTAGGAGCTGCATTTAAAATTTCAGCATCAACTCCTGCAGCATATTGTTCGAAGTTTTTCACGAACATATTTGCTAATTTATTTGCTTGTGCATCGTATGCTGCTTTATCAGCCCAGGTGTTACGTGGGTTTAATAATTCTGCAGGAACGTTAGGGCAAGAAGTAGGCATTGCATAACCAAATACTGCATGGTTCTCGTAGGCTACATTATTTAACTCACCGTTTAAAGCCGCAGTAATCATAGCACGCGTGTATGATAACTTCATACGTGAACCTGTACCGTAAGCACCACCAGTCCAACCGGTGTTAATTAACCACACATTGATGTTTGGATTTGCTTTTAATTTTTCACCTAACATCTTCGCGTATTTACCCGGATGTAATGGTAAGAATACACGACCAAAGCAAGCAGAGAACGTAGCTTGTGGCTCAGTAACTCCGGCTTCTGTACCTGCAACCTTAGCCGTATAACCGCTAATGAAACTGTACATAGCTTGACCTGCATTTAATTTAGAGATTGGAGGTAATACACCAAATGCGTCAGCAGTTAAGAAGAAAATATTATCAGGAGTTTTACCTACTGAAGGTACTGCGATGTTATCAATTAAATGAATTGGATAAGCAGCACGCGTATTTTCCGTAACAGAAATATTAGTGTAATCAACCGTTGTAGTTCCCGGATAAAAACGAGTATTTTCTAACAACGAACCAAATTGAATAGCATCAAAAATTTGTGGTTCTTTTTCTTTAGTTAAGTCAACACACTTAGCATAGCAACCACCTTCGAAGTTAAATACGCTGTCTTCAGCCCAACCATGCTCATCATCACCGATTAATTTACGATCCGGATCAGCAGATAGAGTAGTTTTACCTGTACCTGATAAACCAAAGAATACGGCAGTATCTCCATTTTTACCAATATTAGCAGAGCAGTGCATTGATAATACACCTTTCTCTTCAGGTAAAATATAGTTTAACACCGTAAAGATACCTTTCTTCATTTCACCGGTGTAACCGCTACCACCAATTAAGATGATTTTACGACTGAAGTCAATCATCGTAAAGTTATGCTGACGAGTTCCATCTTCTGCAGCAACCGCTTTGAAGCTTGGTGCATTAATGATTAACCACTCCGGAGCGAAGTTGGTTAATTCTTCAGCAGTTGGACGTAAAAACAAGTTGTTGCAAAACAAGTTGTGGTAAGCCGTTTCGTTAAACACGCGAATGTTTAAGCGGTAACGTGGGTCAGCACAAGCATACGCATCACGTGTGTAAATGCGCTTACCGGCCAAGTGGTTGATTACTTTGTTTAATAGTTTGTCAAACTTGTCGGCATCAAATTTTTGATTTACATCACCCCACCAAACGGTATTTTCTGTTTTCGCATCAGCTACGCAGAATTTGTCTTTAGGCGAACGACCGGTAAATTCTCCGGTATCAGCCATTAAAGCACCGCTGTCGGTTAACACGCCCTCACCATTTTTAATGGCATGCTGCACCAATTGTGCAGGGGTTAAGTTCACGAAAGTTTCTCCTGCATTCGCCAGGATTTTCTCTACTATTGAATTGGTTGTCATAATTCGATTTTTTTTCAATTGCGAAGTGGGGCAAAGTTAAACATTCCCCTAAGTAAAAAAACATAAATTTAATCAATCCTCACCTCTTGTAAATCCGCGACTAACAGCAGGTAAACCACTGTTTATCACGCTAACAAGTCGAGCACTTGTTTAATTGCTGTAGCTACAATTTTATCAGGCTCATGACTAAATGTGTGGTTCACCCGATTAGCTAAAATGGCATTTACCGACAAAGCTTCATGTCCCATAAGAGTAGCCAAACCGTAAATTGCAGCAGTTTCCATTTCACAATTGGTTACACGCTCTCCTTTAGCATTTACCTTGTTGAGGCGTTGTATCAAATCCTTATACTTAGCTTGTGTGCGCAACATTCGTCCTTGAGGTGCATAAAAACCGCAACAAGTTGCTGTTATACCATGTGCAAATTGTTTGCTAAATTTAGAAAATAACTCGCCCGGTGCTTTAAATAAGTATGGATTCACGAAAAGCAATTCTAGTTGTTCATCAATTTCGGTGAGTAATCCGGCAATTTCATCAGGCTCTTCATAATCATAAAACTGCATCAAACTATCTAAACCTAATCCGTAACTACTAATTAGCACTGTATTCACCTCAATATCTGCTTGTAAGGAACCACTGGTGCCAATACGAACGAACTTTAGTGATGTAGGCTGTTCGTTTACTTCACGCGTTTTTAAGTTGATATTAGCTAACGCATCTAACTCATTTAAAACAATATCAATATTATCTGTTCCAATACCTGTTGAAACAACACTTAAACGCTTGTTTCCAATATAACCTGTATGTGTTACGAACTCTCGTTTATTACGTTGAACTTCAATTTTATCGAAATGTTGGCTCACCATCGGTACACGATTTTGATCGCCCACTAAAATAACAGTGTCTGCTAACTCCTCCGGCAACAAGTGTAAATGATAAATACTGCCATCTTCGTTCAATACTAACTCGCTTTCAGGTATGGTATTTTTCATGATTTTAATTTTTGCATCTTTTAAGATATGTCATTAGGTAAATTAACCCACAACGTTATATTTGTGCAGCAAATTACTACTTATAAACTCATGCAAACAACACAAAAAAACACCATGTTAGTGCCTGTTGATTTTAGCGACATTGCAACGCATGCTTTAAACCATGCAGTGGATGTAGCTAAACATTTCAACAACAATCTTGCTTTATTGTACGTTATCGAAGAGGCTTTTTTAAGCGGATTATTAAACTTCGGAAAGAACGAAACGCAAGAGGAGATGGTGAAAGAAGCAGCGCTTACCCGTTTGCAGAAGTTAGCTGATGATATCAAAACAAAACATGGTATCGAATGCTCAACGCATATTAAAACTGGAAAAATTTACAACGTAGCTCAAGAGGTTGTAGAAGAATTAGGTTGCGACAGCATTATTATGGGATCAAATGGTGCGTCAGGTTTAGGCCAAATTATCGGAAGTAACTCATCACGTACTATCATGCACAGTAAGGTTCCGGTAATTGTGGTGAAATCAGGTCAAACATCAAACGTTTACAAAGACATTGTTTTCCCAGTTGATTTAACATTAGAATCACGCCAAAAAATTAAGTGGGCTGTTCATTTAGCCAAGTCATATCAATCTACAATTCATTTATTCAGTTTTAAAGCAAACGATGAAATTTTAGATACAAAAATTCAAGGCGGATTGAATCAGTTAGAAGCTATTTTGAATGAAAATAACATCAAGTACACGGTGCATATTAAACAAAAAATGGCCGGTAATTTTGCTGACGAAACCATCGATTATGCCGAAAGTATCAATGCTGATTTGTTATTGATTATGACGCAAAGTGAAGACAAAGACTTTACTGAAATGGTATTCGGTACTTACGCACAACAAATTGTAAATACTTCACAACGTATTCCGGTGATGTGCGTAAACCCGGTAAAAACCGGTATTGTTGGTGGCTGGGGCTACTAAGCATTAAATTTCAAAACCAAACCTCGTCTATATTCAGAGGGACTTATCTGTTCGTATGTTTATGAACCTCGATAAGTTCCTCTATTTTTTTATGCAACATTCTAATTTCTTGCTCGGCTTTTAAATTAATGTTGTAATCATTCTTAGCACGTAAACGATCTTTAGCCTCTTGCCTATTCTGACTCATCATAATAATGGGTGCCTGGATAGCCGCAATACAACTCAATACCAAATTGAGTAAAATAAAAGGATACGGATCGAAGTTGGTATGAAAGTAGGCATAAGAATTCAACGAAATCCAGCACACAATCATTCCCATAAACGTTAGGATGAATCTCCAGCTTCCACCAAATTCAGCAATTTTATCCGATAACCGCTCGCCAAACGACAAGTTACTTTGGTAACTCTCTTCCAATTCATCTGCACTAAATCCAATCAAATGCTCCCCCTCTACTCCCGGTTCGCTTAATAATAGTTGATTAATGGCCTCCGCATCCACATACCCATTTTTATCCCATTGGTGTCCTTTAGTTTTTATGAGATGAATGAGTTTACTATTCACCGCACGAGCTGGAATCATATTTTGTGCCGTTCCACTTTTTCTGGTAAGCTGACAAACGTAAATTGAATTCTCCATAGCTGTTTAATCTACTTACTAAGGTAAAATAAACTATTCGGTAAATGATGCATTTAGTTATAAATTCGCAGCCCTCAAGAAGTAATTAAAGAGTTATGACAGATCATAAAATCATTTTTTCGATGGCCGGGGTTACCAAAACCTTTCCGCCTCAAAAAACTGTACTAAAAAATATTTACCTCTCCTTTTTTTATGGCGCCAAAATTGGCGTGTTAGGTTTAAATGGTTCGGGTAAATCAAGCTTACTAAAAATTATCGCAGGTATCGATAAAAACTTCCAAGGTGAAGTAGTTTTTGATAGCAAGAATTACAAAATCGGATACTTAGAACAAGAACCTAATTTAGACGAAAGCAAAACAGTAATTGAAGTAGTGCGTGAAGGCGTTGCAGAGATTATGGCATTGTTGGATGAATATAATGCAGTTAACGAATCTATGGGATTACCGGAGAATTATGAAGACGGTGATAAAATGGAAAAACTCATGAATCGCTCTGCTGAATTACAAGATAAAATTGATGCCGCTAACGCATGGGAAATTGATACTACTTTAGAAAAAGCAATGGATGCTTTACGCGTTCCGGACAGCGATACACCCATCAGTATTTTGAGTGGTGGTGAGCGCAGACGTGTAGCATTATGTCGCTTAATTTTAAGTAACCCCGATATCTTGTTATTAGATGAACCTACCAACCACTTGGATGCAGAATCAGTTGATTGGTTAGAGCAATTCTTACAAAATTTTCCGGGAACTGTTATTGCAGTAACCCACGATCGTTACTTCTTAGATAACGTTGCCGGCTGGATATTAGAACTTGACCGTGGAGAAGGTATTCCATGGAAAGGAAATTACAGCAGTTGGTTAGATCAAAAAGCAACACGTTTAAAAGCGGAAGAGAAAGCAGAAGGCAAACGAGCCAAAGCATTAGAGCGTGAGTTAGACTGGGTGCGTCAAGGACCAAAGGGTCGTCAGGCAAAACAAAAAGCTCGTTTAAATGCCTATGATAAATTATTGAATGAGGAAACAAAAGAGAAAGAACAACAACTAGAATTGTTTATTCCTCCCGGACCGCGTTTGGGTGATGTAGTGATTGAGGCAACCAACGTGAGTAAAGCATATGGCGATAAGTTGTTATACGAAAACTTAAACTTCAACTTACCACGTGGTGGTATTGTGGGCGTAATTGGACCAAACGGTGCCGGTAAAACCACCTTGTTTAAAATGATGATGGGCATAGAGCAGCCGAATGGCGGAGACTTTAAAGTAGGTGACACCGTGAAGGTGGCTTATGTAGATCAAAGTCATAAAGACTTACTACCCGAGAAAAGTATTTTTGAAGTAATAAGCGGTGGTACGGAAACCATGGTTGTTGGTGGCAAACAAGTAAACGCTCGTGCATACATCAGTAAGTTTAACTTTAGCGGTAACGACCAAAGTAAAAAAGTTGGCGTTTTAAGTGGTGGTGAACGTAACCGCGTGCACTTGGCTATGACGTTAAAAGAAGGTGGTAACGTATTGTTATTAGATGAGCCTACCAACGACATTGACGTGAACACCTTACGTGCGCTTGAAGAGGCTATAGAGAACTTTGCAGGTTGCGTGGTAGTCATTTCCCATGATCGCTGGTTTATTGATCGTATCGCAACACATATTTTAGCATTTGAAGGCGATTCGCAAGTAGTTTGGTTTGAAGGAAACTACACCGACTATGAAGAAAACAAACGCCAACGTATGGGCAACGTGCAACCAACACGCGTGCGTTACAAGAAGATTGTATAATCGAATGCAAGTATATGGAAGCTGCCCACGGGCAGCTTTTTTTATGCCTATTTCAACCAAACTGACACTTAATATTCAATGCAAACTATTAGGTAAGTAATCAGAACTACCAACGAATTTGTCATTGGTCATTGGATGAATAAACAGAAAACGATAAACCAAGAACTGTAAACCATAAACCAAGAATGCAGACGCTACGGTCTGCACCCTTTTGCTCGGAGTGAATATGCACAGAGAACTGTAAACTATGAACTATAAACTAAAACAGTTTATATTGCCAACATGTCGACTAATAATGTAACAACACGTAAACATCCTAAAGGATTACCATTTTTATTCTTCACCGAGATGTGGGAGCGTTTCGGATACTACCTCATGTTAGGTATCTTTTTCTTGTACATGACTGATGCCGATAAAGGCGGATTAGCATTAGACAAAAAAGAAGCTTCCGATATTTTCGGAACGTACATCGCATTGGTATTCATTACACCGTTTATCGGTGGCTTACTAGCCGATCGTGTATTGGGTTATCGTTTATCTATTTCCATTGGTGGAGTATTGATGGGATTAGGATACATGTGCCTAGCAATTCCCGGAGAAACTACATTTTTTATTGCATTAGCGTTGATGATTATTGGTAATGGATTTTTCAAACCAAATATCTCTACCCTATTGGGCAATCTATACAACGAACCTACCTACAAATCAAATAAAGATGCCGGCTACAATATTTTTTACATGGGCATTAATGTCGGTGCATTTATCTGCAACTTTTTTGCAGCTTATTTACGTAACAATTTTGGGTGGGGTTATGCATTTTTTGCAGCCGGTGTAGGCATGTTTATTGGTATTGCTATTTTCTGGGCAGGCAATAAACACTACAAACATGTTGACGTGATGAAACCGGCAAAACCGGAAGATATGAGCGTTGGAAAAATATTAGGTATTGTATTGGTACCGGCTATTGTTGCTGGCTTTTTAGGATGGTTTATTCCGGGCAACATCTTCGGAAGCGATAGTACGGATGCATTTATTTTTGGTGCAATTCCAATCATCTTGTTTTACATCTCGTTACTAGTGAGAAGCAGCGAAGAAGACCGCAAACCTATTTCAGCTTTGTTGGCCATTATGGGTGTGGTGGTTATTTTTTGGGCCATCTTTAAACAAAATGGAACCGCTTTAACTACTTGGGCAGAAAGTTATACTAACCGAGAATTGCCCGCCTCTGTTGTTCCCACTACCAAAGCGTTAGGTATGGTTCAAGAAATTACTTACACAAAAGATAACGTCATCCTTACTGATGATCAATTCAGACCTATTAAAGGTGCTGACGGAAAACCATCGAAGGGTATAGATTATCCATCTTATTTTAAAAATATTCCGTACGAAAAATTACCCAAAGAAGGAGAATCTGTTCAGCTGATATCTACAGAGTTGTTTCAATCCATCAATCCATTTTTTGTGGTGTTGCTTACCCCACTGGTAGTTGGCTTTTTCTTATGGGCCAGAAAGCGTGGTATTGAACCCAGCACACCGGGTAAAATTTTCTGGGGTTTGTTGATTACAGCGATTTCTACCACCGTTATGATGGCTGCAGTATATGTAGGAATGAATGGACAAGAGAAAGTAAGCGCGTGGTGGTTAATTGGTACATATGGTGTGATAACGGTTGGTGAACTATGTTTAAGTCCCATGGGATTATCGTTGGTATCTAAATTAGCACCTCCGCGTTTGGCCGCATTAATGATGGGCGGATGGATGCTGAGCACTGCAATTGGTAACAAACTTAGTGGTGTATTAGCCTCGTTGTGGGATACCTATGAGCACAAAGAGTACTTCTTCATGGTGAACTGTTCCATCGTTCTGGTTGCAGCCATTGGTATCTTCTTGATGCTGAGATGGCTATCCGGAATTATCAGAGAGCACGGAGCCTAGGGGTTAACACGGGATAATTTTATCCGAAAGGCCCTAAATATTTGCGATAATCCCCTTATTATTGCACAAAAGACAACAACTGTGTTACGTATACCCAACCATTACACCTCCAAACTATGGGTGCTCCTTGCCCTGCTCTTTTTGGGAGCATGTTCCTATCAGCGCAAAAATGTGCTGTTCAAAACCGATAAAAAGTTAAACCCGAAAGAAGCTGTTTTTATCTACAATGCTGATAGTACAGCTCAAAAAAATGCTATCAATTACCGTCATCGCATCAAACCCGGTGATCGTGTGTTGGTGAATTTCTTGAACAATTACGATATCGGGCAAGCCGCTTTTCAGAGTGCTACTTCCTCAGCTAATATGTCTATTCAAGCGGAAAGAGGATATTTAGTAAACTATGATAGTTCTATTACCCTTCCCCTTATAGGTCGAACCAATATCGTTGGTTTAACTCGTTTGGAAGCTGCAAAGAAATTGGAAACTGAGTACGGAAAATTTGTAATTAATCCCATTATCGAAGTTAATATCGCCAGTTTGTCGGTAACCATTTTAGGAGAGGTTGCAACACCTGGTACAATTCTACTTGATAAAGAGAACACCACATTGGTGGACG
>JACCDH011839586.1_pt1 | contig 17146 bp, 17 predicted proteins | sample 7442481 | NCBI WGS metagenome assembly JACCDH01 (sample SAMN15323433, study PRJNA562643) | freshwater metagenome | isolation source: river surface water | place: USA:Blue River Watershed | collected 2017-08-15
TTAAAAGCTGTAGGGGGAGGGATCGAACCTCCACGAGGCAGTTAGCTATAGCGCAAAGTTCAGTGGTCGACCCTGGTCGTACAAATATTGCTACTTGCACGGCTCTACACTACGTTTATTCTGTTATCCCCACCCCCGAGACAAGAGGGCATGTCTGCCAAAAGTTTCATCACCCCACAGTAAAAAAGAACTAATTTGTTACTTTGATAAATCAAAATTAAGATAAACTTTGTTTAATTAGTTATTTTTCAAACATTTTTAATAAATTATAGATATTATTCAAATAATACTGCATATATTTGAATAATATTAAAATAAACAAGCAAAAATGCCTAATAAATTAAATCTTGACAAACTCGATTTTCAAATAATCCAAGAAATGATGGAAGATGCAGAGATTTCTTATGCCGATTTGGGTAAGAAATTGTTTGTTTCAGGAGGCACTATTCATGTTCGCATCAAAAAATTGGAAGAACTCAAAGTAGTAAAAGGTAAAAGATTATCCGTAGACCTTAAATCATTGGGCTACGACGTAATTGCTTTTATTGGTATTTACTTAGAAAAAAGTTCCTTGTACGATTCCGTAGCAAAAGAGTTGAAAAAAATCAAACAAATTGTACGCTTAAATTATACGACCGGCAATTATAGCATGTTTGCAGAAATCGTTTGTAAAGACATTCAAGAATTGCGCTTCGTATTGCACGACGAATTACAAAAGATTAAAGGAATTGAAAGAACAGAGACTTTTATTTCTTTAGAAGAAAGTTTAGATAGAAATGTAGTGGTAAGCCCACTCTAAAAAAATAAGTATGACCAACTTTAATATAGCTGAATTAACGAGCGTCCTTTTGAATCGCTGGAAATTCATTCTAGTTTTCACCACAGCTTCAATAATCATTGCATTAGGAGCCATCTTTATAATTACCCCCAAATATACCGCTACTACCAAGCTCTTACCGGGCAATACAGTATTAGCCGATAAAGCACGATTATTTAACAATGAAATTCAACACCTCTATTCTTTTTTTGGTTCCGGAGACGACTTAGACAGATTAATGAGCATGGCCAACATGGATACCAGCATCAAGCAAGTCATTCATGCATTTAATTTGACCAAGTATTACCAAATAGCGGAGCAAGATGCTGGAATGGAAATGTATAAAAGCATTCAAGCATTTAAAAAAGACCTTACACTAGTTAAAACAGTGAATAATGAATTAGAAATATCCTATGAACACCAAGATAAAAATACTGCGGCAGCCATTGTCAATTTTATGACAGAACAACTATCGGCAACAATGAAAACGATTTGGCAACAGCAATATGAAAAAATAGGCAAGCAGTTAGACAGCAGCATTACAGTTATCTCGAATGACTACAATCAACTTGCAACAAACACTGCAAGCAATGATGCCATTACAAAAACAAAAATGACCGTATTGTTAAATCAATTAGAGCAGTTCAATAAAATGAGCATCGAAACAAAAATGGCTGCTGCTACCACACCAGATGCACTGATCGTTTTAGAAAAAGCAAGTATTCCAGCAAAAATAAGCTGGCCCAACCCAACGGTTATTTTACCGCTTGCCGCTTTATTCGGATTTATCTTTAGTGTCTGCTTAGTTTTAATTAGTGCCCAACCAAGACGCTTTTAAATGCAAGCCTTTCTACAAACAAAACAATTTTCTTGGTTAGCGATTGGCAGCTTTTTTTTATGTGGATTATGGTCGCTGCTAATGCAAGAACTTTATTGGTTAGTCATTCCATTTATCTTTATAACTGCCATCCCTATTTTCCAATGGATAATCACCAAAACAGTTCATTTATATTGGTTACTATTGATTGCCCTTCCCCTATCAACCGAATATAATTTCACTCCTACGCTTGGTTTAGATCTTCCAGACGAACCATTACTTATTTTGCTATCGGTGGCAATAATAGCCAGTATGCTGTTTAATCCACTTGCATATAGAAGCATTGTTGTATCCCCCATTTTTAAGTGGATGGTTGCCCTCATAGTTTGGATGTTAATCAGTTTATGCTATGCACCCAACCAATGGTTGGCACTCAAATTTATTCTCGCCAAAACTTGGTTTATACTTCCATTGGTGGTACTCACTGCCATGATTCATCAAGAATCGGGTAATTATAAAAAGACTGCCTTATACTTATGTATCCCCATGATACTGATTGTATTTCAAGCAATCGTTCGGCATGCATTTTATGGATTTGACTTTGTAGCAATCAAAAAAACCATGGGACCTTTTTTTAGAAATCATGTCAACTATTCGGCCATGCTGGTTTGCTTGATTCCAGTTGGGATATTGTTACGATCATTCACACAAAACAGTCGCAGAAAAAAAATCATTCAGATTAGTTTGGGTATTGCATTACTAGGCTTATTCTTTGCATACTCAAGAGGTGCTTGGTTGGCTTTATTTGTTGGAATGATGGGGTACTTTTTAATTAAGAAAAATATATTGGGCAAAACCATCCTCATCGGTATTGTCAGCATCTTGATTGGACTACTGGTATTAATCAATAACAATCGTTTCATGCAGTTTGCACCCGAACACGATGAAACCATATTTCATGAAAATTTTTCAGCACATTTAAATGCCACTATTGGGTTAAAAGATATTTCCAATGCCGAACGCTTTCATAGATGGGTAGCAGGAATTAGAATGGTAGCTAAAAAACCTTGGACTGGTTTTGGTGCAAATAGTTTTTATAATCATTACCAACCATACACTGCTTCTGCATTTAAAACATGGGTAAGCAATAACCCTGAACATTCAACGGTTCACAATTATTATTTGTTGATTGCTTTGGAGCAAGGCCTTCCTGCTTTGATTTTATTCGGAGGATTCTTTATTTACTTGCTATTGCAAGCGCAACAACTCTATCACCATTTTCAACAAAACTACTACCGACAAATCGCATTAGGAATAGGTGTTGTACTCATCATGATTGCATCGCTCAATTTTACGAGTGACTTAATAGAGACCGATAAAATTGGAGGTTTATTCTGGTTGGCAACTGGTTTATTGATTAGTTTGAAGCAACATCAGAAAATTGAAAAGGAATCATTAGCTGTTTAAGCGGGATAAATTAGCTATTGACCGATTAAACATTATTTTAATGAATAATTAAGGCTGCGGCAGTAAACACGCGGATAGTTTTGGTATCTAATATTGAAACAATCCAATTAACTATGCTCCGTCTGCTATTAACCCCCTTTATTTTAGCTGCTTTGTTTATATATGCTTGGTTTCCTGAAAAACAGTCAAAAGAAATGTATTAATGTACCCTTCTGTTTTTCCATTGGTATGTTCCAAACTTACCTAACCACCCAGCAATGACGGTGTAAACTATATGAAATGGTTGCATTACAGGAAAAAACAGCAATGCATTTTCTAATTTAAAAAATTTCGCTACTGGTAGCAAAAAGTATAATTCTATCAAGGTTTTGATGGCAATCATCCAACAGGTCCAAATGAAGAGTTCTATATAAAACAGTCCAGCGAGTAGCCCAAAGAACAAGCTTGCATTAAATAGATAGACCAATAACAATACACTGAAAATCTTTCGATCATTGTAACTATCGGCCTTACTTGCCCAACGTATTCGCTGTTGAATAAATGAGGACCAATTAGGCATGGGTGCTGTATGAACAATCATTTCATTGGAATACAAATAAGCCAATCTGTTCCGATACTGCCCTTTCATTTTATGCATCAACAACATATCGTCTCCACTAGCTAAGTGATCAATCCCTTTAAACTTTCCAACTGCTTCAAATGCTTCCTTGCTATAGGCCAAATTAGCGCCATTGCACATACTATGCGAACCGGCTGATACCGCGGCGGCTGTGATCCCCTGTAAACTCAAAAAATCCAATACCTGAAAAATTCCACTAAATCGATGATTGGGCGTAAACATCACAGGAGCTGCAATAAACACTGGATCTTTTGCCATTATCATTGCATTAAAATAGTTCAACCAATTGGGTGGAACCATGCAATCAGCATCTGTGGTAACAATCCAAGAACCTTTCGACTTTTCTACTGCTATTTCTATTGCTTTCTTCTTAAATGCTTTTGTTGATTGGCCATCTACATAATCTTTCAAATGAATCAATTGCAATTGGGGATATTGCTGGGCCAGTTGATGAACCAATAAAGGGGTATCATCGGTTGAATAATCATCTACCACAATAATTTCATACAAGGGATACGACTGTACAAGTATGCTTTGAATACATTTTTCAATATTGGCCGATTCATTGCGTGCTGGAATAATAATAGAGAAAAACACAGTAGGCTTTACTTCTTTTGACAGTTGGAATGGCTTTAATGCGTTGAACCAATACCGGTAAACCAATATTAAACCGCAGTATAAAACAGCCAGCACTCCACTGATTAGCATAAACCAATACTCCATTCAGGCAAAGAAAACCAATCTTCTTGAATCAAGACTTAGTTAAATATGGTCGGGCAAGGTAAAATGGGCTAAATTTTATCAAATTATTCTTGGTAGTATGGAAGAAAGAAACCAATTTTGAATTAGTTGCATAACTAACTATATGCCAAACAACCATTTTAAAAGAGGAGAACTATACAGCGTCATCAATGGCATGGCTTCTACTGCTGTTGCCCGAAGGTTACAGAAGAATTTCCGCAATGCGGGATTGGAAATCACGATTGAACAATGGAGCGTGCTCTATCATCTTTGGAAAGAAGATGGATTGAGCCAGCAAGAACTTTGCACGCGCACATTTCGAGATAAACCCAGCATTACCAGACTGATTGACAATTTAGAAAAGCAACACTTGGTTAAACGAGTGGCATCTCCTACTGATAGAAGAATCAATTTGGTTCAATTAACAGATGCTGCCAAAGACTTACAACAAATTACCATTGACCTAGCCAATCAAACGATGGCAGAAGCTTTGGTGGGCGTAGATAAGAAGGATATAGAAACAGTAAAACAGGTGTTTCAGAAAGTATATGATAACCTTACTTTAACGCCCATTGAACAGTTGAATTAAACACTTTAACATACAAAACAATTAACGATGGAAGCCACAAACAAAACAAAAGCCCTATTGGGTGGAGAATGGATCATCAAGGAAAGTAATCCTCATGAAACTTTCATTCCGGAAGATTTTAATGAAGAGCAGACCATGGTCATGGATATGTGCCATCAGTTTTTAGATGCAGAAATTTTACCCATCGTAGATCGTATTGATAAGATGGAGCCAGGATTGGTAGCATCATTGATGCAAAAAGCAGGTGAGCAAGGATTGCTCTCTACTTCTTTTCCTGAGGAATATGGTGGACTTGGTAAAGATTTCATCACTTCTACCATTGTGAACGAAGGAATGGGTGGTGGTTATTCTTTCTCAGTTGCCGTTGCAGCTCATACAGGTATTGGTTCTTTACCGATTTTATACTTTGGTACGGAAGAACAAAAGCAAAAATATATTCCTAAGCTAGCAAGTGGAGAATGGAAGGGTGCTTATGGATTAACAGAGCCCAACAGTGGTAGTGATGCATTGGGTGCTAAAACCACTGCTAAATTAAGCGACGACGGAAAACACTATTTATTAAATGGTCAAAAATGTTGGATCACCAATGGTGGTTTTGCAGATGTATTTACTGTATTTGCCAAAATTGATGGAGATAAATTCACTGCATTTATTATTGAGCGCGGAACAGAAGGATTTACCCAAGGACCGGAAGAACATAAAATGGGTATCAAAGGTTCTTCTACCGTTCAATTGTATTTCCAAGATTGTAAAGTGCCGGTAGAAAACGTTTTAGGTGAAATTGGTAAAGGACATATCATCGCTTTCAATATTCTAAATATTGGTCGTTTAAAATTATGTGCTGCAACATTGGGTGGTGCTAAAAAAGCAACCGATACTTCTGTTCAATACGCAAAAACAAGAGAGCAGTTTAAATTACCGATTGCAAAGTTTGGTGCTATCCGCCATAAAATGGCAGAGATGGCGATTCGTCTTTGGGTTTGTGAATCGGCTTTGTATCGTTCTGCTAAATGGATTGACGATAAAGAACATGAATTAGCCGCTAGTGGAAAATCTTTTGCGGAAGCCCTTTTAGGCGCAGCAGAAGAGTATGCTATTGAGTGTGCTATGTTAAAAGTATATGGTAGTGAAGTACTAGATTTTGTTGTAGACGAAGGGGTTCAAATACATGGTGGTAATGGTTTCTCTGATGAGTATGTAATCTCTAAAGCTTATCGCGATAGCCGTATCAATAGAATTTATGAGGGTACCAACGAAATCAACCGCTTACTAACTGTAGACATGGTATTAAAGCGTGCAATGAAAGGCAAGCTAGACCTAATGGGACCTGCCATGTCAGTTCAAAAAGAATTGATGAGCATACCAGATTTTGGTGCAGAAGAGGAAGGAACTTATGCAAAGGAATTAAAAGCCATAGCCAACTTTAAGAAAGCAATCTTAATGGTAGCTGGTGCGGCTGTCCAAAAACTCATGATGCAATTAGACAAAGAGCAAGAAATCTTAATGAATATTGCAGATATGGCCATTGAAGCCTTCCATGCAGAAAGTGCTTTATTACGTGTAATGAAATTGGCTTCTTTAAGAGGTGATGCAGCAGTTGCTACACAAAATGATATCATGCGTACTTACTTGTATGATGCGGCTGATCGCATTAACAAAGCTGGAAAAGACGCATTGAATAGTTTTGCAGACGGTGATGAATTGCGCATGATGCATATAGGATTAAAGCGCTTTACTAAAGTAGAACCTTTCAATAGCAAAGAAGCTCGCAGAAGAATTTCTGATCGCTTGGTAGCAGATAACGGATATAAAATTTAAAGCTCATTGATAGTAAAAGCCCCGCTCCGATTTATCGAGGCGGGGCTTTTTATTTTAATACAATAATGCGTTGTTTCAAGAAGAGGAATACTTATCTGCGAATTTCAACTCTTGTTCCTACTGGCAACAAATCAAATAGTTCTTGCACATATTTGTTTTTGGTACTGATACATCCTTCGGTCCAGTTTCTATATTGGTCTATCGCATAATCATCATATGGTACCGTGCCATGAATACCTATTTCACCACCAATTTTTGCATTGGCTGGTATAAGGCCTAATGCTTTTCGTTGATTAAACTTCGCATAACTTTCTGCGGTTGGATAATCAATCAGCATGAAACGCTCCCATTTTGCATGCTTGCGTTTACCCGAAATATGAAATACGCCTTCTGGTGTTCTTCTGTCTCCTTGGTATAATTTGTCACCCAAATCCTTGCTTCCAAACACTACCGGATAAGATGCCAGCCATTCACCGTCTTGATCGTAAATTTTTAATTCGTATTCACTTTTAATAATGTATACCGAATAGGTATCCTTATCTGCTTTTGCAGGATCAATTACCCGATGCTTTCTAAATGAAGTGGTAAGGGTAATGCCAGCTAAAAATAAGGTCCAGTAGAATGCCCTTTTCATAATCTCTGATTAAGAAACGAAAATTAATCATTTGAATTGTGGAGCAAATGTTAATTCAAATTCACTTAACAAAGATAAACGATTGAAGCTTTGATTACCAAGTGCTTAAACGAACCCCAATGGCATAAGGGAATTGTTCTACTCGGGTAATATCTTTCTGCATTTTGTTCAAACTATAAGAGCCATATAAACGAACTGGTCCTAATCCCACTTCTCCAATAGCTGCTAAACGGAAGGGTTCCATATAAAAGTCTGCTTTCTCTTTTTGCTTGCCCCTTTCCGCACTAATTTGCTTGTTGCTGCTAGAGATTAAATATCCTGCGCTCACCCCTGCACTAAAACTAAAGCCCTTGCGCTTATCTGGTGTAGTATTGATATTAATCATAAAAGGAACAGTAAGATAGCCAGCATACAATTTGTTCTTAGTAAAGGAGATCGAATCATTGAATACGTATGGAGCCGGATCGTTGTTGTAGCTGATCTTAGAATCGTAACGGAAATTATACATTTCCAATCCTAGTCCATATTTAAGGTTCAACACATTCTTGCTGATATTTAGTTTTTGCATGAAGAACCAAAGATTCACATTGGATGATTTTCCCCTGTTCAAACGATAGCTGTTTTCATTTACTGGTCCATCCTGAGGGCGAAGTGTTTTAAAATAAGAACCTGCTTGGGCAAAACCATAATTGGTATTGTCACGCATATTGGCAAAACCCAAATCTAGAATCCACCAGTTGGTACTCAAATTTTTACGCTTGGCTGGTCTGCGTTCTACACGTAATAGATTATAATTGTCTCTATTCGACTTTGAAGTACCTGAGTTCACTTCATCCGAACCTTTTTTCTTAATGATAACAAAATTGCCCACTTTAATGGTATCTGTCTCTTTGGTTGATTGAGCGGTTGAACTCAAGGCAATGCATACCATTGCCACCATGCTTAAAATGCTTCTCATATTGTTTGCTTTTATTTTTGTTGACGAGTGTCTTCCTCTTGTTTCGCTTTTGAACGGAATATCGTTCCTGCTTTACGGAATAATCCGCGTAATTTATCTTTATTGATTTCTAAAGCACCTATATAAAGGCTTTTATCTTCATCAGTGTCTTCTAGTGCTGTATAAACTGGTTTAACTTCTTCCTGGGTTGCATCAGTCTTTGTTTCAGCTGGTTCTATATTTGCTCCTTGATTATTTTCAATATTGTTTCTACCAGCAATTAAATTAGTAGCGGGAACTATTTTTGCTGCTTGAACAGGATTTTCCTCGATTCTTGCAACCGACTGTTCTTCTTTTTTAGCAGGCTCACCTTCAATAATTGTAATCAAAGAATTATTGCTGGCCAATGGCTGTTCTTTAATTGTATGATCAATAGGTTCCTGCGTTTGAAGGGAAGATTTAGCATTAATTTGAACTAAACTATTTTGAGGTGCTTGTTCATCCCTTCTTTCCGTTTGCTCTTGATTTGTTTCAGACTGAGTTCCTACCATTTCAGGCTCTACCCCATTTATTTCAATAGGTGCTTTTAATTGATTGGTTGGAGCAATCATCCAAACGGTAGCAATCAATCCAATCATTGCAGCTGCTGCCGCATAACGCATCCAACGCATATAAATCACTGGACGTTTCTGCTCTTCTTTTTTGTACAGTATTTCTTTATTCCTAAATACCCATTGTTCTGGAGCCAATTTGGTTGATTGCAATAATTCAAATTCAGCTTGTAATTGGGGGTGTTGCAATACAAACAATTCAACTTTTTGACAATCAGCTATGGATAATTCATTATCAATAAATAACAAAAACCAAGATTCATAGTTGTTCAACGAAATATCACTATTGGCCTGTTTTAGTAAGGCCTCTTTGCCGGTAAAGATGATTTGTTCTTCTGTTACCAATTTGGTGTCTTGCAATAAAGCCAACTCTTCCGCCAAATCTGGATGCTCCGCTATAAACCGCTCTACAGCCACCATCTCTTCGGGGGAGAGCTCTCCATCTACCCAAAGTAGAAAATAGGTTTCGTAATTATGTCGGTTAATAAGAATCATTATAATACGTTTTCGGCGCTAACCAAATAGTTTTTTAAAGTTAATCTTGCTCTATGCAAATACACTTTCACCTGACTTTCATTCAAATTCATAATTTGTCCAATCTCTTCGTAACTATACCCTTCATAGTCTTTCAACATCACTAAGCTTTTCTGGGTTTCATTTAAACGGTTTAAAGCTTCCATTAATGTTTTCTTTAAACCTGAATGCTGTTGGTACTGAATACCCGTTTGCTCTTCAAATTCCTCTTTCAATTGTACCCTTTTATTCTTGCGGATATGATCGATCATTTGGTTATATCCGACTGTAAATAAATAGGCTTTTGATTTTGCTGTTTCTACCTGGTCTCTGTTCCTCCAGAGTTTTTCAAAACTGGTTTGCACAATATCTCTTGCGTCTTCTTCATGCCGAAGATTTTTCACGATAAACCTGAAAAGGCCATCGGCATGGTTATTTACACATTCATTGTACTCAAACTCAGTCATACAAATAGAAACAGTTAGTTGGTTTGTACTTATGATACGGATAGCTGATCAATTTGTTACAGCAGCCATAATAATTTATTTAAAATTACACCGAACATTGGTCGGGCCAGCTATAAATTGGTATGAAAGGGGGTTATTATACTTAATTGGTGTCTAAATGAAAGGCATCCCAAAAGCCCCATTGAATGAAAAGCCAAGCTAAAACAATATATGCTATGACTAAAACCAACAATGAACCATAAAAATAGCTTTTACCGAGTTTAGCCACTTTTTTTTGCTTTTCCTCGTCTTTACTGAGTAATTCTACAATAATATTATTGTAAACCCCTTTGATTCTATATAAAAAATAGCTTAACAAAAAAACCAATAGGGCCCCTACAACAAAAGATAATTTAAATGCCTGAAGCCATTCGTGCATCATCCTATACAAATATTCAGGATCACGCCCTTTGTAAGCAACTAAGTTGGTATATATATAATATCCATAAAAAGTGAGCACATTGGCTACCCATACAATGCCAACCATCATGGGGCCTTGGGTTTTAGCCAATCCTACCCTTTGCCGATACTGACACCACAAATAATTATGAGAAATGATTGCTCCAAATACCGTCATAACTTTTTAATAAACGTATTTCAACAAGTAAACAACTACTCCGGAAACAATTAAGCAACTCAATAAGGAAAGATAAAAATACCGGCCGCCTTTTCTGGCAACTGCATGCTTCTCTTCTTCTTCTAATTTACTAAAACGGCGAATAATATCTAAGAAAATGGTTTTACCTCCATATGCACCAAAGCTCATGAAATAAACCAAGGCAAGAAATATCAAAATTCCTAATCGTCCTGCCAATTCCCAATATCGGATGAATGCAAGTACATCGTATACTTCGCTACTTTGATTAGTCAGCAATAAATAAACGATTCCAATTCCAATGATGGTAAGAACGTTACAAACCCAAGCCAAACCAACCATATGCACGCCATTGGTCTTGACAGCAAGAATTTCGCGATGCGTTCTTACTACAGTGTAGTCATGACAAATTACGGATTCGAATATGTTCATCTTTTTCTGATTCGAAACAATTGAGGGTTTACCAAGCTAAAGTTACTTTAATTTAGTAAGAATCAGTTTCATAAAATCAAAAAGCAGATTCTTTACATTTTAATAATCTATAGTTTGCTCCACAATGGTTGCTGGTATTTCTCTCCAGCCATATTGTTGATTGCGTAATTGAGGTTCAAATCCAGCTTCTTTAATGGCTGCTTGTATGGTTTTATAAGTAAATCGATGAGGGGCTCCAGCAGCACTCACCACATTCTCTTCAATCATGATTGATCCAAAATCATTGGCTCCCCCGTGTAAGCAAAGTTGGGCGGTTTCTTTACCCACCGTTAACCAGCTTGCTTGAATATTTTTAACATTCGGAAGCATGATTCGACTAATTGCAATCATTCTCAAATACTCATCTGGTGTGGTTAAATTATGTACCCCTCTAATTTTGGTCAACAAGGTATCTACATCTTGAAAAGTCCAAGGTATAAATGCGAGGAAACCGTTGGCATCAGAGGGTTTCATGGCCTGCACTTCCCTAATTCTTACCAAATGAATAAATCGTTCTTCTATGGTTTCTACATGCCCAAACATCATGGTGGCGCTGGTCGTAATATCGAGTTTATGGGCTTCGTGCATAATGGCCAGCCATTCGTCTGCTCCACACTTGCCTTTCGAAATTAAGCGGCGGACCCGATCAACCAATATCTCCGCTCCTGCTCCCGGCAAAGAATCTAAACCAGATTCTTTTAATGCTTTTAACACATCATGGTGGCTCATTTTTTCCAATTTAGCTATATGCGCTACTTCGGGTGGCCCGAGGGCATGTAGCTTTATGCTTGGATATTCTTGTTTTAGCTGACGGAAGGTAGTCGTATAAAAATCGAGCCCTAAGTTGGGATGGTGGCCTCCTTGTAACAGTAATTGATCGCCACCATATTTTAATGTCTCTTCAATTTTCTTACGATAAACAGGCATTTCAGTGATATATGCTTCGGCGTGCCCAGGTATTCTGTAAAAATTACAAAACTTACAATTAGCAATACATACATTGGTAGTATTGACGTTTCGGTCTATTTGCCAGGTTACTTTTCCATGGGGTACCTGCTTTTTGCGCAATTCGTCTGCTATATGCATTAAATCGGCTAAAGGAGCTTGTTCAAATAAGTATATCCCTTCTTCTACACTTAGAAAGTCGAAATCAAGGGCTCGCTGGTATAAATTGGCTAATTCCATCATAATTGTATAAGCAACAAAGTTAGGATAGATATGGTTCACCCGAAAGCATATCAACAAAAGAGCACGCTTATGTAAATATTCATCATTTTGCAAAAAAAGCCATTAACTTAACATAGCATGATTCGCGTATTGACCATATGGGTATGTTTGATCCTCTGCTTTCAAAAGCTCAGTGCACAGGAAGAATTTGTTCCCCCTGACTCCAAACTAATTGCTAAGATTCCATTTTTTCAACTCAGTGGAGGTATCATCATTTTAAAAGCCCAATTAGACGGGTTTACCGACTCCCTCAATTTTGTACTAGACACGGGTAGTGGAGGCATTTCACTAGATTCAACCACTGTAGAAAGATTGAAAATTCCCATTTCACTAAGCGATAGAACCATCCGCGGTATTGCGGGTGTTAAAAAAGTGTCTTTTGCCTATAATCATTCTTTACAGATGCCTGGTATAGAAGTAAAGAACTTAGATTTTCATATTAATAATTATGAACTCCTGACCAGTGTTTATGGAGTTAGAATTGATGGGATTATAGGGTATAGTTTTTTAAGAAGGTATATTGTTCACTTAGACTTCGACAAAAAAATGATGGAAGTACATACCCCTGGAAGATATAAGTATCCAAGGGGCGGTCAGTTGCTGAAGCCTAATTTTAGCACACTACCCTTACTTCAGGCTTATGTGGAAGACAGCAAGTCTTTTTTAAATCGATTTATTTTTGATACTGGCGCTGGGCTTTGTTTTTTATTATCCAGAGAATATGTAGACGACAGTGTTTTATTTAAAAGCAAGAGGAAATTTTATCCAACTCAAGCAGAAGGGTTAGGGGGCAAAAAGAAAATGGAAATTGCCGTAATGAAATCAGTAAAAATTGGCAACTATAAGTTTAAAAAAGTGCCTGTCCATATTTTTGATGACGATTATAACGTAACCAATTATCCTACATTAGGTGGATTAATTGGGAACGATATTTTGAGAAGATTCAATATAACCTTGAATTACCCAGAACAAAGCATCCATATTAAGCCCAACGAACATTTTACCGACTCTTTCGACTACAGCTACACTGGATTGGGTATTTATTTAGTAGATGGTCAAATAAAAGTGATTGACATCATTGAAGGCTCTCCCGGAGACAAAGCAGGTTTTAAAACGGACGATATTATTTTTTCTATTGAAAATAATGCATCCAATAATATTCAGGCTTATAAGAACCTATTTCAGAACTCTTTAGGAAAAATTAAAGTGGTAATACTTAGAAACAATGTTCCACTCATGTTAACGATGAATGTTAAAGACATTCGTAAGTAAGTAAAGATGAACTAATTTGCGCCCCGATACGCATTATTATGATTGAATATAACCGCTTTACCCTAGACAATGGCTTAACCGTTTTGGTGCACGAAGACACGGCTACTCCTATGGCCGTCGTGAATGTATTATATGATGTAGGAGCAAGAGATGAGCATCCAGAGAAAACGGGCTTCGCCCATTTATTTGAACATTTAATGTTTGGAGGCAGTATTCATATTCCTGATTACGACGAACCATTGCAAAGAGCTGGTGGAGACAATAACGCTTATACCACCAACGATTTAACCAATTACTATTGTCAATTACCTGCTCAAAATATTGAAACCGCCTTTTGGTTAGAAAGTGATCGCATGCTAAGCTTGGCTTTCAGCGAAAAAAGTTTATCAGTTCAACGAAAAGTAGTTTGTGAAGAATTTCGGGAGCACTATATTAATAAGCCTTATGGGGATGTTTGGAAACAAATGCGCGCCTTGGCTTATACGGTTCACCCTTATCAGTGGATGACCATTGGTAAAGAATTAAGCCATGTCGAAAATGCCCATATTGATGATGTAAAACATTTTTTCTTTAAACATTATAGACCAGTCAACGCCATTTTAGTAGTGGCTGGTAATGTGAAAACCGAGCAAATTAAACAACTAGCCGAAAAATGGTTTGGGCCTATTCCAATGGGTGAAAAATATATACGTTGTTTGCCACAAGAGCCTGTTCAAGACCAAGCAAGAAGATTGACCATTGAAGCAGAAGTACCCCTAGATGCATTTGTAAAAACATGGCATATGGATGCTCGATTGAATAAAGGCTATTATACCGCAGATTTAATTACAGAAATTTTGGGAGGAGGGGCTTCTTCTCGATTGTACCAATCATTGGTTAAAGAACAAAAATTGTTTTCGAATTTGGATTGTTATCATTTTGGAAGCTTAGATGCAGGTTTGTTAACGGTAGAAGGCAAATTGGTTAAAGGGGTAGATATACACAAAGCCGAACAAGCCATTTCTGAACAAATTGCACAAATTCAAGAACATCCTGTTTCCATTACTGAGTTAACCAAGGTTAAAAATAAAACAGAGAGTGTAATTGCATTTGAAGACATGAGTATTATGAGCAGGGCCAGTAGTTTGGCCATGTACGAATTAATGGGAGATGCTTCTTTAATGAATACTGAATTAGAAAAATACCAGGAAATTAATCCACAAGACATTGTTGATTATAGTAAACAAATTTTTAGAGAGAGCAATAGCAATACTTTACACTACCTGGCAAAATAAAGAAGAACCAAGATGTTAAATAGAAAAATACAACCTACTATAACCGACGCAGTCAGTTTTGATTTAAAACTCAGAACATGCGAACAATATCAATTAGACAATACAATTCCAGTATACAGCATGAATGCTGGTACTCAAGATGTACTCATGATAGAATGGGTGTTCAAAGCAGGTAATTGGTTTGAACAAAAGAATATTGTTGCAGGCAGCACCAATTTTTTATTGAAAAATGGCACCAGTACTAAAACAGCCTATCAAATTAATGATCATTTTGAATTTTATGGCGCTTATTTAAACAGGACCTGCTACAATGAAACTGCATCTATCACTTTACATTGTTTAAGTAAACATATTAATGAGCTATTACCTGTAGTAGCTGAATTAATTACGGATTCTATTTTTCCAGAAGAAGAGTTGACGACCTATCAACAAAATCAGAAACAAAAACTTTCTGTTAACCTTAAGAAATGTGATTTTATTGCCAATCGATTAATTGATGAATATATTTATGGATTTCATCATCCTTATGGTAAGTATACTTCTACATTAGACTATGATCATTTAAATAGAGAAGAATTAGTCTCATTCTTTCAACGATTTTATGCAGAAGGTCATTGTACCATTTTTACGGCAGGTAAAATTCCATCCAACTTACAAAGCCAATTAAATAAATATTTTGGCGCTTTACCCTTACAACAAAGAGCCATCCCTCATATTCAATACAATTTACAATCAGCTGAAGAAAAGAAACATCAAATCATTAATGACCCTAACGGCGTACAAGGTGCAATAAGAATTGCAAGACCATTTCCAAACAAGCACCATCCCGATTACCAAAAAACACAAATCTTAAATAATGTTTTCGGTGGCTTTTTTGGATCAAGACTCATGAGCAATATTAGAGAAGACAAGGGATATACTTATGGCATCCATAGTTATATTCAGAACCATATGGGCGAAACAGCTTGGATGATTAGCACGGAAGCAGGTAGGGATGTATGTGAAGCTACTATCAGCGAAGTCTATAAAGAAATGGAAATATTGAAGAATGAATTGATTGATGAAGATGAGTTGAGTTTAGTAAAAAATTATATGTTGGGTACCGTACTAGGAGACTTAGATGGCCCATTCCAATTAATTGCCCGTTGGAAAAACTATGTATTGAATAATTTAGACGAAAACTATTTTTACAATAGCGTTCAATTAATCAAATCTACCGGTGCAGAAGAATTGAATGAGCTTGCAAAAAAATATTTGAACCCAGAAGATTTTTACGAACTCACTGTTATTTAAATACTCATTTTACCAGGCTAAAAACATATAACATTTCAAGACCAATTTGCTTGCATCTTTCTGCATACACTTGGTCTTGTTCTGGTGTTCCGTCCGACAACTTGGGATCTTCATATGGCAGTTTGAATCTACCATCAGCACCTTGAACAATGGGGCAAGACACATCTGCCTGAGAACATGTTAATACCGCTCCATATTCCTTTTGTGGATTGGGCATACTGGTATATAGTTTTGAAAAAGCTATCAGCTTTGGAGTTGTTGATCCGTATTTGACTTCATAAACTGGGTTTAACAAACTATTTGTAGCTGCTATTTCAAAACCTATAGCCCTTAACGCTTTTACTGCATTGATATTAAAAGCAGTTACTTCAGTACCCCCAGAATAACAGTATATATTTCCTACACCATAATAAGCAGCTGCAGCCTGCGCCATGATTTGTGATATATGACTTCTTCTAGAATTATGCGTACAAATAAAAGTGAGTTCAATGTCTTTTTGTAATTTTTTCTTTTGGCTGATATAATCACTAATTTCTTTTAAGGCCATTTTACGTTCTAAAGGAATTCGATTAAAGTTTAATTGAGCTTCCTCAAAAAAAGATTGTAAGAATGGAAATAAAATAGGTTGTTGTGCTTTTGAAGTCATAACTAAAAGATTAACTATAAAAAAAGTGATTAGATTTTTCATTTGTATAATTTTTTCCTAAACCAAAAAGCCAAATTCACTAAAGCAATTAATGCTGGCACTTCTACCAACGGACCAATAACACCAGCAAATGCCTGTCCACTATTAATTCCGAATACACCAATGGCCACGGCAATAGCCAATTCAAAATTATTACCTGTAGCAGTGAATGCAATGGAAGTATTTCTTGAATAATCTGCTCCAAGTTTTTTACCAATTAAAAAGCTAATAATAAACATTAGTATAAAATAAATTACTAA
>JACCDH011681130.1_pt1 | contig 17139 bp, 9 predicted proteins | sample 7442481 | NCBI WGS metagenome assembly JACCDH01 (sample SAMN15323433, study PRJNA562643) | freshwater metagenome | isolation source: river surface water | place: USA:Blue River Watershed | collected 2017-08-15
TAACTAAAAAAACTTTTTAGTCCATCAAACCAACCCTTTTGATGGGGGTTGTGCTTATCGCCACCTGACTTCAGACTTTCATCAAACTTTTGTAATAACTTCTTCTGTTCTTCAGTCAGTTTTACGGGGGTTTCAACCGCAACGTGTACAAATAAATCCCCAACCATCGTAGAACGTAAACCTTTAATACCTTTATTGCGCAAACGGAAAGTTTTTCCAGTTTGAGTTCCCTCAGGAATTGGAAACTCTACGCGCCCCGATAAAGTTGGCACCTCAATGTCACCACCGATAGTGGCAGTTGCAAATGAAATTGGCATCTGTACGTGCAAATCACTACCATCGCGCTCAAAGACTTTATGTGGCTTAACCCTAACCTCAACATAAAGATCCCCAGATGGTCCACCATTCACGCCTGGCTCACCATTACCGACTGAGCGAACGCGCATACCATCATCGATGCCAGCTGGAATCTTAATCTCGAGTGTTTTTTGCTCTTTATGTTTGCCGCTACCGTGGCAGGTTTTACAAGGCTTGGGAATGTATTCACCAGTGCCTCGACATTTAGGGCAAGTTTGCTGCATTGAAAAGAAACCTTGCTGCACACGCACTTGACCATGACCATCACAAGTCGAGCATCTCTCAGGTTTGGTACCAGGCTCTGCTCCAGAGCCATGGCAAGTTTTGCAATCACTCCAGCTGGGTACACGAATTTGAGTAGTGTAACCCTCGGCCGCCTGCTCAAGCGTGATCTCCATGTTGTATCGAAGATCAGCGCCTTTATAAACCTGCGGACCAGACTGGCGCCCGCCACCCTGTCCAAAAATGTCGCCAAAGATATCCCCAAAGGCGTCAGCAAAACCTCCACCAGCAAATCCACCTCCGCCAAAACCACCCATTGATGGATCAACGCCTGCATGACCATACTGATCATAAGCAGCACGCTTATTAGGGTCACTTAAGGTCTCGTAAGCCTCTTTAACTTCTTTAAATTGCGCTTCGGATGTTTTGCTATCGGGATTGCGATCAGGGTGATGCTTCATCGCCAGCTTGCGATAAGCCTTTTTAAGCTCATCATCGCTAGCACCTTTTGAAACACCCAGCACTTCGTAATAATCGCGTTTACTTTTAGGCACGGCCTATTCCTCTCAACAACCTCAATGACACAAGTCGGCACGAGGCCGACTTGTTATTTAGTACTTCAAAAAATATCTCAGTAAATACTTCCTTCATTCGCAGATGATGGGATTATTTCTTGTCATCCACTTCTTTAAAGTCAGCATCAACAACATCAGCATCTGGAGCTGCACTCTGAGATCCAGAAGGAGCTGCGCCAGGAGCAGCACCACCAGCCTTAGCCTGTTCAGCTGCCATAGCCTTTTCACCTAGCTTCTGACTTGCCTTACCCAAAGCCTCAGTTTTAGCTTCAATAGCTGCTTTATCGCTACCTTTGATCGCCTCATCCAACTCTTTCAAAGCAGCCTCGATAGCTTCTTTTTCAGAGGCTTCTAAAGAAGCACCGTGCTCTTCCAAGGCCTTCTTAGTTGAGTGAGCCAAGGCATCAGCAGTATTGCGAGCAGTGACTAATTCCAATGCTTTTTTATCCTCGTCAGCATTAGCCTCTGCATCTTTTACCATGCGCTGTATTTCTTCTTCAGTTAAACCTGAGTTTGCCTTAATGGTGATCTTGTTCTCTTTGCCAGTATTTTTATCTTTTGCGGTGACATGCAAAATACCGTTGGCATCAATATCAAAGGTCACTTCAATTTGTGGCATTCCACGTTGTGCTGGAGCAATACCCTCTAAATTAAACTCACCCAGCAATTTGTTAGCAGCTGCCATTTCGCGCTCACCCTGATAGCACTTAATGGTTACTGCAGGCTGGTTGTCTTCCGCTGTGGAGTAAACCTGTGAATGCTTGGTAGGAATGGTTGTGTTCTTAGGAATCATCTTAGTCATCACGCCACCCAAGGTTTCGATACCCAATGACAATGGAGTGACATCCAAGAGCAACACGTCTTTACGATCACCAGACAACACAGATCCTTGAATTGCAGCGCCAACAGCGACCGCTTCATCAGGGTTTACATCCTTACGAGGATCTTTACCAAAGATCTCTTTTACCTTCTCTTGAACTGCAGGCATACGAGTTTGACCACCAACTAAAATAACGTCGTCAATATCACCCACACTCACGCCAGCATCTTTAATTGCGGTTAGGCAAGGGCCTGCTGTGCGATTGATCAACTCCTCTACCAAGGACTCCAGCTTAGCGCGAGTAAGCTTTAAGTTCAAATGCTTAGGACCGCCTGCATCAGCAGTTACATAAGGTAAGTTGATTTCAGTTTGCTGTGAAGATGACAATTCGATTTTGGCTTTTTCAGCAGCATCTTTTAAGCGCTGGAGAGCCAATACGTCCTTGCTTAAATCAACGCCTTGCTCTTTTTTGAACTCAGCAATGATCCAATCAATAATGCGTTGGTCAAAATCCTCACCGCCCAAGAAAGTATCACCATTGGTGGATAGAACTTCAAATTGCTTCTCACCATCCACATTAGCAATTTCAATGATGGAAACGTCAAATGTACCGCCACCTAAGTCATAAACAGCGATCTTGCGGTCAACTTTATCTTGCTTGTCCAAGCCAAATGCTAATGCAGCAGCGGTAGGCTCATTGATGATGCGCTTGACATCCAAACCAGCGATGCGCCCGGCATCTTTGGTTGCTTGACGCTGGCTATCATTAAAGTAAGCAGGCACAGTAATTACAGCCTCAGTAACCTCCTCGCCCAAATAATCCTCGGCGGTCTTTTTCATCTTACGCAGAATTTCAGCGGACACTTGTTGTGGCGCCATCTTCTTGTCGCGCGCTTCAACCCAAGCATCTCCGTTATCAGCTTGCACAATCTTGTAGGGCATCAAGCTAATATCTTTTTGCACTTCAGGATCAGTGAATTTACGACCCATTAAACGCTTTACAGCGTAAATAGTGTTTTTAGGATTAGTTACTGACTGGCGTTTTGCAGGGGCGCCAACCAACACCTCACCATCTTCAACGTAAGCAATGATGGATGGGGTTGTGCGCGCACCTTCGGCGTTCTCAACAACCTTAGGTGCATTGTTTTCTACGACTGAAACGCACGAGTTAGTGGTTCCCAAGTCGATACCGATAATCTTTCCCATAATGGCTCCAAAAATTAAGTTATGTTTACTTCTGAAAATTGTGAATAAATCAATACTCAGTAAATGGGGGCTTTTTAGGGGATTTCAAGGGCTAAAAAGCAAAAAAGGCAGAAATCTGCCCTTTTTATGCTGCTTTTTGACTAAAAACCCTCGTAAAACCTAAAAATTCATCAATTTAGGGAGCCTGATGAATTATTTGGGTGCGCTTACCGTAACCAAGGCAGGACGCAAGATGCGATCAGCAATGGAATAACCTCGCTGCAGAACTGATACCACGGTATTGGCCTCTTGATCTGATGGGACAGAGGCAATGGCCTGATGATGGTTAGGATCAAACTTATCACCAATAGCTGGGTTAATTTCCGTCATCTTGCCTTTTTCAAAGGCAGATAAAAGCTGTTTGAGGGTAATCTCAAGACCCTCTTTAAAGGCTTTTGCATCAACAGCTTCCGTATTTAAAGCAGCGTATAAGCTATCTGTGACAGGAACCAAATGCTCCGCAAAATTTTCAATCGCAAACTTATGCGCCTTTGTAACATCCTCAGCAGCACGACGACGAATGTTTTCACCTTCAGCTTTTGCGCGCAAATAGTTATCTTGCATTTCAGTAAGCTTTTGCTGAAGATCGGCAATCTCTTGCTCGGGAGTTTTCACATCAACTGAAGTCTGCTCGGCTCCAATATCAGCCTGGTTGTCCGCAGAATTTTCTTGCTCAGGCGTGGAGTTTTGATTTTCTTGGGTCATGGATACAAATTCACTTTTCTAAAAGAATGGCTTATTCACATCAATATGGGGATTGATCGGAATGATTTCAAGTAGCGCCCTAGTTTAAGCAATTTTTGCTTTAGCCTGCTCCGCCCGTCGGTTACGCTCTTCTAACTGCGCCTCAGACTCTTGACTCAAGCTCCAACCGGATAGGTGCGCTTGGGCAATGTCATACAGCGCATCAATCCACTTGGGATTGCTATTCAAACAAGGAATATAGCGATAATCCTTTCCGCCATGTTCCAGGAAGATTTCGCGCGCTTCCATTGCGATTTCCTCTAAAGTCTCAAGGCAGTCAGCTGGGAATCCAGGGCAAAAAATATCAATTCGCTTACATCCTTCTTTGGCAAGTTTTTCGATAGTTGGGGCGGTGTAGGGCTTTAACCACTCCGCCTTTCCAAAACGAGACTGAAAGGTCACCAAATACTGCTCAGACTCAAGACCCAGAGACTCTCCGAGTAAGCGACCTGTTTTCAAGCACTCGCAGTGATATGGATCACCCTTCATGAGATTGCGCTTTGGCAATCCATGAAAAGACATCACAAGACGATCGCCAGCGGCAAAATCCGGACGCCCATCCTTATCCCATGCACTAAGCACTTGGTTACGTAGCGCCATTATGTACGCAGGGTTATCGTGATAGTGTTTTACCAAGCGAAGTTCCGGTTGATTGCGCCAAGTACTGAGCACCCGAAATACCTCATCAAAACTTGAGGCGCTAGTTGTTGCTGAATATTGTGGGTACAGTGGCAATAACAAAAGACGCTCCATGCCTTGTTGTTGAAGGTTATCTAGGACTTGCTGGGTTGAAGGCTCCCCATATCTCATCGCCAAATCTACCAACACAACAGCGCCGTGATTTTCAAACTTCTCTTGCAGTTCTTTTGCCTGAAGGCGGGAGTAATGCATCAACGGAGAACCTAATTTTGGTAACCAGATCGAAGCATATTTTTTTGCTGACGCACTACTGCGAATCGGCAAAATAATCCCATTCAAAATAAACCACCAAATCACACGTGGAATTTCAACTACACGTGGATCAGATAAAAATTCTTTGAGGTAAGACCTTACTGCTTTTGCAGTTGGCGCCGAAGGCGTGCCAAGATTCAACAATAAAACCGCCGTCTTTGAAGGCCGTAAATGGGGATTTTGGTTCAATGGAAATCCGTCTAAAAAAAATAAAAGAATATTGCCAACTAAGAGCTTAAAGCCCCGGATAACAACTTGGAAGTAATGTCGACAATCGGTATTACACGATCGTATGCCATCCGCGTTGGCCCAATCACACCAAGAGTGCCAACGACCTGCCCATCAACACTATAAGGAGCGCTAATGACTGCCAAATCTTCATAAGGCAACAAGTCGCTTTCGCCACCAATAAAGATCTGAATACCATCAGCATGACTTGAAACATCAAGCAACTGCATTAGCGTTGACTTTTGCTCAAGCATGTCAAACATCTTACGTAGCTTGTCTAAGTTGGCGCTCAGATCACCTACATTGAGTAAGCGCTTCTCTCCAGACAGCAACATGTCGCCTTGACCCATACCATAGTCACTTACACCACTATGTAAAGCTAAGGCCATTAACCCTGCAATATCGCTACGCAGATTATCTAAATCAGATGCTAAATGTGCGCGAACCTGCGCAAAGCTTTTACCCGCAAATTGGCTATTGATGTAATTACCCGCCTCAATTAACTGGTTTGGCGTGTAGTCTTGCGTAGTTGGCAGGATGCGGTTTTGCACATCCCCCTCGGGAGTCACCATGATCAGCAAAATTTTGCCTTCCCCAAGCCGCAAGAACTCTATATGCTTGAATACCTGAGCCCGCTTGGGCGTCATTACCACCCCCGCAAAGTGGGTCAAATTAGACAAAATTTGCGCCGCAGAATTGAGAACCCGCTGAGGTGAATCTGGCAAAAGCCCCTTTTCTACCTCGCGAGCAGCCATTTCCTCCAAAGGGCGCACTGTCACCATCGTATCGACAAACAGGCGGTAGCCTCGGGGCGTAGGGATACGACCTGCAGAGGTGTGAGGACTGGTTACTAGGCCCAAATCCTCCAAATCAGCCATCACATTGCGGATAGTGGCGGCAGACAAATCCAATCCAGAGAACCGAGAAAGGGTACGCGAGCCAATAGGCTGACCCTCCTCGATATAGCGCTCGATGAGAGTTTTAAGTAAGGCGCGAGAACGATCATCCATGGTGGAAGGGATTTTATGCGTATGGTTTAATCATCATATGTTAAGCCCATCCCAAAATTCCATCAAAAAGACATTTAGCCGGATTGCCTTAGTCGGCAAATATCAGGCTGAAGGGATCCAAGAGCGTCTTCAGGACCTTGCCAGCCTCCTAAGCAAGCAGGATTGTGAGGTCTATTTGGAATCAGCTACCGCGGCCAATCTCGAACTCACAAGCTTCCCCACCAAAAAAGCAGAAGAATTTTCCGGGACTATTGACCTAGCAGTAGTTTTAGGTGGTGATGGCACCATGCTTGGCATTGGGCGTCAATTGGCTGGTAGCAATGTTCCCCTAGTTGGAATCAATATGGGTCGCTTGGGATACATGACCGATATTCCCATTCAAAATGTGCAAACAGTACTTCCGCAAATCATTGCTGGCGAATACGAAGCCGACACTCGGACCTTGCTAGACGCCGTTGTTTTGCGTGATGGCCAAGTAATCAATCAGGCCCTGGCCCTCAACGATGTAGTAGTCAACCGCTCTGGAATTTCAGGGATGGTTGAGCTTGCAGTGCGAGTAAACGGTTCTTTTATGTACAACCAACGCTCTGATGGCTTGATCGTCTCCACACCTACTGGCTCGACCGCTTATGCACTATCAGCTGGTGGACCAATTTTGCATCCTCGTGTAGCGGGGATTTTGTTAGCACCAATTGCGCCGCATTCTTTATCTAATCGCCCCATTGTTTTGCCTCAAGATATTACGGTGAGCATTAAAGTGGTGGACGGCAGAGAAGTGATTGTCAATTTTGATATGCAATCTCAGACTGACTTGCAAAGTGGCGACACCATTGAAGTTCGTCAATCTACCAAAACTATTACCCTACTTCACCCTCGCAGTCATAGCGATTACAAAACGTTGCGAGAAAAGTTGCATTGGAATGAGTATCCATCGACATTTTGATGTCCAATTTTTTGGTACGCTAAGGCATGCTGCAGACCCTTTCGCTCCGTGACTTTGTCATCGTTGATCAACTAGAGCTTGATTTTTCCTCTGGATTTACAGTGCTCACTGGTGAGACGGGTGCTGGCAAATCTATTCTGCTAGACGCTCTTGGCTTGGTATTAGGTGAGCGAGCAGATGGCAGCCAAATACGCGAGGGTAGTAATCGCGCTGAAATCTCCGCTTTGTTTCATATAGCTCCTGAGCAAATAAAGCACTTCAATGACTGGCTAGATGAGCAAGGCTTTCCAAGCGAAGATAGCGGACAAAGCTTGCTCCTCAAGAGAACTATTGAAAGCAATGGTCGAAGTCGCGCTTTTATTAATGGCAGCGTGGCCACTGTTAGCCAACTTAGAGAGGCGGGAGACCAGCTTGTAGATATTCATGGTCAACATGCCCATCAACTACTTCTGAAAAGCGGCGCACAACGTGAATTACTTGACCGACATGCCAATCATATGGATTTGGTCAAGGAGGTCTCCTCATCATTTAAAAAATTACATGACTCTCGTCGCCTATTAGAACAAGCTGAAAATGCTGGTCAAGATGTTGAGCGAGAACGAGAGCGCCTAGAGTGGCAGCTTGAAGAGCTTAGTGAACTCGCCCCACAAGAAGGTGAATGGGATACAGTCCAAAGTGAGCATGCACGTCTTGCCAATGGCGCAAAACTGATAAGTGGCTGCCAAGAGGCCATTGAGGTTTTAAGTGATGCGGATAATTCTGTTGAATCAATCCTTTCTAGAACATGCATTAACATCAGCGCTCTCGCCGAGCATGATGCAGCATTAAGCGATATCAGCCAGGCCCTTGAATCTGCTCAGATTCAAATTGATGAGGCAGTACATAGCCTCAATCGCTACTTACAAAAACTTGATTTAGACCCTGCTCGTTTACAAGAAATTGATGAACGCATGCAGGCACTTCATAGCGCCGCAAGGAAATACCGCACTGAGGCTGATGAACTACCGAAGCTATTAAATGAAACTGCAGATCGCCTGGATGCCCTGACAGCCTCTCAGGATATTGATGCACTGCGCGAGAAAGTAAAAGCCGAAGAGGCCTCCTACCTCAAGCTTGCTAAGCAGCTCTCTCAAAAACGTAGTAAAGCAGCTCAAGATCTAGGAAAGCAAGTAACGAGTGCCATGCAGGATTTATCCATGGCTGGCGGTCAACTTGAAATTGCTTTAAGTCCCTTGGCTGAAGGAAGTACATATGGCCTAGAACAGGTGGAATTTTTGGTGGCAGGACATGCTGGCAGCACACCTCGATCACTAGCTAGGGTAGCTTCAGGTGGAGAGCTTGCGCGTATAAGCTTGGCAATCAGTGTGATCACTAGCAAAGCGTCTTTTACTCCTACGCTCATATTTGATGAAGTGGATGCTGGAATTGGTGGCGCTGTTGCAGAAACAGTTGGTAAGCTTTTGCGCCAACTTGGTCAATCACACCAGATTCTATGTGTCACTCACTTGCCACAAGTGGCCGCACAAGGCAATCACCATCTCAGAGTCAGCAAATCACAATCGGGAGATAAAACCTTATCTCAAGTCGATCCACTAGGTAGATCTGAGCGAGTCGAAGAAATCTCTCGCATGCTCGGTGGCGCAACCATTACAGACACTACTCGTCGCCATGCACGCGAGCTATTGGAGCAGAACTAAGAGTATTTAGACTGTTTCTGTGCTACTCGAGGGTGCATGAAAAATGTGCTGCCAAAGCTCTAAAACCGATTGTCTTGCTTCTAGCAGCTGCACTTCTTCCTCCAATGCCACTCGAGTCTTTTCTTCACCATCAAGACGCAATCGATGTTGCCTAGCTCGCAATAACCGATAGGCATCTCCGACCATTAAGGCAACATGAGCATCAATTAAACCAACCTCTCCAGCAATACGTAGCAAGGCAATGTTGCCGAGGTTACCAATTAATTGCGGATGCTGATTTGAATAAGCCAATACCAAAAACTGGACGATGAACTCAATATCCACCATACCGCCAGCATCATGCTTCAAGTCAAATGTCGCACTTGGATTTGGATGTCCAGCATGAACCTTGCGACGCATTTCTAAAATCTCGAGACGCAATTGATCAATGTCCCGCTTCTGACTCAATACCTGTGACCGCACCTCGTCAAAAAACGCACCAACGGTTTTATTGCCTGATGAAAACCTAGCACGAGTCAGTGCCTGATGCTCCCAGACCCAGGCAGCGTTATCACCCTCACGTAATTGATATTTTTTAAATGCCTCAGCATTAGTTACTAAGAATCCTGCCGACCCATTAGGACGTAGGCGTGTATCGATCTCAAATAAACTCCCAGCCGAAGTATAAGCAGTCAGCCAATTAATCATTCGTTTAGCTAGCAAGGCATAGACTTCCTGTGCCGAATAATCTGCTTCATCAGCCTGATATAAAAATACCAAGTCTAAGTCAGAGGCGTAACCCAACTCCTTGCCACCTAACTTACCGTAAGAAATCACAGCGAATGGCGGACTGACCAATTCCGATACACCAAATTTTTTGGCAACGCTAGGCCAAACCCGTTCAAACGTAGCCTGCAATATTAAGTCTGCCAGCGCGGATAAATGATCACTGACTTTCTCTACTGTTAAAGCCTGCTCCACGCCAATACCCAAATCAGCCAATAGGGTAATAAAGGTCTCGGTGTGATGGGTAATGCGCAAAATATCCATAGCTTGCTCAGACCCATCACCATCACGCAGGACATCATCTAAGCGCATATCTAAGGTCTTCTTCACCTCATACCAATATTGCTCGGGGTGCTCAATCAATGCCTTCTCAGTTCGCGAGTTCAGCAAGTAATCAAGCAGATGAGGGTGCCGCGTTAAATACTCTGCACCCCATTGAGACTCTCTCAATAAAGCTAGTACATTAACCAAGGCTTGGGGGTATTCAGACAAAATAGATAAGTAAGCGCTACGACGCGCTATTGCCTCAAGCAAATCAAAAAAACGTAATAAAGTGGTATCTAAACTAGATGCATCGAGTCCTTCGCCCTGCAAAATGTCTGCAGCCTTACGAATTAAATTATTAAAAATTAATCGACTTTTATCCGGCAATTGCTTTTGCTTTGGACTATTTCCCCAGGCTGTCCAACGTGCTGCAGATTCTGGAAACAGCTTAATATCAGGCTCCCAGCCAGCAGGTAAAGAGGTGTTATCTAGCCGAGCACTGTCATCTAGGACAAAAGCCTTGCCAAATAATTGTGCGACAGCTGTTTGATGCTTCTCAAGCTCACCAATAAATGCGCTCTGCTCTTGTGCCTGCTCAATGCCGCCCATACTCATCCCCAAACGGGTTCGCGCAGCATCATCCTCGGGCAGATAATGCGTTTGCTGGTCCTCCCAAATCTGAATACGATGCTCTAGGCGACGCAGAAAAACATAAGCATTTTGCAAGGATTCAACATCTTGAGCGGGCAAGATTCCTTGCTGTTTAATTAATTCCAAAACTTCCAAGGTTGGGCGAATCCGAAACCGTGGGTCTGTACCACCTCGCATTAACTGAAACATCTGTGCCAAAAATTCAATTTCCCGAATTCCCCCGCGACCTAACTTAATGTCTCTAGAGCGCCCATGGTGGTTCGATGACCGCTTTTCCGCTTCCTGTTGAATTTGGGCATGCAACTCACGAATGGAAGCTATAACACCATAGTCCAAATGACGCCGATAGACAAAGGGCCTGATCAGTTGATCCAACTCTTTTTCGCAATGGGCATATGCAGGAGAACTTGGAAGTGGAGCAATCAATCTACCTTTGATCCAAGCATACCGCTCCCACTCCCTGCCTTGCACCAAAAGGTACTCCTCAAGCATATCTAGACTACAAACTAGTGGCCCGGAATCCCCATTTGGACGCAAGCGCATATCCACTCGGAATACAAAACCATTTGCATCGTGTTCAGCCAATAAACGAATCAAACGCTTGCCCATTCGTGTGAACCATTCGTGATAAGACAGACTCTTAGGCGCCCCCTGGGTCTCACCCTCATGCTCATAAAGAAATATGAGGTCAATATCAGAGGAAAGGTTAAGCTCAAGCCCTCCAAGTTTTCCCATGCCAACCACCATCAAGGGCATTTCTTGATTGGTCACTGTGCTCCATGGCAAACCAAAGCGCTGGTGTAGATCCTCCCGAATATAAGCAATAGATAAATCAAGAACCTCTTGGGCAAAATAACTTAAAGCATGAGTCACCTCTTTGAGGCTGGCTATGCCATTGAGGTCTCGGAAGGCCACCCATAGCATCAAACGCTGCCTAGCTAACCTCAGATCAGCCATAAACTGAACTTCGTCCTGATCTTTTTTATGTAGGGCAGCCCGGCAGGGGCTTAAAAGCTCCAAAATTCCATCGACATCAATTTTTTGGGTGCCCTTGAGCTTGAGCCAGTCCTCCCAGTCAGGGCGAGCATTTAGCCAACGCTGTGCATAAGTGGAGTGTTGCTTTAAAAAATCAATTTGGGCGGAAAAGTCTGTCATGACATCATCTTAATCCGACTCAGCGACAAAACCGAGGAAGCTTGGCGGCATCCATTGGGCTGACGGATAATAGAGCACATGCTCAGAAATATCCTTCGCAATCGCTTACCGAGCACGCCGCAAAAACGTCTACCCGGTTTTGGCAGTCGCTGGCGTAGACGTGCCGTGATTTTGGCAATGATCGTAGGTGCTCTTTTTATCCTCGGACATCTTGGGGTTCGCTTTATTTTGTGGCCCCAAATAGAAAAATCGAAACCTACCTTAGAGCGCCTAATTAGTGCGCGCCTCGGCACCAACGTGAGCATGGATGATGTGCAGGTTTCTTGGACTGGCATTCGTCCAAGCTTTGAAATTAAAGGGTTGCGGTTTATCGATCCAAAGGCATCACAACAACCCCCTCCATTACTGATCGAAAATATTCAAGGAGAATTGAGCTGGCTCTCTTTTTATCACCTAGCACCTTATTTTCATGACATCACCTTTGATCGCGTTCAGCTATACGCTCAGCGTGATGCTAATGGCATGATTTCGGTTGCAGGTATTCCTATTCATGGCACGCCAAATGATTTCTCTACTGAAAATTGGCTACTTGCTCAAGATGTCATACAAGTTTCTAATGCCACCATATTTTGGCAAGACCAAAAAAGTCGTAAATTAAAAACAGAAATTCATGTTCAATACTTTCGCCTTAGTAATGGCATACGTCAGCATGAAGGTGAGCTAAAAGCTAATACACCATGGAGCTCTAAAGCCATCAATATTGAAGCAAGCTTTGCGCATCATCTGACTGGACAGGCAGGCAATTGGCGAGATTGGAGCGGTAATTTCATATGGGATTTGGCAGATTTAAACCTTGGCCAACTTGCTGATGATATTGCCCTCCCCCTGCAAGATCTTGCAGGCAAAGTTGACACTAAAGGAAGCTTAAAACTCGATGCAGGGAAAATTAATAGCAGTGAGATCTATCTTGCAGCAAATGAACTCAGGGTTCAACTCAATAAAGATGAGGATGCCCTTACTTTTGGAAGGCTAGAAACCAAGCTCGCGCAAGAAAACAATCGCGGAGTTAACTCCATTACCACTAAAACCCTAGCATGGCGCAATAGCACTGCATCAACTGATGCGCCACTTGATAATCTCAGTCCAATTACTTTTCGTTGGAAACCACCTACCGATGGAGGCGAAATAAAGGAATTTGGATTCTCATCAAGCAAAATTATGATGGAGGACGCTTCTCTATTTGCACTGAATCTTCCCCTTCCTAAAAAAATTCATCAGTGGATCAAAGCCGCCAACGCCAACGGTCAGCTAGAAAATGTAGAGCTCAATTGGTCTGAGAATCCGTCAGCGTTATCCAACATTCCTATTTCCGGGAACTGGTTTGCCTCTAGCAAACTAGATTTTAATGTGCGCGCAAAATTGATCGGCATTAGCTTTAAAGGCGCCAACCCTTCAATCCCCTCAGTTTCGAATCTCTCAGGAAATATAGCTGGCGACCAAAAACAAGGCAGCTTCACAATAAACTCCAAAAATCTCGGGTTTGAACTCAATGACTTTTTGTCATCGCCCAATATTGCACTCGATATTGCAAAAGGGGAAGTGAACTGGACAAAACAAAAAGGGGGCTGGTTAATTGTTGCCAACAACATGGCACTTAGTAATTCTGAAATCGATACCCACTTTAATTTGAGCTATCTCATCGGCGCCCCAAAGCAAGCAGATCAGATGACTCTGGATATGGATTTTGCAAAAGCAAAATTAGCAACTGCACATCGATACCTTCCCATATCCATGGACAAAGATAGTCGTCAATATCTCAGCAAAGCATTCGAATCGGGAGATATACAAAACGGCTCATTACACATTAAAGGCAATCCAGACGACGTTCCTTTTTCGGCCGGAAAAGTTGGAGAATTTAGTCTCAAACTACCTTTTACTAAGGCAAGCTTTAAGCCCGCACCTTTGCTGCCCGCCAGACAGGGAGTCTGGTCTACATTTAATAACGTCAATGGCACCATTAGCATGAAGCAATCGACTTTAAATGTGGATATTGATTCAGCGAACTACAAAAAAGTGATGCTCTCTAATGTGGCCTCACAAATTCCTAATCTCAGCGCGAAAAATCTGACCCTTAGCATTCACGGCCTGGTATCGGGTGAAGGCTCTGAAATAATGGAATACGTTGCCGCATCTCCAGTCGGTATTCGAAACCCTAATTTAGTTAAAAAACTCTCCGTCAACGGCCCGTTGAATCTTGACCTTGGATTAACTATTCCATTGTCAGGTGAGGCAGAAACTAAAGTTGACGCCAAACTTACCCTTCCTGGAAATACCGTGAAATGGGGGGAGATCCCTCCATTTGAAAACCTAAAGGGAAAAGTGCGCATCACTGAAACCAATCCAGAATTTGAAGACATCACCGCAAATTTTCTTGGTGGCGCATTTAATATCTCCTCTGCCTCGTCGAATTTAGAGAGCACAAGCTTCAAAGTGAGCGGGGATATTAGTGCAAACTTTATTAAATCCTATCTTCTTGCCAATCTTCACTCACAAGTCAATCCAGCCCTGCTCAATGCCATGAGCGGATCTGCCAATTACAGCGGCCTTGTCAACTTCAACAAAGATGGCAGTCAAACTAATCTCAAAATTGATTTACGAAATTGGGCTAGCTCAGCCCCAGCGCCTGCACAAAAATCCTTGGGTACCGCCATGACTGGGCAATTAAGTTTCAAAACCTACCCTAGCAAAAAAAATAATGTTGTTCTAGCAGACTGGTCTGCCAACATCGGCGAGCAATATTTTATGCAAGGCAATATCGGGGCTGATAACCTTATTCGAAATGCTCTTGGTATTGGGGTAGTTGCGACTATGCCGCAACAAGGCTACGCAGTTCATCTGGTCAATAATGAAATTAACCTCGATAACTGGTTAGCTTTTTTAGGAACCGGAAAGCCTAATAAAAAAGGGGTAGCTGAGGCAGATAAAACTCCATCAGAAAGAAATTTACAAATTTCTGCTCAGATCAAAAAAGTGATCGCACTTGATCGCGAATGGAATGACTTCAATTTTAGTTCTACTGAAAAAAATAATGTTTGGCAGCTGCGTCTAAATACCCCACAGCTTTCAGGGCAGATGCAATGGCATCCATCAAGCCAAGAGCAGCCTAGTGGCTTTATCAGCGGCAAACTTGTGCGTCTCAAAATTCCAGATCAAAAAACTGGATCGGAAGAAAAAGTAAGCACCCAAAGAGCCTTGGTCAACCCCAATCAAATTCCTAGTTTAGATTTATCAATTGATGACCTCAGCTGGAATAAAGCAAGTTTAGGTTCAGTCAAAATTAAATCGCAGACAACTCAAGATTTATTGAAAGTTGACTCCATTCACATTAGCAATCCACAGGGAAATTCGGTGATTAGCGGCCAATGGACTGGTAAAACAACCAATAGTCCAGAGCAAAGCAAAATCAATATCGACATGAATATTAGGGATGCTGGAAAAATTGTTGCGCGCTGGGGTAACCCTAAGTCCCTAGAGGGTGGGGCTGGAAAGCTCAGCGCAAAACTGACTTGGTCCGGTCCAATTTTCTTCCCAGCATTTGATACGCTTTCCGGGACTGCCAGCCTAGATTTGACTCAAGGTCGATTATTGGAAGTAAATAGCGATGGAGCAAAGTTACTGGATGTACTCAGCCTGCAAAGTCTTTTCCGATTTGCTACCTTGGATTTGAAAGGAAGTCTTGGAAACCTAGTCACACAGGGAACTGCATTCAGCTCAATTTCTAGTGAATTTGAAGTGGCCCAAGGCATTGCTCAAACCAAACAATTTACGATGATTTTGGATCAAGCACGTGTTGCCATGACCGGGCAAATTGACATTCCCAAAGAGACACAAGATCTTCGCATTACTATTTTTCCCACAATCGATGCTACTGGCGGATCTTTGGCTGCTTTTGTTATCAACCCTATCGTGGGTTTAGGAGCGGTCTTAGGTCAATATCTCATTACAAATCAGATTAACCGCACGATGCAAACTGACTATTTAGTACAAGGATCTTGGGATAAACCAGAAGTGATCCCCCTTGATCAAAAAGGGCAGCCACTTGATGCCAATACGATGAACACAATTCGTACCAAAAATTTATTAAAGGAACAAAGTAGGCCAAGCCTGCCAAATACGCAGCCGAGCAATTCAAATAGTACCCTTGCACCAAACACACCCTCAAATTAAGAATGAATACTCACAATAACCCAACAGAGCTTCGAGTTGCTTCGATACAAATGGTGTCAACTCCCAATTTGCTCGAGAACCTTGATACTGCTTCACGGTTAGTCAATGCAGCCGCTAAAGATGGTGCTCAACTTGCAGTACTCCCCGAATATTTTTGCCTAATGGGACTAAAAGATACTGATAAGGTTAGTGCGCGTGAACAGGCCGGTAACGGACCAATTCAAGAACGGTTGGCAGCTATTGCAAAAGAAAATCAAATTTATTTAGTTGCCGGCACTATCCCCCTGGTCGCAACTGAAGCTAACCGAGTTTTGAATACCACTATTGCATTTAATCCTGCGGGTGAGCCTATTGCTCGATACGACAAAATACATTTATTTGGTTTTCAGACCAAAACCGAGCGATATGCAGAATCAGAAACAATTGAAGCAGGAAATCAACCTAGCCAATTCGTGATTACGGTAAATAATTGTGAGTGGAGATTTGGTTTGAGCATTTGCTATGACCTGCGCTTTCCTGAGCTCTACCGAGCTCTCGGCGATGTTGATTGCCACATTATTCCAGCAGCATTCACCTATACGACTGGCAAAGATCATTGGGAAATACTACTGCGGGCCCGCGCCATTGAAAACCAATGCTATGTTTTGGCATCAGCACAAGGTGGAGTCCATCTAAACCAACGTCGCACTTGGGGAAATAGTATGCTGATTGATCCTTGGGGCGAAGTTTTAGCTAACCTATCAGAGGGTGAGGGGTTTATTACAGGGATGCTAAGCAAAGATAAATTAAAAGAGGTACGCTCTAAGCTACCCGCATTACAACATCGCAGGCTTTAATATAGAAAGTTCAGCACAATCACAATGAAAGCACCGGAAGCCATTTTTCCAAGGAATTGGACTCAGCCCAAAAAGCAAGCAGACCTGATTAGGCTAGCAAAGTCAATTTTGCTAGAGCCTACAGGCCTATCTGAGCAAGAATTGCACCGCACTTTTGGCAATATGTTTACCCATCAACTGGATGATGCCGATCTATATTTTCAACACACTCGTAGTGAAAGCTGGAGTCTTGAGGAAGGAATCGTAAAGTCTGGAAGCTTCAATATTGACCAAGGCGTTGGCGTGCGCGCCATCTATGGAGATAAAACTGCATTTGCTTACTCTGATGAAATCAATGCTGAAGCTCTTAACAAGGCTGCCGAATCTACCCGAGTAATCGGCCCACATGGTGGAAAACAAGCAATTGCGAGCAAGGCTTTTCACCCCGCTTCAAATCAACTTTACTCAGA
>JACCDH011121289.1_pt1 | contig 17128 bp, 15 predicted proteins | sample 7442481 | NCBI WGS metagenome assembly JACCDH01 (sample SAMN15323433, study PRJNA562643) | freshwater metagenome | isolation source: river surface water | place: USA:Blue River Watershed | collected 2017-08-15
AGGCGTGGGCGGACGCCTGGGAGCGTGCCGGGGGAAGGGATTACCCGAAGGTGCAGATCGCCGTGCCATTTACCCCGGCGACCGGACAGAGATTGCTGCTGGCCGATCCGGCACTGGCCGCACCCTTGCTGCGGGCGGCGGAACAGGTGTGCGAAGAGAATGGCCTGTCCTCCGCTCACGCCACCTTCATTGCGCCGGAACAGGTCCCGCTGTTCGAAGCGGCTGGCTGGCTTCTGCGCAGCGACATCCAGTTCCATTGGGAGAACCGGGGTTACACCAGCTTTGATGACTTTCTGGGCGCCTTATCCAGCCGCAAGCGCAAGGACATCCGCAAGGAACGCGCTGCCGCACAGGAAGGGATCGAGATCCGCCACCTGACTGGGTCATCAATCCTGCCCGGGCACTGGGACGCCTTTTGGAATTTCTATCAGGATACCGGCGCGCGCAAATGGGGCAGGCCGTACCTGACCCGAGAGGCCTTCACCCTGCTGGGGGAGCGGATGGCTGACCGCATCCTGCTGGTCATGGCGTTCATGGACGAAACGCCGGTAGCGGGCGCACTCAACTTCATTGGCCCGGATGCACTTTACGGACGCTATTGGGGCGCCGTGTTCGAAAAGCCGTTCCTGCATTTCGAGCTGTGCTATTATCAGGCGATCGATGCGGCGATCGCGCTTGGCTTGAAACGGGTTGAGGCAGGGGCCCAGGGCGGACACAAGCTGGCCCGGGGCTATGAGCCGATTGAAACCTGGTCAGCGCACTACATTGTCCATCCCGGCTTTCGTACCGCCGTCGCCGATTTCCTCGAACGTGAGCGGCAGGGGGTGGCGCAGGATCGGCTCTATCTTGCCGAACGTGCGCCATTCAGGAAGGACTAGAGCTCAGGCTGCCCGGCGGGCAGTTGCTGTCAACCATTCACGCGCGCGCCGCTGGGCTTCAGCGATTTCGCGCGCGGTCATTTCCTCGGAAATGTCGGCGCGGCACATGGCGGCTTCGGCATGCCTCCCGGCGGCTGCCAGGTTAAACCATTTGTGGGCTTCGATCAGATCGCAGTCCACGCCATGGCTGCCGGTCGAGTAAGCGACACCTAGATCGTAATAGGCGCTGACATCACCTTGTGCGGCGGCGGCCAGACAGCTAGCCACTAGCAAATCGCTACTGTTGCTTTCAACGACTTGGGCCGAGCCAAAGGCGGCGGCGTGGATCCAGTTGGTGCTCATCTCGATTGACCCCTGTTTTGCGCCAATCTTTAAGTCTGACTGGCAGGCCAACTCTTGCGGATCGTGGTCAACAAAAGGTTAACACCCGAAAAAGTCTTTTTGCAGACAGTGAGATGGGCGGTGAACCGGCGGATTCTGGGCTTGTCCCATCGCGAAGACCTGCCGCCATTGCTGCTTGTGTGTGCACCCGCCCGTCATTATAGGCCCGGCACACACCGGCGCGGGACATCTACGGGAAAACCCGGGGTGCAGGGCCCCGACCGGTTCGGCTGGTGTGAAGTGGAGAGTTTATGGCGACGATTCTCGGCGATGAAATTGATGTCCTTGCGAAGGCCAAGCGGGCGCTCGGGGACAGCTATGTGCCTTCTGAGACGGAAGAGTACATGTCAGAGCCGCAGCTCGACTATTATCGCCGGCTTCTGCTTGAATGGAAAAAGCTGATCTTGTCGGCAGCTCAGGACACGCTCCAGCAGCTTCAGGACGGGCCGATCCGCGAACCCGACCTCAATGACCGGGCGTCCAGCGAAACCGATTGGGGCATTGAACTTCGCACCCGCGATCGCCAGCGCAAGTTGATTGCCAAGATCGATTCGGCGCTGCGCAGGATTGATGAAGGCGAATACGGGTATTGCGAAGTGACGGGTGAGCCGATCGGGCTTGGACGGCTTTCGGCCAGGCCGATTGCGACGATGACGGTCGAAGCGCAGGCAGCCCACGAGCGTCGTGAAAAAATCTCGCGCGACGACTGATCAGGGACCCATCCTACCGGCGTTAACCGCTTCTTTCCTGTTCCCGTTTAGCTTTCGACCACGGCGCTTCGGCTAAACCGGGTCGAAGCAGGCTGTTGATGGCCTTTTGAGTGGAACTATGGGTACGGCAATGGGCGGAAACGAACATCGTCAGATCGTACGCGATAGCCTGTTTCTGATGGCAGACCTGCGCGTTGACGGGGTAGGCGGCGATCACAAGGTGCGGGTTCGCAATGTTTCTGCCGGCGGCCTGATGGCCGAGGGCGGCCCCGCTGTTCGGCGCGGCGCGCTGGTCTGGATCCACCTGCGCAATATCGGCTGGGTTGAGGGCGCGATTGCCTGGGTGCAGGAAAATCGCTGCGGCATCGCGTTCCGGTCTGAAATTGACCCCAAGCTGGCCCGAGCACCTGTTGCCCAGGGCGAGAGGACCCCGCGTTACGTGCGCCCCGCAATTGCCGCAGTCGAACCCAGCCAGCTTCGCAAGATCTGATCCGCGCCGCCATGCGGTCAGTCAATCGGCGCTGTTGATGTCAGCATTTATGGGCTAGATGCCCCTGACAATGTCTCTTCGCCCTTTGTCCAGTCTTGCCGGACTTGCCCTGGCTTTGCTCCTGGCCGGTTGTGACAGCGCGTCCGATCGCGCGGTTGAGATCGCTGTTATCGGTGATCCGGGCTCGCCCTTTGTCAGTGGAGCGCGGCTGCCGCTGGCGGCGCAACTGATCCGTTCCGCGACGGCCGAAGGTCTGGTCGGCTTTGATGAACGCGGGCGGGTAATCCCGGCGCTGGCTGACCGCTGGATCGTGACCGACGATGGATTGAGTTATATCTTTCGCCTGCGCGATGGGACCTGGCCCGACAAGAGCCCGTTGACCGGCGAATCGGCCCGCACGGCGCTGCTACAGGCGATCGGTTCGCTACGGGGCACCGCGCTGGGCGCAGATCTGGGAGCGATTGACGAAGTTCGCGCGATGGCCGGGCGGGTTGTCGAAATTCGCTTGCGCCAGGCCCAGCCTGACCTCCTGCAATTGCTTGCCCAGCCAGAGCTTGGACTGGTGCGCAAAGGGCGCGGTGCCGGGCCGATGCGGCTGGTCAGAGACAAGCGGCTCGCCATCCTTCGGCCGATACCCCCAGAGAACCGGGGCTTGCCACAGATCGAAGACTGGGCGGAACGCAGCCGCAAACTGCATCTGACTGCGATGCAGCCGGGCCGGGCCATCGAAAAATTCAACGCTGGCGAGGTCGACGTCGTGCTTGGCGGCCGCCTTGCGGATTTTCCGCGGCTCGATGCCAGTGGGGTCGCGCGCGGGGCAATCCGCTTCGACCCCGTAGCTGGTCTGTTCGGCCTGACCGTCGTCAACCCTCAAGGCTTCCTCGCTGCGCCCGAACGTCGAGAGGCACTGGCCATGGCGATTGACCGGGACGCGCTTGCAAGCGCGCTCAATGTGGGTGGATGGACCGAAACGACCCGCATTGTGAATCCTGGCACTGGCGACGACAACGGCACTGTGGGGGAGCGCTGGCCGGGCCAGTCGATTGCAGACCGTCAGGCCACAGCGTCCGCCCGGGTTAATCGCTGGGCCAAGGGGCGCGCCGCACCGCGCCTGCGCATCGCATTGCCGGCTGGCCCCGGCAGCGACATTCTTTTTGCCCGGCTGAGGGCGGATTTTCGGGCGATTGGCGTGGAAACCGTTCAGGTGCGCGAAAATGCTCCGGCCGAACTCCGATTGGTCGATGCCGTGGCGCGTTATGCGCGCGCTGGCTGGTTTCTGAACCAGCTGAGCTGCCGGATGACTGCTGCGCTGTGCAGTGCGAGTGCCGACCGCCTGACGGGGCTGGCGATGGTTGAGCCCGATCCGGTGAAGCGGGCAGATCTTTTGGCCCAGGCCGAAGCGCAACTGACCATCGCCAACAGCTACATTCCGCTCGGCGTCCCCATCCGCTGGTCATTGGTCAGTGGCCAGGCAACCGGTTTCATGCCCAACCCCTGGAACGTTCACCCATTGCTGCCATTGGCCATGCTGCCAAAGTAGCAGAACGTTAGCTTTTTTGGATCCGATCCGGCATCGGGTCTGGCTGTCCTTACCGGGGCAATGCGGACCGGGAGTCCAGCTTGCAACCCGCAGAATATGCGGCTTTTACGTACGAACTATGCCCTGCTTGGATAGGGGGTCAAGCGTGATAGCGAGGTTACGGCTACCTAAGCGAATCGCCGGATTTCTGCCATTTACGACAAATTAACCTTTCCTCTTCATTGGTCCTATGGTTAATGACAGGTACTGGCCCTGCAAATGGGGTCTGTTGCCGACCACGGGGCAAAGGGGAACCACCCATGCGCGTACTGCTGATCGAGGACGAGCCGACCACGGCACGGGCTATCGAATTGATGCTCACCACTGAGGGCTTCAATGTCTATTCGACCGACCTGGGCGAAGAGGGCTTGGACCTGGGCAAGCTCTATGATTACGACATCATCCTCCTCGACCTGAACCTGCCCGACATGCACGGTTACGATGTGCTGAAGAAGCTGCGCGTCGCCAAGGTGCAGACCCCGGTCCTGATCCTGTCCGGCATTTCGGAGATGGATTCCAAGGTTCGCTCCTTCGGTTTCGGCGCGGATGACTATGTCACCAAGCCGTTCCACCGTGAGGAACTGGTTGCCCGTATCCACGCCGTGGTCCGCCGTTCGAAGGGCCACTCGCAGTCGATCATTCGCACGGGCAAGCTGGCAGTTAACCTGGATGCCAAAACGGTCGAGGTCGATGGCGCCCGCGTCCACCTGACCGGCAAGGAATACGCGATGCTGGAACTGCTCTCGCTGCGCAAGGGCACCACGCTGACCAAGGAAATGTTCCTGAACCACCTCTATGGCGGGATGGACGAACCTGAACTCAAGATCATCGACGTGTTCATCTGCAAGCTGCGCAAGAAACTCGCCCATGCTTGCGGTGGTGAAAACTACATCGAAACTGTCTGGGGCCGCGGCTATGTGCTGCGCGATCCAGGTGAAGAGGCGGTTGCCGCCTGAAGCCCTGATTCTTTCGGTTTGAATGCGGCCCGCTTCTGGTGAAGCGGGCCGTTTTCATTGCGGTGCCCCGGGACAGCGGCTAAGCGCGCGCTCCATGACCGCGCATAAACCTGGCGACCCAACCACGATCAACCGGCTCTACGGCCGCTCCAAGGGCAAGCCCCTGCGCGCCGGGCAGCAGGACCTGGTGGATCAATTGTTGCCGCAGATTGCCGTGCCCTTGGACGGGGCGGTGACGGCGGAGCGCCTGTTCGGGCAGGATTGCCCGCTGCATTTCGAGATTGGATTTGGCGGCGGCGAGCACATGGCGGCGCGCGCCGACATGTTACCTGACCATGGCTTCATCGGTGCTGAGCCCTTCATAAACGGGGTGGCGCAGGCGCTGGTTCACGTCTCTGGCGATCACGGTGCCCGTCCGCCGCTCGGCAATGTCCGGATCCACCACGGTGATGCGCTCGAGGTGCTGCGCCGAATACCGGACGGCTCGCTCTCTTTCCTTTACCTGCTCCATCCCGATCCCTGGCCGAAGGCACGCCACGCCAAGCGCAGGATGATGAACGATGGCCCGGTAAATCTGTTCGCGGCAAAATTGCGCCCGGGCGGTGAATTCCGGTTCGGCACCGATCACCCCATCTATGTCCGCCATGCACTGATGGTCATGCGCCGCCACACTGATCAGTTTGAATGGCTGATCGACAAGCCGCAGGACTTCCAGCAGCGTCCCGGCGGCTGGCCGGAAACGCGCTATGAGCACAAGGCGCGGACCGTTTACGGCCACGAGGTTTGGTATTTCCGGTATCGTCGCCTGGGCTAGTCCCCCCGAAGCACTGGCTGCCGCAGGATAATTTCGCTTCGGCGCTGGCGTGAAAAACTTTCTGGCCCCGCGGCTTGGTCAACTCTAGTTTTTTGATCGACAAAGCCGCTGTGGAGTCGGTCATGGATTTTGGCGCAATTGATCTGGCTTACCTGCTGCCCTTCATCGGGGTGGGCTTTGCGGCCCAGTTGGTCGATGGCGCGCTTGGCATGGCCTTTGGCGTAATTTCAAACACGCTGCTGGTCGGCGTCCTGGGCGTGCCCCCGGCCATGGCTTCGCAGCGGGTTCACGTCGTCGAATGCTTCACCACTGCGACTTCGGGCATCAGCCATCTGTTGCACGGCAATGTCGACAAGGCCCTGTTCCTGCGGCTGCTCATTCCCGGAGTGATTGGCGGGATAGCCGGAGCCTATGTGCTCACCTCGCTTGATGCCCAAGTGGTCAAACCGTTCGTCCTTACCTATCTGGCCGGGGTTGGTTTGTATCTGCTGTGGCGTGGTCTGTTTTACCCACCAAAGCTTAGGGAGGCCGGGCTGGTGGCGCCGCTTGGGTTGGTTGGTGGTTTCCTGGATGCCGCCGGCGGGGGCGGGTGGGGGCCGGTGGTGACATCCAACCTGCTGATCCAGGGGGCCGATCCACGCAAAGTGGTGGGTACAGTCAACACCGTTGAGTTTTTCCTCACCCTGACAATCAGCGCGGCCTTCATTTATCATCTGGGCTTTGCCGACGTAGCTGGCGCAACCTTGGGCCTGCTGATTGGAGGGGTGGCGGCCGCACCACTTGGCGCCTGGGCCGCCAAGCATTTCCCGCCCAAGACCATGCTGCTGCTCGTCGGGATCGTCTTAACCCTGACCAGCAGTTACGGAGTCTACCGCGCCTGGGGCTGAGTGGACCCGCCCCGGCGCGGTTGACGCGGCTCAGCCGGCGATACCCGCCGCCGCCAGCACGGCCAGCGTCAGGATATCGGGCGCTATCGCGGTCATCGGGATGATCTGGACCGGCTTCTCCATCCCGATCAGCATCGGCCCGATCGTGGCATTGCCGGCCAGTTCACGCAGCAGCTTGGCCGAAATGTTGGCAGATTGCAGACCCGGCATCACCAGCACGTTGGCGGGAGCGGTAAGACGGCTGAACGGATAGTTCTGCATTACCGTTGGGTTGAGCGCTGCATCGGGGGCGACTTCACCCTCGTATTCAAAGCCCGGCTCCTCGGCATCGAGGATCGCCACAGCACCACGGATCGATTCAAGCCAGCGTCCCGGCGGGTTGCCGAAAGTCGAATAGGACAGGAAGGCAACGCGGGGTTCATGGCCCAGACGGCGGGCCACTGCCGCAGTCTCTTTTGCGATCACGGCCAGTTCTTCGGCACTCGGCCGTTCGTTGACCGTAGTATCAGACAGGAACACCGTATAGTTCTTGCCAATCATCAGGTGAATGCCAAATGGCAGGCGTCCTTCCTGCGGTTCCAGCACCTGGCGTACTTCGCGCATCGTTTGCGCAAATGTGCGCGTCTTGCCGGTAACCATCGCATCGCCGACGCCCAACTTCAGCAGCAGTGAGGCAAAGACATTGCGGTCCTGGTTGACCATGCGGCGTACATCCCGTTCCAGGAAGCCGCGGCGTTGCAGTTTGGCATAGAGCGTCTCGACCATGGCGGGCACATGCTCGCTCACCATCGAATTCTCGATCTGATAGCTGTCGGGGTTCTCTACCCCCAGCTCGATCAGCTTGGCCTCGACCTGTTCGGTCCGGCCGACTAGCACCGGTTCGCCGTACCCGAACTCGCGGTACTGGATCGCAGCACGCAACACGACCTCGTCCTCGGCTTCGGCAAAGATCACCCGCTTGGGCTGGGCCTTAACCTGCTCATAAACCTGGGTCAGGACCGAGGTGGTCGGGTTGAGCCTGGCTTTCAGGCTGGTCCGGTAAGCATCAAAATCCTCGATCGGCTTCTGCGCCACGCCAGTATCCATCGCAGCCTTGGCAACGGCGGAGGAGACGACTTCCATCAGCCGCGGATCGAACGGCGCCGGGATAATATAGTCATTGCCGAACTGGTGCTTCTTGCCATAGGCGGCGGCCACTTCCTCGGGCACCTGCTCGCGGGCCAGTTCGGCGATGGCCTTGGCCGCAGCGATCTTCATCTCTTCGTTGATCGCGGTTGCCCGCACATCAAGCGCGCCGCGGAAGATGAAGGGGAAGCCCAGCACGTTGTTGACCTGGTTCGGATAGTCCGAACGACCCGTGGCGATGATCGCATCGGGACGAACCGCCTTGGCTTCTTCGGGCCGAATTTCCGGGTCAGGGTTGGCCATGGCAAAGATGATCGGCTTGTCGGCCATCTTGGCGACATATTCCGGTTTCAGCGCGCCGGCTGCGGACAGCCCGAGGAAGATGTCGGCACCGACCAGCGCCTCTTCCAGATCGCGCGCGGGCGTATCGATCGCGTGCGCGCTCTTCCACTGGTCCATGCCGGATTCGCGGCCGCGGTAGATCACGCCGGAACGGTCACATACGGTCACGTTCTCGTGCCGCACGCCCATCGACTTGATCAGTGCGGTGCAGGCCAGCGCCGATGCGCCGGCGCCGTTGACCACCACCTTCACGTCTTTGAACTCGCGGCCGGTCAGGTAACAGGCGTTGAGCAGTCCGGCAGCGGCAATGATCGCGGTGCCGTGCTGGTCGTCGTGCATGACCGGAATCTTCATCCGTTCGCGCAGCGCCTGTTCGATCACAAAGCATTCGGGTGCCTTGATATCTTCCAGATTGATGCCACCGAAGCTGGGTTCCATCATCGCCACGGCTTCGATGATTGCATCGGGGTCTTCGCTGGCGAGTTCGATGTCGATTGAATCGACATCGGCAAAGCGCTTGAACAGCACAGCCTTGCCCTCCATCACCGGCTTTGATGCCAGCGCGCCAAGATTGCCCATGCCGAGGATCGCCGTGCCGTTGGAGATGACGGCCACCAGATTGCCGCGCGCGGTGTATTCATAGGCATCGGCCGGATTGTCTGCGATTGCCTGAACCGGCACGGCCACACCCGGAGAATAGGCCAGGCTGAGGTCGCGCTGGGTCGCCATCGGCTTTGAGGCGATGATCTCGATTTTCCCTGGGCGGATGGTCTTGTGATAAAACAGGGCCTCACGCTCGGTGAAGCTAACCTTGCTGTTCTCGTCCCGCGGGTTCATTTCGTCGGACACCGGTCCCTCCATCAATCGTCCTCGCCCTAACGGAACTCGCCGATACGGGATAGGGGAAAGCTGCCGGAAGTCGCTTGGGCGAATCGTATTCGGGCGGCTAACCGATCACGATGAGCGGAGCAGCAACCCCGATGATGGCGCAATACCTTGCGCTGAAGGCCGAGGCCGGGGATTCCCTGCTGTTCTATCGCATGGGCGATTTCTTCGAACTCTTTTTCGATGATGCTAAGCAGGCCGCGCAGATCTTGGATATTGCGCTTACCAGCCGGGGGGAGCACCTGGGCCTGCCGATCCCGATGTGCGGCGTACCGGTTCATTCCGCAGAAGGCTATCTGGCACGGCTGATCAAGGGTGGCTGCCGGGTCGCGATCGCCGAGCAGGTTGAAACGCCGGAAGAAGCGAAGAAACGGGGCGGTTCAAAGGCGCTGGTCGCGCGTGACATCGTCCGCTTCGTCACCGCTGGCACGCTGACCGAAGAGGCCCTGCTTGAACCGCGCCGCGCCAATGTGTTGGCCGCAATCTGCGAAGTGCGGGGCAGCTGCGGTATCGCCGCCTGCGATATCTCGACCGGCCGGATGGAGCTTGAAGAATGCCCGCCCGAACGGCTCGGTGCTGCCCTGGCCCGGCTGGGCGCAAGCGAAGTGGTTGCTCCGGAAGGGTGGGATGCGTGCCCGCCCGATGGCATTTCAAGGCCTGTCAGCAGCTTTTCTAGCGACAGCGGGGAAGCCCGGCTTAAAGCCTTGCACGGCGTGGCAACGCTTGATGGCTTCGGTCAGTTTTCAAGGGCAATGCTGGCCGCGGCAGGCGGCTTGATTGCCTATCTAGACCATGTGGGCAGGGGGCGCCTGCCGCTGCTGCTCCCGCCTGTGGTTCTGGGGCAGTCTGCCCATCTCGCGATGGATGAGGCAACCCGCGCCAGCCTTGAAATCCTCGTTTCTAGCCAAGGCACCCGCAAAGGCAGCCTGGTTGAGGCGCTGGATCGCTGCGTTACCGGAGCGGGCGCACGCCAGTTGGCAGAGGACTTGGCCGCGCCCCTGACGGACGCCGGACTCATCGCAGCGCGGCTCGATCTGGTGCAATGGCTGCACGACGATGCCCTGCTGCGCGGCGATCTGCGTGCCGTGCTCCGGGCTGCTCCCGATCTTGGCCGTGCGCTGGGGCGGATCATGGCGGGGCGCGGCAGTCCGCGCGATCTGGGGCAGTTGCGCGACGGCCTGACGGAGGCGCGGCGGATCCACGATCACTTGCAGCATCGCCAGGACCGCCCGGCTCTATTGGATAGTCTGCTACCTGCACTTGCCGGTCATGGCGCTCTGGTTGACCTGTTCAGCCGCGCGCTTGTTGCCAGCCCGCCGACCGAGCGCGGCCAAGGCGGTTATATCGCCGAGGGATATGACCACGCACTTGATGAGCTGCGGCGCATTTCGGGTGATGCCCGCCGCGCGATTGCCATGCTTGAAGCCAAGTACCGCGAGCAGACCGGGATTGCGGCACTGAAGGTGCGCCATAATGGCGTGCTTGGTTACTTCATCGAAGTGCCCGCGGGCCGCGCTGATGCCCTGATGGCTCCCGACAGCGGCTTTACCCACCGCCAGACCATGGCCGGGGCAGTCCGGTTCAATGCCGTTGCCCTGCACGAAGAGGCTTCGCGCATTGCCGAGGCCGGCGGACGTGCCCTTGCCGCCGAAGAAGCGCATTTCGAGGAGCTGGTCGCCACGGCTGCGGCCAGCTGTCACGCTATTGCCGCTACTGCATCGGCCCTTGCCCGGATCGATGTGGCTGCGGCACTGGCCGAGCGTGCAGCTGAAAGCGGCTGGACCCGGCCCGAGGTGGTGGATGAGGCCTGTCTCGATGTAACCGGCGGCCGTCACCCGGTGGTGGAAGCAGCGCTGAAGGCAAAAGGCGAACGCTTTGTTGCCAATGATTGCCGGCTTCTGCCGCATGACCGGCTTTGGCTGGTCGGCGGCCCCAACATGGGTGGTAAGTCGACCTTCCTGCGCCAGAATGCGCTGATTGTATTGCTGGCCCAGGCGGGTTGTTTCGTGCCGGCCCAGTCTGCCCGGATCGGGTTGGTCGATCGTCTGTTCAGCCGGGTTGGATCATCAGACAACCTGGCGCGTGGGCGATCGACCTTCATGGTCGAAATGGTAGAAACTGCTGCGATCCTGGCCCAGGCGACCGAGCGCAGCTTTGTGATCCTGGATGAGGTTGGACGCGGCACTTCGACTTACGATGGCCTTGCGCTTGCCTGGGCGGTGGTTGAGGCTGTCCATGGCGTAAACCGCTGCCGATGCCTCTTTGCAACCCATTACCATGAGCTGGCCCGCCTGGTTGAGAGCTGTGAGGCCTTGTCATTGCACCATGTCCGGGCGCGGGAATGGAAAGGCGATCTTGTCCTGCTTCACGAGGTGGCCGAAGGTCCGGCAGACCGCTCCTATGGTTTGGCCGTAGCCAAGCTGGCCGGCGTTCCGGCTCAGGTCGTGGCGCGGGCCAAGACTGTGCTGGAGCGGCTTGAGAAGGCCCGGACGGAAACTGGTGGATTGGCAGCGGGACTGGGTGATCTGCCCTTGTTTGCTGCAGCTGCCGAAGCGCGCGCAGATCTGGTTGACAGTCTGCGCGAGCGGCTCGTCGGTTTGGACGTCGATGCGCTCAGCCCCCGCGAGGCCTTGGACTTGCTCTACGAGCTGAAGCGCGAAGCCGGCGCCGGCGAGTGACGGAAGTGTTTGTTAATGGCTGACTGCTATAGTCGGCGCGATGTTCGGACCCCGGATCACCACTGTATTTCAAAGCCGCTGGAAGGCTGTGACCTGGTCGCTGGGTATCCTGATGACTGCCTATTGCTCCATACCTGCGGCAGAGGAACCTGCTGCCAAGCCTGCGCAGACCCGTCCGCATCAATCGCCCTGGGCGAAAGCCCGCTGACGTGCAGCGCATCTTTCGAGATTGGCGCCTCGCGCTGACCTGGGTTGTCGGCATCGCTGCTTTTGCCGCAGCCTTCCTTGCCGAAGACGGGGGACACGAAGAGTGGGCAGCTCAGTCGGCCGGATCATCGGTTGCGGTTCGGGCGCCTTTACCACAACAGCCATCGGCAATTCAGACAGCCACGCCGGCACCCCCAGCCGGGGTAGAGGATGAGCAGCTTATGGGCGAGCCATTGATTGACGCAGCGCCGATGGATCCCAATCCGATCGACCCGGCGGCGACCCCATTGCCAACACCGGCGGCGTCGACTTCGTTTGGCGCGGCAGCAACTCCGGCTAGTCCACCAGCTGTGCCAGCTCCCTGATCGCGCGGGTCAGGATGGCGTCCTGTTGCCAACGCTCATTGGCCCGCGCCTTGGCAGCCACCCCCAAGGTCGTCCGAAGCGGGACATTGTCCGCCAATCCGGCGATTGCCTCGGCCAGCGCCGCGGCATCACCGGGGGCCACGCAGACCCCGCACCCCTCGACTTCGCTGAACAGGCCTGTGCCTGGATCGGTTGTGGCGATAACCGGCCTGCCTGAGGCGAGCATGTTGGTCAGCTTTGACGGCAACACCAGATCGGCAGCGCCGGCGATCTGCGGCAACAGGTGAAGATCGGCCATCGCCAGCATCGCTCCCATTTCGTCAGCCGGCTGTAAGGGGTGCAGATGCACATTGTTCAGGCCCTGCGCCTGCTCAGCCAGGGCTGCCCGGTTCGGGCCCTCGCCGCATATTACGATAGCAATGTCGGCGCGATGCCGAAGCTGGTGCGCCGCCTCGATCAGGATTTCGATCCCCTGCTTGCGTGCTATGTTGCCGGAATACAGCGCGACCACCTGCTTGCCCAAACCCCATTCGGCGCGGCGAACATCAGCGCCAGCCGGGTCGGGCGTAAAGCGGGTATCGGCCCAGTTGCGCAATTCGAAGCACCGCCTGGCGGGTATCCCCTTCTCTTCCAGCTTGGCGAGCATTTGCGGGCTGATTGTCGAAACTTTGTCAGCCTGTCGCAGGAGCCAGCGCTCGACCCACAGGGCAAGGCGTCCATAGCGGCTGTTCTGGCGCATCAGGCCAGTGGCGAACGCGGCCTCCACTTCAAAGTCCTGGATATGGATCCACAGCCGCGCACCGCAGAGCCAGGCAGCCAGTATCGCCGTGATCACGCTCAATAGCGCGGGCGCCACGCAGAACACCACTTGCGGGCGATCACGCAGCGCGATCCGCAGCGACGGGATCAGCGCGGTAATCGCAAAGCTGATCAAGTGTGCGAACCGCCGGATTCCGACTGGATCCTGGGGTACATAGTGCGGGCAGCGCACCAATTTCACCCCGTTCTCCTCGCTCTCCAGCCAGCCGCCGGCATAGTCAGGATCGGCCCGCCACTGTGGGTAATAGGGCTTGCCGATGACTGCCGTGACCCGGTGGCCGGTGCGAACGAGCGCTTCGCACAGGCCAGTGGTATAGGGCCCGATGCCGACCGGCTCAGGCGCGTAATTCAATCCGATGACGAGCAGGGAAGGCGGACCCATCGCCGTTCCTGATGATAGCAGCTAGTTGCGCTTGGGGACGGCGAAGGTCCCGCTGACCCGGCCGCCGGTCTGGCCGGAGCCGCGGCCATCTACACTGGATATCCCGCTGTTAAGATCGATCACCAGACGCCCCCCGTTAAGCGTGTCGCTGCCCCGTTGCAGTGCCACATTGCCCGCCAGGGTAATGATCCGGCGGTTGAAATCGTAGATCGCCGCATCGCCCCGCGCGCTTTCGTTGCCGCGGGTTACCGAAACCCCGCCGGTCGCATCGATCCGCTGGATTTGCAGGTTACCCTGATCGGTAAAGGCAACGGTCGTTCGGTCAGCGCTGAGCTGCAGTTCGCCCTGACTGATCCTGACATTGCCGGCCAGTACGACCCGGTCCTGACGGTCCTGCAATTCAATCCGATCGGCGGCATAGCTTACCGGGGCATTGCTGTTATGCCCGCCGAGAGCCTGGGCATCGGACCGTCCGATTGCCAGCAGGCCAATCGCCCCGATCGTAAAGCCACCAAGCAGTGAGCGCAGGGCAATCCGGGTAAGCGAAGCTTCGGCCATCACGGCATCCTCAATTCGCCGGGCGTCATTACCAGCCGGGCATTGCCTTCCAGCGCAATCGTGCGCGCGTTCAGGTCTGCTACTAATCGATCCGCAGAGAAGGTGCCAGCCGGAATGGCGCCGTTGACCCCGCCGTTGCCGACCACTCGCTGTCTTTTAAGGTCGATCGCAACGTGCCCGGTGGTCATGCGATAGCCATCGGCAGCAGTGAAGCGGACCGGCCCGGCAACGTCGACCGCTTCGCGCCGGTAATCATAGCTGCCCCCCTGCGCGGACAGCTCGGCCGGACCGTCGGTCATCAGGATCCGTGCGACCAGCCCCTGCATCCGCACCACCGGTTCGCTTGCCGATGCCTGAACGGCATTGGCGGCAGTTACCGTGAAGGGCCGGCCTTCATTATCCTCGCCCCGGTACATCGCATTGGCCACAACCAGCCGATCATCGGTGGTTGCCACCTTATTGCGATCGAGCAGGAAGCTGATCTCGCCCCGCGGGAACAGCGGGCCCAACACCATGGTTGCCGCAACCACGCCTACTGCGCCGGGCAGCCAACGGGCCAGGACCCGGATCAGCCGGTCATGCGACCCGCCGGGTGCTGCCCATTGGCGCCGCTGGTCACGGATCCGATCGGCGGCTTCGGTCATGCTTCGTGGCTGAAGATATCCTTGTCCGGCCAGCCGGCAAGGTCGAGCCGCGCCCGGTGCGGCAGGAAATCGAAGCAGGCCTGGGCCAGTTCGGTACGCCCCTCGCGTTCCAGCCGTTCAACCAGGATGGCGTGCATGGCGTGGAGATAGCGCACGTCCGATGCGGCATATTCCAGCTGGGCATCGCTCAACACCGGTCCACCCCAATCGCTCGACTGTTGCTGCTTGGACAGTTCCTTGCCCAGCAGTTCGCGGACCAGGTCCTTCAACCCGTGACGGTCGGTATAGGTCCGCACCAGCTTGCTGGCGATCTTGGTGCAGAACACCGGCGTGGCGGTCACGCCCAGATAGTGTTCGATCGCGGCCAGGTCGAACCGGGCGAAGTGGAACAGCTTGACCCGCGCCCGATCAGCCAGCACTGCCTTGAGGTTCGGCGCGGCATAGTCCGAGCTGGGGTTGAAGCGCACGAGATGCTCGTCACCCTGCCCGTCGGACAGCTGGACAACGCAAAGCCGGTCGCGCGGGGTGATCAGGCCCATGGTTTCGGTATCGACCGCGATCGGGCCGGGCGCAAAGACATCGCCGGGGAGGTCTTCTTCGTGGAGATGGACAGCCATAAGGCTTGGTGCTTAGGCCGATTGGCGCAGCGATGAAAGCCCTGCTGTGGGAGCATGACGGCGATGGCGAGTGGCGAAGCAGTTCCGGAAAGCTGGCGGTCCGTGCTGGAACCGGTGCTGGACAGTCCCAAATCGCGACAGCTGGCCGGGTTCCTCGCCGCTGAAGAAGGGGCGGGCAAGTCGATCTATCCACCACGCGGCACCCGACTTGCTGCGCTTGAGTTGACGCCGCTGGATGCGGTCAAGGTCGTGATCCTGGGGCAGGATCCCTACCACGGACCGGGCCAGGCCCATGGCCTGTCGTTCTCGGTGCAGGACGGGGTGAAGGTGCCGCCCAGCCTGGTCAACATCTACAAGGAACTGGCGCGCGACCTTGGCCAGCCGATCCCGCAGCATGGCAACCTGACCAGGTGGGCGCAGCAGGGCGTGCTGCTGCTCAACGCGGCGTTGACTGTCGAGGACGGCCAACCCGCTTCGCATCAGGGGCGCGGCTGGGAAGAGATCACCGATGCCGTGGTCGCCGCCGTCGCCGCCCGGACAGAACCCTGTGTCTTCCTGCTGTGGGGCAGCCACGCCCAGAAGAAGGCGCAGTCGGTACCGGGGCTGATGGACAGCCATCACCTTGTCCTGTCAGCGCCGCACCCCAGCCCGCTCTCGGCGCACCGCGGGTTTCTGGGGTGCCGGCACTTCAGCCAGGCCAATGCCTTCCTTGAAGCCAAGGGGCGGGGCGGAGTGGACTGGGCACTTATCCCAAAGGGCTAACCCGCCCGCCGCAGGATTCCGTCCGCCAGCATCGGTCCCAGGTTGGGGCCTTGCTCAGGATAGAGATAGGGTTCGATCAGTTCGGCCTCGATCACGGCGAGGCGGCCGTCCTCCAGCCGAACCATGTCGATCCGGGCATAAAGCGGCGGCTGGTCGAAGGGCAGCAGGGCGAACACCGCCTCGGCGGCAGCACGGTCGGCTGGGGCGGGGTCCAGCGGTGTTTCGAAGCCGCCATAAAGCGTCTGGATCCGGTAATCGCCGCCGGTTGCCTGCTTGAGCAGCGCATGGCTGAGCGCGCCGTCGATAAAGATGAAGCTTTGCTCCCCCTCGGTCTGGATCGCGGGGAGGAAGGGCTGGATCATCGCCGCCTGATCCAGCGACCAGTCGGCTGGCGGAGGATTGTCGCGGGTGAAGCTGTCCTGGCCGATCGCCCCCGCGCCGACGCGGCGCTTCACCACCACGCGGTCAGTCTGGAAATGGTCCAAGGCGGCCAGCACATCGGCCGGTCCTGCGCGTTCCGGCCACAGCGTCGGGATGGTCACCGCGCCGCGCTCACCCAGTTCCTTGAGGTAGAGCTTGTCCGAATTCCAGCGCACCACCGCCAGCGGATTGCAGACCGTTACTCCGACACCTTCCAGTTCGCCCAGTCGCGCCAGGAATTCGTCCTTCGCCTCGGTATAGTCCCAGGGCGTGCCCAGGATCGCGGCGTCAAACTGTGCCAGTGTTTCAAGCGGGGCGCGCCAGTCGATGTCGGTCACCGTTCCACGATTGCCGATCCCGGCGCGCAGCGCCTCCACGTAGAGGTCATGCTCAAAGGCGTCGGGCCGCCGGGTCGGTGAACCGGGCAGCGTGGCCGGGCAGGCAAGGAATGCGATCTTCGTGTTGGCCAGTTAGATCTTGTTTCGTCGAGGGGAAACAGGCTGTGAAGCCCCGTTTGTGGTGAGGTGGGACAGAGCGAAGCGAAGGCCGGTCTCGAACCACGGCAGCGCTGTGGTCCTTCGAGACGCGTCTTCCCCTTCGACAGGCTCAGGGTTCAGTCGCTCCTCAGG
>JACCDH010499984.1_pt1 | contig 17125 bp, 14 predicted proteins | sample 7442481 | NCBI WGS metagenome assembly JACCDH01 (sample SAMN15323433, study PRJNA562643) | freshwater metagenome | isolation source: river surface water | place: USA:Blue River Watershed | collected 2017-08-15
GTGCTCTCAATATTGATCTGGCACGCGGCCTGAATCAAGGCCAAACGCGGCTGCATTTTTCAGTTGGCTATGGCTTCTGATCACTCTGAGACTAACGGTACCGCAGTCAGGCCGATAAATCGCTGGCGCCGGCCGATTGCGCTGGCTTTGATTTCTTTATTGATTGCGACAATATTCATTACCTGGCTTGCAGGCACCCGCAGTGGCGCGCGTGCGTCTTTACAATTACTGAGCCTGGTAAGCGCAGGACAGATACAAGCGCGCGACATCCGGGGCAGCTTCACGCATCAGCTGCAGATCGGACAGCTGACGATAACAACACCTGAAGAAAAACTCACGATAAACGATCTGCGATTGGAGTGGCAAGCATTGGAGCTGACCTACCGCTTGTTGCATATCGACAGACTGCATATCGGGGCTCTGGTGATACAGACATCAGCGCAAACCACCAGGCCACCGCGCAGTCTGCCTGCATCACTGCAGCTACCATTTAACGTTCTGCTCGATCGATGTGATATCGATACACTCAGCATCCGGAAAGATAATCAAGTGCAAGCAACGATTGAAGGACTGCAGCTCAGCTGGCGATTTGAAAAAGCTGTACATATCCTGAGTCTACAGTCGGCACACCTGACTCAGATCGGCAGCATCCATACCGATAGCCATCTGAAAGCACAATTTAATCTTCAAGCATCAACACCCTTTGCTATTCAGAGCGACATCCACTTGAACGGCAAACAAAACGGTAGGCATATGGAATCCACCGGTCATATCAATGGTGATCTGAGCAATATGACAGCACAGATGATGATGCGTCTGGGTCAGCCGCAAATACAGACTAAGCTCTCCGCACAAGCGCAGCTACAACCGTTTACCGAGCAACTCATCAGTGCGGGTGAATTAAGGGCGGAACGACTAGACCTCTCTAAAATCAATCCGGATTGGCCAACAACACAGATGGCTGTCCACATAGCGTTTTCATCAAACACAAAAGGAAATTTTTCAATCCATAATGCACTAGCTGGTACATGGGATAAATCACTTCTACCAGTAACAGATGCATCTGGTCACTGGCGCTTGCAAGATGACGACCTGATATTTGACGATGTGCATATCAATCACGACGATCTCACAGGCCGTATAAAAATACGGCAAGGTCAGTGGCAAATATTTTTTCAGGCAAAGCAACTGAATTTGAAAAGTATCGACAGCCGGCTACGCACCACACATCTCAATGGCAGTTTGCATTTGATTCAAGAGACCGACAACACTAATCTTCGTATCGCTTTGTCTGAACCATGGCGATCGAAATCATTGCAGATGCATGCTGAGGCGTCGTTAATAAAATCACTGCTGTCCGTGCGCTCGGCCCACCTATCGCTGGGTAATGCGGTTGCTAAAATCTCTGGTGAAATGCAGTTATCAGGGATTCAAAAATTTAACGTACGTGGTAATGTGAAACGCCTGAAGCTTGCCGAAATAGGAAAGTTTGCATATCTGCCTGATATCGCGCTGACAGGCCGTTTTGACCTAAAAGGACAGCGATACCCGGGCCTGCAGCTGGCATTGGATTTTTCTGTCACCGATAGTCGAATAGGTCGGCATGCAGTCAATGGCGAAGGAAAGCTGCGGCTGAATGAAAATTTATTCAGGATCTCAGACTTGGAATTACGTGCTGGTGACAACCTGCTGAAGGCCAACGGCGAACTGAGTGAACATCACGGCGAACTGAATTTTCTGCTGAAGGCTTCGCAACTATCTCAACTAGGGTCGTCATTCGCCGGACAGCTGACGATGCGGGGAAAAATAAGCGGCAATCTGCAGCAACCAAGATTCATCGCCGACTGGCAGGGACATGATTTACGCTTGCCATACGGATTGTCAATGCGCGATACGCAAGGTCAGCTTCAAGTAGGTGGAACTCTCCATTCGCCGCTGGCTGTACATGCAGACTTTCATGATGCCACCGTATCGGACACATTGCTTCCATCAGCGCATATCGATCTTGATGGAATGCCTGAACAACATACGATCTCAGTACGACTCGATGACGCGAAGACCCGGCTGCACTTGTCCGCAACCGGGGGCGTGGATGTAATGAATGCCAACGCAACATGGCGTGGACAACTGCAACAAGCGACGCTGGCGGGAAAGATCAGCGCCACATTGGAACAAAGTTCCGCCATCGCGTGGTCAAAAAACTATCTGCAACTTGATCGTCTGCATGTATCCAGTAATATCGGACGCCTCGTGATTGACCATTTTCATCGCGACAAAGAAGCCATAGTCAGCCGAGGGCATATTACGCAATTACATATCGGGCATCTTGCTTCTGCAGTGAAATTTGCGCCGATCACACAAAGTGATTTGCAAATGAATGGTGACTGGAATCTGTCATTGCCGCAGCAAGGTCAAACAAAACCACAAGGTGTAATCAAGATCTATCGTACGAGCGGCGACCTTCGCTTTTCCGATGCATCATCCACGGCACTGCAACTGCAGCAACTTGAAGCTAACCTGCAGTTGCGCGACGGACGTTTGTCATTCCAGTTCGAGGCACACGGCGAGCGCTTGGGTCATCTGAGCTTTTCCGGCGGTACACGCCTGAGGGACACAGAATTTTTTCCTCAAGCCGCAGCGCCTGTCGATGGTGTGCTGAAGATTAGTCTACCCACACTGAGTTATCTGGGACCCCTGCTCTCGCCCAGCCTCATCACAGCAGGACAAATGTCAGCGCAAGTCTCGGTCACCGGAAACTTGGCATCGCCCGTGCTGGCGGGCACGATCTCGGCAGAGCAATTGCATCTGCAATGGCTGGATCAAGGGCTGAGCCTGACCAGTGGCATGCTGCAAGCGGACTTCCATGATGATCAGCTACAGGTACGTCAGCTGAGTTTCGCAGGCAACCACGACAGCACGGGTCGGATTGTGGTGAATGGGCCAATTCGCTTGAATAAGGGCAGCATCGACTCCGATCTGAACTGGCGAGCGACGCGATTTTCTCTTTTTAATCGAAGCGATCGTCAGTTGATCTTGTCGGGTGGCGGACAAATAAACATCTTTGATCAACGCGCACGACTGTCGGGCGAACTGATCGTCGATGAGGGGGTCATCGATCTGGGTCGTGAAGAAACACCGCAATTATCCGACGATGTGATCATCATCGGCAAACCACCACCAAACGCGCCAACGCTTCACATGGAGGTAGATCTTGGGATTGGACTGGGTGAAAAATTATCGGTACGCGGCCGAGGTATCAATGCACGACTGGGTGGCGCCATGAGAATCAAAAGCAGACCCGATGAAGCGCTCGCCGCCAACGGACTGATGCTCGTCACACGAGGTACCTACACCGCTTACGGCCGTGAACTCACGATTGAAAGAGGTATGCTGCGATTCGATGGTCCGCCGGGCAATCCGGCGCTGGATATACGTGCGATGCGACGAGGAACCCAAGTCGAGCCTGGGGTGATGATCACAGGTACGGCACTAGCGCCCCGCCTGCGACTGATATCCGAGCCACAGGTGCCGGATGCAGAAAAAATTTCCTGGTTGGTACTGGGACAAGGTCTGTCGAGCACGACAGATAAACAAGCCGGTGTCTTGCAGGATGCTGCGGCGTCATTGCTGACACAGAGCGCAGCTGCCAGCGTTCAATCGCAAATTGCCGGTAGTCTGGGACTGGATAGCATTACGCTGTCGCGACGTCCGGACAATGTGCAACAACGCATTATCACGCTCGGCAAACGCATTTCTTCCCGGCTCTATGTGAGCTATCAGCAAGGTCTACAGGCGGCAGGCGCTGTCGTTTTATTGCGCTACACCTTGTCGCGAAGAATTACCGTGGAAGCCGAGACCGGGACGCGCAGTGTTTTCTCACTGTTCTACAACTTCAGCTTTGATTGATCCTCATTGCATGCGCTCTTATGAACCTGTAGCCAAACTGCCTGCCTAATCCAGAGTCGGCTGGCGATATAGGTCTTTACTTGGAGTGATAACATGAATTTCATCATCTGGATTGTGATCGGTGGCATTCTGGGCTGGATTGCAAGCATGATCATGCGGACCAATGCACAACAGGGTTTGCTGCTGAATGTGTTGGTGGGCATTATCGGCGCATTGCTCGGTGGATGGTTGCTGGCACCTTTGTTTGGTACGGGCACGATTAATCAAAATGATTTCAGCTTGGGATCCTTGGTGGTCTCCCTGCTGGGTGCGGTGATTTTGCTGGCCGCCGTAAATTTATTCCGACGAGGTAAACCACGGTAGGCTTCTGATCCGGTTTGCTGATTCAAGAATCTGGCAGCGTCATTGCTGCCGGATTTACCCAGCGCTGAAAATCTTCTTCGGTAATGGCTTCCAGCATCTGCGCGGCTTCCCGCAAACTGATGTTTTCTACAAAGGCGTGACGAGCAATGCGGGCAGCTTTGTCATAACCGATATGGGGTACCAGTGCCGTCACCAGCATCAGCGAATCATTGAGCTGTTGTTCGATGCGATCTTGGTTGACGGTGAGGCCACGTAATGCATGTAGCTCAAAGCTGCGCATGCCATCGGTAAGCAAGCGCAGACTCTGTAAGTGAGCATGGGCAATCAGCGGTTTCCCGACATGCAGCTCGAAGTTACTCAAGCCTGTGGAGGCGGTGATTGCCACATCATTCGCAAAGACCTGATAGCAAGCCATCATCAAGGCTTCACATTGGGTGGGATTGACTTTGCCGGGCATGATGGAACTACCCGGTTCATTTTCAGGCAACTGAATTTCACCCAGACCACAACGGGGACCAGAGGCAAGCCAGCGCAGATCAGTGGCGATTTTCAGCAAAGCACAGGCCAATGTTTTCAAGGCAGCATGTGAAGCATAAAGTGCCTCGTGCGAAGCCAGCGCTGCGAACTTGTTGGCGGTGCTGGAAAATGTCAGCCCACCCGGCTCGGATAACACGGCGGCAACACGTGGGCCAAATTCCACGTGGGTATTCAAACCCGTGCCTACCGCAGTGCCACCAATCGCCAGCGACAACACATCTGGCAATGCCGTAATGAGGTTTTTTTCCACAAAGCTCAGTTGCGCGACATACGCAGAAAATTCTTGTCCCAGTGTCAGTGGCGTTGCATCCTGCAAGTGCGTCCGTCCGGTCTTGATGATAGCCTTGAATTCATCCAACTTACTCTCCAGCGTGTTGCGCAGCTGGCGCAATGCAGGCAGCAGTTGACGTTCCATCGCGATCGCAATCGCGACATGCATGCAGGTTGGGAACACATCATTGGATGACTGCCCCATGTTGACATCATCGTTGGGATGGAGAAGACGATCTTTGCCAACACCGCCACCCATCAATACCGAGCCGCGATTGGCCAGCACTTCATTCATGTTCATATTTGTCTGTGTGCCGCTGCCGGTCTGCCAGACAGACAAAGGAAATTCTGAAAACCATTGCCCCGCAATGATTTCATCCGCGGCCTGAGTAATCGCGGATACTTTTTGTGTCGACAGTTTTCCAAGATCTCGATTGACAATGGCACAAGCATGTTTTACCTGCGCAAGCGCAATGATCAGTGCCTCAGGCATGCGCTCGTTCGAAATGGCAAAATAATGCAGAGAGCGCTGTGTCTGGGCACCCCACCAATGCACTGCATCCACCTCAATCGCGCCAAAGCTATCCCATTCGGTGCGCGTAGTACCTTTAGATAGCGCTGATGCAGAAGCAGTCAAATCGGCACCCTTGGAAAATTCCTCGCTTAGGGATGTAGCTGTACCCGAATACGCAAAGCACTGGGAACTGCCTGCCCTTCCCATTGACCGGGCATGAAACGCATGACCTGAAAATGCCGCCGGAGTTCCTGGACCATCGAAGCGCTCAATGTCGGCAAAGATTCCAGCAGCACCTGATCCACGTCGCCATAGGTATTGATCAGCAAAAGCAAGTCGACGAATTGTGGCTCAACACCCTGCAAGGATGCAGGTAATTCAGGATGAATATCCACCAGAACGATAGGGCGCTGCGTGAGCATCGAGGCCGGCAGGTAGGCGGCGCCCGGTACATCATCGTAGTTAGCGACGAATGGAGCGTGAGACTCAACGGGAAGTGGCGGATTGTCTGCCTCTTTTATGTCGAGGACCGAGTCGATCTCTGTGCTGAGCGCTTCGGTGGCGAGCGAGTCAATGCGACTATCCGGGAGAAGTATTTTGAGGGTGGCAGGATCATCAGCGCCACCACGAAAACTAACAAAAGAGTGCTGTCCCATCATCAATGGCCGGAATACCAGCACACTGATCGTCACCGACACCAGAAGCGCCCCTAAGCGCTCTACTGTTCGTCGAGTTCCTGCCATGAGACACGTCGAGCAGTCGGTGTAGCACTGCCAGAGGCAGACGTATTAATGACGCTGATCCGGCCAGCATCATCAGTGATCAGGGACATCGCACGCTCGCCCACTTTGATGGTTCGTGCTCCTGCGGCCAGAGTAGAATTGAAGACACGTGTTCCAGCAAACGTTCGAAGTGTCGTCGGCACATACAGACCACTCTGATAGTCCAGGGTATAAATCCAGCTTTGTGCAGTAGGACGGCAGATTTTATTATCTGGCGTATTCGTCACCACGCGAATCACACCCAATTGCTGATCCGGATCGATGCTGACTCGCTCGCCCGGCGAGTCAGCTTGATCAAAGTCGAGATACCAGCCCGCTTGCGTGGCCCAGTCGACCGGATCGCCCGTGACGCTGCGCTCGCCTGATCCACCCGCAACGATAGTGCGCGATGCTAGTAATCCACCATTGCGTACATCGCCGAAGCCCTGTCCAGTCAGCGTGTCTTTGATCGTGTAGAGGGATTGAACCTCCTGGTTCGTCAGGTCAGATACGTTCAGCTGCCGCCCCGTGCCCACCGTAATAATGGGTACATTCATATTGCCTGAACGAATTTGCGATAACTCCACTCGGGTAGTTACCGGCTGCACCTTCGTGCCACGTATAAATTGGGCAAGCCTAACTGCTTCCTTACCCTGAGGTGGGAGCAGATCGTCAATATCGAAACGCCAAAGATTACCCATCAGATCCGCGCCATAAAAACGTAACGCGGTATTGTCGAGCGCATTATCTACCCACGCATTCAGATGCGCGAGGCCGATTGGATTGTCGGTAGTACCTACACCTGTACTGATGGTGTCGAGTAGCGTGCCGCTGAAAGCGTCGAGTACATACAATCTTCCTTGCCCATCACCCGGATTGATATTGTTGTAGCCTGAGGCGAGCACAACGATCCAGGTACCGTCACGTCGCTTGGTGACAATTGGTTTACCCATTGCATAACCCAGATTGTCATTACTAAATTCCCACAAAAATGTGGGGCTGAGCGGATCAGTAATATCGAGTGCGAAATACGATCTCCCTGCAGCACCCAAACCATTGACCAGAATCGTTCGCCACTGCTTTGAGGTGCAGACGGTCTGTGAGCCTGTGGGGCAAATATCCGCAGCTACCGGGGTACCATCAAGAAGATAGGTAAAATTTTTATCGAAAGTCATGTCGCTACTGCGCCATACATTAGGTAGTGCGGCGGCAGGGATGAATGCCCAGGCTTCCTCGCCACTTTTGGCACTGAAGGCATGCAACATGCCATCGTTGGCCGCGAGGTACACCATGGGCTGACGACTGACTGCCTCAACATCCCGGAACGCACCATAGTTCTCGTCAGCATAGCGAAACGCTGGACGACCTACATACAGAGGGGGGGCATTAATCGGTGCGCCGAGTACATGTTCACGTCGCCGGAATAGTTTATTCGTGTTGTCCGGATGATTTTCGAACCCACTTTGTCCACGAAGATAATTGACGACCCGCTCACCCGTCACTAGCAGCTTCTCATCTGATGATAATGAGGCGCACTGAGAAAGCCGCTCCGGAGAATTACAAAGACCAGTGAAATATCCTTGCTCAGTCGTGTTAAGGTAACGCCATTCAAAAGGCCGGAGACTACGTGAAAACACTGCATCACGAATGTAAATTTTTCGCGTATCTGAGGATCGTCCGACCTTTTTGTCGAGCAGTCGAGCAGCTGACCATTCAGGTATCGTACTGATATTACCGTCGCTCAAACCGATCTGACGTGCTTCAAGTTCACCATCCCAGTAAATACTACGATAGGAAGAGGCAAACAGAAGGTTATCGCCCGCTGCCGGCTCCTGGCTGCTGGTGGCGACGGCAGCTGCCGCACCGGTGGCAGCACGTATCTCGGTCATGGTCGCCGACAATGTGCGCGCCAGCGTTTGAGGATTAAGGGCATTAAAATAACGACCACCACCATTAACGGCCGCATGCCAAAGGTCATCAATCCGCTCGGGACCGTTGAAAAAAATAGGATCAGGCCAACTCAGTGTGCCTTCGACTATTTTTCGAAAATCACCCTCGTCGGCGCTCAGATAATTTTCCTGATAACGAAGCGTGCCACTGGCGCCAAGTCCCAATGCATGGGTGATCATATGCTGATGAGTGGGCCCCAAGTTGCCGGGCCCCGATGGAACATTATTGGCGCAGACTTCGGGCTCGCTGCGGCAGTTCCCCAGCTCTGAGGAGCGCAGATCGGTCCTGTAATAATAAGACGCTACATCAGCCAGCGTATCCACCGTGCGGCCCTGACGACTCAGCTCCTGGAAATCGCTTTCCTCAACCTTAAAATATCCCGTGACTTTCAATACCGGTCTGGCGAGCGTAGCGCCATCCGGCGCAATGATCAGTATTTTATTGTCCTGTGATACGGCTCTGAATCCATTTAGATTTATCTGCAGAGCGACCACATAGGCCATGACAATAGCATCGCTGTCCATATCGTCCGTATGCGCGATCCCGGGGGCGGAATCGGTGAGTGACTTCCCCGCAACGTCAATGCTGTGGATTATTGTCCACTCGTTTTTCATCGCTTTCTGCGGTATCACCGTCAGTGTTGCAACGCGTAGTGTTTTCCCATTTTTATCACCGTCATACCGGGGAGGTGGCAAGTCATGATCCTGGTCGCCGACATTCGTCAAACCATCGATTTTCTTCGGTCCGTAGCTGCTCGTCTCCCAAGCAGGATTCCAATAGCCGTCGGTAGAAAGAATGGTGAAATTCTGCTGACAGGAATAGCGGATAGGATCATCGCTTCCGGTCAGAAGCTTTCCTGCATAAAGCCTTCCCGCCTTGGATAACGCCGCACGTAGCGGTGTGCTGGCGACAGGGTGAATGGCATATAGCTTGTCATAAAAATTCTGTCGATGATCTCTGGAAAATTCATCCAGCTTGAGAAAACCAGGATTGGCGCTATCCGTGCCGCTGTAACCAATGGTTGTGAAACCTACCCGGTACTGATCGCCCATGTCACGAAAGGCGAGACCAGTCGCCGTCTTCATCGTCAAAATACGTGTCCGGTGATAACTGAACCAATTGGCAAAATTCTGTCGCTCATCAGAGCCACCGGCACCAGAAGTGTTGCTCACCACGATTTTGGTCCAGTTGCGGGAGCCTTTGGTGCCCAGGTCGTACAGGGTGTCCTTGCAATGATCATCGGCTGTGTTATCACCCAGATTGCTGCGTTTATCACCGGTGTAAACAAAATAATGGGCAGCTTCGAGTCGGTTCGGGAAAGGTTCGTTGAGATTAAAGACACAGCTGAAGCCGGACGGGGATAGACAATCACCCCGATACTTAACACTTTCAGTATCAGTCGGCAATGCTGGAATGGTTAGCGCCGTTCGCCATGGCATGAATTCGGATGATAGATTCACCGTGACACTGGCTGGGCTGAAACCGTTATAGAGCGCTTTTGTGAATTCCTGATGAGAAAAATAAGTGCCATCATGCTTAACTGGCACTGGATAAATAATCATTGGATCGTAGTAGATCTTGTTGCATAGACTACTGCGATACCCGATAGTGTTCTGATACCCCTTGGCAACAACTTCATCGCCAAGCGCGCTGCTTTGCATGCTGCCGGAATCATCGAGAATGAAAAAAATATTGGGCTTGGCCTGGGTCACCGAGAGAAAGCCGAGCGGAGCTTGCGATATCTCATTCGATCCGGCAATGGCGAATGAAAAAAAACTACACATACCGGCAACTAAAATTTTTCGAAAAAATTTCATAGTGATGTCGAAAGTATTTTTATGATCTACTGTGCATTAGGGAAACGATAAATAAATCTACGTTTTATGGCGAGCCAATGCAGATGTGCGGCGCAGGACTCTGACAGATCAAGGGCTTAGTATCATTTTCACAGCCAAAAAAAAGTCTGATGTCATTTAATCAGTGCTTCCTTAGAAATGGACGAGTGTCTGAACAAAAACTGTGGTGCTGCGAGGGCCGCGAACGCGGGTAGTGATGCGGTAGTAAACAGCCGAGTCCGTCTTGAATCGGCTCGAGGCACCGTAGCTGAATTGCCCTTTTTTCGGACTCACCTGACTACTCTCCCTGTACAAAAGACAGCTATTGGCTGAATCTTGAGGGCTGCCGGCAGATCGGCACAGGCGATGCATAACGTATTGAATTATTTGGCCAGCATCATCCTTGGTGGTTGCGGGCGAAGCACTCACGCAGATGACCTCGCTACTTGAATTGCATTGATCTTTGTCCCAGTCGATCGCGACCTTCGCACCCGCTGGTGCGCTACCGCTAATATCGAGGCCATCAGGAAGACTTGCGTAATAACCTTGGTCTGGCTGATCGCTGTACAAGTCGGGTGACAGGGCGCGTGCGGTCAGCCACACGACCGCTGCTTCACTACCCGCTTCTGCCGCCATCACGGCTGCCTGCCTGAAAGCGAAATTTCCTGCTACCAGAACACTCGTGCTCACCGCCCGCACCAAAGCCAAGGCGCTCATGCTCATGACGATCAACATAACCAAAGCGACGATCAGTCCGGCACCGCCGGAACGATGGGACATCACGAATCACTCCAGATCATATTGCGCAGCGGTATCTCCGCTTGCAATACGCGATACCGATAACAAGCCCAGTCCTTGATGGTGTTAACTGGAATAGGCGTGTCTTCCATCAAACCGTTCGTTTCATTCGCCGCTCGCCAGGTTGGCTGCGCAGACGAACAACCCTGATCCGATCGCTGTGCGCTGCGTGATACGACGGCGATCCGTATAGCCAGGACACGCCGAAAATCGTCGGTATCACCTGCCGTACCGTTAGCGTTTGCGTCGAATGCGGCAGCGCTCCAGCGTGTAACTCGAAGCGCGCCTGAAAGCGTGGGACGTGCGTCATAACCTAATTGCGCCTGCAGACTAACGACATCAGAGGCAAACGCACTACCCTGCCACTGGTTAGTTCCTGCATCGTAATGCTCCAGCAATAGCTGATTGTTTGCGTTAATGGTGTAGCGTTGATAATGGATGGCGCCAAGATTGACGACCGCAGCGCCCTCTTGGTACTCGGTGGCTGTCAGTAATCCGGAAGGTAATGAAGTGTGACGAACCCGATATTCGCCGGTAGGTATGTCGGTAACTTTTATTAAAGGACACTGTGTATTTCCGCTTTCATGCAGCAATAGCGTATCGCCGACCGCCATGCCAAGCGTACTATTGACCATCAGGACGTCGGAACTGACCGTGTAGGGCGCAATCAGACGGGCCGCAGTCAGACTTTGTGCTTTGCCGCTGGAGAGAACGAGCAAGGTATCAGGGGCACCATTAAAACCATCGATGAGCGTCACCGGCCAAAGCACCCAATCAGACAACACTGTTGTGCCAAGCGTGCGACGTACGATGCATCCCAAGGCTTCCGACGGACCCAACCCATGACCCGCCATGCGCATATCGCGCGTAAGGTTTGCCAGCGCATACGATGCATTCATTTGTGCATCGGCGATACCGGTAGTTGATTTGCGCCGTGCTTCGAACAATACGGCAACTTTGATGATCACCAGCGTCGCCAGCAAGCCGATCGCCAGCCCCATCATGAGATCCGTTAAACCCAGGCCTTGAATACTTCGGATAATTTTTTTCGACGGATACATGAAGAGCATCAGTCGGTAATGGTAGCCAGCGTGAGTAACTGATGGGTTTTCCCATCACCCGGTGCTTGCCAGCGCATCAGTATTTTGACCTGACGCTGGTCATTAATGCTTATTGTGGGCAAATTCGTGGTGCCACTTGTTCCAGGTAATCGTGCATGTACTGTGGCAAGCCAGCGCTGATAATCTTCGGATTTCGTTTCAGTGAATCGCGCACGTAATTCAGTCAATGAACGATCGCCAGTCCACATTTGTGCAATTAAATCCGAGGCAAGCAGGCTCGCTTCGCTACGGTATCGGGCATTACCTGTTTCAATCAGCGTTGCTGAGAGAAGCATCAGTAATGACAGCATGCCAACTGAAAAAATCAGGATGGCCAGTAATCCTTCGAGCAAGCTGCCACCGCTCTGAGCCGCTGGAAAACTTATAGCAACGCAAGGCTTTGAAGGCATAGACTTTTAGCTGCAACGTAAAACTGAGTCGCTGGCGGCAGACGGGTCACACAGCCTGATCGCACCTGCCGCTGTGATCATCAACACCAATCGTCTTGCTTGCTGATTAATCGCGTGCATGACATCAATGCGAGAAGCATCAGCATTACTCGCCACGCCCGGTGCCGCCCCCAATGCATTGAACGTCACACCCGAAGGCAAGCTCTTGCCGGGGGGCAGTGCTGTACTCAGTGCGACTTGATCATTCGAGCGCGCTGTTCCCCAGCGTATTTGGGCATCCCCATTGGCACTGTAGGAACTGATCGTTGCAGGGCAGCGTACGCTGGCGTAAACACAACCCAGCGTCCACTCTGGCCTTCCTGATACGTTGGTAAAGGAAATACGAACCAGCGCATTGCGGGTAACCGCTTCAGTACGCGCCTTTTGTAGGCCCGCACGCAAGCCTTCGGCGCTGCCACGAATTTCAATGTCATGCAAAAACCGGCCGAAGGCAGGCATCCCGACGGCGAAGAGAATACTCAATACCGACAAAACAATCATTAATTCAACGATTGAAAAACCAGCGAGAAACTTCTCGCAGTCGATATATGAATAGCGGACATCTGAGGAAGTCAGCATGTCGAACCCCGTTTTGCAATCCAGCAATTGGCCGGCGTCTTGCCCCACGCCTCGGGCAATTTGGTGGTCTTCGTATTACCGTTCTGATCGAGCGTAAAAATGAAATCCGCCATTTCACCCCCGCGCTTGCCACTTGCAGTCAGGAGAAAAGACTGGCCATTATTTTCTGCAGCACATTGAAAAGTAAAAAAATTATCATCGGGCATGGCGACGCTACATTTTTTTTCATCGCCATAGGCGTGATTATCCTGATAGGTCTGTTCCAAGCGCATTGCAAGCGAAGAGAGTGTGCTGGTGGCTTGGGGAATATGAGCACGAAGGATGTGATCGCGATAAGCAGGCACTACAATCGACGCGAGAATTGCGCCGATAGCTAGTGCGATCATCAGCTCGATGAGACTAAAACCCTGATTGGAAGGCGAAGACATGGTGTGCGACCACACGGCGTGAATTACGGCAACAGCTTGCACCGGGTAAAACTTGGTTGCACCAAATGTTTAATAAGGCACTAATTATTCAAAACAAAAATTGCTGATCGGTAGATTGTGCGATTGCCGTTACTTGCAATTGTTTCTAGGCCTTATTTGTCGACCGAATTACGCAGGCTTCAATGACGCGCAGATCATTGTCGTGCGCAAAACTGTGCAGGAAGTGATACGCCATGGGCTCGAGCGAATATAGCCTTGCATCAACCAGCACCGACCTGACCCCTTCGATCAGGGCCGGTTGCACATAGGGCGAGTATTGAAGGTGACGGTCATAACCGGTACGCGCATCCGGATGAAAGCGCGACATGATGCCGCAGAGCCGATCGGCCCAATCACTTGGTCGAAAAAGTTGGCCCTTGCCTGTCACGCCCTGAATGATGAAGTCGGTCGGGGAAAAATTCGTGTCAGAACTGGGGGTCGCCATGAGGCAGACGGTCTTTCAGCGTAGCGATGAATTAAGGAAATAGCGGATTGCGACGAAGCAAAGCAGCCGCTATCTTACCGAAGACTCGGTGATAAAAAAAGCAAGAGAATCTGAGTCTGGTGACCAGGCCTCACACGTCGGGACCAGCAATACAGGCGCACGCCGTGAGCGTGGTCAACCTACCCACTTGGTGACGGTCACCAAAAGCAACAGCAACACCCAAAGCAACAGCGACCGCCAGATCAGCCCTACCGCACTTTGCAGTGCGCGTTGCGAAGGCGCATCGCCAGGCAATATGTCGATATCCGGCGTTGCAGGTTCGAGTGCCGCCACATCCACACCGGGCGGTTCTGGTGCATATTCGGCAGGCGTACCCAAACGCACGCCCATCGCACCACCGCCAGCAGAGAGCAGAATACCCATCGATTCATTAACCCAGCGTCGCGCAAAATTACGCCAGGCATAAATGGCATCCTCAAAATTACCGACCACCGCAAAGGCAATGGCTGTCAATCTGACGGGGAGCCAATCAATCCAGTAAAACGCTTTGGCAGCAAAACTGCCGAAGGGCTCGTTACGCAAATGTTCAGGCTCATTCCATGCGCGTGCCAGATATTCACCCACACGGTACAACACGGCACCCGCTGGTCCCATGGGCATCAGTAGCCAGAAAAATACGCCGAACACATGACGATGCGTGGTGATCAGCGCATTCTCGACCGCTAAACGGGAGATTTCTTGGGCATCGAGTTCCAGCACATCTTGCCGCGTCCATTCGGCCAGCAGACGACGTGCTTCGGTGAGATCGTTGTTATCAAGTGCCAGCTGAATGGCGGTGAAGTAATGACTGTAATGCCGAAAACCCAGTGTGAGATACACAATCACAATCGTCCATGCCAGCTGTGCGATCGGACCGGCCAGCGCACAGAGCCAGTAGATCAGCAGGGTAGGCAGTACCAGCGCGAGCATCATCACCAGCCAAGCCAGACGTCCATGCTCGGCGCGACCGGCATTGAAGCTGTGCTCGATACGCGCTGCCAGCACCACAATCCAGCCGTAGATGGGATTGTCTGCCCTGAGCGGTCTGAACTGCTCGATCAGTAGTACGCAGAAAATGGAAAAAAGAGTCATTACTTGTTCTGGATAAACAGACAACCCGTAAGATAGCTCAGCAGATGCCCAGAATCAAACCGAACCCCGAATAATCGTTAGCGATATTTTCAGTTGGATCTTTATGCACGCAGAAAATGGTAAAGATTCCGCAACATGGCCGCGGTAGCGCCCCAAATAAAATACTGCTCAAAGGGCATCGCATAAAAGCTGCGGCGACCCGGACGATTCGGAAATTCGGCGCTGCGGCGCTGGTGGTTGGTACCGTTCATCAAAAAATCGAGCGGCACTTCAAAGATTTCCGCCACCTCGAACACATCCGCGGCAAGATCGAACGGTGGCTGGACCAGCGCGACCACGGGCGTAACACGAAAGCCTGTGCCCGTAAGATAGTCAGGCAAGGTGCCAATTATTTCAATGTGCTGTCGGGACAGGCCAGTTTCCTCTTCCGTCTCACGCAAAGCTGTCGCAATAGGATTGCGGTCTTCAGGATCCACCCGACCACCGGGGAAACTGATCTGCCCTGCATGATCGTTCAGATGTGCGGTGCGCAGCGTGAGCAGTAGGGTCATGCCCTGCGGCCGATTCACCAGAGGGATCAGCACAGCGGCCGGAACGGCATCCGGCGGCAGTTCACGCCAGGCAGCGTCTTCGGTAAATTCCGGTGTCCACGGCGGCGACTGCGTGAAGCGCTCGCGCAACCAGGCGGGGCTGAGGCAGTGCGCATCAACCGGCGCCTCACCGGCGAGGGCATCAATAGTTGCCTGAGTAGGATCGAACAAGGGTGTTTTCATATTGGGCAAAGAAAAAGGGCACACACGGTGCCCTTTTCAGTTGACGCGCTTGCCTGATTACTCCGATGCCGCAGCCGTTACGCGACGGTTCGGCAGCTTCTCGCGAATACGCGCAGACTTGCCCGAACGCTCACGCAGGTAGTACAACTTGGCACGACGCACATCACCACGGCGCTTGACCTCGATCGATGCGATCAGTGGCGAGTACAGCTGAAACGTACGCTCAACACCCTCACCTGAGGAAATTTTACGAACGATGAAGTTCGAATTGAGGCCACGATTGCGACGGGAGATAACAACACCTTCATAAGCCTGCACGCGCTTACGGGTACCCTCGACGACGTTGACATTCACGATCACGGTATCGCCGGGAGCGAATACGGGAATGTTTTTACCAAGACGGGTGATTTCTTCTTGCTCGAGTTGCTGGATCAAATCCATTTTTAAGCTCCTTGACCATCTTGCCGGCGCCTTGTGATGCTTGCCCGGTAGAGGATGGGGTTAACAAATTCAGGCTTGCGCCTGTCGTGCTGCTTTGTACTACACGGACAATATTGTGTCACCGTCCGTTCTCACTGCATTTACTTCGACATCATCTTTTGCAAGACAGCTTCATCTGCCTTGCCAAGCAATCCGTTCTGACGCGCCTTCGCGATCAAGTCAGGGCGCTTCTGCATCGTTGCCCGCAAGGCCTGTTCTCGCCGCCACTTTGCAATCTCGGCGTGATGACCGCCGAGCAGCACCGCCGGCACCGCCTGACCTTCGTAAACTTCGGGCCGGGTGTAGTGCGGACAATCCAGCAAGCCCTGCACAAAGCTGTCTTCAATTGCAGAGTCCTCATCATTGAGAACACCCGGCAATTGCCGAATCAACGCATCCATCAGCGCCATCGCGGGCAGCTCACCACCGGACAACACGAAATCGCCCAGGCTGATTTCTTCATCTACACAGCGATCCAGCAAACGCTGATCCACTGCTTCATAACGACCGCACAACAACACCAGCCCGGTCATCTGCGATAGCTGCATCACCTTGTCGTGATTGAGCGGTACGCCTTGCGGCGACAGATAAATTGTGCGCGGCTTGGTTAAACCCAGTTGCTGTTGCCTCTGACCTGCTGCAGTGATCGCCGCTTCCAGGGGAGCTGCCATCATCACCATCCCGGGACCGCCGCCATAAGGCCGGTCATCCACGGTGCGGTGATTGTCGCTGGTGAAATCACGCGGATTCCATAACGACAGTCCAAA
>JACCDH010536597.1_pt1 | contig 17125 bp, 12 predicted proteins | sample 7442481 | NCBI WGS metagenome assembly JACCDH01 (sample SAMN15323433, study PRJNA562643) | freshwater metagenome | isolation source: river surface water | place: USA:Blue River Watershed | collected 2017-08-15
CTTTGGCCTTGCCCAAAGACAGCCTGGTGCCATTGCAAGGCACGCACATCGGGCACAAGTTCGGACTCTCGCCTGCCAGCAGGGCCTTGAACATGTTGTTTGAACAAGAGCGATTGGCCATCGTGGCCAACGTTGGCGCTTTGGTGCAACCCACCACCATGACGCAATTGCGTAACAACACGGCCAAACTGCCGCCGTTTTTGGGCTCCCACACGGAACAAGAACAGTGGATTCAGGGCTGGATGGGCGATGAAGACCTGAGCGGCTGGGGTGGCAGAGCGCTGGACGCAATGCCCGCTGCGCTCAAAAACAGACAGCCGCTGATCTCTTTGGCCAGGGATTACACGGCTGTTTTGGGCAACGAAACCCCCTTGAGACTCGCCAACAGCCATGGCACTTCTTATTGGGGCCGAGCCAATTTGCAAAATACCAATGACTTGACTCAAAAAAGGCTGGAATGGCTCAGCCGCATGCAGTCCAACAACGCCTTTGAGTCGGAATTTTCGCGCAGCATGAGGGTGGCTTACCTGGACAGCCTGGAGTTTGCCAAGGGCCAACAAAGCGGGGCCGAACCGACGGGCATGTTCCCGGACATGCAAATCGGAAAAGACCTGCGCTTTACGGCCAAACACATCGCCTACAGCAAGCAAGTTGGCGCGCGGCGACAGGTTTATCTGGTGCAGGACGGCGGCTACGACACGCATACGGGTCAACTCTCAAACGACCCGGGCAACCCGGGGCTGGAGACCCGGTTCAACGATGTGGTCAGCAGTCTGGTCGGCTTTGACCAATCCATGCGTTCTTTGGGCATGCAGGACGAGGTGGTCACCATCGTTTTGAGTGAGTTTGGCCGCACCCTGGACCCTGCATCAGGTGTGGGGTCCGACCACGCCTGGGGGAACCATTGGTTTGTGATGGGTGGTCAAGTCAAAGGCGGTCGCGTTTATGGCGACACCTTCCCCACCCTGCAAACCGGCGGGCCGGATGATGCGTCGCTGTGGGACCCCAAGCGTGGCCAGTGGCTGCCGCAGTTTTCCTCGGACCAGTTCATCGCCGACACCTTGCTCTGGATGGGCTTGACGCCTGCTCAAGTGCTCAACGTGTTGCCCAATCTGGTCAACTTCAAAAACCACAAAATTGGTTACCTGTGACCGGCTTGTTGCCTGAAAAAAGACCCGCCAGGAATAACTGACATGCAAGACATCAAAGGCACAAATGGCCCGGACAAGGTGATTGTCCAATCAAATACAACTTTTCGTGGAGAGGGGGGCGACGACCACATCACACTGATGGAGTGGGCCACGGGTGAGGGTGGCCCTGGCAACGACACCCTGATTGCCGATCCGAGCGGACGCCATGGCGATGCCACGGTCTGGTATTGGTCATCTTCCAACCCCATTTTGGTGGACTTGGCCGAGGGCTATGCCCTGGACGGATTTGGCGGTCGCGACACCCTCATCAACATTTACAACGTGCACGGCTTCAAGCGCGACGGGGACAAGGGTTATGGGTCTGCGCTGGATGACCGTTTCTGGATTGGCCCATGGCAAGGGCACAACGGCCTGATCCAGATTGATGGACGCGGGGGCAATGACATTGCTACGATTGGATTCAATCAGAACGACAACAGGGGTGAGTTGGTCTTCCGAGCATCGGCAGACGGCAAACTGGTACGTGCCCACTTGAGCAAGCAGCCGGGTCTGGTCATCGAGCTGCGCAACATCGAGACCATCCAGGTCAACATTGACATGGGCAACGGTCATTGGGTTCACACCGATTACCGCGTCAGCACCCTCATTGACCTGAGCCAGGCGGGACCGGAAATTCTGGTGCGCGGCGCCAAAGGACTGCAGACTGGTGGTTTGGGCCAAGCCGTGACCATCACCTACAGTTTTCTGGACAAGGCGCCGCCCACGGGTGCCGAAGGCGGCAGCGGTTTTGCGGCTTTCAGCCCGGATTTGCAACAAACCACGCGAAGCATTTTGTCCAATTTGCAGCAGCAGACCGGGATCACATTCCAGGAAGTTGCGGCCGACACTGGTACCGTCCGGTTTGGTATCAACCAACAAACCAACACACGCGGTTACTCGTTCTTGCCAGACCAGCACCGCAATGACGCCAAGGCGGGCGATGTCTGGCTCGATGTGGAAACGACCGCCCTCATGCAGCCCGGGCAAGAGGGCTATTATGTGCTGCTGCATGAGCTGGCCCACGCGCTTGGGTTGCAGCACCCGCTGCGTGAAAACGACACCTCGGGTCAAACCGTTCTGCTCGATGGCTTTGCCACATTTGCACACACCCTGATGCTGGACATCCCGGCGGCGCAAAACCCCAACAATGCATGGCCGACCTGGTACGGCCTGTTTGACCTGCAAGCGCTGCGACATTTGTATGGCAGTAAAGCATTTGCGGTGGCCAACAGCACTTACAGCATCAGCGATGGTGCCAGCAGTGCCAACGTGGTCATCGTGGACGATGGTGGTATCGATGTGCTGGACATCTCGGGTACCCGCGTCTCGGGTCATGTTGATATGCGTCCGGGGAAAATCAGCTCGGTCGGAATGAATGCAGAGGGCATGGCCCACTTTGGCAACCTCAGCATTGCACCCGGCACCTGGATTGAAAATCTGGTGGCCACCCCGTTTGATGACTACATCGTTGGCAACGACCTGGGCAACGTCATCTGGAGCATGGGAGGCAATGACATCATTGTGGGCCATGGCGGCCATGACACCGTCATCTTGCCCGGCCGCAGCACAGCCTGGGACATTCAGCGTGCCGCCGATGGCGTGACCTGGAATGCACAGGCCAAAGACGGTGAGTCCGGTTCGGTGGAGTTGCAGTCGATTGAGCGATTGCATTTTTCGGATGCAGGCGTTGCCTTAGACATGCATGCCCACGGCAATCCAGCGCGGGTGGCCAAGATACTGGGGGCCGTGTTTGGATCCGAATCGGTCAAAAATTTACAGTTTGCCGCCATCGGCATGTCGTACCTGGAAGGGCTCAATTACAGTTATGAGCAACTGATGAAGTTGGCGATCGACTTCAAACTGGGCAACCGGGCCAATGATCCCGCCAGCGTTGTCAACCTGCTTTATGGGAATGTGGTTGGGAAAATGCCTACACCGAGCCAAGCCCAGCCCTACGTGGACATGCTGACCAACGGCCAAACCAGTATTGGAGGTCTGGGGGTTTTGGCGGCCGAGACCGGGCTCAATCAGGACAAGATTGGCCTGGTGGGGCTGGTCGAAAATGGATTTCACTTTGCGCTCTGAACACGCCATGCCCTTGGCTCGTTATCTGGGTTTCACGCTGATCGGGTTGGCCTTGGCTGGTCTTGCGGGTTGTGGTGTGCCCAAAGTGCAAGCCTGGGACAAGCAAGATCTGGCCAAGCCCGAAATGGCGCTGGACGCAGACCGGCTGGACAGTCGCTACAGCGACCACATCTACTTCAGCCGTGAGGGAACCGGCGGCGGCTGGAGCATTGGCGGTGGCGGCTGCGGGTGCAACTGATGCAGACACAGCAACTGGCCTTGGCTGCAGCCGCTGTTTTGTTGGCCGGCACATCCAACACCGTGACAGCGGTCACGCCTCCAGAGCAGGCACAGGTCAGCATCAAGGCCATGGACTACCAGGACAGTCAGGAACAGGCCGCCCGCATCGGCGTCAAGGCGCTTTCTACCCACTGGGTCTTGCCCATTGGCACCTCTTGGGCGCTTGAAGCTGGCACGGTGGTCGATGCCATCTCGGGTGCATCGCCGGCCTACTACACAGCGCCCCGATCGTTTGCTCCCGTGCGCGATACGCGCCGCGCTCGCGACCTCAAGGCTTCGCACTACTGGGCCAACCAACGCATCACGCTGGGGCAAAGTGAATCCAAAGAGGCCGACTACGTCTCGCGCAGCCAATCGCTGATGTATTCGCGCAGCACCCCTGACAACAACACCACTTTCGACGCAGCCATTGCACGCACCCACGACACCATCAACCCGGTCACGCAGCTGGTGGTGGATGAGAAAAAAACAGTCCATGAATGGCTGCTGGGCCTCACGCAGGTGCTGACCCCGCAAGACCTGCTCCAGGTTCAATGGGTGCATGCCAGTGGCCGTGGCTACTTCAGTGACCCTTACAAGCTGCTGGATGCCCGCCCCAACCACAGGCGCATGGATGCACTCAGTCTGCGCTGGAACCACCACTGGCCCGCCACCGACACCACGGCCCGCTGGCACGCCCGGGTGGCGCGCGACAGTTTTGGCATCCGTGCCAACACCTTCGGGCTGGATCTGGCGCAAGTGCTCTCGCCTCAATGGACGCTCACCCCCAGCGCCCGTTTTTACACGCAGTCTGCAGCTACTTTTTTCAGTCCACCCAACCCGCAACGCCCGGACGTGCCTGTCATTCCCGCTGGCTTCGTTTTAGGCGAGAGTCACATCAGTTTCGACCAACGGCTGGCCCCCTATGGCGCTTTGACCGCCGGGTTGAAACTGGAGAGAAAAATCACCGCCAACACGACAGTGGACATCAAATACGAACGCTACCGACAACGCAACGCCTGGTCACGACATGGAGCCACAGTCAAAGGACTGGATGACTTCAACGCACAGTTCATCCAGGTGGGCCTCACCCACAAATTCGGTCCCTGATCTTGTCCACCGTCCAACGCTTCGAGTTCAGGGCCATGGCCTGCGCCTGCGACATCAGCGTGGGTTTGCAGCACCCCCAGGATAAAGTCTGGGCCCAACAACAAGCCCAGCGCGCCATTGCGGAAATACGGCGCATTGAAGCCAAATACTCCCGATATCAGGACACCAGCATCGTCAGCCGGATCAATGCTGCAGCAGGGCTGCATCCCGTCGAACTCGATGCCGAGACCCTCAGCCTGATCGACTTTGCCGATCGCATGCACGAACAGAGCGACGGTTTGTTCGACATCACATCCGGCGTATACCGCCAAATCTGGGACTTCCAAAAAGCCCAATGCCCCTCGCCCGGACAAATTGATGCGATTCGCCCGCTGGTGGGTTGGACACAGGTACAACGCGAAGGCGCTCAGCTGTTTTTGCCGCGACAGGGCATGCAAATTGATTTTGGCGGGTTGGGCAAAGAATATGCCGCAGACCGTGCTGCCCTGGTGTTGCGCCAGCAAGGTGTGCAGCACGCGCTGGTCAATCTGGGGGGCGACATCGCTTCGGTGGGCACCAAGCCCGATGGCCAGCCCTGGACAGCAGGTATCCGGCATCCGCGCGACCCTGCTCAAATCATGGCCAGCCTTCAACTCTTTGGTCAGGCCTTGGCCACTTCGGGCGACTACGAACGCTATTTTGAACACGCAGGCCAACGCTATTGCCACATCATCAACCCACAGACCGGCTGGCCTGTGCAACATTTCCGCTCGGTCAGCGTGGTCGCGCCCAGTTGCCTGCTGGCTGGGGCCGTCGGCACCACCGTCATGCTCAAACAAGCCGATGCAACGCCAGAGTGGGTCCGGCAACTGAATTTGCCAGTGCTGTGGATGGACACTACGGGTCAGGTCCACATGCAAACGACCCCTCAACCCTCCCTCGGCATTCCATCAAAAGTCAAAATAAAAAAATAATATAAAAGAATTGACCATGGCCAACTACACCACGCTGGACTATTTGCCCGATTTGACGCTCAGCCAGATGGCCACGGCCAGAACCCTGACCTTCAGACCGCACAGCGTGCCCAGCTTGGGCTGGGATCGCGTGGCCGATGTTTACGGAGACAATGCCAACGCCCTGCTGCATTCGGTCTACAAGTTCACCGCCATCGAGGGTGCCACCTACGACCTGTTTTCTACCAGCTACTTTGACCCATTTTTATTGCGGATTTACGACCGCAGCGGCAATGCCATTGTCGCCAACAACGAGAGCGACGACGGCGCACCCATTGACCTGCCTGCGGCAGGTGGCAGCTTCAGACAAGATGTGATCTACAACTGGGTCGCCCCGTACAGCGGCACCTATTACGTGGATGCCAGCTGGAACCAGGGCAGCATCTTCAAGTACTACAGCCTCAGCATCTATGAAGACAAAGACACGGCCACCAGCAAACCCATCCATGTGGTCGCCGGCATTGATGTGGGCCAGCCCGCTCCCAGCACCCACGGATTGACGGGCGACGACATCATTGATGCCATGACCACGGGCTACCAATGGGCGCTCGACGGCACCCGCACCATCGACTTTTCCATTTCATCGGGTTTCCGTGGCGAGTACTGGATCGAGCCGGATGAAGTTGCCGCCAGCCTCAAAGCCGCACTTGGCACCTTCAGTCAGCTGGCCAACGTCAGGTTCAACTATCTGGGGCAATTTGCAGACCCTGGTCTGGCGGCCCAAGCGGGCAGCGAGATCAACCTCTCGGTTGACAGCGAATGGCTCTTTTTCGATTCTGCTTCCCAGTGGGCCCGTGCTTTTTTTCCTGCGCCACATTACAGCCAGACCCCGTATCCGGGTGCTGCAGGCGATGCTTACCTGAACATCAACAGTCAAGCCAACACCTTGCCATCCTATGAACCGGGCTCGGCAGGCTGGTTTTTGCTTTTACACGAACTGGGCCACTCTCTGGGCCTCAAGCACCCGCACGACAGCGGGGGCACAGGCAGGCCTACCTTGTCGGACATCGGCTTTGAGGTCCTGGACATTGACCTGGCCACCATCATGTCTTACAACGACGAGGCTTTTGACAACCTGGTGCAGTGGGACCCTGCCACTCCCATGGTGCTCGACGCCCTGGCCCTGCAGCACCTGTACGGCCCCAACACCAGCACCCATGCAGGCAACAGCCTGCATAAACTGCAGGCGGATAACTTTTACACCACTTTGTGGGATGCCTCCGGCATCGACACGCTGGATGTTCAGTCCGAGCCGTCGGGTTGGACCATTTACCTGCCCAGCACGATCCTCTCAACCACTGTCAGCACCCAGGTCGGCCTCGCTGCGCCCAGCGCCGAGATGCAAAAGCTGGTCCCCCAGACGCTCACCTGGCTGCTGGGCGATTTTGAAAACGTACTCGGGACCGCTTTTGATGACCTGATTTTCACCAATGCGCTGGACAACCAGATCCACGCGGGTGCCGGGCTCGATACGGTTGTCTGGCCTCAGGCCCGCGACCAATACCGCATCTCGGTCACAACCACGGGCTGGTCTGTACAAGACCACCTGGGGCAAGATGGCATCGACCAGCTTAAGGACGTGGAGCGCCTCGCATTCAGCGACCATTCCATCGCGCTCGATTTGAACGGACGTGCCGGGACCGTGGCCAAAACACTGGGGGCCGTGTTTGGTTCTGCATCGGTCAGTCACCGCGACTTTGTTGGCATAGGTCTGCATTACCTGGATGCCTACGGCTACTCGGCGCAAGACCTGATGCAACTGGCCATCCATGCTCGGCTCGGTGCCTTTGCCAGCCATGAGCAAGTGGTCAATTTGCTCTACACCCAGGTGGTGGGGCAGGCTCCCTCGGCAGCAGTCCGGCAAAGCTTTGTGAGCTTGCTCGATTCAGGCGTTCACACCATCGCCAGCCTGGGGGTCATGGCGGCCGATACAGACCTCAACCGGGCCAACATTGACCTGATGGGGTTGGCCCGGACCGGACTGGCCTATCAGCCATTTGAAGGCTGAAGCAGGCACGCTCAAAACCGACCTTACACGTAAAGAATGCCCGTCTCGGCCAGTCCGACCAGATCAATTTGCGCTAAATTCACATCGGTCTTGGCCGCCAGTTCGGCCAACTGTCCCGGGGTCATACCAGCGTTGAGCATGTCAATGTAGGGCCGTGCCTGATCCGGTCTTGGCGGTGTTCCCACCACGTTGGTCCACAGCAAATTGACAACGTCTTCGGGGGTGCTCTTTTGCACCACCGACATGGCCAACGTGCTGATGTCAGTGAAGCTTTGACCTTGATCGAACAGCGACAGACCAATGCCGACGTAGTCCAGTTTCTGGATGGATTTTTTACCGAAAACAGCCCCCAAAATCATGGCTGTCTGACCAGCTGGAAGGTTTGGGGACATATCCAGCGCCAGGCTCACATCCTCAAACACCAGCCTTTCCACGCGACTGAGTTGGTTGGTATCGCTGGTGAGGACGTTATGCACCAACCAGCTGCCTTCTGCGGTTTTGCCAATGTTCGACTTGGCCAAAGTGCCAGACAACAACACCGAATCCAGTGCGGCTCCGCCCATCACCTTGTTGTTGCCGCTGCCAGGCACCAGCAAACTGCCGTGGTCGCCAGCCACCAGTTCGTCATCGCCCTCACCACCGGCCAGCATTACGAACTCTTGCCCGGTATAAACCAGCTTGTCGTTGCTGGCCGATCCAATCAATTGCGCAGTTGATGTGCTCTGCGCCTTCAGGTTGGCCGTGGTGATGGCTTGCTGCGCTTCGGTCAACACCCGCAAATGCGCCTGGTAGTCAAACCCAAGCAGATCCTGCCGCCCTGTGCTGGCCAACAAGGCCTCATAGGCCGGCGTGCCTTCGGCGGGCAATGCGGGTGTGGTGGTGGCATCCAGGTAGGCGCCAAAGGCAGCATCTGACGCAAAGCGGCCAATCAGTTGCTGAACTTGCTCGGGCGAGGCTTTGGCCATCAACTCATTCACATTGAGCTGACCGAACATCTGCAGCAAGGCTTCACCACTGCTGGCGTTCATGTAGCTATCAAAATCAGGCAACGATGTATTGGCCTTGGCCGCGAGATGAGCGCCGTAATTGAAACCGATCAAATCATCTCGGCCTGTCTCCAGCAGCAACGCTTTGTAGGCCACCGACCCGAAAGCAGGCAGCGGTACCGTGTCGGTGATGCGCACCATGGCTGGTGGTTCATACGTATTGATGAGCACCCCATTCATGATGGGGGGCAGATTGGGGTCGTTGGTGGGCACTGCGGTGCTCGTGCTTCCACCCGGAGTGGTCTGTTTTTGCAAAAAAGCTGCAAAAGCCGGGTCACTACCAAATTTGTTCACCAACTGCTGGATCTGTGCACCACTGGATTGCGCAAAAAATTGGTTGGCATCGACACTGCCCAGCAAACGCTGCAACTCCGACAGCGATGCTGCGGCCAAATACGTGTCAAAGTTGTTGTTGCTCACCCCTGCCTTGGCCGCCAAATGGGCCGCGTAGTTGAAACCCTCCAGATCCGAACGCCCCGTCTCCAGCAACAACGCCTGGTACTCTGGTGAACCCACGGGGGGCACGGGCACAGGCGTCAAATCAGCCGGGTTGAACGTTGGCGGTACCGTGACCGGCCCGCTGGGCGGCACAGTCGTTTGTGGCATAGGGGTTGTAGCACCGTTGCCCTGAGTGGCTGCAATGTGGGCTTCGTAGTCGAAGCCATCCAGATTGGTGCGCCCTGTTTCTTCCAGCAATGCTTGGTATTCAGGGGTTCCTATTTCAGGAACTTGGTAATCCATGGTGACCCCTCATAAAATAATCAAATTAAGAAAATTATAAATTATAAATTATGAGAAGTACTGTGACTCAAATCGTCAATAATTAGATTTAATGTAATTTTTAATTTTAGAAATTACATTAAAGTAGTTCATTTTTATAGAAATAAATTCGACCACAGGCGATGAAATGAACAGCAGCACATTCCTGTCCAAGTTGATCCCCCTCTCGTCAAAGGTATCCCACGGGTCAATTGCGCTGTTGTTCTTGCTGGGCGCATTGTTCCGTTGGTCCTTTGTGAAAGATGCCTCAGCCCAGTTGGATTGTTCTTCTTGCTTGCTGCAACAGTCACTGGTTTATGAACTCCAGTTTTTGTTGTTCATGTTGGCGTTACATCAACTTGCCAGTTGGCTCTATTGGCTTTGGCTGGGGGTCGTAGTCAGGTTATTGCTGTTGGCGTGTCTTTTCATCATGCTGATTGACGTCGTCGTACTGCGACTTTTTGTGGTCCGTTTCAATTGGCATGAGCTTCTCAAATTTTCTGGTGAACTGGATGCAGCCAAAGCCTTTGTGTTGCAAATGGTCCATGACCCGATGGGCGGCTTGCTGGCCATTGTGATGGCTTCGTACTTGATCGCGGTCAGTTTGGGCTACCTTGTCAATTCAACCTTGTCCGAAAAATCAAAACGATCGGTGTATCCATGGACTGTGCCTATGGTTTTGGCCGTGTCCATGCAGCCGCTCCAAGAGGTCAACTTCCACACGCCTTACTTGGAAAATGCGCTGATGGCCTTTACCCGCCCCCAAACGCGGCTTGTGACTTATGGCAAAGACCCTTTGACGAATACCAAGGAGCCTGCACCATTACAGTGTTCAAAGGGGTTGGGCAAGTCACCTGATTTGATTTTGCTGGTTGTGGAGTCAATGTCCAATTTTCACAGTCAGGCCCTTGGCCAAATCCATAACTGGACGCCCCAGTTAGATGAATGGGTTAGACAAGGCTTGAGTGTCAAAAATTTTCACGCAAATGGGATCACCACCGAAGATGGATTGGTGGCTTTGCTGACAGGTCTTCCACCCATACCACGCCCCCAAGAGGGCAACATGTTCAGCCAATATGCTCAAGTGCCCAACAGCATCCCCAAACACTTGGGCAAGCTGGGTTATGACACGGCTTTTCTGACAACAGGTAACTTGTCTTTCATGGGCAAACATGCGTGGCTTCATGGGATTGGATTTCAAGAAATTGAAGGCCATGACCATCCCTTTTATGAGGGCATGCCGCGCTTTCATTTCGACGCTGCAACCGATGAAGCACTTTATGAGCGAGCCATTCAATGGGTGGGTGAGAGCAAAGAAGCACCGTACTTTCTCACCTTGGAAACGGTCTCTACACACCAGCCTTTCAAGAATCCAGTGACAGGTGAGAATTCTTTAGAAAGTGTGGTCCGCTATGCCGACGCCGCGATGGGTGAATTCGTATCAAAGCTCTCATCTACAGGGTTCTTTAACAATGGTTATTTGATCATCACGGGAGATCACAGATCCATGGTGCCCATTTCAGCGCAAGAGGCTGAAAATTTTGGCGACCGAGCTTTTGCGAAAATTCCGTTTTTGGTTTTGGGGCCAGACCTGAATGAACAGCAGATAACGGGCAATTTTTCACAGACCGATGTGTTTCCAACGATTCGGTACCTGTCTGAAAAAGGCCCCGTTTGCTTTGCGCAAGGGCAAGGAATAATTTGGCCAGGGGCTTTGAGAGAGCCGGATTGTCTGCTGACCCGTCGCGCCTACGATTTGGACCTGGTCATCGTCCAATGCGGAGATCAAAATCATCCCCTCAAATTAAATGGGGATCAGACAACTTACATGGCCGATACAAAAGGGCCGCTACGCTGGATCGATCAGATTCATGGTTTCAGATTAGGGCTTGGCTGGTTGTCAGAGCTTGGGCAATCCATTTCGCCACCATGACAACTTCTGTGCCCAAGCCATCGATTTCTGGGACGCCAAGATACGTTGTCACAGAGCGCTCCTAACGGATCTTTTCATCTGGAATTGATTTTGATTGCTCGCAAAGAACAGCTCAGGCCTTCTGACATCGACCTTCACTGTCGTCCTATTGGAAATTGCAAAAATCAATCCATTGCATCTGTGCCAGACAGGCTCCGATATCTTGTTGAATTTTTTGGGGTGAATGAACAGGCAATACATCCATGGGCAATTGACCACGCATCAAGCCCACATCAGGAATGGCATATTGCGGTCCGGCCCAATCGGGTAATGAATTAAAGCCTACGCCCCACCACAACAGACTGGGATTTGTCGAAGACCCCAAACGCCTGACCGTCCAGCCCAGATTGCCGTTGTACGAAGGCGTCAGCTGCCGGATATCGGGGAGCACTTTTTGCAGGTTGATTTTGCGCAAGGTGCCCTCCCCATTGTTCAAATAAACTGAGCCCCTTTGCGAGTGACCCGAAACGCGCACTGCGTCCTGAAAGCCATCGCCATTCAAATCATCGAATTGCAGGTCGGGTGCATTCCAGAGCACATCGCCCTCGACCACCGATTGCGCACGCGGCACCAGCTTGCCGTTGCGAATGTAAAACCCCTCTACCACCGACAACTCGACAATCTTGTACCGATAGTCTGGCGAGTCGTAGTTGTAATGTTCATACACCGCCGCAGAATTCACGGGCGCCTTGAAATACTGCCCAGCTGTGGTCCCCGACTCCTGCATTGCCACCAAAACCGGCTCCTCATCGGGTTTCAGGTTGGCGTAGCGAAAGAAATGCCAACGGGGAGAAAACACAGGAACCCCCCTGATGTAAGCCCCCACCCCCGTGACCACCGATGTTCCCCTGGCTAGCTTGAAGTTAAAAACCTCAGCAGTTTTTGGCATGTGCCAATCGCTCAACTCAAAGCCCACACCTGGCACCCACTTCCAGAGGCTGAAGCCCCAAAATTCGATTTTGTCCAGGATGCCCGGCGCCACATGCTGCCTTGGCACCCCGGCTGCAACCAGATAGGTGCTGCCACCTTGATTCAAGACGCGCACATAAGGGCTGGTGAAGCCGACTTCATCGATATTTTTAAGCGACTTGTATTCCGTCGTCACATCCACAAATGCATGACCCTTCAGACGGGCAGCACGCCACTGCCCATAATTGAAGGCAAACGCATCGAACGAACCCTCCAGGTTGGGCAACATGACCATGGCCTGTGTATTGGTAGCCCCCCAGGGCAAGATGGCGACTTGGTAGGTGCCATCGGATCGGCTCAACAACACACTTTGGGTGGATGTGCGGGTGCAGTCCCATTCAAAGCTCAATTGGGGGCCGCAAAAGGCCTCCAGCAGTTTCACATCTTGCGCATTGTTGTAATTGAACCCTGGCCGACCATCGTCCCTGTTCAGGGCATACCAAAAATCCGGATAGCCATCCTTGTTGATGTCCTGTGGTTGCTCCATGACATGCACATAAGGGTTCCCGCCACCCGAGCCCGTGCCCGTGGCATTGATGGTTGGGGTGCCAAATCTGGACTGCGTGCAATCTGCGTAACTGCCATCGGCCGCCTCACTGCAAAACATTTTCCACGCTGCTTGCACATGGCGGTTGTGTTGCTCACCCGGCGCGGGGTCTGCACCCAGATAACAGCTGATGGGCAAAAGGAAATCAGGCAAACCGTCACGGTTCACGTCAAAACCCGTGATGGGCGCAATCCAGCGAATGGAGCGGTTACGGCAGCCTTCAACCACGCCCTCCAGTTGCTCGGCTGACCAGCGCATCCCGCCTTGCTGAGTCCAAACCGAATCCGCACCCAGAGGCCCCAGCGCACGATGGACGCGACCCACAGTGACCTTCACATTGGTATAGGTTTGGCCATAAGCCCGCACCGAAGGAATGTGCAGCTCATTGGCAGCGGGATCGTATGAGTCCGCCCTGTGCTGAGGCCATCCCCCAGCCACACCAAGAACACTGCCAACGTCCACCTCCACATCGCGGAAGGTGTCCGCCCCCACATTGACAAACGGTATGCTCAAACGATTCGTTTGAGCATCGTATCTGTCCCCCGCGGCAGGCTGCAGGGCCGACGTGAGTTGAAATGAAGCCGAATTTTCAATATCAGACAGATCGGACACCGCTGTGCTGTGGCTCAGCACAGGCCCATCGCTCCCGCCACAGCCCTGAAGCAGGGCCATGGCACAAAGCGCTGCGACCGAAAGCGTCTTGTTGAATTGCATGGTGGGCCTTGGACAATCGATATTAATTTTTATCAATAATACCGAAAGATCCTGATGGCAAGCTCTAGGAGCGCAGTCCTCGCTTTTGCTCGTGCAGCGCCGGGTTCGATGGCGGTCAGCTAGAGCGCTGCACGGTGACACTCACAAGCGATGGCAACTCCACCGCTAGGTCGACTGGGTCAGAGTCCACCCAACCAGCAACGATGTATCCGATCAGAAAAGATCCGTGAACTGCTGCAAATCAAGTGCCTGAGGTTGGCCCGTCACCGAGACCATGTGGTTCAGGTGCTCGAGATTGGCGGCGTAACTCAATAAATCACCCTGGGTTTCAAACGGTTTGTTCAATCCAATTTGACTCACCAGGTTATTGACCTGCGCATCGGAAGGTTGTGCACCCACCAGAGTGGTGTAAAGATAGCGGACAAAGTCGACCGAACCAATACCTGGCGCGTAATGGTTGATGATTTGATTGGCCAAGCTCACTTGATCATGACCTTGGTCTGCCACTTTCACCCATTGCGAAAGCAAGCTGGTCGTGGGCGCTTGGCCGAAACCTGCTTTCAACAAGGCGTAAGCGTTCCAGGTGTTATTGCCTTTTTGCATGTCCATGGCAAACAATGCATCTTGCAAGGCAATGCGCGCAATTTCATTGAGCACTTTGGCACCGCCTGGCGTCTGAACCGCTATGCCATTGTTCAGCAGTTCATAACTGGCGATGGCTTTGAGCGGCATGTCAAACTTGACCGTCACGAAAGCCCCTTTGCCAATGACGACATCGTCCCCGCCCCCAAGACTTGAACCAGCTGCCGAATCCATTCCAAAAGTCACGGTTCCTTTGGAGTTCTGGGCAAACGTGTAAATCTGATTGCCAGCACTGTCGGACAATTTGTTACTTACACCTGTACCCGCATTCTCTTTTCCAACCTCAATCACTGGTGCGAGACCAAAACCAGCAAAATCAACTGCACGAATGCCTGATACAAACAATGCTGAATCCAGATCTTCATCGCCTGTATCTGCAACCGCAATTTTGATGGTGTTGACGCCCTGAACCACGGGGGCCACCACCGTCAAAACCTTTGAAACACCATCGTATTCAATTGGCAAAACTCCTTTTTGATTGTCCCTGAAGTTCCCGGATTCAATATTTCTTGTCAAAACGCTCAAAGGTTGGTTTTTTTGCTGATTAAAAAGAGCATAGTTGACATCGTTAACCATGACTGCAGCAATATCTACAAATTCACTATCCTGATACTCGGGAAACTCATCTGATCCAAAAACCACTTCGAACCGAATTCCTTTGATATTTTTGTCGGTAATCGTGAATTTAAATTCGATAGAAGTACTGTCTGTGATGACTCCTGCTTGGCTGAAAGCAGAATTCACGACGTTTTGTAACTGGGAATCTACCTGCGAATTGGCTGTGGAGTGCCAAAAAACACCGGTGTAGTCTGGCTCGGTATTTTTGAGAGGCGGAACTGCCGAACCGGTCGACAGGAGCAAACCAGCACCTATGTTCAAAGCGGTTAGAGAACCATCGTAAAAACTCAAAGATGAATGTTCGGTGATCGAAAAGTCATCCTCGTCAAAAATGGTGCTGACCCTGCCATAACTCACTTTCATGGTCTGCACATCGACTGCCAGTCCACTGGCATTACCCAGTAAGGCATGGAGAAGATTTGCATGACTATGCACAGATGGGTCGTAAGAAGTAAATGCCATTGTTGATTCCTTTGATTTCAAAATCAGAATTGATTAAATTTGCAAAAATGAAATTTCAGCAGTTTTGAAGATGGCATCGTATTTTTGAAGTTTTCTTCTTTTTTGCGCCCTCATTTCAAGGTCGTTATTTGATCATGAAAAATTATTGCTTATTATTTTTTCGTAACTATATGTAAAAAAATTTTTTAAATAGTTAATAAAAGTGTGCCGCATCGCCTGAAAGAGCCTGTATTGACCCAGTGAATTCCTGCACAGGTTTTATTGTTCAAAGGAAACACCTGTGAGCACCCAGATGAAAGACGACATCAAACGATGGACGGCCAAGCGCAAGTTCCGCACCATCACGGACACAGAGGGCAATCGGCGCAGCGTCGAGCTGCTCAAGCGTGTGCGCACTTGGTGGTTTACTGGGTAGCAGGGCCAGCTGGTGCTGCAAATCCACTACGGCAGCCAAGTATTGGAGTGGCACGCGGCAAGAGTGCGGTAGAGATGACAGACACCACTGCGCTGGTGACCACACTGCAAGTGGTGCACACAGCGGTCATGGCAGGAGAGCAGGACACGCAGATTGAGTCCTAACGCTTGAGATCTCGATAGAAGTTTTCATGACTGCCCAGCAATAGCAGCATTCGCGTCTCTGGATCAAATTCATAAGCCAACAGCATCAGCTGACTATTGCTCTTGAACTTGTAAACATAAACACCCGAGAGGTCGCCTCGCTTGGGCTCGCCGATCTCGGGTGCCTTGATGATGGCCTCAACAGCATCATCCACATCCACTTTCTGATTTTTATGCAGCTTCTTGTATGCCCGAGAAAAGGCCGCACTCTGAAGCACCTGCACAGACTTGCTCGCCATTTAGGCGCGGCCTTGCGGCACAAAATGTGTGGCCAGTGTTGGACCTTCAGCACGGGCAACCAGAAGGTCGCGCACAAATTCGATAGGCAGGTCTGGATTGTCCAGCGCAGCCTTGCCCACCATTGCCCAAAACTCAACCTGTCCGGCGATGCTGCGCCGCTCAGCAAAGGCATGTGCTTTTGCCTGCTCGTAGAGCTGGTCATCAATTCGCACTGGCATACCCATAGCAATCTCCTTGAAGCTTAATGCTACTATTGTAGTGAAATGCATCGTGCCGTCAAGCTCAAGGCGGAGCTCAGGCGAACCACAGAAGAGCGCGACATCCTAAAAAAGGTCGCAGCGTACTATGCCAAGCAGTCCGGGTGCAGTACGCGTTCATGCAGCTAACTCAGTGGTGTACTGCCAGCTGCTGTCGATGCAGCATTTGCATTGCTCACAGCTTTGACTCCATGAATTCGAGCACCTGCTTTTGCAGTTTCTGACGCGCGTCCGCTGAGGCGCCATGCGCTCGATAGAACATCCGCCCTCCTGCAAGCTGCCTGACCGATGAGGAGAACTCCGAGAACATCATGCCGTGCCCACCCCCTTCTACAAGTTCCATGCGCACATCCATCCCTTTGGCCTTGACGGTATCGAACCAACTTTGGGGCGAAGGCATGGGGCTAGACTGGTTGGAGGTTCGGTTACAAGTTTGCGCAAATCCCGCTGGTGCCAAAGGGTAGTGATCGTTGTACCCACATGGCATACCGCGCAGGTGCATGTAGTCGTCTGGTCGCAATCCGCCATAGTTGTCTGCGGAGCCATAGATCAACAGCAATGGCACCTTGATCTCGTCAGGAAAACCAATTCCGGCTGATGGCCCTCCTTCAGCAATTACGCCGCGTACGTTCGTTGCA
>JACCDH011605321.1_pt1 | contig 17123 bp, 11 predicted proteins | sample 7442481 | NCBI WGS metagenome assembly JACCDH01 (sample SAMN15323433, study PRJNA562643) | freshwater metagenome | isolation source: river surface water | place: USA:Blue River Watershed | collected 2017-08-15
ATACTGAACAGTATTTTTCAAGACTTAAGAGTAGTGGAGAAATTAGCCCCAACCATATTTTTAAATTAAAAGAGGCATTCCCTGAGATAAATGAAAATTATATTTCTAAAAATCAAGGAAATGTTTTTACAGATGATGATAATAGTGAAAATAATGATAGTTTAGCAGTAACAACTAAACAACAATCTAAAACTTTGGCTATTTATGATCTCGATTGTGCGACAGGTGAAATCTCCCTGGTGCATGATGCAACCGCCCCTTCCAGCACCATCTCTTTTCTTGGTGCTGAAGACTGCGACTTCGCAGTAAAAGTTCATGGTGACTCAATGACAGGTAAAATCTCTAATGGCGGTGTAATTGCTGTAAAAGAATTACACGACAAAGACATTATACCTTATGGTCACATCTTTCTCATTTTTACATCAGATCTCCGAATGGTGCGCTACATCAAGAAGAGCAAAAAAGGAGAAGAGTATGTAAAGCTATCCAGTAACAATTCGCAGTTTGATGACTTTGAAATCAAGCGCGACAAAATTTTGCGTTTATTCATGGTTAAGAAGATTTTAAATGATGAGTCATAGCCCGATTTATTCACTAAAACTACACCATAAAACGCCAAACCCATTGGTATTGCTTTACCTTTGTGATTCCTTCGGGATCACTAGCATCAAAGCCTTTTCGAAAGAAAAGGCTTTTTTTATGCCCCAAAAAAAATCACCAAGTGTCGCAGACCTTGAGTGATTTTTTGCAGGGGCATAAAAATAGGATTGCGATAGCAAGACTTTGATGCTTTTGCAGTACCCTTTTATGCGGATCACGCAGTAATCCCATCAATACCCCAAGTGTCGCAGACCTTGAGTAATTTTTGCAGGGGCATAAAAAAACAGCTTCGCTTAGCGAAGGCTGTTTGATGCTTTTGCAGTACCCACCATTGCGGATCACGCAGTAATCCTTTTTCAGGCTTTTTAATTTTAAAACAATTTGGTGGGGGGCAGATTGGGGGAAGGTTTGCGAAATTTAGAGAAACTTGGGGAAGCTTACAACTAAACCGATTCATTGACTTGAATATTCCATGAAATGCAATTTAAAACACCTCCATCTTTGGCAAGCTCATTGCAATCAATTGTTGCAATCGTTTGTCCCGGAAAGGTGGATTGCATTTGTTTGAAAGCTTCTTCGTCCTCTCTCATGCCATAGATAGGGAAGATGATGATGTCTTTCATTTGTAGGTAGTTGATGTAACAGCCTTTCGCATCTGTATTGTTTCTATTGTTGTAAGGATTGTAGGGGAGGACGATAATCTCAAATCCAGCTTTGTGTATCGCTATTTCAAATGCGCTTTTGAATGGTTTCTTTTCTCGACTAAGTGCATTGATTACTACTCTCTTTTCGTCTATAAACCTTATCAAACCATCGGCGTGCCCAGTAAAATCTCCGGGTTGCTCAGGAATTAAAACGATGTCATTGATTTCTAAATCTTTCATGATTTCATCGAGTAATTGCTTTCTTGAATACTCAGGGTTCTCCTCAAAAATTCTATCGGTCATGATGATGCGATTTTTCCAATGCACGATATTCCCACCATCAAGTTTTATTTTAGATGGTCTTGTTGATATACCAATTGCCTGGCAAATTGTATCAGGATTGGATTTGGATTTTTCTCCTGATTTGGTTTTTAAATATTTGGGGTCGTAAACAAATTGAACAAAATCATTAATTTTCCTTTGAATGGGCATATAATCCACAGCCCAAACATCTTTTGTAAGAGGCAGAAGTTGATGAGCGATGTTATGATTATTTAGTACCGCTTGGAACCGTTGAAAAAAATCCGGGTATTTGCGAGGCAATGTATCAGCCAGGTAAAGGAAATTTGTTTGATTGTCAATAATCATTTTTCTAATCTGTCTTTCCAGATTTTTTTAAATACTTCTCCAACTTTTTTGAATTCATCTTCTGTGAAAGTGTCTGTTTTGGCATTATTGCACCAGTAACACGACAAGACCAGATTATCCAAGTCGTCGTATTTTAAATTAGGCTGTTTTCTGTCCAATTCAAGCTTACGACCTCTGGTTGCGATTCTTTTGGTATCCAGTCTACCTGTTTCCAGCATCATTTTAATTTGCGATTCAGTAATGTCGCAGTAATGGCATTTCCTCTCAGGTGCTATATACCAGGAGTAAAATTCCGAAAATGGCAGATTTATTTTCTTTCTGGTGTATAAATTTCTGATGTCTGCGATGGCTTGACGTTCTTCTTTTAGTTCTTCATACCATTGGGTCAATGTTGAGTTTGGAACATTTAATTTTACTGCAATGTCTTTGTATTTCTCTTGCTCAATGATACATAAACGGAGGAATTCTTGTTGTTGATCTGTCATTAGTTTTGTTCTGTGTTAATAGTATTCGATGGTTTTTTCAATTATGTGATTAGGTGAGCCTTCAAATAAATTAAATTCGATATGTCCGTTAGTTTTATCTAGTTTGATTTTGTTCATAAACTCATATCCCGTTTGTGATTCACTTGGTTTGTATTTGCCATTCAATGTATAAATACAAGAACTCTCAATTTCACCATTTGAATTTAATGTGTGTTGAATATAGTTGCCTTCACTGTCTAAGTATTCGTTTTTATACCAAGAGACTAAATCTTCTTTTTCTAATATGTTTATTTTCTCCTCTATGATTCTTTTTTTGCTATCATACTTAAAAATAAACTCGTGCTGATTTAACTCAAGATCATTGTTGAGGTTTTGCATTATAACAGTTCCATCTTCCTTGTATTCATATACTCTTTCATTTATTAAGGCTTCATCTTCAAAAACCTTCGGCGATGTTTCGGATTCATACTTTATGCGCGAAAATTGGTCATATTCAAATATGGAAACCGATGAAATTTCGTTTGAATCAATTACATATTCCAGGACAGAGGCAGGTAAACCATTGCTGTGGTATGTATAAATTTGTTTATATATTGTATTACCCACCTTTGTAAAACTATAAGTAAGTATACCTTTAGTGTTAAATCCCAGAACTATTTCTTTATAGGGTTCTATTTTTAAGCTGATAGAATCTTTAGCTAATTTAGGTCTGGTATATGCTAGTTTAATTCTCTTTGCATTTTCAACGTATTCAGAAATAAACTCAACAACTTCCGCGTACCACATAGCTTTAACTTAAAGTATGGAAATCCATATTGTAAAAAAATCTGGTCCCAATTTTCTTCAAATATTTTTGCAAATCATTGTATGATATTGTATTCGATTTAAAGTTCATGATGGGTAAAATATAAAGTTCGTCAGGGTTTCTCGGAGAGCCGGCTAATCCGAGCACTAGGAACACATCCATTTTGTTTTCTTTTCCAAAATTCTGGTAGTTTTTTAGTTGGTAATCCTCGCAAAATTTGATAGGATAGTTGGCGTTAATTTTACTTTGATATTTGCATTCTACAGCAAGTTTACATGATCCAGATTGTGTTTCAAGTCTAAATACTAAATCAGGGTTTTGGTTAGATTCTGGGTATCTGCCATTGTGACTTTTGTCGCCTTGCCAATGAATGATTTTAAAATATTTTTTCTCAAATTGGTCGACCACATATTCTTCAAAATTTCTTCCTTTTTGAGCGGAATCAAGATCTACGTCTTCTTTAGCCTGGATATTAAATTCAGGTTTAGGAAGTATGATTTCCTCTTTCTTCTTTCTTTTTCTGTAAGAGACAAAAACCAATGAGAGTAAGCCGATAAAAGAAACAGAAACCATCACTTGAATAAGCCAGTTGTTGCTTTTTTCTGATGTTGGTTTGTCGTAGGCTGACTCATAATTTAAGTTGGAATTCGTGATTTCATCACCTTCTTCTACAATTTTATAATTCCCATCAATTTTCTTAAAGAATAAATAGGAAGGGTAAGTCTTGGTTTTGTTATTAAATGCGACTTGTTTTTTAAAAGTGCTTTTTATTATATCATTATCAAGTTCAGTAACTAATATATCCGAAACAATCACTTGCGAGTATGGGTCGTATTTTGAAAAAATATTCCCTTTTTTTGTCATGCACTCATCATTTGTAATAGTTTTGCCATAAAAAACAACTTCTTCAGAAAATAGACTTTTTAGTTTGTCTATGTTTTTAGTGCTGTTGGCTATATTCCATTGGTTGGTTAGGTTGATGATGGCACTTTCTTCCTTTTTACTTGCGTATGTAATTTGTGTAAATAATATTAGAAAGATAAGTAAAAAATTATGTTTTAGTTTCATTTTATAGAGTCTTCAATAGTTTTAATTTCTTCTTTGGTTAGTCCATAAAGGTTATAGATAAGGTAGTCTAACTGAGTTTCTAATTCTGATGTGTCATTTTGAAAATTCTCGCTCTTAGAATAATGAATTGTTTTAGAAAGTTCTCCAATAACTTTGATCATGTCAGGTTTGTCAACTTTAATAGGAATTGATTTTAAAAGCCTTGAATTAAAACTTGGATATGATTTATTCGATGATTTTGGGGTTTGTTCAAATACATAATAAGTCATTAATTTGGAATTCATTAATCCAAGTAAAAACTCTAATGGAAATTGATCGCTTTTTTCAATAATAACAGCTGCAATGTTTTTAACTACACAAGGGTATTCAATTAAACATCCAAAGATTCTTGGGTTAATAATTTCTCTTAATACTAATTTTTTAGATTTGAAATATTTGATTTCTCTTGGCTCTGCAAGCCATTCTCCGTAATTAATGTATTCGTTTTTGTTTTCGTAGTAATATCTTTTTATCCCTTGACTGATAAATGGTAAATAGTTTTCGTTTAGTTTAATTTTTGACACAAAAACATCATTTTCGATTTCATAAGACGTTTGTTTTGGATTCCCTTTACCATTTTGATATACTTTAACTCCCATGACTTGATCGTAAATTTCTATCAAAGAAACTGTGTTTATAGAATTAATGATGCTGCTATTTAATATAAAACTAACTTCAAAATTAGGGGTAGTACAATTGTATTTAATGTTTAAAAGTTCATGAAAGATTGAATTTCTATTAATAGAATGTAGATTCGCAAAAGAAAAACTAGTGGCGTTAATCCCTTTTTGTAAATGTAAAATTGACGTTGGTAAATTAACTTCATCAAAAATCCCATCCCCCAGCTTTATATTAAAAATTGATTGTGAATTATTTGTTACATAAGTCCTAATATCTTTAAAATATTCCTTTTCTAAGTAACTGTCTGATGTAATGTATGCAAACCAATAATTACGTTTCAACAATTGAATACCTTTTAGAATAAAAAACTTATAAGTGTCAATTTGACCATAACTTACTTCTGGATATTGGTTTTTATAAAATTCTCTTTGTGGTAATTCAGCCCCATATGGAGGATTCCCAATCACTACATCAAAGCCTATAAAATCCCCTTCATCATTCAGCACCTCTGGAAACTCAAACCGCCATTCAAAAGCATTTTCATATATCTTGTTGGCTTTTATTTCTTCAATTTCCGTTTCCAATTTCTTTGTTTCTGTTGTTAAATCCTGAACTTTTTTATTCCAGGCAGTTTTTTCCTTCTTGCTCATTTCGAACAATTGCTGCTGGTTTGTCATTTGGAACAGTTCTCCAGAGAGTTTTCGAAGTTTAAGCACCTTGGGGTCGTTAGTGGAAATTTCACTCCTAAAATCCGATTTGATGTCATTAATCAACCGTTCCATTTCTCGCTTCTGCTCTTTGCTTTCTGCGTTACGGTAGGTGTCAACTGCAAGTTTGTAACTGTCTATAGACCATTTACTTTTTTTAAGGGCTTGTTTCAGGTCTGAATCAATTGCAAATCGGCTTACTAAAGAGTTGCCGCATTTGATGTTGATATCAATGTTTGGAAGTGTTTCAAGCTCTGTGCTGTTTTTATAATAAGCACTTTTTAAAAGCTCAATCCATAGTCGCAAACGGCAAATTTTAACGGAGTTTGGATTAATGTCTACACCGAATAAGCATTTTTCAATGATGGTTTCTTTTTCGTGAAACAAGGTCTCCTGTATGCGCTGACTTTCTTTATTGCTTGGATTGTATTCGAATAAGTCGCCTTCTTCGTCGGTTACAACCAATTCATCGTTTACCACTTCTACATGGTATTCTTTCAATCGCTTGCCGGTTCTGTCTGACAATATCTTTAAATCATTCTTTACCGAAATGATTTCATTTAAAGCCGAAACCAAAAAGTGACCGGAACCAACGGCAGGATCACAGATTTTAAGACTGTTGACTATCTCATTGGCTTCTTTGCGGTCTTCGATTTTTTCGTATAGATCGTCAAAATTTTCGCAATTCCATTTTTTTGATTCATTGAACTTCTGAACGACGGCCTTGCGAATGGTTTCTCGGCACATGTACATGGTGATGAAACCAGGGGTAAAGAATGAGCCGTCTTTATAACCGTTTATTTTTTCAAAGATTAAACCTAGTACAGAAGCATTGATGAGGGTTTTATTATCCTCCTGTACTTCTTCAGAACCTTCGCCACTGAAATCGTAAGCACTTAGAAACTCAAAAAGATATTCTAACGCAGTGAGGTCACCAGCGCGTTTTTTGCCGGATTTGTCTTTTAATACCGACTGACTGTGCAAAGGAATTTCCTTGTCATCTTTCAGATTGCTAATAAACAAAGTGATTTGTTCCAGATCTGTAGGCTCAAACAATGAACTGTTGAGATAAGGAACTTTCTCAAATATCTTTTTTACATCTTCATTTCGGTCTTTGAACTGTCTGGCCAAGACCTGAAAAAACAAAGAGTTTAAATCGTCGTAGTTCTTGATTTTTTCAGTTGTAAGGAAGGTGTAGGATTTGTCGCCCTTGTGGTAAGCAATCAACTGTGCTTCCATCAACTTCAGAAACAGTATTCTATTGATCCAAGTGATGCAAAGCTCCAGGCCGACATTGAAATACCGTTCATCTAAAGTATTGCCGAATTGACTTGGCTTATCAAGTCTACTCAATTTATCTAGACTGTCTAGTTGAACAATGGCACTTTCGAGTAATGTGCCGCTATGTCTTTCACCTGCTTTATTCCGTTCAATGAGTTTTTTGCCGCCTTCTTTTACTTCAGTTAATCCAATAATGTGCAACAATTCACTATAGAACCTTTTATCCAAACTGTTGCTGTCGTTGGCAAAGGGTACTTTCAATAAATGATTCGGAGAAAGGATTTTCAGCAACGCAATGAGATTCTTATCATCTTCCTGGTCGGAATTCCTCAACACTTTTTCATAATCGTGGATATTGAAATAGGTGCAAGGTATTTCCTCTTGTAACTCGTCTATGAAAGGCCTTACAATGTCATTGTAGAAAAGGGAAGTGTCTTTGGTCACTTTCTGACCGTCTCTCCATTCTTCATAATGCTTGACGAAAGCTTTGTTTTTGTAAAACAGTTTTTCGAAGTAAGAAGCTTCAATGATGTACCATTCGTTGATATTGGTCGCAACTAGGTACTTCAGGTCGATATTATTGGCTTCAATGCGTTCTCTGAGGTAGTAGAGCACCAGCTCATGAATAGCTTTGCCATTGGGCTTATCCGGAGTGAACCAGTCGGCCTTGTTATTTGGTCTTTTGGCTTCTAAAATAACCCCAACTTGAGTCTTGTTATCCTTGCCGTTATGGATCACCAAATCCTGACGGCCTTTGGTGTTGATGAAATATTCTTCCTGGTAAATTGTTTTTTTCAGAAAGTCGCTGACCAGATTTTTATGAAACTCTTCCGATTCCTTTTCGTCGATTTTATCCAGCAATCCAATGAGTCCGGATTTAAACAAATCCATCTGACTTCGCAGTGGTCTTTGCTTAAGATAGGCTTTATTAAGAGACTGTTTTGGCGACTGAGGTGTTAATTTCATACTTTGCCGCTAAAGTATGAAAAAATAAGGAAATTATGATGCTGAAATGTATTGAAATTTGCTAGAATTTAAATCAAAATAAGTGGAATTTCTGATGTGTGTTTAATCTCAAATAAGCTCATCAAAAGTTTCACCTCCCGTCCACTCTATACCTTGAACAATCGTGAATTGCTTTTCAGCACCAACTTTCTGAACAAAACTTCCAAGACTTTCATGAACAAAATGATTATTCTCAAATGTAATCTGAGCCAAAGTCCATTGCTTCATAGTTTCCTTGTCGCTATTAACACCCATTACCCAAATTGTTTTTCCATTATTAGAAATAGCAAAATCTTCGATTAAAGTACTACTGAATTGATTAGTCGAGAAAACTTCACCAATCTTGAGTTTCGTATAGTATTTAGAAATTGAGAAGTTAGCTTTTTCTTGAGGACAAAGAGGGAATTCGCAAGGTGTTTTCCAATTCCTTTGAACTGCGCTAGGTGTTTCTGATTCAATGTCAATAGTTTTATCATCTGTACTGTTGCTGCCTTGGTAAAGCCATTCCCCCAATTTACCTCTAATTTGAACATTGTTATCATCTTCTTTACTAGCCCAATCTGATAAGCGATTCCAGGCATTTTGTGCCTCCTCCGGAGAAACCGCCCTCATCCATTCGAAATTTGGATCATCACTGACATGGTTTTTTAATATTGAGGGATTTTCAAGGAAAGCTTCAATACTACCGCAACGTTTTATTATTCTCTTTTTAGTAATTGGATTATTCAATATATTTTCCAGTTTTGTTAACCAACGGAGATTTTCCGGTCGATTATTGTGTCGGTTTGTGTCAATATGGTCGACAATATATTGAGGTGATGGCGGTTCTCCGTGAAATGCTGTAGCAACAATTCGATGTACAACCTCAGCCCCAATTAACAAATAGCCATATTTATTCGGAGTGCCGAATGTCCAAACGTTGTCGTGTTTTCGAATTGGTTTGTTTTCACGAGAATGGCGAAAAACAGCGCCGTTGTCACGAACTGAATAATGTTCTGATTTGTATATGCAATCTTTTTGAATTTTAAAATCGTTCATTTTCAATTAATATAAGCATTTAAATATTTGAATATGAAATCTATTAACAATTTAACATTTTTGTGTGAATCCGTTGACATTCATAGAAGCTAATGTCTTATAATGAAATATAAAAAACAAAACAACCTATATAATTTTCGTCAATCCTTCGTTATAGAAAACACTACGTTAAAGATTTGAGTTTTATATTCATCTTGTTTTTATTTCATTATTATATTATTGGTTATTTTGGTTAACTCATATTTGTTTCACTTTTCCAAAAGTTTCAAGTTCCATAAATTTTGAATTGAATAAATTTGATGGCATTTTCTTCTTTAATAAATTATGGAAATTTTCGTCATGAGTTGAAAGTATGATTTGCTTTTTATGATTTACAACAATACTTCTAATTAAATCAATAGTCGAAAGTATGTTTATACTGTCCATTGATTGAATTGGGTCATCGATAAAAATGCAACCAAATGGCTTTCCATCAATATCTTTAGCATTCAGTGCTTTTGCTAAAAAAATACTTAAACTTAAAATATTTAACTGAGCTGTGCTAAAGTATAAGTTTGGAATTATTATTTCATCTTCACGGCCATTTATTTCTTGATATACACAAACATTAAGTTTAGGTTTTGCTTCATTGAAATCACATTTAAAAGTTACCTTTTTATAGTCTGGATGAGGATCAATTTTTCTGTATATATCATTTATTAACCCTTCATAAAAGAAAGATTCTATTTGTTGAGCTAAATAATCAACAACACTCTTTAATTCTGTATCTAATTCTTTAGCAATTTTGTTTTTTAAAAAATCAATTCTTGTTTTAATATCTTTTTCTTTAATTTTTGCTTTCTCGTACTTCAAATAAGGTGTGACATTTTCTTTTAGTTTTACTAAAAGATTGTAGTCTTTTAATATTAATTCATTTTTATTAATTATTTCAACATTCGCCTTTTTTCTATCATCTATAAACTTCCTAAAAAGTTCAATATTATATTCTTTTAGTTCAATACCAAGTCTCGATTTAACTTCTTGCTCAAACGAATTAATAATCTTAATGTAAATTTCTTTCGTTTTTTCGATTAATCCATTGTGCTTTTGAACATCATCTATTTTAAAAGCGTTTAAAGTAGCATTTAGACCTTCAATTTCTTTCTTTAAATTTGCCTCTCTTTCGGCATTATGTTTTATGCTACTATTGGTCTTTATTAATTCATCGGTTAATACTTTTTCATTGATTTCGCTTTCAGGGTAATTTACTCTAAAGTACTGAATAACCACTTGATATACATTTTCTTTATTCAGACTATCAAGCTCAGCTAATGTCTTTGAAGATTTCTCTTTTGCATTGTCAAATTTCAATGATTCTGATATAATTAAACTTTTAAGTTCTTTATTCATTTTAACAATTGCCTCAAATTCAAATTTCAATTTGCTTAAAGAACTTTGAGTTTCTTTTTCAAACTCTTCGATCGTTTTTCCATTTAGTTTTAAATTATTGTCATCAAGAACTTTGTTGCTTAGTTCTATCTCTTTTGTGTGTTCCAATTTTAAATCAGCAAGTTTTTTTAGGTTGTCTAAAATTATTGCATGATCTTTTTCTATTTCTTCTAATATTTTGGTGATTTCAACTTTTAATCTTTCCCTTTTTAATTTTAGTGATTCAGTTAGTTGAGCAATGATTTTATTTTTATCGTCTCTTTCTTTCAATAAACTTGAAAGTACATTTGACAGTAGTTTGTTGTTAGATATTTTTGAAGCTAAATCACTAAACGATTCATATTGTTGTTCACATAATGGACAAACACTTGATTGGTTTTTATTTATAATTTCAGAACCTTTTGAAATAAACATTTCAACTTCTTTTTGAAAATTTTCATTTGCTTCTATCTTTAATTTTATTTCGTTGAGATGTTTTTTTTCAGTCATTAACAATATCTCATTTTCTTTAAGTTCTTCAATAATTTTTTCATTATTAGAATACCATTCATCTGAAATGGAAGGATAAACACCAGAGGCAATTTCTTGAATTGAAGTTTTGAGATTATTTATTGAAATATCTAATAAACTTTTTTTCTTCTCAAAATCTATAATTTTTGTTACTGTTTCAGAAATTTTTGTTTGGAAATCTGTGATTTTCAAATTCGCATTTCTAGAGTCCTCTTTAAGTTTAGGGAGTTCAGAAATTGTTTTATCTAATTCAGAAATTTGCTTCTGTAAAGAACTTTGTTTTAAAATATTTTCACTTTCATTTTGTTTTAAAGCATTTAGACTTTTTTCTAGCACTGATAACTCATCCTTAAGTTTCTGGTTATCTCTCTTTTTTGTCGAAATTTCTTTGATTATTTTTTCGTACTCTTGAAAGTCATTTTTTATAGATTCGAGATGCTGTTTTTTTGAACTTTGTTCGTCATTTAGCTTTTTAATAGAATTAATTTCATTAGTAAACTTTTGTTTTTTATCAAACTTCTCTAGAATAGAATTGTTTTCTTTGAATTGTATATCAAGTTTTTCTATTTTACCTTTTGATTCAAAATATTTATTCATTCCTTCTAAATCTTCGTTTCCAGAGTAGAAAATGTCTAAATACTTAATATGTTCAATAGCTTTTATAATTTCAAAATCCAAATCACTAATTCTTTCTGATATTTTGTTTGAAAAGTTTAGAGCATCTGTTTCTGAATATGATTCATCAATCTCATCTAGTTGTTCGCCAGCCTCAATTAGTGAAATAATTTTTTCATTTACTTTTTTAAGAATACCCTTATCGCCATCAAAGTTCAATTCTATTTGAACGCCGTTTAATTCTTTTGTAAGTGCCTCAATCTTCTTCTCGTTAAGGACTATTATATTGGTTAACTTTTTATGATATTCATCTAATTTTTTGTCACCGAAGTATTCTATAAATCTTTCGTATCTTTCTTCGGGTTTATCTTCTTTTAAAAATGCATCAATCCATTCCTGAGATAAAATTGTTGTTTTGAATTCTTTATTTATTGTAGCGTTTGGGTCAAATTTGTAATCATAACCAGCTTTTGTTTTAGGCTTTTCGATTACAGTATTAATTGGTTCTTCTGATTCTACGGTATATAACTTAATATATGATGGCAGATCTTCCTGAGAGTTGTTGTTTCTGAGAAAATACTGTTTTTTATTAGCTCTGATGTTTCGCTCAGATTTAACTGAGTTAAATATTTCTTTACCATTTCCTTTTCTCAAGAAACGATCAATGTTATTTGTAATTCCATACTCAACTGCATCATAAAATGATGTTTTGCCAAATCCATTTGGGGCATATAACGATACAAAATCAGCATTAGAACCACTTTCATGAGTAAAATCAAAAGTTGCATCTTCTGCTTTGTCATACGCACGGAATGCTTGTATTTCAATCTTTTTAAACTTCATTTTTGTATGCTTTTTCTATTGAATTTAAAGCTTCTTGTAAATCATCTTTTAAACTTATTTTGTCTAATATATTCACTAAATTGGCATTTTTTTTAAACGATGATTTTTGTTTGACTATAACATTAGTCTGAAAATTATCATTTGTAATATGCTCTGATATTATTTCCTCTATTACTTCCTTAGAAATATTTTTACAATCTTCAATTACAATTTTTCTACTGCTAAATTTATTATTCTCAATTTCGTATTTTATTGATTTCCCTAATGAACTCTCCGCGATATAGAAGACATAAAAGTTCCATTTTGAATAATCGTCCGTCACTGTAGGCATAAATTTTGCTGTTAAGTAACTGTTAAATTCTTTCCAATGAGTTATTAAAATTGCATCGTCTTTGAACTTAACAATACCTACAAGAATATCTCCTCCATACTTGACTTTCCCAATCGAAAAATGATTTATTTCAAAGACTGAATTTATTTCGTCTGTGATTGGAAGTTCCATTTTATTAAATAACTCCTTTTGTGACATCTTTTATTTTTTGAAGAGAATTAGCTGCTGTTATTGCTGTAAACTCGCTATAATTATCTATTACGTGCTTTTGAAACTTATAAATATGAACAATTGTCAAATCATTGAACGGATTAGTAACAGTATTGCTTATATTCATTTCTTTACTTGGGACTGTACAAATATCTCCAATATATCCTTTGTCTAGTTCTACAGTTGTTGGTTTTTTGTCAATTGTTGCGCCAACAATAACAACACCCCCTTTTTCAACTTCAGATAAGTCTGATCTATAAATGTCTTCTAACCTAGAAATCCATTCTTTTGAATCTGTAAAGAACAACTTTTTAGATTTATGAATACGTCTCAAGTCAACTAATGTAATTTTGTGTTCCTCATGTAGTTGATTGATAGAAAGTAATTCTAAAAATGAAATCCATAATTCTCTATGGTTAATTATACCCTTGTCTGTACCTGTAATAAGTATCGAATCTTTGTAGATATCAATCAATTCATGTGGAGTAAAATCATCGCAAAGGCTCTTTGCGATGATTTGCAGTTCATTTTGTATAAGTGATTTTTTTTGTACTGTTAATTGAATTCCGGTAAGGGGAAAGATATCATTAAGTAATCTATCAAATGAAGCTATGTAGGGTGGGAATAATTTAGATAATTCATTTTGGTTTTCTTCTATAATTTCATCGAAGAATGATAAGGGCATAAACTCTAATCGACCTAATGTTTCTTTTCCTTCTTCTGCCGCCATTCTAGATTGAATGCCAGCTAGCAAAATACAGGAATCTTCCACTTTTAGCAAGCCACCACCCGATTGACCTACTACTTCATTGTATATAATTGGCTGTTTACTTCTTGATTCTCTATAATTATGTTCTCTAGGCTGTAGTATTACTATTTCATCAAGTCTAAAGCTGTCATTTTGATTTCTTCTGGAATTAGGATGGCCGCATAAAAAATACCCATCTTTATGTTCAAATAATGAATTATCCCTAAGTAATGATTCTATTGTGTCAATTTTTTTGACTTTAATGATTGCTGCATCTTTGTTATTATCTGAGTGCCTAAAAGGTACTCCAATTATTTCCATCGTATCATTTATGATATTGCCATTTTCTCCTTTGCTTTGGCGAATTATTGATGGTGTATTATTATTTAAAATGACGTGTTTTGCTGTTAGAACATAACTGTATTCATCATTTATAGGCTGAAACAAGCAACCACTTCCGCCTTCAACTTTTACAATGTATTTAGGTAATAAGTCTAATCTTGCCATTATTCAAAAGTAAATTCGTTGTTCTCAATACTTTTTGGGTTGAAATTCGGAAAATCAGCATAATCGTCTTCTGAAAAAATTTGTTCAATTTGTTCTGGATAATTAAAGTACACTTCGCAATTACCATTTACCGATGCAAGTCTTGCAAGAAACTGTTTGTTTGGATGAGCATGTTTGTCTCCATTGGTACTTATCACATATTTATTAGTCATGATTAGTTCCAACATTTCTTTACTATTATTTGCTTTGCTACCGTGATGAGAAATTTTTACCAACTCAGCGTTTAATGGTTTTTCTTTTGAATACCCAAATGCTTTCAACGAATCTGTTACTACTGTAGGATGTGCATCAGCTAAGAAAACAAAGTTTTTTTTGTCAATTGTCATTATAAAAGCAATTGAACTGCCATTGTGAATGGCTGTATCTTCCTTGAATTTGTCTTTTTCAAGATGTTCTCTCAATGTAAGGTCGTAGTCATTTTTCTCAATTGATGTTTCTAAAGATTCTGGTGCTTCTTTTTCCCATTTGCCAAGCAAAAGTTTAAGTTTGTCAGGACTTGGGGACAAAATTTTAAACTGAATGCCCAAATAGTCAAAATACTCTAATGCATTAACTATACCTCTGTCCCAAATTTCATTTTTCTCTAAATAATCCTCAAACTTCACACCTTGTCCAATACTTGTAAGAGTGCTTTTGTCTTCTGGTATTTCCAATAAATTTTCTTCGATTTCTTGTTCGTCAAAATATTCAGAAATAAGTCTTCCAGAGTTAAACCAAACTTTTCCGATTATTTTATGTGCATCTTTATCTTTTTCAAACCATTTCAAAACACCTCCAACATGGTCATCGTCTACATGGGTTAGTATTAGTAGGTCAATTTTTTCGTTATTCTCCCTGATTTTGTCAATTGTTTCTTTTAATTCTCCATATTCAGGTTTCCCGTTCTTCCCTTTTTGAACATATGTTGCAGGCATTCCACCGTCAATTAGAATGGTTCTTTTTGCTTCTTTGTCTCTGTAAGAAATTAGGATTGCGTCCCCATTAAATGCTTTTAAAAGTTTAATTTTCATAGTTGCTATTGTGATGTTGGGCAAAATCAAATACGATGCAAATTTTGGGGCTTAAGAATCATTGTTTTTGAGAAGGGGTTAGTTTTGTTATTCGAAATATATTTTTCTGTCATTAAAAATTCTACTTTTGAGTTTTTTAGATATAAAACAATCTTGTTTACGCAAATATAATTATTTTAACCATTTGACATTATTTAATACATGAAAATGTGCCATTTGAAGCAAAAAATCACCCTTTTGGGTGATAGAAATTAACGAGTATTAACAAAAAAATACGTCAATTAACGAGAATTGACGTATTTTCATCAGTGTTTTTTAGAAGTGTAAATTGACGCTTTGCGGTTTTGCGTTAATTCATGTTAATGTGAATTAATGCTTGTTAATTATAATAAATTCTATAAAGTCAATTCATCTAACTGTTCGTCGGAATAATCATCCCAGTTGTTTTTCCGATCATTATGCGACATAACCCGGCAAGAGTTGCAACAATACTTCTGTATTGTCCGGTTCTTGCTTCTAAATTCAGCACTGCACCATTGGCAAAGGCAGTCTCGGCCGCCTTCCATGTACACTACTCTGTTGTGTCTGGAAATGTTTGCCTGAGCATTTAGTTATTTCACTTTCACTGATTACAATCATTGGGGTATTCCGACTAATATTTTATTTCAAAACCTCTTCCCCCTATCTTCGCTCTAAATTATATATCATGTCTACAACAGCTAATTATCTGCAGACCTGGGTAGAGGCCAGAACGAGGTTCTCTAATCAGTTGGGAGCCATTAAGGGGGAGGTGCTTGCTAAGAGGTTGGGTGCGTCGCCGAATTCGGTAGGGTTTCTTATTCGCCATATCGCCGATGTGGAAATGCTCTTTGCCAAAAATGTTTTTGGGAACAAAGATCTTAAAGTACATGCCAGCTCGGTGATCAGTGGTAAAGATACCGGCGAGTGGGTCGACCTCGATGCGCTGCTGTCTTATCAGCAAGAGGCTTTTGAAGCTCTGCACGCCATCATCAGTCAGCAATCTGATAGCGACTGGGAGCAAGTGGTAACGACCAAAGAATTTGGTACTAAGTCGAAAGCCGAAGCCATTGGTCGAATAATTTCGCATACTGCCTATCATGCGGGACAGTTGGCTCTGGCTTTAAAATATGGCGTTTGATAATAGATGTAAAATCGAATTTAGTTCAATCCCACAAAATGAAACAGCTATGCTACTGCTTAACCTTATTGCTTTGGTCTTGCTCGGGACCGCAAAAATATGTGCGTGCGTTTGAACAGTCAAATACAATTGGTGAGTTTGAAGCGGGACTCAAAAAGCAGCATGCGAAGATTGACAAAGTGTTAAGTACTTTCACAATTACCCTATGCTGGTTAATGGCAAGACATACTACTGCGACAAGCGCTATGCTTTGATTGTGATGATTTACAAATCAGAAGCCTTCAGAACCAATGACAGTACCCGTTTGCACAGTATGGATACCTGCCATATCACCTCTATGTATCTGCAGAAGAAAGGTAAGGATGTTAGGGTGTTTGAGAAATGAGAGCCATATAGCAGAGCTCCCTTCGCTCGCACGCTATATGGTTTGCGAGAATGAGAGCGAGAGGGTGGAGAGACATGACCTATAAGGTCAGCGTAGCTTTGCGCCGAGCAGACCTTGTAGGTCTGGAAGAGGAGACGAGAGCGGGAATGTGAACAATGCTGGCCCGCCCAACCTCGTTATTCGGGCGAAGCGCACGCTACAGGCTTTAAACGCAGATTTTTTTTAAAGGTCGTAATTACATGTTTTCAGGATTTTTATCAAAGCCCGGATCGGCTCCGCGATCCTCGATGACGCGCCGCGCCCTGATGACATCCAGTCGGACGGGGAAGACGGTCAAGTAAATCGCGCGCTTAATCTTTCTACGCCCCATACACCC
>JACCDH010327953.1_pt1 | contig 17122 bp, 16 predicted proteins | sample 7442481 | NCBI WGS metagenome assembly JACCDH01 (sample SAMN15323433, study PRJNA562643) | freshwater metagenome | isolation source: river surface water | place: USA:Blue River Watershed | collected 2017-08-15
GCCCCCATCTCCAGGCCCAGGATGCGGTCGGCGTCCTCGCCGCGCGCGGTCAGCATGATGATGGGGGTGCGGTCACCCTGGGTGCGCAGGCGCTGGCAAATCGCCAGGCCGTCCTCGCCCGGCAGCATCAGGTCCAGCACGATCAGGTCGACGCTCTCGCGCTGCAAGATGCGCTGCAGGGCCTTGGCGTCTTCGGCCAGCAGCACATCAAAACCGTTTTGCGTCAGGTAGCGGCGCACCAGGTCACGGATGCGGGCATCGTCGTCCACCACCAGCACTTTGTCGAGTCGTTGCGACATGGCGTTCTCCGCGTCAGATTCGGCTGCGCCAGTTTATTGGGCGGCCCAGCCACCGTCCATGTTCCAGGCCACGCCGCGCACATTGCCGGCGGCGGGCGAGCAGAAGAACACGGCCAGCTCGCCCAGCTCTTCGGGCGTGGTGAATTGCATCGAGGGTTCTTTCTCGCCCAGCAGCAGCTTTTTGGCCTCTTCATTGCTCAGGCCCAGGGCTTGCGCCTTGGCGTCGACCTGTTTCTGCACCAGCGGGGTCAGCACCCAGCCCGGGCAGATGGCGTTGCAGGTCACGCCGGTGGTGGCGGTTTCCAGGGCCGTGACCTTGGTCAGGCCCACCACCCCGTGTTTGGCCGCCACATACGCCGATTTCTCGGCCGAGGCCACCAGGCCGTGCACCGAGGCCACATTGATGATGCGGCCCCAGTTGGCGGCTTTCATGGCCGGCAGCGCCAGGCGCGTGGCGTGAAAGGCGCTCGAGAGGTTGATGGCGATGATGGCGTCCCAGCGCTCGATGGGGAAGTCCTCGATGCGGGCGACGTGCTGGATGCCGGCGTTGTTCACCAGGATGTCGACGCGGCCAAAGGTGGCCTCGGCATGCGCCATCATGGCGGCGATCTCGTCGGGGCGGCTCATGTCGGCACCGTGGTAACTCACCTGCGCGCCCAGGGCCTTGACCTCGTCAATGGCCGCCTGGCTGTCGCCAAAACCATTGAGCACCAGGTTGGCGCCCTGACGGGCCAGCGCCTTGGCAATGCCAAGACCAATGCCGCTGGTCGAACCGGTCACCAGCGCTGTTTTTCCTTTGAGCATGCAGACTCCACAATCTTCGGGCCCCCAAGGGGGCGGGTTGGTCAATAATCCATTATCGCTTTGAAAACAGCACCGGCTCTTGACGCCGGTCATTGAGCAGGGATGCCCATGATGACCCCCCAACTGATCCACATCGATTGCCCCCATCCGCAGGGCCAGCACCGCATGGCCTGCTGGGTCTGGGGCGCCGAGTCCGCCGCGCATGTGCTGGTGGCGGTGCATGGCCTGACCCGCCAGGGGCGTGACTTTGACCGCCTGGCCGAGCACCTCATCGCGCAAGCGAAGGCGCAAGGGCGCGAGCTGGCCGTGCTGTGCCCCGACGTGGTGGGGCGCGGGCGCAGCGACTGGTTGCCCGACGCCATGGGCTACCAGCTGCCGCAATACGCCGCCGACATGCTGGCCCTGCTGGCCTGGCGCCATGCGCGCACGCCGATTACCCGGCTCGACTGGGTGGGCACCAGCATGGGTGGCCTGATCGGCATGGTCATGGCCGGCCAGCCGCAGCTGCCCCTGCCGTGCCCGATCGCGCGCCTGGTCCTCAACGACGTGGGGCCGGCCGTGACATGGGCCAGCATCGAGCTGATGCAGGCCTATGTGGGCCGCTTTGGCGTCTTTCCCGACCTGGCGGCGGCCGCGGCCGCGATGCGCCAGATCTCGGCCGGTTTTGGCCCCTTGAGCGACGAGGCCTGGCTGGCCCTGTCGCGCCCCATGGTGCGCGAGGTGCCGGGGGGCGTGACCTTGCATTACGACCCGGCAATTGGCGATGCGGTGCGCGCCGTCACCCCCGAGGCCGCCGAGCAGGGCCAGGCCATGCTGTGGGCGCTGTACGACCAGATCCAGGCGCGGACCCTGTTGATCCGGGGCGCCGAGTCGAATTTGCTGACCCCCGAGACGGCCCTCGAGATGACGCAGCGCGGCCCGCGCGCCCAGCTGGTGACCTGGCCTGGCGTGGGCCACGCGCCCACCCTGACCGAACCCATGCAGGTGGCACAGGTGGCGGACTTTCTGCTGGGCTGAGCCATGACGCCGACCGATGCCCCCGAACGGGCGCCTGGACGCGCCCCCGACCGCCCGGCGGTGCTGCTGGCCACCGCCAACGAGCAGCCGGTGCAAGGCCTGCTCGAGCGCGCGCGCGCCTTCACCCAGCCCATCATCGACAGCGAGCGCCTGGACACCGGCGAGATCATCTGGGCGCACGCCCAGGCGGTGGCGCAGATCCTGTCGGACATCGGCGGCGGCGAGGACCTGCAGGCCGCCGCCTACCTGGTCTACGCCTGTCCGCACCTGAACAAGCCCGAGGAGCTGCTGAACAAGGCCTTTGGCGCCCCGCTGGCGCGCCTGGCCATGCAGACCAACCAGCTGCTGCACCTGCAGCGCCTGTCGCAGGCGGCCAGCGCGTCGGCGCAGCTGACCGACGACCCGCGCCTGCAGACCGAGACGGTGCGCAAGATGCTGCTGGCCTTCTCGCGCGATCTGCGGGTGGTGCTGCTGCGCCTGGCCTCGCGCCTGCAGACCCTGCGCCACTATGCGGCGACCAAGCAGCCGGTGCCGCCGGCGCTGGCGCGCGAGTCCCTGCATGTGTTTGCGCCGCTGGCCAACCGCCTGGGCATCTGGCAGATCAAGTGGGAGATGGAGGACCTGTCGTTTCGCTTTCTGGAGCCCGACACCTACCGCGAGATTGCGCGGCTGCTTGACCAAAAGCGCACGGTGCGCGAGCAGTCCATGCAAGCGCTCAATGAAACGCTGGAAGCGGGCTTGCGCGCGCAAGGCGTGAAGGCCGAGGTCTCGGGGCGGCCCAAGCACATCTACAGCATCGTGCGCAAGATGCGCGGCAAGTCGCTGCCCTTCGAGCGCGTGTTCGACATCCGCGCCATGCGCATCGTGGTCGACAGCGTGGCCGAGTGCTACCAGGTGCTCAGCTGGGTGCACGAGCGCTTTGTGCCCATCACCCAGGAGTTTGACGACTACATCGCGCGGCCCAAGCCCAATGGCTACCAGTCCCTGCACACCGTGGTGCGCGACACCGAGGGCCTGCCCATCGAGATCCAGATCCGCACGCGGCAGATGCACGCGCACGCCGAGCACGGCGTGGCCGCGCACTGGGCCTACAAGGAGGCGGGTGCCAAGGGTTATGCCGGCGTGCAGGCCAACAGCGATTACGACGCGCGCATCGCGGTGCTGCGCCAGCTGCTGGCCTGGGAGCGGGATTTGTCGGGCGCGCTGGCCGACAAGGCCTTGTTTGACGACCGCATCTATGTGCTCACGCCCGACGCGGCCATCGTCGAGCTGCCGCGCGGCGCCACCGCCGTCGACTTTGCCTACGCGGTGCACACCAACCTGGGCCACCGCTGCCGTGGCGCCAAGGTGGACGGCCAGATGGTGCCGCTGCAAAAACCGCTCGAAAACGGGCAGACCATCGAGATCGTGACCGTGCGCGAGGGCGGTCCCTCGCGCGATTGGCTCAACCCCGACCTGGGTTACCTGGTCAGCCCACGCGCGCGCGCCAAGGTGCGCAGCTGGTTCAACGCGCAGATCAGCGCCGGCCGCATTGCGCGCGGGCGTGAGCTGGTGGAAAAGCTGCTGCAGCGCGAGGGGCGCACGGCGATGCGGCTGGAGGACCTGGCCGCCCAGCTGGGCTTTGCCAGCGCCGATGCCCTGTTCGAGGAGGTGGGCAAGGACGAGTACTCGCTGCGCAACATCGAGGTGTTGCTGCACCCGCCCGAGCCCGCGCCCTCGGCCGACGAGGTCTTGCTGCGCAAGACCCACCACAAAGGCCAGCAGGCGCGCACGGCCTCGGGTGGGGTGCTGGTGGTGGGCGTTGACTCGCTGCTGACCCAGCTCTCGCGCTGCTGCAAACCGGCGCCGCCCGACGCCATCAGCGGCTTCATCACCCGGGGCAAGGGCGTGAGCATTCACCGCCAGGACTGCAGCAACCTGCGCGAGCTGGTGCTGCGCGACCCCGCGCGGGTGATCGAGGTGCGCTGGAGCGCGGGCCAAAGCGAGCAGGTCTACCCGGTGGATGTGGCGGTGCAGGCGGTCGATCGCCAGGGCCTGCTGCGCGATATCTCGGAGGTGTTTGCCAAAGAAAAAATGAACGTGATCGGCGTGCAGACGCAAAGCATCAAGGGCATGGCCTGGATGACCTTCACGATCGAGATCGTCGACGCCGACCGGCTGCAGAAAGTGCTGACGCAGGTGACGCAAATTGCCGGGGTGCGCAGCGCCAGAAGGCGCTGAAAACTCTGCTACAATGCAAGGCTTGCAGGCGCGTAGCTCAGCTGGTTAGAGCACCACCTTGACATGGTGGGGGTCGTTGGTTCGAGTCCAATCGCGCCTACCAATTCAAAGCCCCGTTTCTCACGTGAGAGACGGGGCTTTTTCGTTGGCGCTGCCAGATCCCTTGCCGGCAGCTCTGGGACGCCGCGCTGGGGTCCGGCCATCGGGCGCAGCACCCTGATAGACTGGGGCAGCCCTTGTGCATGTCTGTGGCGGCATCTTCCCTGGGCAGGGTCGGCGCTGCGGCGCGGATCAAGTCGATGTTTGTGGACTTTGGTTTGATGAAATTCCCCATCTCCTCCATGTTGATTCCCCCCATCCTGGCCTGTGCGGTGGCCGTGCTGGCTGGGCAAATGGGGTATCTGGTGTTTCATCTGCTGGCCGAACTGTTCGCCATCATCATTGGGTTTACCGTGCTGGTGGTGGCCCTCGCGGCCCGCCTGTTCAGCCGCAACCACCTCATTGTGTTTGTTGCCTTGTTGATGGCCTGGGTCAGTGGGATTGACTTGGTCCACACCATGGCTTACGAAGGCATGCATTTGCTGCCCTTCGATGGCAGCAACACCGCCATCCAGCTTTGGCTGGTGGCGCGGTCCATTCAGGCGGTCGGTTTGCTGCTGGCCCCGATGTACTTGAAGCGCCCGCTTCGGCTGTGGATGGCTTGTCTGGTGTTGTCGGTGGTGACCCTGGGGGCGGCTGCTGCCATGGCGTGGGGGGTGTTTCCGCAAGCCTATGTGCCAGGGGTCGGGCTGACACCTTTCAAAATCTATGCGGAGTACGCCATCATCGCGGTGCTGATGTTGGCGGCACTGCGTCTGTATGTCCACCGCCAGGGGCTGGCCTCCACGGTCTGGCTCGCCTTGATGGGGATGATGGTCCTCACCATCGCTTCCGAGTTTGCCTTCACGCGTTATGTGAGTGCGTATGGCCAGGCCAATCTGGTCGGACACCTCCTCAAAATCCTGGCGTTTTGGGCCTTGTACCTGGCCCTGATTGATGTCAGCCTCAAACGCCCCTTTGACACCTTGGCCAAGACCGTCAGCTCCTTCGACGCCTTGCCCGATCCCATCATCACCGTTGCCGACGATCGGTGCATTCTGCAGGCCAACCGGGCCGCGGCCGTCTGGGCCGGGGCAGCACAGGACCATCTGGTGGGCAAGGACAGCCACGCCTTGTTTCATGATGTCCATGTGCGCCCAGATGATTGCCCGGTCTGCGCGGCCATGAGCGGGCCGCGAGCCGCCAGCGGCCAGCGCATCGCATTGACCACCAAGCATGGGACGCGGCATCTGGAGTGCACCCTGACCACGGGGCCCGAAGATGGACATGGGCGGGTCCACATCCAGATCTTGCGCGAACAGTCGCCCCCCTTGGCCTGAGGCAGCCGGGTGGGGTTTATTGCGATTGGGTGGTGCTGACGCTGGCCTGCAAGCTCACGCTTGGCGTGGCCCAATTCAAAGGCCAACTCCACGGGAACTCGTAACTTGCCTGCAATTGCAAGGGCTGGCCAGGCCAGCTGTTCTCTGGCCATGTCGAGACCCACTGAAGTTGCAATCGCACCGGATCCATGGACAGGCACAGGCCCTCGAACACCGCTTCCAGGTCTTGCCGGCTGGCGGGCATGTCGGATGCCAGCCCCCGGACCGAGGCGTACCGGGCGGTGGCTTGCACCGCATGGTGCAGGACCGTTTGCGTCCAGAGCATGCGGCCCAGATCCACGGCCCCCATCACGAGCAGCACCACGGTCGGCAACAGCAAGGCCAGCTCCAGGGTGGCCAAGCCCCTTTGCGTGGTGTGTGGGCCCCCACCCAAAGCCGCACGGCGCGCCATCAGCGAACGCGCAAACCCTGTCGGGTTTGCAGGGTCAAGGGGGTGGGCAGCCCCAACCAGGGGGCCAACGACACATCCGTCTGGACCGCAATCCAAACATAGGTGAACACCTGGGGGTCAAGGCCGTTGTCCAGGCAGATGCCGGTTTGGCAGCTGACCTCGAGCAGGGCGGTGCCGGTGGCATTGGGACAGTGGCAGACATGTTGGATGGTCACCGACACTGGGGCAGGGGGGGCGCCAAGGTTGGCGCGAACCGCGCTTTCGATGCCTGCCAGGTCCCAGGCCATGGCGCCCCCCTGGGCTGCCCAGCGCAGGCCTGCGACGGCCGCATCGTCAAGACGTGCCTTGTGCTGGAGCGCGGCGCCCAAGGTCAGCAAGCCGACCACCATCAGCAGCATGACCGGCAGCCACAAGGCCAACTCGAGGGTCACAACCCCCCGCTGGGTTGATCGGCCCTTCATTCGAGCAGCCTCAGCTGGTGCCAGTGGCCCAGCGGCACACGCTGGGGGGTCATGTTCAGGGCCAGTTGACCCGCAAAGCTGACGGTGTCGGCAATCACCCCCAGGTGATCAGCGCCGGCATTGGCAAAGGTGTTGGACGGCCCCGACAGGGCCAGGCCCGAGCGCGGCGCATACAAGGTGCCCGACCAGCGGCTGCTGTCGGAGATGCCGATGCGGTGTGTGTACTGGCCAAGCGGCACGGACCGGGTCTCAACCAACAGCAATCCGTTCCAGGGACCGGTGGACGGTGCGCTCAGTTGCACCTGGGCATTCGACGCGACGTCCACGACGCCATGGCGGTAGCTGGGCACCGCTGAAGCGGTGTTGAAGAACGTCACATCATTGCCCGCGACCACAGCGCCATTTTCCACGCTCAGCCCGCCCCCCAGCAACACATACAGGCCCGGTTGGAAGGTCACCACCGCATGGCGTTTGATGGTGATGCCATCGCAGTAGGTGCCAGGCGCAAGGGTGCGGGTGTCGTCGATGCGAAGCCGGACGGCCAGGCAGGGGCCGTTGGCCGGCTCGGCCAGGTCACCCAGGGGGTCTGGCCATGGGGCCTGCTGCGTGAGGGGCGTGGGCGTCACGCTCGCATCGCGGCCCAGGCTGACCCCGCCGACCACCCCGATTTGCTCGGCTTGCAACTGAGCAGCGCGCAACAAGGTCAGGGCGTCGCTGGCGCTGGCGTTGACCGCCAGTCCACACCCGTTGGCATTGACGCGGGCTTTTGCTGCCAGCAGCACCGCTTGAGGGGCCGCATCCGACAGGGCCAGCACACACAGTCGGTGCCGCAGCACCCAGCCGCTGGTGGCTGTCGCACGAAGCAGTGGGTCGGCCACGCCAAGCCGATCCAGGAAGAAGCCGGCATGGGGGGCGCGAATCCGGACCTGCACATGCCAGGGGCGACCCGCAAAAAGCCCTTGGTCTGGCGGCACCAGGACCTCGATCTGCGTGCTCGAATCCTGCACCAGCCCATGGCCGGCCGCATCGGCCCACGCCGCCCGCTCGGCGGTGTTGGGCTGGTTCCGAAACAGCTGGTAGGCCGCAGCGGTCGATGCGCTGTCGGCGCGCGCCTGCCGTTCGCGCTGACCCCGCAGCAGCCAGGTCGCATCGATGGCCACGCCCACCACGAACAGCAGCGCGGGCAGCAGGATGAGCAGCAGCACCGAGATCCCCCCCCGCTGGCCAATGGCTTGGGGCGCATGACGGGCTTTGGGCGCCTGGCTCATCGTGCCAGACCCTGCAGGATGCGCAGGGTGTCCAGCACCGACGGGCCCACCATGATGAGCAACAGAGCGGGCAATTGACAGAACACCAGCGGCAGGATGAGCCAGGTGGCCACCTTGGCGCTGCGGGATTGAACCGCCAGTTGCTGGCGTGAACGGATGGCCTGTGCGTGATGTTGCAAGATCTCCGCCAAAGGGGTCCCCAACTGGTCGGATTGAACCAGGTTGCCAATCAAGGCATGGAGCTCTGGCATCTCGATATGACGTTCGAGTTCTGGCAGGGCGTGGGCCATTGGGGCGCCTGCCTCAAGCATGAGGCTCACCGCACGAAACGCCCGCCCCAGCACAGCGCTTTGCTCGTCCAGCACCGGCACAATTTGCGTCAGGGCCTGCGACAAGCCCATGCCCGACAGGAGCGACATGCCCAGCAAATTCAGGGCATTGGCCACATGGCGCTGCGCCATCCCTTGCGCATGATCGGCCCAGCGGCTGAGCACCAGGCGCGGCAAGGCTGCGCCCAGTGCCGACAGGCCCAGAAGCACCACACCGGCGAGCAGGCCCTGGCCAATGGAATGAATGGGGACGAATGGGATCATGAGCGCAGCACCGAGCAGGCCGGTACAGACGCCCACCACCGCCGACATCATCAGGCAGTAGGTGTACGCCGACTCGCTGGTCCAGCCCAACAGTTGCAGGTGGCGCCGCAAGCGACTGGGTTGTTGTCCCGCGCTGGCCGGGCGCAAGCTCGGCACGGGCGCAGAGGCCGTCTGGATGTTCTCGATGGCCGCCAGTCGGCGCTGGCTGTGGCGCAGCAGCCAGGCGTTGATCACGCGGTAGCACCATGCACCAAAGGCCAAACCAAACAAGACCAGCACCGCCCAGAACCAGGGATCGCGCTGGAGCAGGGGCGCGCTCATGTGCGCACCCTCAACAACCAGAGCAGCCACACCACCCCCAGCAACTCAAACAACAAAGCCGCTTGCAGCAACACCTGGCCTTGGGGGTCCCACAACAGCGCGGTCATGCGTTGCGGCGCCACGGCGGCCATCACCGCTGCCACCATCCAGGGCAGCAAAGCCAGTATCCAGGCCGACAGGCGGGCTTCCGAGGTGGCGGCCATCATGGCCTGCTGCATGGCCAGCCTGGCGCGAATTTGCCCGGCCTGTGCTTGAAGCAAGGGCATGGGATTGCCGCCGGACTGGTGCTGGATGCGCAAGGCTGCGATAAAAAACCGCAGTTCGGCGCTGCGGCTGTGCCGGGCCCAGGATTGCAGGGCCAAGTCCAGCGACTCACCAAATGCCAGGCGCTGTGCCATTTCCAAAGCGCTGCCACGCAATGCAGGACTGGCATGCCGGGCCAAACCCTGCCACATGGTGCTCAAGGTATGGCCTGCTTGCAGCGCGTTGACCATGTCATCGATCAGTTGGGGCAGTTCCGCTTCGGTACGTCGTTGCTGGCGCACGGACAGCACATGGATGCATGCCGGTGGCAAGGCCACGATCAGCAGCAGGCTGACCCACCAAAGCAGGTTCAGGCCCTGGGCCAGGGCCAGGGCCAGCGCCATCATGCCGCCCAGATAGGCATGGAGCATCAGGTAGTGGCGAGCGCGTCGTTGCTTGAGCCCGGCTTGGTACAACCAAGGCGCGAGCCACAAGTCGAGCTTGGAGTCGTCCTGGGGGCTCGCGCCGCGCATGACCGACAACATCGCTTGAGGGGTCCGTGGAACGCCCCGCTCAGCCGCCGACAACTGATCCAGACGCCGGTTCAGGCGCCGATCAAGCGCCCCGTGGGTCCGCATCCACCAGCGCCAGCCGAAATAGCCCGCCCCGGTCAAGCAACAGGCCAGCAACGCATACAGCCCAAGCATGGCCATGACTCAATGTGCGTCGAGCACAGGCAAGTTGACCGCCTGACCGCGCGCGCGCAACTTGTGCAAGAGGGCCGGGCTGATCTGACGAGCCACGAATTGGCCCTCGGTCTGTCCTTGCTCGTTCACACCCGATTCGACAAATGCAAAGATCTCGTTCAGCTGGATATCGTCGTCATCCATGCCCAGGATCTCCTGGATGCTGACGATTTTTCTGCGGCCATCGGGCAGCCTGGCAATCTCCACGATCACACTGAAGGCCGCGACCATCTGCTGGCGCAGGGGGCGAAACGGGACGTTCAGGCCCGACATGGCCACAATGTTTTCCAGCCGCACCAGAGCGTCGTGGGGTGAGTTGGCGTGGAGGGTGGTCATGGAGCCCTCATGCCCGGTGTTCATGGCCTGGAGCATGTCGATGACCTCTTCCCCGCGGACCTCGCCCACAATGATGCGGTCGGGGCGCATGCGCAGGGCATTGCTGAGCAGGTCGCGCTGGCTGATCCGGCCTTTGCCCTCGATATTGGCGGGCCGTGTCTCCAGTTGAACCACATGGGGCTGTTGCAAGCGCAACTCGGCCGCATCCTCGATGGTGATGATCCGCTCGCTCGCCGGAATCCATCCGCTCAGGGCATTGAGCAAGGTGGTTTTGCCCGTTCCCGTGCCGCCCGCAATCAGCAGATTGCATCGACCCTTGACCAGGGCCTGCAGGAAATCGGCCATGGCCGCGTCCAGGCTCTCGATGGCCATCAGGGTTGGCATCGTCATGGCCTGCACCGCAAAGCGGCGGATGGACAAGGCAGGTCCCTTCAGGGCCAAGGGGGGGATGATGGCGTTGACACGTGACCCATCGGGCAGACGTGCATCCACCATGGGGCTGGACTCGTCGATGCGCCGCCCAACCTTGGCCACGATTTTTCCGATCACGGTGAGCAAATGCGCGTCGTTGTAGAAGCGCACTTGCGTGGCCTCGAGCTTGCCGTGCCGCTCAACGTAAATCTCCTGGCTGTTGTTGACCAGGATGTCGGTGATGTGTTCATCCTTGAGCAAGGGCTCGAGGGGGCCCAGGCCCGTGAGTTCGTCCTGAAGCTGTTGCGCCAGCAGGTCGCGCTCCGACTGGGGCAGCAAGGTGTTTCGCTCTTGCAGCAGGGTGTCGATGGCGTCGTGCAGGAGCCGCTGCAATTGGGCATGCGTCAGCCTGGCCAAAGACTCCAGATCCAGTCGGTTGAGCAGTTGCTCGTGCAGGGCCATCTCGAGGGCCCAGTGCTTGGCTTGCTGGGCCTGATGAGCGCTGTCGCCCGACCCAGCGTTGGGCCCGTCCGAAGGGTTGATCAGGTCGCGCAAGGTCATGGGGCTTGACCTGGAAAGAGGAATTGACGCGCCCGGTCGATCCAATGGGGCGGGCGAGCGGGGGCTTGCTGCAGCAGGGTGCCGGCCAAGGCCCGCAGCGCGCGCGACAAGGCGCAGTTGGGCGAGAGCAGCAGGATCGACTCCCCGGCATTGACCGACATGGTGGCCGATTCGGCCTCGTGGGGCAGACCAACCAAGGGCTCGGGCACCATGCGCTCACGGACCAAGGCCTCGGCAGGACCGAAGGCGCCGCAGCGGTTGAGCACCCATGCCAGGGCGGCGTCGCTCACCCCCAGATCCAAGAGATGGTTTCGCTGCAACTGGGCATCGCGCAGGTCTGGGATTTGTGGCAGCACAATTTGCAGCACCTTGTCGGACCGGTCCAGCGCCTGCACCGAGCAGGCGTCCAAACGGCGGTCCAGGTCCATGATCAGGACATCAAACTGCGGGGCCAGCAAATCGATCAAAGCCCCCAAGGACGCCGCCGAGATGTGCGCCGCCGCATCGATCGAACCCGGCGATTTCAACAGCCAGAGCTTGTCGTGAACCTGAAAACATGCGGAAAAAGCGAACGCCGCGTCCGGATGTTCCTGCTGCGATGCCGTGACCAGATCAAGACCATGCTGGGCTTCGGTCATGGCAAAGCTGGCATCTGCGAACACCAGATCCAGATCAATCAGCAAGGTCCGCTGATGAAAATGCGTGGCCATGGCATAGGCCAGATTGACGGCGACAAACGACGCGCCACTGCCGCCTTTGCCAGGGATGGTCGCCAGACGCAGGGCTGGCGTTCCCCTTGCGTGGTCCGCTTGACGCGCCACCAATTTGTGGACCGCCACTTGCAAGCGCTGGTCCGGGCAGGGCCACGCCAAGGCATCCAGGGCGCCGGCGGCAATGCATTGAAGGGCTTGCTCTGCGCAAAGATCTGGGGCCAACACCAGCGGTGGCGGCAAGCCCGGCGTCTGTGCAATGGCACGCACCCGATCGGACCCCTGACGCGAGATATCGGGCAGCCAGAGCACCAGCCCATCGTGGTGGCCCCAGTCGGTCATGTCGTCAGCAGGCGTCGGGCCCGACGCCAAGGGCTGACAGGTCAATCGGTGGATGTCGGCCAGCGAGCGCAAGGCGTCCAGCAGGTCGGCGTCGACCTGTGGGCTTGCGTGCAGCAACAAGACCTTCATGGCGAGCGGGTGGTCGGCGCGATCGCAGGTGTTGAGGGCGTGTCCTGTTCAAGCAGCCCTTGCCCAAAACGTTGTGCGCGCGTTGCCGTCTCAACCCGATCGGTCGGCAGTGCCGGTTGCATCGAGGCCGGCGTGACCAGTCGGACCGTGACCACAAAGACGAGTTCGCTCAAATCGTTCTGAAAGGTGGTGCTGCGAAACAGAGCCCCCAGGATGGGGATATCGCCAAGTCCTGGAAACTGCGATCCGGTGCTGTTGAGGCTGTTCTTGGTCAAGCCCCCAATGGCAAAGCTTTGCCCGTCCTGCAGCATCACCGTGGTCGACGTGCGCCGGGTGGTGAAGGTGGGCAGCACACTGTTGATCTGTCCATTGCTCACCGTGGTGCCACTGCCCGTGAGTTCCGAGACCTCGGGGGTCACCTGCAATTGAATCATCCCGCCGGGCAGAACGCGGGGGAGGAATTTCAGGCCGACCCCGTATTCCCGCTCCTGCATGGCCACCTGGACCGATCCGGCCGCCGAGTACTGTGGCACGGGAATGAACACCTTGCCGCCCGCGAGAAAGGAGCCTTCCTGGCCGCTGAGCGCCAGAATCGAAGGCTCCGCGAGAATCTTGATCAGTCCCTTGCCAATTTCGGCGTCAAGGGTGATCGCAGCACCGTTTCCTGCGGCTCGGACCACACCGGACGCTCCGGTCAGAAAGTCCGTCAGGACGCGCATGCTGCGCACCCCGGATGTGCTGGTGTCCACGCGCACCCCCAACCGGTCGGTGAGCGTTCGCGATACCTCGGCCACCTTCACCTCGAGCAACACCTGCGGGATCACCGAGGCGCTCAGAAGGTTGATGATTTTTTGATTGCCTGTGACCTGCTCGGTGATCTGAAGGGCTTGGGCCACGCGCGCCGCGTCCCGCAATTGGCCCGACAGGATCACCGCGCCACCAGACGAGGACACCCGCAGGTCCTTTTCATCGGGCATCCACTCGCGGAACCTCTCCTGCAAGCGAGTGGTGTCGGTCTCCACGGTGATGTCGATGACACGCGGTGGGCCGCCACGTTCTGGCCACATGATCAGGTTGGTGGTCCCCGGCTTTTTGCCCAGCAGGTAAAACTCGCGATGCTCCAATGTGATGATGTCCGCGACTTCGGGGTCACCAATCGAGACACGTCGGATGGGATCGGTGGGCCCGTAAATCATGGACTTGCCGGCGGCAAGCGTGAGCCGTGGCACGCTGGTGGATTCGAGGGCCGTTGGCTTGGCAGGCGACTGGGCGTGCACGAGGGAGTTGGCGGCCAGCAGGCCTGCGACAAGGGCCCATTGAATGGTCATGCACGGCCCCTTCATGGCGCTGCTTGTCGTTGCGCACCACGAATGATTTCGATGGTGGGATGGGCTGGGGGCGGCGCCGTGACGGTGACGGGCATCTGGCCGGCAGGCGGCGTCGCCTGACGCCCTGACGGCCGTGTGGGCGCGGTGTTTGCCACGGCGGCGGTCGGTGCCCCCAGCAGCTGCGCTTTGGGCAATGCGGGCAGACCGGCCTCGAAAGCGTCCCCGTGGCGGCGAAGACTCAGGCTCAAAACCCCCAGACTGCGTGCCAGGTCCAGTCGTTGGGCGTCGGTTGGGCTGAGCAGCAAGGTCACCGCTTGAATGGTGACCAGTCCCTCACGGCTACCTGAGCGGGTGTTGCTGGGCACCGCCAGGACCTGAGCGCCCTCGAGCACCAGCTTGGAGAACGGTTGCCCCTGTGCGTCGCGGGCCGATAGCAAAACGTCCACCGATGCACCGGTGAGATCGTCGGGCGACAGACCACTCAGATCTTGAATCCGGACCGTCATGGCCCGTTGGCCAATGGGGATGGCATCGAGCAGGTTGCCTTTGCTGCCGCTTGGCCAGAGCTTGCTGTCCAGGAGGGGCTCCCCGGCGAGCAAGTTCTCCCGAAGCATTCGGCCCGCCAGACCGTCGAGGCTCGTCAACACCTCGGCCGGAACGGAGCGAGCCGGCCAGTCCACCACGTGCAGTTGATCGGCCTGCAACACCGCCCCCTTGGGCATGGCGGCCTTGGCCACCACCACGGGCGTGACGGCACCTTCGGCCCGACGTTCGAGAATTTGTGCCAGCAAGAACGTGGCCACAATGCCCAGAATCAGCGATGCCGTGAAGGCCAGCTTATGTTGGAGATCCATGCACCCGCAACATGTGCCTCAGCACCCGATCAGACGCAGGTGCCAGCGCCACCCACCGTGTTGCACAAGTTGATGAAGGCCGCTTGCAGGCCGTCACCCAGAAACACCACCAAGCCAGCAATCAATGCCGCAACGCCAACGGCCAGCAGCACATACTCAATGGTGGTGATGCCGCGTTGCGCGTGAACCGGGCGTTGCGTGTGTTGGTTTTGCACTTTCATGATCGCGCCTTTGGTTGGGATGACTCGTGGTTCATTGTAATTCGGATGTTTCGATAAATTCAATTTTTTAATTTTCTCAAATTTAACAAATAAATAAATTAAATAAAAGTTAATAAATTATTTTATTTGTTCAAAAACAACCATAAATTGGCAATTATTCAGCTTCGATCATGGCCTCATGTTGCCATGTTCCGCCTCGGTTCGACGGACTGAAGCAATAGATATTGATGTGGATCAATTCAAAGGTTGATGTTGAAGTATTTCGTTGATAATTAATCAATATGAATGCAATCTAATTGTAGTTGATTTAAATAGACGTATGATTTGCGATTTTCCGAAATGGTGTGATGCAAGCTCAGCATGCCTGACATGAGATCGCCATCCACCCCAACAGGGAGCATGCCGTGTTCAAACACCCCAGCCACTCGCGCGAACATCAAGATTTTTTTGTGCTGACCATGCTGAACAAAAAGCGTGGCGGGACGTATCTGGAAATCGGGGGCGCGCAGCCCCAGCAGGGCAACAACACCCACCTGCTCGAATCGGTGTTCGGCTGGCGCGGCGTGTCGGTGGAGTGGAGCGGCGATCTGGCCAGCCGGTGGCCGGGTCAGCGCGTCAACCCCTGTATCTGCGCCGACGCCACCTTGCTGGACTACGACGCCTTGTTGCAGGCGCATGGGCTCGGTCCGCACATCGACTACTTGCAACTCGACATCGACCCCCCGCACCAGACGCTGAGCGCCTTGCTGCGCATCAACCTGTTCAAGTACCGCTTCTCGGTCATCACCTACGAGCACGATCTCTACAACGGCGGTGATTTCGAGCGCCTGGCCTCGCGCCGCATCCTCGAGAGCTTTGGCTACCGGCGCGTGGTCTCGGATGTGCTGCACGGCGACTTCTGCTTTGAGGACTGGTATGTCCACCCCGCTGTGGTCTCGGCGCAGACCTATGGCCCCTTGATGGGTGAGCGGGTCACGCTCGATGCGGCACATCTGGATCCGCGCTACGCCGAGCATTTTTTGCAGCTGGGTCTTTGAAGGAGCCGACCATGCATGAAACCAGCAAATCCATCTTTGGCAAGTTGCGCGATGCGCGCTACGCCACGCGCTACCTGGTGGGGCAGGGCATCGACATCGGGGCCGGGCGCGATCCGCTCGGGCAGTACCACGAGTTCTTTCCACTCATGAGCGGCTGCCGCGCCTGGGACATGCCCGATGGCGATGCGCAATACATGGCGAGCGTGCCCGATGCGCACGTCGATTTCGTGCACTCCGCGCACTGTCTGGAGCACATGGTCGACCCTGCCGTGGCCTTGCACCATTGGCTTCGCATCCTCAAGCCCGGGGGTCACCTGGTCTGCATCGTGCCCGACGAGGACCTGTACGAACAGGGCGTGTTCCCGTCCACCTTCAACAGCGACCACAAATGGACCTTCACCATGGGCAAGGCCGCGAGCTGGTCACCCGTGAGCGTGAACCTGTTGGACTTGCTGGGCAGCGTGCGGGCACAGGCCCAGCTGCTCAAGCTGGAGCTGCTCGATGCCACCTACCGCCGCCATCTCCCCCGGCTCACGGGGCAAGCCCGGCTGGACCAGACCACCACCCCGGTGGGCGAGTGTGGCATCGAGTTTGTGATGCAAAAGCGCTGATTCACACCAACGCTGTTCGATGTCCCGTTTGCAGGAGGCCTGAGTTGCGCACCAAGACGTCATCTTTCGCGGGCGACACCCGCATCCGTGCCTGGATGAACCAGGCCATTGACCTTCACCAGCGGGGCGAACTGGACGCGGCCGAGGCCCTGTACCAACAGGTGCTGCGCCTCGTCCCCCAACATTTCGATGCCTTGCACATGATGGGCGCGCTGGCCCTGCAGCGCCAACAGCCGGCGCAGGCGCTGCCCTGGTTGCGCCGCGCGCTGGCGGTGCATGAGCGCGACGACGCCTTGCACTTTCATCTGGCGCTGTCCCTGTCGGCCGATGCCCAGTGGCCGCAGGCCCTGGCCCACATTCAGCGCTGCCTGGCCCTTGAACCCGCTTCGGCAAGCTCCTGGGATCAGCAGGCCAAGGTCCTGCACGCCATGGGGCGCGACGAGGAGGCCCTGCACAGCGTGGCCCAGGCGCAGGCCCTGGACCCGGGCAATGCCGATCTGTGCTACCACGAAGCCTGCATGCGGGCCGATCGCTTGCATTACGAAGAAGCCCTGGTCGCCATCGATCGCGCCATCGCGCGGCGCCCCGACTTTGCCAATGCGCGCTGGAACCGTGCCTTCTGGTTGCTGCTGCTGGGGCGCTATGCCGAGGCCTGGGACGACTACGAATGGCGTTGGCGGGCCGATCTCAAGCTCAACCAGGTCCAGACCAGCAAACCCCGCTGGGAAGGCCACACCCCGC
>JACCDH010622113.1_pt1 | contig 17121 bp, 10 predicted proteins | sample 7442481 | NCBI WGS metagenome assembly JACCDH01 (sample SAMN15323433, study PRJNA562643) | freshwater metagenome | isolation source: river surface water | place: USA:Blue River Watershed | collected 2017-08-15
GAGCATCAGCATCGGCATCGCGAATATCAGTCAAATTGATCAAGACTGGCAAGCCATGCTGCACAGAGCCGATTTAGCGCTCTATCAAGCAAAAAGCAAAGGGCGAAACCGCGTTTGTATTGCCGAATCACAATTGATTGCAGTCGCCATCTAGGGCTAAGGAGACCAAGGCAAGTTCAAATACGGCTTACTATCGTCCTATTGCAAAGTCATTTGGAAAATCACTAAAAAATTAGCCCAGCCAGTTTTCGAATGTTCGTTTTTGCCAGTGGTGAATTTGTATTAACGCGATGCGACAGAATCTCGCAAAATCAGTTCCGGCAAAAATAAATGGGTTTTATAACCTTTATCTTCGGGTTGTGTACTGAGTTCAATGGCAAGTTTGGTGGCATAACTTGCCATTTCCTCGACCGGATAATGCATCGTAGTGAGTTGTGGCCGACAAGCTCGGGCCACAATTAAATCATCAAAGCCGATGACCGAAACGTCTTCAGGTACCCGGATCCCCGCTGCAAATAAAGCATGAATAGCGCCGACCGCCATCAAATCGTTGTATGCTAGTAAAGCGGTAAATTCAATCTTTTTGGCTAATAAAGAGTTCACAGCCTGAATTCCGCCTTCAATATTTGCTGTTGATTCTTCAACCGCTTGTTCTGGCAACTCTAGGTGAGCATTGAGTAGAGTTTGTTTAATGCCTTGTAGTCTGGCGCCAGGATCGCCGTTTTGATAGATGCTGGTGATGACTGCAAATTTTGTGTGATTTTTATTGAGTAAAAATTGGGTTGCCTCGCTTGCGCCTGTCACGTTATCCAACCATACACAGCGATTGGCAATCGCTGGGATATAACGATTAATCAAGACTAAGCCCGGAATTTCCGCAGCAAGTTTAATCAGCGTTTTTTCATCCGAATACTCACTGTGTAAGATGATCGCCTGGCAATTATGGCTGCGTAAAGAATTGATTGCTTCAAGTTCTGAGGCGGTTTCGTACATTGAATTGGCCATCAATAATTTATAATGTTGCTCGCGTGCGGTTTTCTCGACACCTGCAGCCAAAGTACCAAAAAAAGTCATTGCCAATTTGGGGGTCACCACGCCAATGGTGTTGTTGGTTTTGCTGACTAAGGCTTGTGCATTACTATTGGGGCGATAACCGAGTTCTTTAATTACCTTTTTAACTCGGGCTCGGCAGGCTTCACCCACTTGATGATTGCCATTGATGACTCGAGAGACGGTAGCAATTGAAACACCAGCAACACGCGCTACATCTTTAATAGTTACCATCGACTTGACTCCTGAATGATGGGTAACGACGCAATCGCGCCAATAATAATAAAATACCGAAACTACAGAGAAAGGTGCCGCCAGCCAAGGCCGTACGGAGTTGCCACAGAGCGTGCTCGCTCTGTGCCGCACCCAGTTCAGCTGAAAATCCGGACCAGTTGAGAGTCGCCCCTGCCAATAACATGGCAAATGCGCCACTGCCACTCGCGACCCAATAATACAAACCAGACACTTCCCCCAAAGCATTGGAGTTAGACTCCTCGTCATGACTGGGTTGGCTGCATTGTGCCAAAAGCGGCGGAATTAACATCACCATCGCAGTCCAAGCGGGACTGCAAAGCAGGGCATCTACCAGTAACCAGTAACCGATGTCAGGGGTATAAAGTAACCATTTTGCCAGCCCTCCCAGTGCATTCAGGATGAATATCCCTACTAACAGTCGCCAGATCCCCATCGATTGACTGATTTTGGCAAGCAATGGCACTAACAGTAAACCGACTAAAGCGTAACTGGAGGATAAAACCGCTTTCCACCAAGAGCCTGCGGTTAAATCGCCGGCAAACATGAAATACACTAACACATAATAATCAATCCCTGCGAACCACGCGACACCCCCTAACTGCAATAGACAAATTGCCAAAATCAGTCGCAATGGCCCCGATTGCTGTAACAAACGAAAGCTATCGCGAAAGCGCGGAGGCGTCCGAATTGACGGCACTGTAGGCTGATTTTTTTCCTTGCATAAAAGTACTGCGAATAAACCAGGCATAGCGATGCAGAATGTCGCGACGATCAAACCAACACTGCGCACGCCATTGATAAAGTTGCCAAACATAGCCATTTGGCTGATCGGCACCAACCACTGATAGCCTAAAGCGCCTATTTTCTGCACTGCGCTGGTCACGCCAAACAGCCAAGTTCGTTGCTGCAGATCAGGGGTTTGTTCGAACACTAAACTGCTCAGTGGAACTGCCATCAATGGAATAGCCAAGAAAAAACATAGACAAAGACCCGCAAAATAAATGGCTTGCCAACTGGCTGGCCAGGTCGGCGATACTTGCCAAATGAGGGCGAAACTGCCCGCACAGATCAATGAACCAACCAATAAAAATGGACGACGACGGCCAAATCGACTGCGAAATTGATCGGAAAAAGCGCCAAGCCATGGGCTGAATAACGTACCCAATAGCATCGGAATTGTCACCGACATCGCCAATAACAACGGATCTACTGCCAGCGTCATTTGATAATAAGGTTGTGCCAATACCATCACACTTTGACTGGCAAAAAATAGTGCAAAGTAGCCAAGAGCCACGCCAATGACTTGGCGTGGCTGCAGTTGCGATGGTGAATAACCCGATTGACCAGACATTTATTGGCTTTTGAGTAACGAGACTTCAGCCAATTCTACCGCAACGGTTTGTGAAGGGCTTGCTAATAATCGCAATTGCAATCCTTGTAGCTGCGACAAAGGCCCCAACTCCGTTGCTTGATGGTTCAGTTGGGCAGGCATAAAGGTGGGATACGCTTGCGTTAACTCTGCCGGCTGCGGTTGTAGTGCGGCGATTGGCACTACGAGATATTGCCATTTTGTATCCACGGTAATTTGCCGACCAAATGCGAGGCCATCTTGATTTAACAGGGAAAATTCAATTGATAAGGGGCTAGTCAATGCGCGAATTTTCACAGCGATTTTATCGTATCCGCTCAGATCGCGCCGAGTTAACCCCAAATCTGGGTTGATTTGTGTTCTCAGCAAGCTTGGATCTCCGCCTTTCGCGAGCTGTAATCTTAATGCCAAACCTTGCTGACGTTCGCCTGCCACCCAACTTTGACTGACTTGGGCACTTTTGGGGTAGAGCAATTGGGCGCTGTCTGTATTCGCTGCAAACAGTGGGATCATCGCACCGGGTTGTTGTAATTGAGTCAAGTACAATTGTCCTGCACGCTCAGACTCTAGTGGATAATCCCACAAATCAGGCGTACTGCGGATCTCTGCTGGAAAAGTCAGTGTTTCTGTTTGGGTTTTGGCACTGATCAGATACTGCAATTGCCCACTCTGCTGAAGTTCCTTGGCAGTTAACTCAGTGCAATAGTTTGCTTGATCCGTGGCTTGCATCGGTTTGCTTTGAAATTCTTTATGACCGAGCATTCGCCAATGCAGCGTGAGTGTCGGCACCTCTGTACTGCCCACTTTGGCACAAATGGGCATGGGCTCTGTTAAGCTCCATTGCCTCAAGGGGTGATGGCTCAGTTGCATCCCTTGTACTTGAATTTGTGGCAATTGTTGTGATTGTGGTCGTTTTAAATGAGTGAAGGCTTGCGGTTGTTTCGCTAACAGATAACGGCCTGCAGTCACCGAAATTTGTCCCTTTTCCGCTTGCTGGCTTGGTGGGTTTAATACGGGCTGTGTGTCATTTAGTTTTTGCCAATAGAACTCTGAGCCCAAGCTCGGTAATTGGACGGTCATGGCTCGAGTTGGCTGGTAAAGTGCAGCAACTTGCCGTTTAAGACTGGAGTTTTGATGCGGATCTTGCAGTGGTAAAACATCAGGATACACATCGAGCTGCCACAGTCCTGGTGCCAATTCATCCAAAAAATAGGCGCCGCTACCCTGATAACGGATTAACGGTGAACTACCGACACCCGCAATATGTTTCAGCTGTTGCGGATTTTTGGGAGCAGAGGTGGTGCTATTGGTGTGATAAAAGCGTTCGGCGTTATTCCATACTGCTAAATCTGAGGCATGATTTAATTCCACCGCACCAAAGCGATTAGACAGCGGATAGGGCACACTCGGGGCCAGCCTTGGGGTGCTGCGAAATGCCTCTCCCGCAATCAATAAGCTGATGGCTTTGCTCGGGGTGTACAACAAGTTTAAATAGTGAGTGTTGTACTCGGCATTGCTCGCGGCAAGCGCTGCTGGATCATACGCGAACTGGGTCGCCCATTGGAAACCGGCTTGGCGAAAACTTCGGGCCATAGCTGGATACATGACTGAACTTGGCACATCCGCGGCATCAAATTCGTAAATCATTTTGGCTTTGGCTTGGCATTCGGGCAACTGAGCAAATGGATTGTGGTAATTGGCCACAGCGCCGAGCATATTCGCGTGGATGCTGCTGTTTTTAAGTAAACCAGTGGGATACCACTGATACGCGATGCCATCAATCTGGCTTGAACACAGCGCCTTAGCAAACTCAGGCCAGTTGCCTTGTTCGCTGATGTTATAAAACAACGGTTTGTTCACCCCGGCAGCGCGCATAGTGGCAACTAATTGATTGACATACTCTGCGACATTTTCCGCTTTGGCGTGTTTAGGTTCGTTGAATAACTCAAAAGCAATGATATTTGGATCTTGTGCGTAACTGACACCTGCTAAGTTTTTATGCGCCATCAACTGTTGCAAGTAACGATGCTGGGCGGCAATGGCCTTGGGCTGTTCGTTCATTTGATTTTTGGAAAAAGGGACTGCGAAGCCAGGTTCTTCAGGATCTGGTGCAGGATAGCCGCTGCCCCACCAACCGATCGGAGTAATAATGACTTTGATATTGTGTTTACGCAGTTCTTCCAACAAAAAATCGAATAGCTCTAGATGGTGGTTGTTCAGTAAATTCCCTTCCCGATCGGTCAGTAATTTATCCCATAGGTGGATTCGATAAGCCTGAACGCCAAGCCTACCGAGATGCGCGACGTCCATGGCAATCGCCTGTCGATGGTCAACGCCGAGTTCAGCAACCGCCCGATAGCCAAAAGCAAAGGGCAGTGAGTAATTGACACCAAATAGCGCAACTTCCTCGCCTTGCGGCCCCAGCAATACGCCATTTTTAACCTGATAAGGACTGGTTTCAGAGCCAATCGCAGCCATACTGGTGAGACTCAATGCCAAACCAAACGCGAGTAAATTTCGCCGAGTTTGTTGTAATTTCAACGGCTTGCATAGGCGAGAAAATTGCTTCATATCACCACCATACTGAATAAAAGAGCATCAGAATCAACACAACTAAGCCAAAGGAGGCATTAAATCCTCGGCTGGTTTTAAAATCGATATCCGTCAATTCAAGCTCGCTTTGAGCGGCTTGGACGGGGGTAAAGAATGAGACCACGACAGCAAGGGCTAGGCAGAGTAAAAAGACTAAACCAACCCGGTCCATAAATGGCAGTGCAGGCCACAGCCAATAAAAAGCCCCTGATAGCACCGCCGAACCGACTGCTGCCGCGAGTGCTCCATTAGCACTCATGCCGCGCCAGAACATCCCTAACAAGAACAATACAACAATGCCTGGGGTAAAGAATCCCGTAAACTCCTGAATATATTGAAATGCTTGATCAAAATCACCCAGTAATGGTTTGGCGGTCAATAAGGCGATGAGTAACGCGAGCAAACTGGCTACACGCCCCACCAACACATAATGTTGCTGACTCTGTTGCGATTTCAATTGTGCGTATAAATCCATGGTAAATAGCGTTGCTACAGAATTGGTCATCGAAGCTAGGCTCGATAGAATTGCCGCGACTAATGCTGCAAAAATTAATCCTTTTAAGCCACTTGGCATCAGCGCCATCAACTGTGGGTAGGCTTGGTCAGGTTTGGCTAAATCTGGCAGGATCAGCACCGCAGCGATCCCTGGGAGCACTACAATCAGCGGCATCAGTAATTTCAAAAATGCGGCAAATGCAATGCCTTTTTGGGCTTCAGCCAGACTCTTCGCGGCTAAAGCGCGTTGAATAATATACTGATTAAAACCCCAATAACTTAAATTCATCACCCAGAGCCCGCCGATCAATACTGATAGACCTGGCAAACTGACATAATGTGGATTATCTGGGCTTAAAATCATGTCGAATTTTTCGGGCGCTTTTGCCATTAAAGTCATAAATCCATGCCAAACCCCTTGTTCTTGTCCAATCATTGCTAACGCTAGATAGGACATAAAAAGTCCACCAAACACTAATAAGATGACTTGAAGAATATCGGTAAAAGCGACAGCTTTGAGGCCACCATACAGTGAATAACTGATTGATAGCAGTGCCAGTAGCACCATACTCCAGAATAAATCTAAGCCAGTCAGTGAATTAACCGCCAAAGCGCCAAGCCATAACACCGCGGTTAGATTCACGAGCACATACACCGCAAGCCAAAACAAAGCCAGGGTCGTACGAACTCGATTGTCAAAGCGTTGTTGTAAAAATTGCGGCATGGTGTAAATCTTGCGTTTGAGGAAAATGGGTAAAAAATACTTACCAACCAGCATTAATGTCAGCGCTGCCATCCATTCATAAGACGCGATGGCAAGACCTATCGCATAGCCCGATCCAGACATGCCAATAATTTGTTCGGCGGAAATATTGGCAGCAATCAGTGATGCGCCGATAGCCCACCATGGGAGGGTATTACCGGCTAAGAAGTATTCATTGGTGTTTTTTTGTTGTCCTGCTTCTTCGCGTGATACCCAATAAGCGATGCCAAGCAGTCCTAGCATATAAATGACACAAATGGTCAAATCTAAAGTTGATAAAGTCATATCTGCCCTGTCGTTGTTGGCGTTCTTCATGGCCTAAGCATCAATCTGAACGGCTGTTTTTTTCTGTGTTACTTCGTTGCTTTACATACATTGTTTGAGAAAAATGGTCTCTTAGTTAGCAATAAGCTGCCTTGGGTCCTTTGGCATTTAAGGCGCCGCAACTTGCCAACCATCTAAAAAAATCGATAAATAATTTGTTGCTGGTAAAGCTCACCGGCTTGCAAAAATGCCTGTGGAAAGCCGGGCCAATTCGGCGCATCCGGCCAGTTTTGCGCTTCTAAACAGATCCCTTGATAGGGTTTAAATGGCCCATGCAAATAGCTGCCAAGATAGGCTTGTAAACCCGGTTGAGTGCTATGCACTTCCAGCCTACGCTCGCCGCAGCGCAGCATTGCTACTTGTTGCAAGCCATTCCCTGCCAATGTGCTATGGGTTGATGTGACGCGCCGCTCGGTACCTGCTGGTTGAGTAACAAAGCAGTGATCGAGCCCATGAGGAAGTGTCGCCGATTTTTCAAAGGTCGGTCCGAGTTGCTGTGGTCTGCGAAAATCCAATCCCAGCGCCTCTACAGTAACGGGCTCGCCTGTGGGGATGCCTGCTAAATCAACTGGCACCAAGCTGTCGGCAAAAATTTGGAGTTCATGGTCATGCAGTTGTTGGCCATCGCCGAGATTGAAATAACAATGGTTGGTTAAATTGACCACAGTTTCGCCATCGGCAATGGCATGAAAGCTAATTTGCACATCGTTGTGCGCTAGTTGAATGGTCTGCCAAACTTGCAGTCGATGAGGGAAGCCTTGGTCGCCATCTGCACTGTCTAAATACAAGACGACGCGCTCGCGACTTTGGCTCAGCAGTTGCCATGTTTGTTGCTGGAAACCGCATGGGCCACCATGCAGAGTATGCAGACCTTGATTCGCGGCGAGCAAAATTGTGTTGCCACTGCTGGTTTGGAATTTCGCATTGGCAATTCGATTGGCATAACGCCCAACAGTCGCGCCCATATAGAACGGGTCTAGTTGCCACTCTGCTGGGGTTGCATAGCCTAAAGTCATTGGCTGACCTTGCCATTCAATACTCGTAATTGTTGCACCATAACAAATTAACTGGACGGTTAATCCAGCGCTATTGTTTAGGCAAATTGGCTGAAATGGTTCGACTTGCTTATTCTCGGTGCTCTGAGATGTTAAAGGGGGCGAAGCTTCTGCAAACTGATGTGTAAATCCTAGTGGCAACGCTGAGCGCATCGAGATCACTCCACTGCCAGTTCTAGAACATGTGCACCTTGGCTGGCGGTACACACAAACATGGTTGCAGTGAGGCCGGAAAAGTCTGCGTACGTTGCATTCACTCGACTCATGACGGCAGGGACTAATTCGGCAGGTAACAACGCCACCACACAACCGCCAAAACCACCACCTGTCATTCTGACCCCGCCTTGTTTGCCGAGGACAGCGCTGACTTCAGTGACTAAAAAATCAATGGCTGGCACCGTGATTGCAAAGTCATCTCGCATCGAAGCATGCGATGCCGCCATTAATTCGCTTAATGTAGCAATGTCACCTGTGCTCAGTGCTTGGGCGGCTGCAAGAGTTCTAGCATTTTCGCTAATGACATGACGTGCTCGTTGATAAATAATCGGCTCAAGTTGGTCTTTGGCCTGTTCGAGCATCTCGATGCTGACATCACGCAGTGCAGCGACGCCAAAGAAACGGGCGGCTTGCTCACATTGCTGGCGACGTTCGTTGTAAGCACTGTCAACCAAACCGCGTTTTACGTTGGAATTGATAATCAAAACCGCAAGGTTAGCCGGCATCGACACTGCGGTAAATTCCAAGCTGCGGCAGTCTAATAACATCGCATGACCGACTTGACCGGCCGCACTGACCAGTTGGTCCATGATGCCACATTGACATCCAGCAAACTGATGTTCTGCTTGTTGGCCATTACGAGCATTTTCGGCCGGAGCCAGCGGTTGCCCGGCAAGAGAACTCAGACCCAGTCCTAACACCATTTCTAAAGAAGCTGATGAGCTGAGGCCAGCGCCTTGCGGCACATCGCCTGAAATCACCAGATCACAGCCTGGCAAGGTCAATCCTTTCGCCATTAAGCCCGCGACAACGCCTCGAACGTAATTTGCCCAGCGTGGCGTCGCTACCGGGGAGATAGCTTGACTGAGATCGATTTGATGGCGTTCATGATAATCGGCGGCATAAATATCGATGATGCGAGAGGGGGTTAGTTTGGATGCCAGCACCGTTGAAAATTGAATAGCACAGGGCAACACAAAACCGTCGTTATAATCTGTATGTTCACCAATCAAATTGACCCGGCCCGGTGCGCGGAATAGGTGTGTTGGCGCGCTGTTAAACTGTTGCTGGAAATGCTGTTGCACCGAATGAATTAACGACATGATACAGGGCTCTCTTCCTTAGGCGTTTGGACAAAAGATTTGTAATGGACAGGCGATAGTTCGCGTAACCTTTGTGCTGCTTGCTCTGGCGTCATATCGCGTTGTGTTTCTGCCAACATTTCGTAGCCCACCATAAATTTTTTTACATGGGCCGAACGCAGCAGAGGCGGATAAAAATGTGCATGTAACAACCAATGTTGTTGATTTTCGGGGTGCTTATCCTCTGGTAAATGATAGGGCGCAGCATGCCATCCCATCGAATACGGGAAAGAACATTGGAATAAATTGTCATAACGACTGGTCAGTGACTGTAAAATTTGTGCAAGGCTATGTTGTTGTGCTGACGTTAATTGCTCTAAACGTTGCACCGACATTTTTGGCAATACCAAAGTTTCAAATGGCCAACTGGCCCAATAAGGCACGACGACGGCCCAATCTTGATTTTCATCGACCAGTCGTTGTCTATCTTGCAATTCAAGCGTCAGATAGCTTTGCAGCAATGGCTGTTGATGCTGTTGGAAGTACTCACGTTGTTGTAAGTCTTCGCGCGCAGGCAAGGTCGGGATGCCGCGGCTGGCCCAGATCTGGCCATGAGGATGTGGATTTGAGCAGCCATTAATCGCCCCTTTATTCTCAAATACTTGCACCCAACGATGTTGTTGTCCCAATTCCCGATATTGTTCGGTCCATAATTGAATCACTTGCACAATGGCCGCTAAGTCGAGCTCAGGCAGCGTTTTGCTGTGATCAGGGGAGTAGCAAATGACCCGACTTAAGCCTTGTTCGGCTTGTAAGACGAGCAGGTCAGCCACATTTTGCTGAAAGGCTGGGGTTTGCTCATTGAGCGCGGCAAAATCGTTTTTAAAGACAAAAGGGCCTTGATAGGTGGGGTTTTGCTCACCGCTGATCCGATGATTGCCGGGGCAGAGATAACAGGTCTCATCATAAGCGGGTAACTGTTGTTCATCGCTTGTTTCAAGCTGGCCCTGCCAAGGTCGCTTGGCGCGATGAGGTGAAACCAATACCCAATCCCCTGTTAAGACATTTAGGCGACGATGTGGGTGTTCTGTGGGTTGAAATTGCGAGTTCATCAAATCTCCTTAGGGAATGTAGAAAGAGAAGATTGCTGGTGCAAGCTCTGAGAGTTTGAGTAGCCCTCGGGGTTGCGCTGTTGCCAACGCCAAGAGTCTGCTACCATGTCTATTAAGGTGTAATTCGCTTGCCAGCCAAGCTGGTCGCGCGCGCGACTTGCATCGGCGTAACAGCTAGCCACATCGCCTTGGCGTCGTTGACACATTTTTAATGGGATAGGGTGGCCACTGACAGCGCGAAACGCCTCGACCATAGCGAGCACGGAAACGCCAGTGCCTGTGCCCAAATTAAAGATGTGGCAACCGGGTTTATTGGCAAGTTGTAAAGCCAATCGATGACCTTCGGCTAAATCTTCCACATGGATATAATCTCTGACGCCTGTGCCATCAGGGGTTGGGTAATCATCACCAAACACCGACAATTCTTGTCGACGGCCAATCGCAACTTGACTGATAAATGGCATCAAGTTATTCGGGACTCCACGGGGATCTTCACCGATAAGGCCAGAAGGGTGAGCCCCGACTGGATTGAAATAACGTAAACAAACTGCGCTAAAACTGGCATCAGCTTGGCAATGGTCTGCAAGCATTTGTTCAACCATCCATTTCGTGCGGCCATAAACACTTTGTGGTGCTGTTGCTGATTGCTCTGTCAGTGGCAGTTCGGTCGGGTCGCCATAAACAGTAGCGGAAGAGCTGAAAATCAGATTTTTTACTGAGAATTCTTGCATCACTTGCAACAGCTGTAAGCTGCCAGCCACATTTTCCCGATAATATTTCAACGGGTACTGGGCGGATTCGCCTACGGCTTTTAAGCCAGCAAAATGGATCACGGCATCAAATTGATGGGTCGCAAAAATCGCCGACAAGGCGGCATAATTGCCAATATCCGCTTGATAAAAATGTGGCGTTTGCCCGCTCAGCTCGGCAATCCGTGCCAGTACGGCACTGTTGCTGTTGACTAAATTATCCAGCAGTACTAACTGATGACCTGCAGCCAGTAGTTTAACCACGGTGTGAGATGCGATATAGCCGGTGCCTCCGGTCACTAAGATCTTCATGCGAATTACTTCCCTTGAGTTGAGTTGGTGGGCGCGAGTTCAATGGCCAGTCGATCGTGAATTAAGCCCTCAGCATTAACTTGAATATTGGCGCCTTGGATGACTTCGACTAGCATCGCGGCGATCCCTCGTTCCGTTTTAACAATCGGTTCTGGATTCAACTGCCGTAAGCCGTTAGCAGGCTTATCGAGGGTAAATTGCACCGGTAAATGTTGCACCGGCACCAGATTGCCTGCTTTATCCAAAACTTCGGCATATACGAAAACCTGATCGTAGGCTTGAATAGTGGTTGCTAATGGCTCAAGTCGAAGTCTGAGTTTATAAGGCTTACCCGGGGTAGTGACTTGATGCGTTGCTACCAACTTGCCCTCAATAAATGCTTTTGCTGTCAGAGTGCCGGCGACAAACTTATCCAAATGAAAAGTAAATGGAGGATGCTTGAGTTTATCGCTCATGCTGTTTTGGTCAGCAGATTGGCGGGCGATTAATTGCTGGTTGAGCCATAACTCTACTTGGTCAGCGTTACTAAACACACGCACTTGTTTGGCTGAATCAGCGGTCCAATCACTGGCAATAAACACCATGGGGCCCGATGGATACGCTGGATTTTTTGCTGAAGCCGGGCGTTGACTTTGGAAGAAGTAATAGCTGTATTTCGGCAGTCGGTTGATGCTCATTAAGCCAGAGGCTTCTAAATCTTCGGCATAACCGCGGTTGTAATCAAACATCACCCAATAGCCGTCGGCAAAGGCGGGAGTTTTGAAGTTATCATTGTGTGCTTCTTGCAAGTTAAGCGCTTGCTGAAGCAAGCCTTTTTCGCCAGCTGATAATAATTGTCGCGACGTGCGTTCGGCCGGTTTTAACTGCTGCCAATGATGTTGGGCAAAGCCAGCATCTTGGGCGTAATATTCCCAATCGCCATATTCAGACACTAAATAAGGTTGAGTAGGCGGCGTGTAATGCTGTAACCGATGTTGCCGCGCTTGCAGATAAATATCATACCCTGCTGTCCAACCGGCGGAATGAGTCGCTGGAGCTAAACGTTTCACCGTTTGATGTAATTGCGCAATGAAAGGCTCCGGCATCGGCGTTTCGTTGAGTGAACATTCGTAGGCCAGAATACTGGGGCGATGACGGCTGCGTCTGATCATGTCTTCACAACTTTGCAGCACATAACTGGCGAAGGCTGGATCTGCACTGTAATACTGCCAACCGGGGATTGCGTCGAGCAGTAACAAGCCAAGTTCATCGGCTGCATCCATAAATGCTTCTGACTGGGGATAATGCGATAAACGAACGTAATCAAATCCAGCGCCTTTGATGCGGACTGCGTCGCGATAATCGGCTTGGGGTGAGGAGGCATAACCAACATGGGGGAATTCCTGATGGCGGTTGATGCCACGTAAATGGGTAATTTCGCCATTCAGTACCAGTTGGTGCTGTTCATTAAATGCAATGGTTCTTAAACCAATTCTTTTACTTTGCTGTTCTAAAACTTGCTGGTTTTGCCAAACTGTGGTTTGCAACCGATATAACTTTGGCTGTGCAGGGCTCCAGAGTGCAGGTGAAGTAACAATTAGTTGTTGAGATATAGCTTGTTGTTGCTTGGCTGCGAGTTGCACTTTGGCGCGGCTTTGAGCAACCAGTCTTAGGCCATCAAATAGTTTTAACTCAACCTCTGCAGGTTGCCCTTGCTTACTTGCATTGTGCAGGCCTGTTTTCACCGCAATCGTGGCTTGTTTGCTATCCAGTTGCGGGTAGCTGATTTCAGTGGCGCTGATTTGTCGCTCGGTCTGCATGGGCGCCGCGCCTTGGTAGGATGATTGTACATTCAGCTGATCATTGCCTAAATGTAATGGTGCTCGACGTTGCAGGATGACTTCCCGATATAAGCCACCATAAAAATTAAAATCCAGCTGGGCTAAGGGTTTAGGACCAGTAATTGCGTGATCGCGATTGTCCAGTCGCACCATCAGTTCGTTGTCGCCTGATTTCGCAAATGCGGTTAAATCTACGGTAAATGGTAAAAAACCACCGAGGTGATGGCGTAAATGTTGGCCATTTAAATACACATCAGCAATATTCATGGCACCAGCGAAATGCAGCCAGAGTTGTTGATCTGCTAAGTCTGGTAAATGTACCGTGGTTTTATACCACGCTGTTCCTTGCCATTGGTCGTTGACGATTAAGGGTTCAAGTACAGGCGTATGGGGCACGCGAACAGACTGCCAAACTGATGTGGCTGAAGGTTGCTGGCCGGCGCCTGTGCGTTCACTGGTAAACAACCATGAGCGTATGGGCACATCACAACTTTGCTGTGGGCACATGCGTAAATCTGTGCTGGCCAAGGGGTGTGCTGCCACAACAGGGGTTGCGATTGCCAGTGAGCAGAAAAATGTGGGGTTGATCATTGCCAAAAGCAGTAATACTTTGCGCGATTGACCCAGCCATTTTGCGCTTAGTGAGGCTTTGTTAGTGAGAGCAACGGCGTTGGCGGATGCCGCGTTATGTTCTGACATCAGTACACGAATCATAGAATTTCCAAGACAAATCACGCAGATATCTCTGCAAATCTCATTGGCAAACGTTGGCTGATTGCGCATGTTTACCAATTTTTGTCATGGCGTTGCCCATGCCTGATGATGCAAACATCAGGTCAGCAAAGATAAGCTTGGGAAAACGCCAGCACCATCAAGTTGCGAAGTGGGGCATGAGCTGCCGCCGCTTCGCGCGATGTTTTACATTGAATATGAAAAACCAATCAGGTAGCGACGACCCCATTCGAGGTAGCTGCCAGGACGAGTGACATCATTATCAAAGTAACTTTGCGAGGCTTCGTTGGTCAGGTTTTGCCCTTGTAACATCACCTTCAACTGCTCATTCACCTCATAAGAAAGGCTGGCATCCAAAGTTCCCTCTGCACGGATGGTGTTAATTTCCGTCGGTGTCCAACTGCCGACTCGAGTAAAGCTGCTGCGGTAATTGTAAGACAACTTGGCATCGAGGCCTTGGCGGTAATACCACAGCGTGAAATTAGCCACATGTTTTGATAAGCCACCTAAAGGTAATGGATTCTCAACAGGGACAAATTCAGTGACATTACTGTCGGTATAAGAGTAATTGCTATACACCCCTAAGCCGTCAAATGGTGCAGGAAGGGCAGTAAATGCTTGTTGATACATCACTTCAAAGCCTTTGATTTGACCACCATCACCATTCATTGGGCCCGTGAAATCGTAATCGACGCCATCGACAGTTAATACGTCAGTTTGGCTGCCGATGTGCGAGTCCAAATCCTTAAAGAACACAGACGTAGTGAATGCATGATTTTCTGCGAAGAAGTATTCCAAACCAATATCTAATTGGTTCGCAACAAAAGGATCTAACGAGGGATTGCCGCCTGAGCCAGTTTTAACAGGGCTTTGCGAGTCCAGCTGGAAACCTGTGCGCATTTCGATGAGTGGTGGCCGAGCCAGCGCTCGAGATAAACCAACTCTGACTTGGGTTTGTTCATCAATACTGATATTCAAATTCAGCGAGGGCAGCAGTTCGGTATAGCTGTGGTCCACGGAAATTGGGCCGAACACACCATTCTTCAGTTGATGACCACTCGATGTTGACGAGGTATGCACCAAACGCAGACCCGCATTGCCGGTATAGGGAAGGCCCCAAATTTCAGAGTTTAACTTAACCATGGCGTAAGCCGCGGAATTGGTTTCGCTGACAAACCAGCTGTTCAGCTGATCTTGCTGCTGTTTTTCTCGACCATTCCGATTGCCAATTCCGCCAAAACCTTGATCAGCAACGGATTGCCAATTCTTGAAGCCATAAAGCGCTGGTGCAACAAAACCACCGCCTAAATCATAGCTATGGCCATAGTCGGTTAAATTGCTATTGGTCACTGCCTGCCACCAACTGATGACATCATTATTTTTTTCTCGATCGCTGACTCTGGCTCCGAATGAAAGGCTGTCGACGGCAAGCCACTCTATGCTTCTTTCGAAGTCTAGTTTTGTGCTGGTCATTTCATCGGTTAATTCGCGGTCGCTATCCACGGTCATGCCATTAATTTGGTAACTTGCTGGGTTACTGATATCTTTATCCACGATCACAGCAAGCCGACCGCCTTGGGTATTCCACTGCACATCTAAAGGCGGAGTGCCATTAAAACTAGAGGTGATATTGACCCAACGAGATTCGATGCTGGCTTCCGAGTAACCTAAATCAGCACTGATAGTCCATGTCTCACCCGTCCAGACTGACTTCAGCCCAGTGCTCAGTAATTCGTTTGCTTGGAACCAAGTGGCATTGTTGGCTGAATGGGTTCCCCAAAGCACACCGCCGCCTGTGAGTTGCTGAGAGCCGTCGGCTTTGGTAATAATTTGCGCTGGGCTTGCAGAATTGTTGTAATTCCAGTTGGCACTGCCGTTCCAATTGCCCCAGCCATCAAACCAGAATTGATCCTCGCGTTCGGTGATATCAAACTCAGAGTAAAAAACATCATATTTTACATTGAGTTTTTCGCTGGCTTGCCACTCGAAAATGCTCATCGCACCAGTTCGCTGGTTATCTCCTAGCTTGGTTGCAGCTTTACCGCCCCAAGGCGCCGCTTCTTTGATGCCATCGCCATTGACATCACCTTGGTTGGCCGGATTTTTGTTATAACCGTATGAACTGGTTTCGCGTTGGAGCGAGGGTTGATCTTGATAGGTTAAGCCGAACACAACACCGAAATTATCATTGAATTGGTCAACGTACGAAAAGCTTTCTTTATGACCATTGGCATCTGCGCCAGCATCCGCTAAATCATGGCCTAATTGATAATCCATCCAGTGGCCTGTGACATTGATCCGCTGTTTACCGACAGCAAGTGGACTGACAAAATTCATATTTACTAAGCCTGAGATCCCGCCTTCGACATGGCTCGCCAGTGGGCTTTTGTAGACCTCTACCGAGTTGATCAGTTCAGCTGGGAATTGCTCATATCGGACTTCACGACTCGGTTCTGCACTGACAATTTCGCGGCCATTCATGGTTGCCATATTTAAACGTGGGCCCATGCCGCGGATGGAGATACTAGATGGGTTGCCACGATCACGTTCAGCGGCAACGCCAGGTAAACGCGCAATCGCATCCGCAATTGTCACATCAGGCAATGAACCTAAATCATCGGTTGAAACAATCTCAACCACAGAATCTGCCAATTGTTTTTGGCGTAATGATTTGCCCAGAGTTGCACCGAAGCCTTTGACTTCAATCACTTCGATGTCTTTCTCTGCGTTTTGCAGAGGGGCTGTTTGTTGTGCAGCTGCAGCGGCACTTAAAAGTATTGGCGATATCGCAATTGCTAACGCTGTTTTGTTAAACGTTTTCTTCATCTCTAACCCCTGTCGGAATATCCATTTTATGGCGCTGTTGTCTTGTGCAACAGTGTTTTTTTGAGTGATAGCAAATCTAACCAAGTTCGTTGGTGGTTAAATTTATATCACTTAAGGAAAACGTTTTCCAATTTTATTTTATTTAAGGCTAAGTATTTATTTTAATGTATTGATTTTTATCTATCTTTTTTTTGTAAACACTTGCCGCTATTCTTGCTTTCGGTGCTTGGTTATTACTGAATAAAGTTCAGTTATTCGCAAAGATTCTGCCTTACAGAAGCACTGTTTCATTGATGAGTGATTGCCTCGTTTACTGACGAGTCAGTGTTGATTGTGTACAATCATATTTTATCGAATAAAAGCGCCCTC
>JACCDH011733880.1_pt1 | contig 17117 bp, 15 predicted proteins | sample 7442481 | NCBI WGS metagenome assembly JACCDH01 (sample SAMN15323433, study PRJNA562643) | freshwater metagenome | isolation source: river surface water | place: USA:Blue River Watershed | collected 2017-08-15
AACCAGCAGCTACACCCGCCACCACGTCAACATCACCATGACGCAAGCCAAGGCGGTGAGCAACTACACCAACTCCATCCTGGCCAATATGGAAGCCACCGATGACGGTTACGACGAAGCGCTGTTGCTTGACAGCTCGGGTTTTGTGTCTGAAGGCGCAGGCGAAAACATCTTTGTGATCAAAAACGGCGTGATCTACACCCCCGACTTGTCGGCTGGCGCCTTGAACGGCATCACCCGCAACACGGTGTTCCACATCGCTAAAGATCTGGGCCTGGAGATCGTGCAAAAGCGCATCACCCGAGACGAGATCTACATCGCCGACGAAGCCTTCTTCACCGGCACGGCTGCAGAAGTGACACCGATCCGTGAACTGGACCGCATCCAGCTGGGCGCTGGCAGCCGAGGCCCCATCACCGAAAAAATCCAATCCGCGTTCTTTGACATCGTCAACGGCCGCAACCCCAAGTACGCCCACTGGCTGACTTTGGTTTAAGGACATCAACCATGAACAACACCATTGAACTTCTGGCATCGGATCTGAACCCCCAAGGCGGCGTGTTCTGCCCCAGCCCCAAAGCCGACATGAAACTGTGGAACAGCCACCCCAAGGTCTACCTGGACGTGGCCAAAACCGGCCAAGCCAAGTGCCCTTATTGCGGCACTGAATACAAACTCAAGGCTGGCGAACACTTCGGCGGCGGCCACTGAAGCTGCATGAGGGCATCCGAACATTCAGGCCGCGCTCAAACTTGGCGTGCCTGGATCCTATTCGCGCTGACGGGTGCAGCCATGGGCGTGAGCCTGTGGGGTTTTGGATTTGCCCGTGGTCCAGATGCCGCCAAAACCACCTTGTGGTGGTTCACACTCGGGGCCAGTCTGCTGGCCATCAGCCGTGCGTACTCTTCGCGTTTGACTGGCTGGCTTTGGTTGGCCATCACAGTCTGCTTTGCCATCGATGGCGCTTCGCAAGGCGTGATTCGGGGCTTCTTTGGCGTGGCGCCCCAACCCAGCGTGATCGCCGAAGCATTGGCTAACACGAACGCAGCTGAGTCGCTGGGCTTTGTCTTTGAACAGCGTCTGCCCTTGCTCAAGGGTCTGCTTTTTGCAACCGTCATGATCACACTGGGATGGACAGGTCGCCCAATCTGGTGGTCCCATGTGCTCAGCCCTTACAGTCGACCAGCCCTTTTGGGGGTTGGCGCGCTGATCTCTTTTTCCGTCCTGATCCATTTCAATGGCACCATGCTGGCCCAGCAACCGCTGTTGCGCTGGATCGTTGTATTTCATCGGCATGCCCAAGCCCAAGCTGAAATCGCTGGATTCGCGTCGGAGCGGCAAAAACTCTGGACTCAACAAGCACAATGGCAAGTCCAGCTACTGTCTCCGCAGGCACGCACTGTGGTTGTGTTCATTGGCGAAAGTGCCAACCGCAGCAACTGGCAGCTGTTTGGTTACCCCCGAAATACAACAGGCCCATTGCAAGAGGCCTTTGACCGTTTACCCGGCCGTATCACCCTGTTTGCCAACGCCCGCTCGCCCAAGGCCTTCACGCTGCCCTCACTCAAGCTGGCTTTGACACCGGCCAACAGCCAACACCCAGAGATTTGGAACCAAACACCGGATGTCACTTTTTTGGCCAAAGCGGCCGGCTACCACGTGACTTGGCTGTCCAATCAACCGAGCAATGAGGGTTGGTTCAGCGCCATTGCACGCAATGCTGATGAAAAAATATTCATCAACCACGGCAATTGGCGAGACAGCTCGGCTGTCGACAATGACCTGGCACCGCCGCTGGCCAAGCGCCTAGAAAGAACCACACCAACCCATGAATTGATCGTGATTCACCTGCTGGGCCAGCACTTTCACTATGCCCAGCGATGCCCGGCATCGGTCTCTCCCTTCACAGGCGTGGACAACGACAGCGTGATGCAAGCCATGAAAGATGCAGGCCGTTCGGCCAGCACGCGCAGATCGCGCAACGAGTATGACAATGCTGTGTATTGCGGCTCACAGGCTGTGGCCAGTTTGTTGGACAAGCTCTACAAGGCGCGCGGTCAGCGTGCGATTTCGGCGTTTTATTTCTCTGACCATGGCCAAGAAGTGGGGCACAGCCGCGATTTTTCGGGTCACAGCGAAGAAGACGAAAGCGGTCATACCATCCCGGCCTGGACTTGGGACTACCAACCGGGTCAAAAGCCTGAAGTTGTCCGTGTCAATCACGAGGCATATTCCTTGGACAAGGCCGATCAGACAATACAGCAGCTGCTACGCATCCGCTCACGTTGGTCTGAGTGAGCAGGCTTCAGCGCGCGGGCAAATTCACCTCGAAACAAGCCCCACACCCCTCCCGCGCCGTGCAGCGCACCGCCCCATGGTGACGCTCCACAATCGACTTGACCAGTGCCAACCCGAGGCCCACGCCGCCCACACTTTCGCTGGCGCCGGGCAGTCTGAAGAAGGGCTCAAAAATACGTTCACGCCACTCGGGTGGCACGCCGGGGCCGTTGTCACACACGGTCAACAGCACTTGCTGCTTCTCTGAGCGCAGAGACAGCGCGATGCCTTCGCTCTCTGGCGTCAAGGCGCCATAGCGGCGTGCGTTCTCGAGCAAGTTGCGCACCATGCGGCGCAGCAGTTTGGCCAGACCTTGCACTTCCAGCGTGTGCATGCCTTCGGGCACGTCGAGCGAGGCGCCCACACGCGCGCACTCTTCGGCGCACAGGCCCACCAGGTCCACCGCCTCAATCGAGCCCATGTCAGCCTCTTTGGCGTCCAAGCGACTGGCCAGCAAAATCTCATCAATCAGCTGGTCAAGCTCCGCCATATTGCGCAGCATTTCTTGACGGGTGCGTTGACGCATCTCGGCACCCGCCACATCCATGAGCTCCATCCCCATGCGGATGCGCGCCATCGGCGAGCGCAACTCGTGCGAGGCATTGGCCAGCAACGACTTTTGCGAAGCCATCAATCCTTCAATGCGCTCAGCAGCCTGGTTAAATCGTTGAGACAGATCGGCCACTTCATCGTCGCCTTGCACCGGCACACGGGCCGACAGGTCGCCCTCGCCCCAGCGCTGCACCCCGCGCTGCAAGCCTTCCAGACGCTGCGTCAAGCGGCGCACCACCGGGTACAAACCCAGTGCCACAGCCAGACCGATCAAGCCCAGCATCCAAAAAAAACCATAAGGCGGTGCCGCCCACCAAGGCGGCTCGCGGTGCATGCGCGGCGGTGGACGGCCATCCTCCCACTTGCGCTGGATCTGCAATTGCATCTCGCGCCCATCGGGCATGACGAAATCAAAATTCAATGGCATGCCGGGGCGGTGGCGCGGTGCCGATGTGCCCAACACATCGCCGCCAGGGGTCATGATCACCCAGTCCCGCGGCATGGGCGGCGGCGTGTTGTGCTCCACACTGGCGCGCCAAAACCAGCCCACCACCAACATCAGCACCGCCACGCCAGCCACCACGGCCAGCCAGATGCGCAGGTACAAATGCCGAGACAAACCTTTGAACATCCGTCAGTCCTGCTGACGTGCAAACACATATCCGACACCCCGCACCGTCAAGATGCGCTGCGGCGCTTTCGGGTCAGCCTCAATGGCCGCGCGAATGCGCCCCATGTGCACATCGATCGAACGGTCAAACGCTTCCAGCTCTCGACCGCGCACCGCTTCCATGATCTGGTCACGCGTCAGCACACGCCCTGCACGCTCAGCCAGCGCCACCAGCAGGTCAAATTGATACGAGGTCAATTCACAAGGATGGCCTTTGACCAATACTCGGCGGGCATCGCGGTCAATTTCCAAAGAGCCGAAATTCATGGTTTGTGTGGGACTTGGGGAGTCTGTGCCTTTGCGGCGCAAGATGGCCTTGATACGGGCCAGCAGTTCCCTGGGCTCAAACGGTTTGGGCAGGTAGTCGTCTGCGCCCATCTCCAGGCCAATGATGCGGTCCATCGGATCCCCCTTGGCTGTGAGCATGAGCACCGGCACCTGGCCCAATGCGCTGGGTAAGGCCCGGATGCGCTGGCAAACCTGCAAGCCATCCATGTCGGGCAGCATCAGGTCCAGGATCACGAGGTCCACACCTGCCGATTGCAGGCGGGTCAAGCCGGTCTTCGCATCTGGGGCATGGCTGACCAAAAACCCAGAAGCGCCCAGGTATTCCGACACCATGCCCGCCAGGCGGACATCGTCTTCGATCATCAAAAGTTGTTGCATGGGCACATCTTCGCCTGCAGGTACAAGAACGGCGTATCGGCTTTGTAAAGCTGGGTAAATCAGTACTGATCTGCGCGGGCATGCACCCGGGAAGCCAAGGCCACCAGGATCAGCACCGGCAAGCCCATCCAGGCGGTGGCGTGGAAGAAGCTGGCGTAGCCGTAGGCGTTCACAAAGTCGCCAGAAAACCCTGCGATGAATTTGGGCAGCAGCAGCATCATTGAGCTCAGCAGCGCGTATTGCGTCGCCGAATAGCTGATGTTGGTCAGTGATGACAAATAGGCGATGAACGCTGCCGACGCGATGCCGCTGGCCAGGTTGTCCGCTGACACCACCCAAATCAGCGCCGTCACGACGTGGCCCACGCCACTGAGCCATGCAAACAGCAAATTGGTGGCCGCGCTCAGGATGGCGCCCAGCATCAAGATGCGCATCACGCCCCAGCGTGCAGACAGCACACCGCCCACAAACGCACCCACCAAGGTCATCACCACGCCATAGACCTTGGTCACAGCGGCCACCTCATCCTTGGTGTAGCCCATGTCCACATAAAACGGGTTGGCCATGATGCCCATGACCACATCGCTGATGCGGTACACCGCGATCAGAGACAAGACCAGCACCGCCTGCCAGCGGTAGCGGCGCCAAAAGTCGGCAAACGGGTCGATCACAGCGCCTTGCAACCATTCGGCCGCATTGCGGGCAGGCTTCATGGGCGCTGGCACCGGCTCGGGCGAACCCAACACCATCAACATGCCCGGCAACAGGCTCAGGGCCATCACCAAATAAGCGGCTTGCCAGGCTGCTTGCACATAGCCGGTTTCGGTGCCTTGCGCACGGGCGGCAATCCAAAGCACGCCCGCACCTGCCCAGATCATGGCCAGGCGGTAACCCGTCTGGTAAGTGGCCGCCAATGCCGCTTGCGCATTGGCTTCGGCCGATTCGATACGGTAAGCGTCCAACGCAATGTCTTGTGTGGCCGATGCAAACGCCACCGCCAAGGCACACGCCACCAAGGGACCCAACAGCTGCGAGGGATCGTTCAAGGCCATGCCCACCAAGCCGGCCATGATGACCACTTGCGAGAGCAGCAACCAGCTGCGGCGGCGGCCCAGACGCGCTGTCAAAAAAGGAATCGGCAATCGGTCCACCAGCGGGGCCCACATCCACTTGACGCCATAGGCCAGCCCCACCCAGCTCAGGTAGCCAATCGTGCTGCGGTCAATGCCCGCCTCACGCAGGCGAAAGCTCAAGGTGCCCAGCACCAGCAAGAGCGGCAAGCCCGCCGAAAACCCCAGCAGCAGCATGCGCAAACTGGCCGGCTGCAAATACAAGCTCAGGGATTCGCGCCAGCTGCGCGCAGGGGCTGCCAAGGGACTGTTGTTTTCCGTCATGCTCGAATTATCAGGCCAGGCTCCATGACAACTTCTTGGTTATCATTTGCCACCATGTGTTGGCTCTGCGACCTCAAAACCCCCTCCACCACCTCGACCGCGCCCAGCGAACACCGCTGGAACGCCCGCCGGGGCTTCTTGTTGGCCGCGGGCACAACAGCAGCGGGTACGGCCCTGGCGCAAGTGGACGTGGGCTCCGCGTCCAGCATGCGCAACTTGGTGCCTGCCGAGACGCTTGAAAACTCTGCTCGTCAGCAGTATGCGCAAGTCATTGCCGATGCCCGGTCCAAAAACGTACTGGCTCCCGAAGGCCACCCCCAATTGCAGCGCCTGCTCGAGATCGCCAAACGGCTGATCCCCTTCACCACGCAGTGGAACCCACGCGCCAAAGAATGGAAGTGGCAAGTCAACCTGATCGGCAGCAAACAGCTCAACGCCTGGTGCATGCCCGGCGGCAAGATCGCCTTCTACACAGGCATCCTGGATCAGTTGCAGCTGACCGACGACGAAGCCGCCATGATCATGGGCCACGAAATGGCCCACGCCTTGCGCGAACACGCCCGCGAACGCATGGCCAAAAGCAAGGTGACCGGCATGGGTCTGTCGATTGCTTCGCAACTGCTGGGCCTGGGCCAGCTGGGCGACGTGGCCGCGAACATGGGCACACAATTGCTCACCCTCAAATACAGCCGCGACGACGAAACCGAGGCCGATCTGGTAGGTCTGGAAATCGCCGTGCGCGCCGGCTACAAACCCGAAGCCAGTGTCGCGCTGTGGAAAAAAATGCAGGCCGCATCTGGCAGCAACAACAACGCTTCATTCCTGTCCACCCACCCCAGCGGTGCCAACCGCATTCAAGAGCTGGAAGCCAATCTGCCCAAGGTCAAGCACCTTTACGAGCAAGCCACGCAACGCTGAGGCTCCCTGCTGCTGTTTGCTGCGATTGCCACAGCGAAATCGAAAGGACTTCGCCTTGTGACCATTGCCCATGGCGTGTGGCGCCCCTAGCGGCAGGTCAGAATGAAAAAAGCCACTGACCGAAATCAGTGGCTTTTCCATTTTTTGGTAGGGCGTCACGGACTTGAACCGTGGACCAAAGGATTATGAGTCCTCTGCTCTAACCAACTGAGCTAACGCCCCAACCGAAGCGATGATTGTAGTGGGCCTGAAGGCGTTTATTTGGACTGGCTCAGTGCGTTGCTGACCAGGCGCGAGGTGATGTTGACGATCTGGATCATGCGGTCATAGGGCATGCGGGTCGGGCCGATCACGCCCAGGGTGCCGACGATTTGGCCGTCGACCTCGTAGGGCGAGCTGACGACCGACAGCTCCTGCATGGGCACGATCTGGCTTTCGCCGCCAATGTAGATGCGTACGCCTTCGGCTTGGCTCGACACATCGAGCAAGCGCATGAGCTGTGTCTTTTGCTCAAACAAATCAAAGGCGCGGCGCAGATGGCCCATGTCGCCCGAAAAATCGCTCACCGACAACAAATTGCGCTCGCCCGAGATGACCACTTCATTGTGATCATTGGCCATGGCCTCGGAGCTCACTTGCACGGCCGCTTGCATCAAGGTGGCGATCTCGCCTTGCAGGCTGACCAGCTCTTGCTGCACGCGGCTGCGCACCTGCTCAATGGCCATGCCGGCGTAATGCGTGTTCAAGTAATTGGAGGTCTCGATCAACTGGCTTTGCGAGTAATCGGTTTCTGTGAACAGGATGCGGTTTTGTACATCGCCTTCGGGCGAGACGATGATCACCAGCAAGCGACGCTCGGAGAGGCGCAAAAATTCGATGTGCCTGAAGACCGAGGCCCGCTTGGGCGCCATGACCACACCCACAAACTGGGACAAGCTCGACAGCAAATTGGCAGCGCTGGCGATGACTTTTTGGGGTTGATCGGGTGTGAGCGCCGGCGCTTGCAAGCCCGTGCGGTCCACCGTCAGCATGGTGTCCACAAACAAGCGGTAGCCGCGCGTGGTCGGGATGCGCCCGGCCGAAGTGTGCGGGCTGGCAATCAGGCCCAACTCTTCCAGGTCGGCCATCACGTTGCGGATGGTGGCCGGCGAGAGGTCCAGCCCTGAGGCTTTGGAGAGCGTGCGCGAGCCCACCGGTTGGCCGTCCGCAATGTAGCGTTCCACCAGGGCTTTGAGCAATAACTTGGCACGGTCGTCGAGCATGCGGCCATTTTAATGATGTAATTTGTCCATGAGATCCCAATTCCGTCACGTTGCGCTGTTTGGCAAGTACCACACGACCACCCAAGGCGGTGCGCTGGAGAGTTCACGGCGGGCTTTGGACGACGTTGCCCAGTTCTTGACCCGCCAAGGCTGTGACGTGGTGCTGGACCGGGAAACCGCCCTGCACACCGGACTGAACCAGTACCCCATGCTGGACATGAACGCCATTGGCACGCAGTGCGATTTGGGCTTGGTGATCGGCGGCGACGGCACCATGCTGGGCATTGGCCGGCAGATGGCCCGCTACAACCTGCCGCTGATGGGCATCAACCAGGGGCGTCTGGGTTTCATCACCGACATTCCCCTGCAAAGTTACCAAGACTTTTTGCAGCCCATGCTGCAAGGCCACTACCAGACCGAAGACCGCAGCTTGCTGCAAGCCGATGTGCTGCGCGATCAACGCAGTGTCTTCAGCGCCTTGGCCATGAACGATGTGGTGGTCAACCGCGGCGGCACCTCGGGCATGGTCGAGCTGCGGGTTGAAGTCGATGGCCGCTTTGTGTCCAACCAGAGGGCCGATGGCTTGATCATTGCCACGCCCACAGGATCCACCGCTTACTCCCTGTCGGTGGGTGGCCCCCTGATGCATCCGGCCATTGGCGGCTGGGTCATGGCCCCGATTGCGCCGCACACCTTGTCCAACCGACCCATCGTGCTGCCCGAGTCGTCCGAGATCAGCATCGAGATCGTGGCCGGGCGCTATGTGAGCGCCAATTTCGACATGCAATCGCTGGCCGACCTGACCTTGGGCGACCGGATCGTGGTCAATCGCTCGGAGCACACCGTGCGCTTTTTGCACCCCGAGGGCTGGAATTACTTTGACACCCTGCGCAAGAAAATGCACTGGAACGGAGGCGACTGAGCCGTGGCACTGACGCACATCACCCTGCGCGATTTTGTGATCGTGCGCGAACTGGAACTGGACCTGAACACCGGTTTTGGCGTCCTGACGGGCGAGACCGGCGCCGGCAAATCCATCCTCATTGACGCCCTGCAGCTGGCCCTGGGTGCCCGGGCTGAAACCAGCGTGGTGCGCGAAGGCGCCAGCCGCTGCGAGGTCTGCGCCGAGTTCGAATCCACGCCCGCTGTGACAGCTTGGCTGCATGAAGCCGGTTTTGAAAACGACGCCGCCCTGCTCTTGCGCCGCACCGTGGACACCACCGGCAAAAGCCGCGCCTGGATCAACGGCAGCCCGGCCACTGCGGCCCAGCTGCGCGAACTCGGCGAACAGCTCCTGGACATCCACGGCCAACACGCCTGGCAAAGCCTGACCCGCCCTGACGCGGTGCGTGGCTTGCTCGACGCTTATGCCAACATCGATGCACGGCCGCTCAAAGCCGCCTGGCACGCTTGGCGCCAAGCCCAGCAAACTCTGGCCGATGCACAGCGAGCCCAAAGCACACTGGCCAACGAACGCGAACGCCTGGCCTGGCAAATTGGCGAACTCGACAAGCTCAAGCCCGCCGCAGGCGAGTGGGCAGACATCAGCAACCAACACAGCCGCTTGGCCAACGCACAAGCCTTGATGGACGCGGCCAACGAGGCGACCGTGCTGCTGGAGGGCGACGACGAAGGCGGCGCCCTGCGCCAGCTGTCCCGCGCCATCCAGAGCCTGCAAGCGCTCGGCCATGTGGAGTCCGAATTCAACGCCCTGGCCGAAGTGCTGCTGTCGGCCCAAGCCCAGGCCGAAGACGTGGCCCACAGTCTGCACAGCTACCTGCGCAAAACCGATCTGGACCCACAGACACTGGCCGAGCTCGACCAGCGCATGGGCCTGTGGCTGTCGCTGGCCCGCCGCTACAAAAAGACCCCCGACGAGTTACCCCAAGTGCTGGTTCAATGGCGCGAAGACCTGGCCCGACTGGATGCCGCAGCCGATCTGGACGCGTTGCAAAAAGCCGAGCAAGCGGCGTACAACGCATGCCTGCAAGCCGCTCAACAAGTCTCTGCACAGCGCCAAAAGGCGGCCAAGCCATTGGCCAAGTCGGTCACTGCCGCCATGCAGCAGCTGGGCATGCAAGGTGGCCGCTTTGAAGTGAGCCTGCAAACCCTGGCTTCACCTGCCCAACACGGCTTGGAAGAAGTGAGTTTTTTGGTTGCAGGCCACGAAGGCAGTACACCGCGCCCCGTGGGCAAAGTCGCCTCGGGCGGCGAGCTCTCGCGCATCGCTTTGGCCATTGCGGTCACCACCAGCGAGCTGGGCGAAGCCGGCACCTTGATCTTTGACGAGGTTGACTCCGGTGTGGGCGGCGCTGTGGCCGAAACCGTGGGTCGCCTGATGAAACAACTGGGCCAACACCGTCAGGTGCTGGCCGTGACGCACCTGCCCCAGGTGGCCGCCTGCGCCGACCACCACTTGTTGGTGAGCAAAGCTGCAGCCCAAGGTCAGGTCAGCAGCCAGGTGCGCGCCATCGGGGGAGAAGAACGTGTCAGCGAAATCGCCCGAATGCTGGGCGGCGAAAAACTCTCGGCCACCACCTTGGCCCATGCCCGCGAAATGCTGGGCGACCCGCAAGGCTGAACATGGACATCATCCTGATCACCGGCATGTCCGGCTCCGGCAAATCAGTGGCGCTGCACGCCCTGGAAGACGCCGGTTATTACTGCGTGGACAACTTGCCACCGGAGTTGCTGATCCCCTTTGTCAAACTCGAAGAACAGCAACAAGAGCCTCGCCTGGCCATTGCCATCGATGTGCGCAGCGCCAACTCGCTGCACCTGATGCCAGAGCAAATGGCCATCTTGCGCGACATGGGCATGACGGTGAAGTCGCTGTTTCTGGACTCGTCATCCGATACGCTGATGCGCCGCTATTCGGAGACGCGACGCAAACACCCGCTTTCTGGTGGCAACAAACCACAAAACGACAAGGACTTGGCCGAAACCATTGCTTTTGAACGCGAGCTGCTGTCCGATCTGCGCGAACGCGCCCACGTGATCGACACCAGCTTGCTGCGTTCGGCTCAGCTGCAAACCTATGTCAAAACCATGGTCAGCGCACCGTTTGCGCAATTGACCTTGGTGTTCGAATCGTTTGCCTTCAAGCGCGGCATCCCCACCGATGCCGACTATGTGTTCGACGTGCGCATGCTGCCCAACCCGCACTACGAAAGCGCTTTGCGCCCACTCACTGGCATGGACGCGCCCGTGCAAGAGTACCTGCGCCAATCCGAAGAATTTGTGCAGATGCAGCTGCAAATTGAAGGATTTCTGTCGCAATGGATCCCTGCCATTGAGCGCGATCACCGCAGCTACCTGACGGTCGCCATTGGCTGCACAGGCGGCCAGCACCGTTCGGTCTTCATGGTCGAGCAATTGGCCCAAAGCTTTGGCAATCGCTGGCTCACCCTCAAACGCCACCGCGAACAAGACGGCAAGTAATCAAGCCCCCATCGGGCAAGCTCCGACGTATGGGGCTGTTCACCCAGTGACCGTCAAGCCTGCAACAACTGCCGAATCGGCGCGGGCAGACCCAACTCGGGCCAGGCTGAGGCATCGACCCACTGTCCATCACATCCCGGGGGGGCTGTGCCCTGCAGCCGCACGGGGTGCAAATGCAGATCGCGGTGGGTAAGCACGTGCTTCCACGGGGTGATGAACTGCGCATCGCGCCCCTCCGGCCAAGCGGCCAGCAATTGGTCTTCCGAATCGAACACGGGCAAGCTGAACAACCCGGCCCAGATGCCCTTTTGGGGGCGCTTTTGCAGCCACACTTGACCCTTGGCATTGACGGCCCACAAGAGCCAGAGCGTGGCGCTGCTGCGCTTGAGCTTGCGGGTCTTGACCGGGTAGGCCAAGGGCTCGCCTTGCGCTTGGGCCTGACACATTTGCGCCACTGGGCACGATGCACATTGCGTTTTGCGCGGCAAACACACTGTGGCCCCCAGGTCCATCAGCGCCTGCGTGTAGCGCGGCATATCGGCTGGACGGTCGGGCAACAGGTTTTGCGCCAAATCCCACAAGCGCTTTTCATTTTTGGCCACCGCCAAGTCTTCGCCATAGCCCAGCACACGGGTGAGTACGCGCTTAACGTTGCCATCCAAAATGGCGGCCCGCTCTTGAAAGCAAAACGCGGCAATGGCCGCTGCGGTCGATCGCCCGATGCCCGGCAAAGTTTGCAGATCTTGCGCTTGAGGGGGGAACGCTCCGCCAAACCGCGACACCACCTCTTGCGCACAGCGGTGCAAGTTGCGGGCGCGGCTGTAATAACCCAAACCGCTCCACAGCGCCAGCACATCGTCTTGCTCAGCCGCGGCCAAGGCCGCCACATCCGGGAAACGGTTCAAAAATCGGGGGAAGTAATCGAGCACCGTGCTGACCTGCGTTTGCTGCAGCATGATCTCGGACAGCCACACGCGGTAAGGGTCTTGCGTGTTTTGCCAAGGCAGGCTCTGGCGGCCATGCAACTTCTGCCAATCCACCATGTGGCGGGCAAATCCTGCGGGCAGTGTCGTCATGGTTTCTGGCATGTGGGGCAATAAAAAGTGGTGCGCTGACCTTGCAGCATTGAACGGATGGGCGAGCTGCAGACCCTGCAAGGTGCGCCCGTGCGACCATAAACCGCAGCTTCCAATTGAAAATAACCCGTTTTGCCTTCGGCGCTCACAAAGTCTTTGAGCGAGCTGCCCCCTTGCTGCACCGCGCGGGCCAGCACCTGCACGATGGCCGCATGCAACCGGGCCACCCTCGGCTTGGACAAGCGTGAGGCTTTCACGGTCGGGCGGATGCCCGCCATGAACAAAGCCTCGGAAGCGTAAATGTTGCCCACCCCCACCACGATGTCCCCCGCCAGCAGCACCTGTTTGATGGCCGAAGCGCGTTTTTTGAGGGCCAATGCAAAGGCATCCACATCGAAGCCGCCCTCCAAGGGCTCTACGCCCAGGTGCCCCAAAAGCTTTTGGGCAGTGGCCGAGTTTTCGGAGGGCGCCCACACCACCGCCCCAAAGCGCCGGGGATCGTGCAAGCGCAAAACCCCGCGGTCGGTCACCATGTCCATGTGGTCGTGCGGTCCGGCTGGCGCTTGCTGAGTTGCAAAGTTCAAGCTGCCCGACATGCCCAAATGCAAAAGCAAGAGGCCCTCGTCGAGGTCCAGCAACAGGTATTTGCCGCGCCTGCGCACCAACAAAATGCGCTGCCCCTGCAAAGCCGATGGCTCAACACCCAAGGGCCAGCGCAAGGGTTTGCCCATGCGCAAGTCCAGAATGCGGGCCGACTGGATGCGGTCTGCAAAGCTGCGGCGGGTGACTTCGACTTCTGGGAGTTCGGGCATGAATTTGTCCTGCACAGGCCACGGCCAAATGCGACTTGTGCACTGTTTTACCAAGGTGGCTGGATTATGATGGCCTCATGAAATTCTGGTTACGACTTGCCGTCTTGTCCACTTGCATCGCTGGTGCTTGGGCCCAACCCACAGCCCCTGACGCGACCAAGCCCGAAACCAAGTCCAAGCCAGTTGCTTCAGCGCTCAACGCGTCGCTGTTTTACCAAGTGCTGTTGGGCGAGCTGAATGTACGCGAAGGCTCGCAAGGAGCGGGCTTTTCCATCTTGCTGGACGCGGCGCGCAAAACACGCGACCCAGCCCTGTTTCAGCGTGCGGTCGACATCGCCTTGCAAGCCCGGTCAGGCGAAGCCGCATTGCAAGCCGCACAAAGTTGGAAGCGTGAACTGCCGCAAGCCACCGAACCCAACCGCTTCATCTTGCAAATCCTTCTGGCCCTGAACCGCGCTGACGAAGCGGGCCAGGCCTTGGCCGTGTCGCTCAATGACCTGCCCGCGGCAGAACATATCGGTGCGATCGCCTCGGTGCCCCGTTTGTTTGCGCCTTTGCAAGACAAGCAACGCGCCGCCGATGTGGTGGATAAGGCCTTGGCCAAATTCGTCGGGCAAGCCTCCACGGCCGCCACCGCCTGGACCACCATCGGGCGCATGCGCCGCGATGCGGGCCAAGAAGACTTGGCCATTCAGGCCGCCCTCAACGCCCATGCCGCCAACAAAGCGTCTGCAGGACACATTGTGTTGGGCTTGACCCTGATGGGCAGTGGCAACGCTGCCCTGTTGGCCATGCTCGAAGACGCCATGCAAGGCCCTGCCCTGCCCGATTTGCGCTTGGGCTATGCCCGCACGCTCATCACCCAACAGCTTTACGCCAAAGCGCTGCAGCAGCTGGTGACGCTCAACCAGCAGCACCCTGATTTTCTGGAAGGCTGGCTGATTCGAGGTCTCTTATTGCAAGACATGGGGCAAACACCCGAGGCGCTTCAGCACCTGAGTCACTACGTGCAGCTCAATGCCAAAAACACCGAGCCTGAAAACCAAGCGGGCCAAGCCGAAGCCTTGATGGCCCTGTCACAAATGGCGCAAAACCAAGGCCAACTGGAGCAAGCCCAAAAATGGCTGGCGCAAATGCCCCCCAGCGCCGACCCGATCAAGCTGGCCAGCCGGCAAGCGGACCTGCTCGCGCAGCAAGGTCGCATGAACGAAGCCCGCTTGGTCCTCTCCCAAATCAAGACCAACACGCCCGAACAAGCCAAGCGCAAGACGCTGGCCCAATCGCAGTGGATGCGCGAGCACCGTCAATCGGCCCATGCCTACCCCTTGCTCAAAGACGCACTCAAAGCCAGCCCCGACGATGCCGACCTGGCCTCCGAGTTGGCTTTGGTGACCGACAAGCTCCAGCGCTACGACGAGATGGAAAGCCTGCTGCGGCAGGTCATGAAAATCCGCCCCCAAGACCCGCAGGCCTACAACGCCTTGGGCTATTCACTGGCCGATCGCAATGTGCGTCTGGCAGAAGCACGCACCCTGATCGAAAAAGCCGTGGCCCTCGCGCCCAAAGACCCCTATATTCAGGACAGCTTGGGCTGGGTGGCTTTCCGGCAAGGTCAGCTGGAGGAAGCTCAAAAAGTTTTGAAAGCGGCCTACAAAGCCAAACCCGATGCCGAGATCGCTGCCCACTTGGGTGAGGTGCTTTGGGTCATGGGCAAAACCCAAGAGGCTGGCACCGTTTGGCGTGAAGGCCTGCTGCTCAAGGCCGACAACGAGACCTTGCTCGAGACCCTCAAGCGCCTGAACTTCAAACCATGATGCGCCGCGCTGCCCTGCTGCTGTGCGCCCTGGGTTTGATCGCCTGCGCCACACCCCGTACACCACCGAGCACCGCCTTCTGGTCGGGTCGCTTGGCACTGCAGGTCCAGTCCGAACCCGCACAACAATGGTTTGCCAACTTCGAGTTGCAAGGCAACGCCGATCAAGGCGAATTGTTGTTGCTCAGCCCGATTGGCACCAGCTTGGCCAAGCTCAGTTGGACACCCCGCGCGGCTCAACTCGAGCAAGGCGGCCGCACCCTGCAAGGCGCCAGCTTGGCACAGCTGAGTGAACGCCTCAGCGGCACTGCCTTGCCCGTGGCGGCTTTGTTCGATTGGTTGCTGGGCAAGCCCTCCGATGCACCCGGCTGGCAAGCTGACCTGTCAGGCCACGGCCAAGGACGCCTGACGGCGCAGCGCCTGCAGCCTTCGCCTGCGGCCACCTTGCGCATCGTGCTCGATCAATAGGCCATCGGCTCTGGTGATAATCAAACCCATGAAATCGCTGCACGATGTTCCGGCACCTGCCAAACTGAACCTGTTTTTGCACATCACCGGTCGCCGCGCTGACGGCTACCACCTGCTGCAATCGGTGTTCATGCTGATCGACTGGTGCGACACCCTGCACTTTGAAAAACGTGCCAACGGCCAGATCTCGCGCGAAGACCTCACGTTGCCGCTGCCAGCCGATGACCTGATCACCCGCGCTGCACGCTTGCTTCAACAGCACACTGGCTGCACAGCAGGCGCCCACATCGCGATTGAAAAACGCATCCCGGCCCAAGCAGGCATGGGCGGCGGCTCCTCCGATGCGGCCACCTGCCTGCTGGCGCTTAACCGCTTGTGGGATTTGAATCTGGATTTGCCAACCCTCGAAAAGCTGGGCCTGCAGCTGGGCGCCGATGTGCCTTTTTTCCTGCGTGGGCGCAATGCCTGGGTCGAAGGTGTGGGCGAGCAAATCACCCCCATCGATCTCTTGCCAGCCCAGTTTTGGGTCATCAAACCGAGCGCCGGGATCGAAACTGCGCAAATTTTTGCTTCACCCCAGCTCCAACGTGCCACAAACCCTGCTACAATAGCGGTCTTCGCTGCAGACACATATGGCTTTGGTCACAATGATCTGCAACCTGTCGCAGAAACCCTCTGCCCTGACGTGAAGCAAGCGCTCCAAGTGCTCCGCGACGCAGGACTGAACGGCAAAATGACAGGTTCTGGCAGCGCAGTGTTTGCCCACTGCACACCAGGCTCAGCGCCGGTTTCGGTCCCAGACCACTGGCAAGTGCGCAAATGCAGCAATTTGGATGTTCACCCTCTCGTAGGTTGGGCACCCAGCGACAATTATCGGTAGGCCGCTGTTTCAGCAGTCCACCTGCGTAGGGGAGTCGCCAAGTTGGTTAAGGCACCGGATTTTGATTCCGGCATGCAAAGGTTCGAATCCTTTCTCCCCTGCCAAATACGTTCATTCGTACAGGCCCCATTTTTCTGATCGCTGGAATGCCCATGCAGCCTGCTTCTCACACCCACGACTTCATGCTGTTCACCGGCAATGCCAACCCTGTTTTGGCTGCCGAGATCGCGCACCACTTGGGCACCCAATTGGGCGCTGCCGATGTGGGCCGTTTCTCTGATGGTGAAGTGACCGTCGAGCTCAAGCAAAACGTGCGTGCACGTGAAGTGTTTGTGGTGCAGTCCACCTGTGCCCCGACCAACGAAAACCTGATGGAGCTGCTGATCATGGTCGACGCGCTCAAACGCGCATCGGCTGGCCGCATCAGCGCCGTCATCCCTTACTTTGGCTATGCCCGCCAGGATCGCCGTCCACGCTCTTCGCGTGTGCCGATCACGGCCAAGGTGGTGGCCAACATGTTGCAAGCCGTCGGCGTAGACCGCGTCCTGACCATGGACTTGCACGCTGACCAGATCCAAGGCTTCTTTGATATTCCGGTCGACAACATTTACGCCTCTCCTGTTTTGCTGGGCGATCTGCGCCAGAAAAACTACGAAGACCTGATCGTGGTGTCGCCTGACGTCGGCGGCGTGGTGCGCGCCCGTGCCCTGGCCAAGCAACTCGGTTGCGACCTGGCCATCATCGACAAGCGCCGCCCCAAAGCCAACGTCAGCGAAGTCATGCACGTGATCGGCGAGATCGAAGGCCGCAACTGCGTGATCATGGACG
>JACCDH010632178.1_pt1 | contig 17115 bp, 16 predicted proteins | sample 7442481 | NCBI WGS metagenome assembly JACCDH01 (sample SAMN15323433, study PRJNA562643) | freshwater metagenome | isolation source: river surface water | place: USA:Blue River Watershed | collected 2017-08-15
ATATCGAGGCAAGTTAGATTGAATGAAAAATGAATACGTTTCAAATATAATGATTCCATCCAATGGGGGGAGTAATGAATCTTTCAGATCGATTAGATAGAATTACACAGCGCGCATGCCAAGACTTCCAGCACATAAATCATGCCGAGTACATGCACCGGATTTTGCGATGTGTAATGATAATTATATGCAAGCATGGCTTGCACTGGCATTTCCGGAGTGCGTGAAGGAATACCTGATACATCCACATCAAAAGTACGAAGATCATTCAGCACAAGATGCTCATGTTCCCGCTCCTCAAAGATGTGATCGTACAGATAACGCCGCACCACATCATAGCGGTCGGCGCAGAGACTCGCGGCAAATGCCATTGTTGGACAAAAATGAGAAACGACAGGATAAAGATTCAGCAAAAAGCCAATATATTGGTCCTTATTCAATGAACCAAATAGCATCGCCTGCATTTGTGGCAAAGCCTCAATCTCTTGGCACGCGCTCTGTGCAATTCTATCTAAGCGATCTGAAAGATTCATTACTTCCCCCATTGGATGGAATCAAAATATTTGAAACGTATTCATTTTTCATTCAATCCAACTTGCCTCGATATGCTTTTTTACTCATAAGAGCGGTGAACACGCTTCTGTCGGTATTTCTCTAATTCTTCACAGAGACACATGAATGTCTGACGAATTTGCTGCATGATTTCTGCCGGATAAATTGCTATGACTGAAGGGTCCAGTTTCTCCAGCCGCCTGCAGCTCATTTTCATGGCCACTGCGCCCACGCTGAGCGCAGATCCTTTGAGTGCATGAACGATTTCTCTAAATGTATCCATGTCTTGTGCAAGCATTGAGCGCTCCAGTGCATCCAGCATTTGTCTGTTTTCATTAATAAATTCGACAATCAAATCATCGATAAATTTGGGATCGCTGCTCATCTGCTCTATACCGGCAAGCGCTCGCAGACTCAGTACCTCTTCATTCTCAGCCAATAGCAAGGGGCGAGGAAAGGATGCTGTATGTTCAGCGCCAAATCCAGGCAGAGCTTGCCGGAAAGCCTGCACCAAGCGATCCAGAGTTTTCAGAAAAATATCTACTTGTATCGGCTTGGGCAAAAATTCATCTGCGCCGGCTTCGATACTCTCCTGCCTTGCCTCCGTAGTCACATTCGCTGAAAACATGATGATAGGCATCCTTGCAGACTGACCATGCATGAGCCTGCATAATCTAGCCACATCGGTTCCGGCGATCAATGGCATATTCATATCCAAGACAATCGCATCAAAATTCCGCTTGTCCACCATGTCCAGTGCCTCTTCGCCATCTTTTGCCAACGCGCATCGGTGACCCGCACGCTCAAGTATCTTTTGTAAAACTTTACGATTGGTTGCGTTATCTTCAGCCACCAGAATTTCATATCCTGAAAATTCACGCGAAGGCAGGACAATGGAAATATCTGACGAAGGAAGTGCCACTGAATCTCGCACGCTGACAATAGTTTTACTGCGATCAAGATCAATCGCATGAGCATGCAAGATATTCTTCAGCGAGTCTGTTGCCAGCGGGATGGACAAAAGCGAATAGAGCCCGGCAACTTCCATCAAGGCATCGAGATCGGTGCTTGCCTGATCATCCGGCGCGAGAAGTACAACGGTCAGCTTTCCCTGTGGAGATACTTTACGTAAAGCGTCAACCTCGACGCGTATCAACTTCGCATAGGCGAGCGCTGATGCCGACTCCCGACGAGGCAAATCAAGAAACACCAAACGAATAGGATGACCGGTCAAGATTGACCGCTCTATCAACGCAATCGCTGCACTCGTGCTACGAGCCATTATGGGTGCCTTACCACACAGATCGACCAAAGACTCGACAAGCGTTTCCTGAGACTTCACCTCACTAAGCACCAGCGTGTTGATAACCCCGGATGAATCAAATGAATTAACCAGAGATCGCTCAGGAAGCCGGAATTCAAGCATGAACCAAAAAGTGGTTCCCTCACCTTGCGTGCTATCAAAGCCTATGCTGCCTCCCATCATTTCGATAAGTTGCTTGCAGATTGTTGTTCCCAAACCAGTACCACCAAATCTTCTAGCCGTAGACTCATCAGCTTGAGTAAAACTTTCAAAAATTCTTGATTTTGCATTTTCAGATATTCCAATGCCTGTATCCTTTATCCGAAAATGTAAACAGGCAGTAGAATCTGATTCGCTAATTTTTTTTATCCGGACGGATATTTTCCCCTGCTCCGTAAATTTGACAGCATTACCGATCAGATTGACCATAATCTGTCGCAAATGATGGGGATCGCCTTCGAGCCAGAATGGCACGTCCTCGGCGATACTGTGACTGAGCTCTATCTGAAAAGAATTAATCTGGTAAGAGAAAATATCCTGTATTCCTTGCACCAGCTGATATAAGTCGAAAGAGATTCTCTCCACAGACATTTTTCCAGCTTCTATCTTGGAAAAATCGAGTACATCTTCAATCTGTGACAACATCACTTTGGATGTATTTGTCATTGATGTCAGTATTTCTCTCTGCTCTCTGTCAAGCGAAGTGCTCTTTAGCAAATCCACCATACCAATAATCGCATTGAGGGGCGTTCGTAACTCATGACTTACCGAGCAGATAAAAGTGCGCTTAGCCTGATTGGCTTCTTCTGCTCGGCTCAATGCATTTCTTAGACGGCTGACAAAGGTACTGAAATAGAGCGAAATCAATAAAGTGCCTAGCCATAGACCCACTGACAGCCCCAGCTCTTCATACCAGTAAGGCACATAAAATATAACAACGCCAAAGCCAAGCAGAGACATCCCCAGCGCAATGAAAAGATATTTAGTACCAAATCGAAATCCGTAACCGATGATGATCCACTGATAAAGAAAAAACAGAGGGGCAGCTTTGCTCTCTGAAATGACAAACAAATAAGTCAGCGTCCCCACGTCCAGAATAATTGCGGTCACGCGCCGCGATGGTTTGTCGCTTGGCCAGATCAGCACCCAAATCGTCAGTGACGCTGCAATGACGACGAAGCCCAGAAGCACGCATATGGGGTCCAGGTGGAAGCCAAGACCATCCACACTGCCAGGGAACGGTGTCTTAGAAAAATAAATCAGCGCGGCGAGACCAATCACGACCCGAATACTTGCCTGCTCGAGCTCACTATCACGCTCACCAATGACTGAGCGGTATAGCGAGGGCAATCTGCGTAACAAAAATAAGCTTAATCGCATGCGCTGTCGTTCTATGATTTTTCTTGCAGTATTTGAAATTTTTTAAGAATCATTAAAAAGATTTGTGACAATGCATACCATCAAGCTACTTGGTTACTAGCAAGGCAAGCGTCGGGAAACTTACTGCTTCTACTAACCACATCCAAGCATCACGCAAATTTCACAACCCATCATGAGTAAAACGTCATGTGCGATAAATATGCGGATGAATGTTCGGATACCGAAAAAAGAAACGCCCGCAAAAGTGCGGGCGTTTTTTTATGACAGGAAGAGTCTGAGCTTTACTCGAAAAATTCTTTCACCTTGTCCATCCAGGACTTGCTCTGCGGACTGTGCTTTGCTCCTCCTGCCTGTGTGAGCTGATCGAACTCGCGCAACAGATCTTTCTGCTTATCGGTCAGTTTGATCGGCGTCTCGACCAATACATGACAGAACAGGTCGCCCGGAAAACCAGAACGCACGCCCTTGATACCCTTGCCACGTAAACGGAAAGTTTTTCCTGTTTGAGTGCCTTCAGGTACAGGGAATGACACCTTGCCCGACAGGGTCGGCACCTCAATCTCGCCACCCAGCGCAGCCTTTGCAAACGAGATAGGCATTTCGCAGTGCAGATCATCGCCATCGCGCTGAAATACCGAATGCTGCTTGATGTGAATTTCTACATACAGATCGCCCGGTGGTCCGCCATTCATGCCGGGCTCGCCATTGCCGGTGGAACGTATCCGCATGCCATCGTCGATACCTGCGGGTATTTTCACTTCCAGCGTCTTATTTCGCTTCACGCGGCCTGACCCTGAGCAGCTGGTACACGGATCAGGTATTACCTTGCCTGTGCCATGACACTTCGGACAGGTCTGCTGAATACTGAAGAAACCCTGCTGCATCCGCACCTGTCCATGACCACCACACGTGCCGCAGGTGGTTGGAGAGGTGCCAGGCTTTGCACCTGAGCCGTGACAGGTGTCACACTCACTATACGACGGCACGCGTATGGTCGTGTCAAAGCCGTTCGCAGCCTGCTCAAGTGTGATCTCGAGGTTGTAGCGCAGGTCGGCGCCACGATAGACCTGCGGGCCACCGCGCTGACGAGCGCCGCCACCGAAGATATCCCCAAAGATATCGCCAAAAGCATCGGAAAATCCGCCCGCACCAAAACCACCCGCACCGCTGCCACCCATATTGGGATCAACGCCCGCATGGCCGAAACGATCATAAGCTTCGCGCTTCTGTGCGTCAGAGAGCATCTCGTAGGCTTCTTTGGCCTCCTTGAATTTTTCTTCGGCGCCTTTGCTGTCGGGGTTACGATCCGGATGGTATTTCATCGCAAGTTTGCGATAAGCCTTCTTGATCTCATCATCGGATGCATTCTTCGCTACGCCGAGTATTTCGTAAAAATCGCGTTTAGCCATCTTCAAGTATCCAAGCAAAAAACCGGGCAAGAGGCACTCGCGCTCCGGCCCGGCGACGTCAGCACGGCAACACCGTGCGACGGAGGGAAGAAATTATTTGTCTTTTACTTCCTTGAAGTCAGCATCGACAACATCATCTTCTGCAGGCTTGGCGCTGCTCTGCGCGCCGGCGGCGCCGGCAGCACCCGCCGCCCCTGCCGCAGCGGCCTGCTGTGCCTGCATATCCGCATACATTTTTTCACCCAGCTTCTGTGCTGCTTCGGTGAGTGCCGTAGCCTTTGCATCGATAGCAGCCTTGTCGCTACCCTTCAATGCTTCTTCAAGATCCTTGATTGCGGCGTCGATCTTTTCTTTCTCGCCAGCCTCAAGCTTGTCGCCATGCTCGCTCAGTGCCTTGCGGGTGGAATGGACCAGCGCATCGCCCTGGTTGTGCGCTTCAGCGAGTTCCTTCAGACGCTTGTCTTCTTCGGCATTTGCCTCGGCGTCACGCACCATGCGCTGAATTTCTTCTTCATTCAGACCTGAATTAGCCTTGATGGTGATCTTGTTTTCCTTGCCAGTCGCCTTGTCTTTCGCGCCGACGTGCAGAATACCGTTGGCATCAATGTCAAAGGTTACTTCAATCTGCGGCGTGCCACGTGCTGACGGCGGAATGCCTTCCAGATTGAATTCGCCCAGGCTCTTGTTACCCGAGGCCATTTCTCGCTCGCCCTGATAGACCTTGATCGTCACCGCAGGCTGGTTATCTTCGGCCGTCGAAAACACCTGACTGAACTTGGTCGGGATCGTGGTGTTCTTCTTGATCATCTTGGTCATCACGCCGCCGAGCGTTTCAATGCCCAGCGACAGTGGTGTGACATCCAGCAGCAGCAGATCTTTGCGGTCGCCTGACAGTACCGAGCCCTGAATCGCCGCACCCACTGCAACAGCCTCATCCGGATTGACGTCTTTGCGCGGCTCCTTGCCGAAGAATTCCTTTACCTTCTCCTGCACCTTGGGCATGCGTGTCATACCACCGACGAGAATGATGTCATCGATCTCAGACACTTTCACGCCGGCATCCTGAATCGCGGTACGGCAAGGTTCGATGGTTTTGGAAATCAGTTCTTCCACCAGCGCTTCAAGTTTCGCCCGCGTGATCTTCAGGTTCAGGTGCATTGGCGCGCCATTGGCCATCGCGATGTACGGCTCATTGATCTCTGTCTGCTGCGACGAGGAGAGCTCGATCTTTGCGCGCTCGGCTGACGCTTTGATACGCTGCAATGCGATAGGGTCTTTCGCCAGATCTACACCATTGATCTTCTTGAACTCGTCAATGATGTAATCGATCATGCGCTGGTCGAAATCTTCACCACCCAGGAAGGTATCGCCATTCGTGGACAGAACCTCGAATTGCATCTCGCCATCGACATCGGCAATCTCGATGATAGAAATATCGAAGGTGCCGCCGCCGAGGTCATAGACCGCAATCTTGCGGTCGCCCTTGCCGCTCTTGTCGAGACCAAAGGCCAGTGCCGCTGCGGTTGGCTCATTGATGATGCGCTTGACATCCAGACCAGCGATGCGCCCGGCATCTTTGGTCGCCTGACGCTGCGAATCGTTGAAGTAGGCGGGCACGGTGATGACGGCCTCGGTAATTTCTTCGCCGAGATAATCTTCGGCAGTTTTTTTCATCTTGCGCAGCACTTCGGCAGAGATTTGCGGCGGTGCGAGTTTCTTGCCGCGCGCCTCGACCCAGGCATCGCCATTTTCTGCCTTGGTGATCTCATAAGGCATCAGGCCGATGTCTTTCTGGACTTCTTTTTCGTCGAACTTGCGGCCGATCAGGCGCTTGACTGCGAACAGCGTGTTCTTGGGATTGGTGACTGCCTGACGCTTGGCCGGTGCGCCAACGAGAATTTCGCCATCTTCCTGATACGCGATGATGGACGGCGTGGTGCGCGCGCCCTCGGAATTTTCGATGACCTTGGGTTGGCCACCCTCCATGATGGCGACGCAGGAGTTCGTCGTTCCCAGGTCAATGCCGATAATCTTGCCCATGATGATTTCCCTTCTAGAACTGTAACTGGTTCAAATTCATTGATACTGGATGTCTTGTTGATTCTGATATGCGGCACCATGCCGGGGTTTCAAGCAGGCTGATCCCTCTGATTCACTGCGATACGGTGACCAGCGCAGGCCGTAACAGCCGGTCGGCGATCATGTAGCCCTTCTGCAGTACAGTCACAATGGTGTTTGCTTCCTGATCCGTGGGCACCATGGAGATCGCCTGGTGCTTCATCGGATCGAGCTTTTCACCCGGCTGAGGATTCACCTCGACCAGACGGTTTTTCTCGAACGCGGCAGAGAGCTGCTTGAGCGTCATCTCCACGCCTTCTTTCAGCGACTCCAGTGAGGGCGTCTCGATCTTCAGCGCCATCTCGAGACTGTCCTTGACGGGAAGCAGCGATTCGGCAAAACCCTCGACAGCAAATTTGTGGGCCTTGGTGATGTCTTCCTGCGCACGACGTCGAATGTTCTCCATCTCGGCCTTGGCGCGCAGGAAAGCATCCTGCATCTCGCTCGCTTTAGCCTCGGCCTCGGCAAGGCGCTGGCCAAGATCCAGTCCATTGCCCAGCGCCTGCTCGGCCAGCTGCTCGGCGGATAGTGTCTGAGCGGCCTCCGCATTTGCAGTTTCCGGCGTCGCTGGCGCGGATGCGGATTCCGGCTGCGAGGCGGGCTGGGGGCTAGGCTGGGAATCTCCCTGACTCATAAAATCTCCAACAAAATCAATAGCTTGAAATAACACTGGGAATCATATGGGGATCAGCGCCGGCTTTTCAAGCGCTCTGAAATCACGATGCCTCAAAAAAATCGGGGGCCCGAGGCCCCCGCTGGTTCAGACGGATGAACGGACTAGTCCGTGGCTCCCAACTCCAGCGCCCTCTGGCGCCCGACTTGCGCATCCGCCTGCCGGCGCTGCTGCGCTCCGGCTTCCTCATTGGTTGGCCAGCCCCCGGTATGTTTTTCGACCAGATTAGCCATCGCTTCTATCCACTGCGGCAGTTCATTCAGGCAGGGGATGTAGTGGAACTCTTTGCCTCCGGCGTGCAGGAAATCTTCTTTCGCTTCCATCGCGATCTCTTCCAGCGTCTCCAGACAATCGCTGACAAAACCCGGGCACATCACATCCACGCGTCCAACGCCCTGCTGTCCGAGCGCCTGAAGCGTCGGCGCGGTGTAGGGCTGCAGCCATTCCGCCTTGCCGAAGCGCGACTGAAAGGTGACCAGATACTCCTCTTTTGTCAGCCCCAGCGCCTCGCCGACCAGTCGCGCTGTCTTGTAGCATTCGCAGTGATACGGATCGCCAAGCAGCAACGTGCGCTTGGGAACACCGTGAAAGCTCATCACCAGTTTGTCCGGACGGCCATGCTGCTCCCAGTGGGCGCGGACAGTCGCAGCCAATGACTGAATGTAGCCGTTGTCGTCGTGATAGTGCTTGATCAGCCGAAGCTCAGGCGCGTTGCGAACTGCGGTGTAATGCGAAAATACCGTGTCGAAAATAGAGGCGGTGGTCGTGCCCGAATACTGCGGATAAGCAGGCAGCACGAGAATGCGGTCGCAGCCTTCGGCTTTGAGCTGGTCAAGCACCGCAGGCGTCGCCGGGTTGCCATATCGCATGGCAACAATCACTCGCACATCATGACCCCGGGCACTCAGTACCGATTGCAGCAATGCTGCCTGACGCTCGGTATGTACTTTCAGCGGTGAGCCTTGCTCAGTCCAGATGGACGCATACTTTTCTGCCGACTGGCGGGAACGAAACGGAAGGATGATGCCGTTCAGGATCACCCACCAGATAAACCGGGGGATTTCGACCACGCGCGGATCGGAAAGAAATTGTTTGAGATAGACCTTCACTGCGGCTGCGGTAGGCGCATCGGGGGTGCCCAGATTGGCGAGCACGACCGCCGTCTTGCTGACGTTGCCGTGACGATGCGAAGGTTCAGGGTTGAAGCCCATCGGGTAATGCCTTTCTGTCGGATCTTTTGGTAGTCGTCATGCGAGACCGGCGCCCGAGGGGCCGCGCACCTGACATCAGGAAGCCAGCAGCTCCCTCGCATGCTTGCGGGTGGTCGCCGTAATTTCCAGGCCGCCGAGCATACGCGCAATTTCCTCGACGCGCTCGGAGGCCGGCAAAGCGAGGATGCGCGAGACAGTACGTCCATCCGCAATCGTGCCCTTGCTGACCTGAAAATGCTGGGCAGCCTGACTGGCCACCTGAGGAAGATGGGTCACACACAGTACCTGCCTGTCCTGACCCAGACGCTTGAGCAGGCGACCCACGACCTCGGCCACGCCTCCGCCAATGCCACTGTCGACCTCGTCGAAAATCAGGGTTGGTGTCGCCGTGGCGCTGGAGGCGATCACCGAGATGGCGAGCGCGATACGCGCGAGCTCACCACCTGAGGCAACCTTGGCCAGCGGGCGCGGTGTCGTGCCGGCATGCCCGGCAACCAGAAACTCCACCTGCTCCAGACCATGAGCCGCAGGCTCGGCGGCATTCAGTGCAATATCAAAGCGCCCGCCGGACATGGACAGATCCTGCATGGCCGCAGTCACTGCGGAAGACAGGGACTGCGCCGCTTTTGCGCGCGACTGCGAAAGCTTTCGCGCAAGCGACTGATAGGCCTCAGCCAGCTTTGCTTCTTGCTCACGCAACGCATCGAGATCGCTGGCATCGGCCAGCTGTGCGAGCCGCTCGGAGAGCGTCTGGAATTCTGCAGGCAAGTCATCCGGCGACACATGAAACTTGCGCGATGCGGAATGAATCGCTTCCAGCCGTGCCTCGACCGTGCGCAGGCGCTCAGGATCGAGCTCTATCCTGCCCAGATAATCATTGAGCGCATACACTGCTTCCTGCAGCTGAATACGCGCGGGCTCGAGCGCGTCAATCACGGGTTTGAGTTTGTCGTCGATATCAGCCAGCTTGCCAAGCTTCAAGCCTATGGAGGTCAGCTGCGACAGTATCGGGCTGGATTCGGATTCGGACAGCATGTCCAGCGCCTGCTGCGCGCCTTCAATCAGACTCGCCGCATGCGACAGGCGACTGTGTTCGTTGCTGATATCGGCCCATTCGCCGGGACGTACAGCGAGCTTTTCAAGTTCGCTGACCTGCCATTCAAGACGCTCTCGCTCCAGCAGAACGTTTCTGGCATCGCGCTCGAATTCTTCACGCTGTCTGGCCAGCGCGCGCCAGGATTTGTAAGCAGCGGCCACCGCCTTTTCGTCCTCTTGCAGTCCAGCATGCGCATCCAGCAGCGCGCGCTGTGCGTCAGCTTTGAGTAATGACTGATGCGCATGCTGGCCGTGGATATCGACCAGCATCTCGCCTACTTCGCGCAACTGAGTAATGGTAGCGGTGATTCCATTGATAAAGGCCTTTGAGCGACCGCTGTTATCGATTACCCGGCGCAGTAACAGCAAACCATCGTCGCTACGGAACTCGTGCTCATCGAGCCAGTGCAGCAGCGCGACATCGAATTCGCCAGTGAATTCAGCGGCAATATCTGCTCGCGCCGCACCTTCGCGTACCACGCTCGCATCCCCACGTCCACCCAGTGCCAGTGTCAGCGCATCAATCAGAATGGATTTACCCGCGCCGGTCTCGCCGGTGAAGACGGTGAATCCTGCCGACAGAACGAGCTCGATCGCATCGACGATCACGAAATCACGAATGACGAGAGTTCTGAGCATGGGGCAGGTCTGGCAGGCCCCATCGCTGGGGCGGTTCCGGGGAAATCGCTATTTTAGCTGCCCGAGCACCGATGGATATTCGTTCCAGTGCAGCTTCTCGCGCAGCGTATGGTAGTAGCTCCAGCCTTCCGGGTGAAGAAAGTGCACCGAATGCTCAGAACGACGAACGATCACGCGATCATGGTGCTGGAGGCTGGTAAGCGACTGCATGTCGAAATTGACGCTGCAATCGCGGCCGCTGGCCAGCTCGATTTGTACTTCGCAACTGCCCGATAGCACGATGGGACGGTTGGACAAGGCATGCGGCGCGATCGGCACCAGCACCATCCCGCCCAGACCCGGGTGCAGTATCGGCCCGCCAGCAGACAAGGCATAGGCTGTCGACCCGGTCGGCGTGGAGATGATCAGGCCATCCGAGCGCTGGTTGTACATGAAGTGCCCGTCAACCTCGACACAGAGTTCGACCATGCCTGCGCCGGCACCGCGCGAAACAACCACATCATTGAAGGCAACTGCACGGAAGATTTCCCTACCGTCACGCTCGACCACACCCTCGAGCAGCGAGCGGGATTCCGAGACCAGTTTTCCATCGAGCACATCACTCAGTGCCGGTAGCATACGTTCCAGCGGAATATCGGTCATGAAACCCAGACGACCCTGATTCACGCCGATCAGCGGCACATTGAAGGGAGCGAGCTGACGCGCAATACCCAGCATAGTGCCATCGCCGCCCAAGACGATCGCCACATCGGCGCTGCTACCGATTTCAGCCGTCGTCATCGCGGTGACGTTCGCCATACTGAGATCCTGTGCCGTAACGGTGTCAGCAACCAGTCTGTGGCCGCGCTTCTCCAGAAAAGCCGCCAATTCGAGCAGGGCCGTACCCGCACCGGAATCGCCGTGCTTGCCGATGATGGCAACGGTATCGAAACGTCGGGATGGTGAACGAGATGCGGAAGACATGCGGCAAATTAGACCATAATTGCGCGATCTCACAAAACTTCATGATTCAATAGTGCCCTCCGACGCCCCACTGAACGCAGCACGGCCACCGGTTTCCGCCATACTTTTTGATCTGGACGACACGCTGTGGCCAATCACACCGGTGATTGTCAGAGCCGAGCAAATACTGTTCGACTGGATACGCATTCACGCAGCACCCGTCGCCGAGAAGTTCAGCATCGAATCGATGCGCGCGCGCAGAAACGAACTGATGCAGGCAGAGCCAGCGTTGCGCGCGGATCTGATCCGCCTGCGGCATCGCTGTCTTTCAGAGGCCTTCTCAGCGTTTCATATAGCACCTTCGAAGGTCGATGAAGCGATGGCCGTTTTCACCCGGGCCAGAAACGAGGTGACACTTTATGCTGATGTAGCCAGCAGTTTGGCTGCTTTGTCATCACACGTGCGCATAGGCTCGCTGACCAATGGCGCCGCCGATCTCGCGCAGATAGGGCTGGCGGACTATTTTGAGGTGAGTGTTGCGGCGCACCAGCTGGGCACGACCAAACCCGATCCGGCGATCTTCCACGCAGCCTGCGATGCGCTCGGACTCAGTCCCGGCGAGGTCGCCTATGTCGGGGATGACCTCAGACTGGATGTCGAAGGCGCGCAGCAAGCCGGACTGACCGGCCTCTGGATGAACCGGTCTGGCGCACCCATCCCGGCAGAGCTGTCTCATATACAGCCTGACCATTGTCTTTTGTCGATGCACGATCTTCTGAACTGGCTAGATAAGTGCGACTGAAGCAATCACCGTCACTGAAGCGGCTGGCGCAAGGGCGGCGGCCTCGATAGAATAGGATCATGCAACTCGATATTCGCGCACAAACGCTGTTAAAAGCCCTGGTCGAGCGTTACATTGCCGATGGCCAGCCCGTGGGCTCGCGCGCGCTGTCAAAAATCTCCGGACTGGAGCTGTCGCCAGCAACCATCCGCAACATCATGTCGGATCTGGAGGAGCTGGGGCTGGTCGCCAGCCCGCACACCTCTGCCGGACGGGTACCGACGCCACGTGGCTATCGTCTCTTCGTGGATAGCTTGCTGACCGTTCAGACCATCGATGAGAGCACGGTAGAGTCACGGCTGCAGGCCAGCGCATCGCCACAAAAGATTATTGCCAGCGCCGCGCAGGTACTGTCTTCGCTGTCGCAATTTGCCGGCGTCGTCCTCGCGCCGCGCCGCGAAACCACCTTCCAGCAAATCGAATTTGTCCGACTATCTGCCAAGCGGATTCTGGTGGTGATCGTTGCGCCAAATGGCGATGTGCAGAACCGGCTGCTGCTGACCGAAACCGATTACACGCCTGCGCAGCTGGTACAGGCAGCGAACTATATCAATCAGCACTACGCGGGGCTTTCCTTCGATGAGGTCAAGCGCAAGCTCGACGCTGAACTGAAACAGCTGCGCGACGACATGATGCAGCTGATGCAGGCAGCTGTCGCTGCCGGCAGCGACGCAATGACGCAAGACAGCGAAGATGTGGTGATCTCGGGAGAACGCAACCTGCTCTCCGTTGAAGATTTGTCCTCGAACATGAGTTCGCTGCGCAAGCTGTTCGATATTTTTGAGCAAAAAACCAGCCTTGCGCTACTGCTCGATAGTTCCAGCAAGGCCAGCGGCGTGCAGATCTTCATCGGGGGAGAATCGCAGCTGGTGCCACTGGAGGAAATGAGCGTGGTGACCGCGCCCTACGAAGCCAATGGACGCATCGTCGGTACACTGGGGGTCATCGGCCCCACCCGTATGGCTTACGAACGCGTGATTCCTATCGTGGACATTACCGCGCGCCTGCTGTCGAACGCGCTATCGCACTCTTAATCGAAGGAATACCCTGCGGCGCATATCAGTTGCCGGAACGATGCGGGCAGTTTTCCTTCGAACAGTTGCCATACATCGACAGTGCATGCTCGGTGAGCCTGAAGCCACGTTCTTCGGCGATTTTATGCTGACGCCGTTCTATCTCTTCATCAAAGAATTCTTCGACGCGACCACAATCGAGGCAGACGAGATGATCATGATGGTTGCCCTGGTCGAGTTCAAAGACGGCCTTGCCTGATTCAAAATGATTGCGGCTCAGGATACCCGCCTGCTCGAACTGGGTCAGCACCCGATACACAGTTGCCAGTCCGACATCAAGATTTTCGGCCAGCAGTAGCTTGTAGACATCTTCGGCTGACAGGTGGCGCACACTGCTGCCCTGGAAAATCTCAAGGATTTTCAGGCGGGGGAGCGTGGCTTTGAGACCGCTGGATTTCAGGTCGGCGGGGTTGGGAGGCATGTTTTCGCTTCTTTAACTTGAAGTGCTTTATCATATAGCGTTTAGCTTTTGCGCTCAATGAAAGCACTCACATGAAGTTATCGCAGCACGCATTGTCCGTTCGTCGAAAGTTCCCGCTCGCTGCAACCATTGCTGCTTTGTCGTTGCTGACCAGCGGCTGCGCGCTCAATCCCTTCGGCGCGAAATCCGATGCCACCAATGAGGCCGCAAGTTCGGCCGACGGTGTCGTGCAGACAGTGCAGAAGAAAAAACTGTTTGGTGTGCTGCCGGTCTACCGGCCAGACGTTCAGCAAGGCAATTTCGTTTCCAAAGAGATGGTCTCTCAGCTCAAGGTCGGCATGTCACCCGAGCAGGTGCGCTTCGTGCTCGGCACACCACTGGTCTCCGACATCTTTCATGGTGAACGCTGGGACTATCCGTTCCGCATGCGCAAAGGCGATGGGCAGGTAACGACCAGCCATGTCTCCGTGTTTTTCAAGGATGGTCGGGTCGAACGCTTTGAAGGTGGCGACCTGCCAGACGAAAAAGACTATCTGAAGCGGCTTGCCGCGCCAAAAAAATAACAACAAGCACGACCCCGGAAACCCTGATTCATGAAACCGATGAAGATTGCCGTCGCTGGCGCCTCTGGCCGTATGGGCCGCATGCTGATCGAAGCCATTGCGGCCGATCCTGAAGCCACGCTGGCTGGTGCGCTTGATATCGCCGGCGCGCCCAGCATCGGCAGCGATGCCGCTGCATTCTCAGGGCAACCCGCTGGTGTACTGATCGAATCCGATTTCGCCAGAGGTCTTGCGCAATCTGAATTTCTGATCGACTTTACTCGCCCCGAAGGCACGCTCAGGCATCTGGAATACTGTGCCGCGCACGGCATCAAGATGATCATCGGCACCACCGGATTTGATGACGCAGGCAAGGCAGCGATCGCTGCCGCCGCAAAAAAAACCGCGATCGTTTTCGCACCCAATATGAGTGTGGGAGTGAACGTGACGATGAAACTGCTCGAACTGGCCGCAAAAAGCTTCTCGCACGGCTACGATATCGAGATCATCGAAGCGCATCATCGTCACAAGGTTGATGCGCCCTCCGGCACAGCACTGAAAATGGGTGAAGTCATCGCCGATGCACTGGGGCGTGACCTGAAACAGGTGGGTGTATTCGCGCGTGAAGGCGTCACCGGCGAGCGCGATCCGTCATCGATAGGCTTTGCGACCATCCGCGGCGGCGATATTGTGGGCGACCATACCGTACTATTTGCGGGCATTGGCGAGCGCATCGAAATCACCCACAAGTCATCCAGCCGCGTCACCTATGCGCATGGGAGTCTGCGCGCGGCGCGCTTCCTGAGAGATCAAGCCAGCGGCCTGTTTGACATGCAGGATGTGCTCGGCCTGCGCTGAACGCGGGCAGAGATACTTCCCGCTGCTGCTGCGATGATGCACTCCCGGTATTCCAGTCTCTCCGCCGTCGTGTCGGTGGCGCTGCATGTTGCGCTCGTACTTATTGTGTCGATGGGTCTGCTGAAACACTCACACGATGAAATCGAGAAGCCGCCAGTGATCGTTGAACTGATCCGTCCCAGGCTGGAGCCACCGCCTCCACCGCCCAAACCTGAGCCTCCGAAGCCGGAACCACCAAAACCGAAGCCTCCCAAGCCAGAGCCCGTCAAGCCCGAGCCACCCCGCCCGGAAGTCCCGAGGCCCGTGCCCACACCAGCGCCAACGCCGGTCCCCGCGCCCGCGGTGACCGTGCCCGAGACGAAACCGGCACCGCAACCGCCGGAACCAGCGCCGGTGGCCAAGCCAGCGCCGACTCCTCAGGCACCGCCCGCGCCGCCCGCAAAAACTGACGTCAGCATTTCAGCCAGCTATAGCGCAAGCAACGCTAAGCCCGTTTATCCAAGCATGTCCAAGCGCATGGGTGAACAGGGCACAGTGGTACTGCGCGTGCTGGTAAAGAGCGACGGCACTGCCGGTGGCGTGGAAGTAAAATCCTCCAGCGGTTTTCCCCGGCTTGATCAGTCGGCGGTCGATGCGGTGAAATCATGGCGATTCAATCCCGCAACGCTCGATGGCAAACCTGTTGATGAGTGGTATCAGGTGCCTATTCCCTTTAAACTGCAAAACTGAACTCAATACGACATAAACGAATGAACGATACCCTGAACCAGAATCTCGGCTTTGCCCACTACTGGGCACAAGGCGACGCCATTACCCACAGCGTGGCTTATATGTTGCTGCTGATGTCGGTCATCAGCTGGTATTACATATTGTCCAAAGCGTGGACTTCATGGCGCATACGCCAGAGCGCCGGCGCGCTCGAGCATTTCTGGGACGCCCCCACCATGGACGACGCAATTACGCTGTTGAATCATGCAGACACCGAGCATGTCTATTCGCCACTGGCTAATCATGCCGTCGAAGCCATCAACGTCAAAGCCACCGGACAATCGCTGAACGCCAGCGTCGATCTCGGCGAGCTCGTGACTCGCACGCTGCGCCAGCAGATCAATCGCGTGTCCTCCCGCCTGGAAAGCGGCCTGACACTTCTGGCCTCGGTGGGCTCCACCGCGCCTTTCATCGGTCTGTTCGGCACGGTCTGGGGTATTTATCACGCACTTGCTGCGGTGTCGGCAGCGGGTACGATACAGATCGACAAAGTCGCCGGCCCGGTCGGCGAAGCGCTGATCATGACTGCCATCGGCCTGGTCGTCGCAATTCCTGCCGTGCTGGGCTATAACGCATTCACCCGCGTCAACCGCATCACGCTGGCCGAACTGGACGCATTCGCGCACGACCTGCATGCCCACCTGACTACCGGCACCCGCGTCACCACGCGCAAGCCGGCCTGAACATTCACAGCACAGGGAGCTCGACATGGCCTTTGGCGGATTTAATGACAACCAGCATCAAGCCCCGATGGCAGACATCAATGTCACGCCGATGGTCGATGTGATGCTGGTGCTGCTCGTGATCTTCATCATCACTGCGCCACTGTTCACCCATGCGATCAAGCTGGAACTGCCGAATGCTCAATCGCAGGCCGCACCAGAAAAACCCGAGACCATCACGCTGGCAATCAATGCTGAAGGCAAGCTGTTCTGGAATAACGCTCCGGTGACGCGCGACGAACTGTCTCAGCGCATTGCCATCGCTTCGCAAAAAAAACCTCAGCCAGAGCTTCAGCTGCGGGCCGACAAATCTACCCGCTATGAAGTCATCGCCCAAGTGATGTCGGCTGCGCAGAATGGCGGGATGAACAAGATCGGGTTTGTGACGGAACCGAAGGAAGGTGGCAGGTAAGCTGCCTGAGAAGCCGCGCGCTATATCCCGCTGCCTCTGCACGCTTATCCGCCCGCCTATCTGTGCCCTAATCGCATTACCTCTGCAACGTCGTACTGTTATCTCTGCACCGTCGTACCCTTGACTCTGCAACGTCATCCCGGCGCAGGCCGGGAT
>JACCDH010749356.1_pt1 | contig 17106 bp, 16 predicted proteins | sample 7442481 | NCBI WGS metagenome assembly JACCDH01 (sample SAMN15323433, study PRJNA562643) | freshwater metagenome | isolation source: river surface water | place: USA:Blue River Watershed | collected 2017-08-15
ACAAGCTGTCCACCCGCAGCTTGGCCAGCCTGCAGGTGTTTTACTTTGAAGAAACCGTGGAAGACAAGCTCTGGGAGCCGACCTTCATCATGGAACACCCGACCGAGATCAGCCCGCTGGCCCGCGCCAACGACACCCGCCCCGAAGTGACCGAGCGCTTTGAGCTCTACATCACCGGCCGCGAGTTCGGCAACGGTTTCAGCGAGCTGAACGACGCCGAAGACCAAGCCGCCCGCTTCCAAGCCCAAGTGGCCGCCAAAGACGACGGCGACGACGAAGCCATGTATTACGACCACGACTTCGTGCGTGCCCTCGAGTACGGCATGCCCCCAGCAGGCGGCTGCGGCATCGGCATTGACCGCTTGATGATGCTGCTGACCGACAGCGCCAGCATCCGAGACGTGATCTTGTTCCCAGCGCTGCGCCACGTGCAGGAATAACGAGCAGCAACAGGCATCAAATGCTCAACCGGATCATCAAATTAGTTACAATGAACTCCTTTTTTAATCAAAAGGTGTTTTTAATATGCTAAAAATTGTTGTTCCAAGCATTGTTGCACTGACTGTCTTAGCTTCAGGATGCTCGACCCTCACGTCCGAAGGCACCAGTCAAAATCTTTCACTGATGACTTATTCAGCAGATAACAACGACTTGGTTGGCGCTGCCTGCGAATTGAAAAATGATGAAGGCAGTTGGACAGCTGTTACACCGGCTACCGTGATGGTTCATCGTTCAAACAAAGATTTGATCGTCAAATGTACAAAATCCGGATTTTCTGACGCCCGAGCCAACGTTGTCTCCAAAACAAAAGCCAATATGTTTGGAAACATCATTTTTGGCGGTGGGATTGGCGCGATCATCGATCACAACAATGGAAGCGCCTACCAATATCCACCAGTGATCAAGATGATTATGGGTGAAGATAAAACAATCAAAGAAGGCTCAAACTAAGCACATGAGTAACTTGAGATGAATTCCGCCCATTCATCTCAAGGCATCGGCCTGATTTTTATGAAAAAGCACTTTACAGCCGTTGCAATCCTTCTGGCAATTTCCTCCTGCTTGCTTTTCTTTAAATACAAAGAAGAAAAAACCGAATTCAAGAGCACAACGGTGACACTGAGTCTCAAGGACTACCTTCTAAACAGTTTTTTGGCCGAGCTTCCCGATATCAACAAAAAATTACCTTATGTCATTGACGACAAAACAATTTTGTTGAACGTCGAATACAAGGATGAAAAAATTATCCACTTGTATGAGCTTAAAAAATATCAAAAAAATAAATTTTCTGAAGATAAAATATTGCAAAAAATGGCTCTTGTATTGAAAGAGCAAGCCTGCTTCGACCCCATCCGAAAAAACATGCTAGCAGCGGGGATAGATTTTTTGAACGTTTACCGTGATTCTGCAGGTCAACTGGCTTTCGAAATCTCAATTAATCAATCAGACTGCAATGACATTCATTCGGCATCGCGAGTATCTTCATAGCCCTTATACGCTGGCGTTGATTTTCATCTATTGAATACGCGCCTATCCTGCAATTGAGGCGCGTCGCCCAGCATCTCGCGCACCTTTGTATTGGTCCAGCGAAAAATCCACAAGGCAGGCGTGGAAACTGGTGGTTGTAAAAACCAATCCAGTCACCCATGATCCAATTGCGTGTTACTGACTCTCAAAGCTGTGTCGGTGCGGGCGATTCTATTTGAGTGTGCTGACCAACCGAACGACCCCATAAACCCAGCTGAAACAGGGTTTTGGGGTGCGCTCAACAGTCACAAATGAACAGCCATCTGATGCCGTCCACACTGCACGCGTCAAACCAGCGTCACTGTAACGGCTTGTTGAACCAAAAGATCCAAGCCAAGATCAGCATTGCTGTAGACATGGTATGCCGAACCATTGATTGTTTGTTTTGATGCGGTCCAGGCATAGGTTGAGCCCCCCAACAAATCGTCCAGCACCACTTTGTCCGCCGCATCCCCATCAATGCGCATTTGCACATGTCCATTGGAGATGAAACTGTTCTTCACACCCAGCGCCAGTACATCGCTCGTTGTCAAATTCAGAACATGAGCAGCATCCCGAACGGAGCCGCCGCCCGACAGGCTGATGTGGTTGATGGCCACCACATCACCCACTTGCGGGCTGCTACTGTGCAAAGCCGACAGATCCAAGCTCACCGTATCAGCGGCAAGAATGTATTTGCCAATGGAACCTGCAAGTTCATCATTGTTGAATGTAGAGGGAGAGGGAGACGACGACGGTTTCACCTCTATCATTGCTGACTGAAGCTGGAACTCCCACCTTTCATTTTTGTTAACTACGCTGTAGATATTTCCTGCGAGATCTGTATAAGAAATCGAAAAACGATCCTTATCGAATGCCGTTATAGCGTCACCTTGTGCAATCGGAATCACGGAGGAGTACGAAAAAGTACCAGCCTCCGCGACGTCAGTTGGACTGCCTGCTATCAGCTTCAAGCTTTGATAGCGAATATGATCAGTAAATGTCTGGGCACCCTCACTGTAGAAAATTGGGGCCTTCAAATCCACCGTGAACGACTGATCCGTCGATTTCAAAATATTACCAGCCAAGTCCACCACCGAAGCCTTCAACACGTAGTGTGTGTTGGTATCTGGAATACCTAAATTTCGGCTGGTGTTGTCAAAAGACCAGCTGCCGTTGGTCGCGGGGTCCACATAGGATTGGGATTTGACCACACCATCGGTGCCCAACACCTGCACCAAGACTTTCCCAGTGAAACCTTTGTTGCTGTTGCCAATATTCCCATTGAAAGACAGCGCTCTGTCTTTGGTTAAAAAATCCGAAGCCGAAGCGCCTGAATCCTGATCAAGGGTCGTCACTGCAATGTCAAATTGCGAATTGGTATCCGGATTGGCATTGGTGTCAATCGTGATCTCTTTTTGAACAAGCTCAGCCCCAACCGCATTGCCGGCTTTGTCCACCACTTGTGCCGTCAGCTTGTAGGTGCCATCGGCCAACTTCTGGGCCGAGTTATCCCATGACCACCCCCATTGCCCGCCCGTATTGACACTCTCCACATATTGAAAAGCCAGCACTTTACCTGTTGAGTCCAGCAGTTGCAGTTCAACAAGATCCCCGTTCTTTACGAACGTGTTGGTGACCGTCCCTTTGAAAGTCAAGGTGTTGTCCGACGTATTGAAGTCAGACGGACTGACACCAGTATCCGCATCGATAGAGGCAATCTGCACCGAGACGCTTTGGTTGTCACTGTCCGCTGACCTGTCCACCACAAACGAGGGGCCCGCCAACGATTCAGACACATTCCCTGCCGCATCTTTCACCACCACCGAATACGTCACCTCCCCATTGGCCAATGCCCCGTCATCCGGAATCTGCACCACGAATTGACCCTGATCGTTCTTGGTCGTTGAGGTGTACGTTTTGCCTGCAATGGTCACTGTGGCGCTGACTGCATCGGCATCTGCGGAGATCAGCAACCTGGGGGTGTTGTCCGAGGTGATGCTGTCGCTGTTGCTCACGCCCGTGTCATCTTCGGTCGCCAACTTGGCTGCCGTGACTTTGGGTGGCTTTGTGTCGCCTGCGCCTGAACCGCCCCCGCCACCACCTGCCCCGACCAAAGCCAAAGGAGCTGCCCAAATGGGATTGAAGCCTGCTGCAGTCAAGACCCCGACAGCGGCACCCGAAGCCACCACGGGCTCACCGCCGAGCGCCATACCCACGAACTTGCCACCATCAGACAGGCTAGCCACCGTTGACGATGTCGCGCCAGACTCTGGAATATAGGCGTGGTAAACGCCAGCTTCCGCCTCTCCGATCAAAGCATTGAAGTCGGGGACGGTGTTTTCGAAATAGTCGGTGATCAACAGGTCCGTGGCATTGGAGCCCGAAAAACTGACACTCAAATCTTTGCCAATGCGCTTGGCCCGGATATTGTCAGGTGCCATGCCTGTAGTTTCATCAACCAGCAAATACTTTGCTGCAGGCTGTGACTTGATTTTGACCGGCTGGTTAGCGGCGGCTGGGATATCAACCGTCGTGGACTTCTCCGAGCCATGGTTGATTTTGACTTTGTAGGATTTTTTCATCGTTCAAGGGGTATTTGTTATTGGGTTTCACGAAGGCTTAGCGCTTGGCGCCAGTGACCACAATTTCAACGCGACGGTTGGGTGCGTGACAAATTTTGTTTTCAGGCGTGCGTTTTCTGCCGCAACTGACTTTGATCAGATGCTCTTCGCCTACACCCTCCACTTTGAAACCCCGCGTCGGATGGACGCCTCTGGACTTGAGCTGATCAGCAACCACTTGCGCACGCTTCAAGGACAGCTTCTGGTTGAGTTTGGCTGAACCAATGGCGTCGGTATGGCCCACCACACGGATACGCTCGACTTTGCTGTAATCGCGCAGCAGGTTTTGGACCAGGTTTTCAATCGCGTTGAAACTCGACGCTTTGAAGTCGGCTTTGCCGAACTCAAACAAGGCATCGGTTTCCAGTGCATACAAGCGGGACGGCACAACTTTGGGCGCAGGCACCACCACTGGCGCGGCCAACACGGCTGGTGCAGGAGTTGCTGCAAAGGCAGTTACGGCCGTCACGGTTGCCGGGGTCTGACAAGGCTGTACAAGAGGTGCTCTGGAGACCGTGTGAATTTGCTGGGCGGTCTCCGTCAGATCGCGTCGTGCCTGTTCGCTGGAGACCTCAATCAAGGCTCCCCAAGCGTTTGGAGCTTCTGCCACTTTGAGAAACAAGGTTTTGCCCGCTTGGAATGACCAGGGCTGAACCGGCGTGGTGTTGCCCATATGCTGATATTGCGCGTCATTCAGGACAGCATGAATCTCCACCTTGCCAGGGCTTGAACAAAACTCGGTGTAACCGCCTTTGAGCAATGACGTGTGATAACGCCCTGCCAGATAGACATTGACCGGCTCTAAGGTTCCCACAGACCGCATGCGGTAAATGATGATGCGTGATTGGTTCAGGGGAGCTGGTTTGATGGAGGCGAATTTTTCACCGAAAACCTCCATGACAGGTGCAGCGGGTTCGCTGCTTTGCACGGGTGTTTGTGCGAACAAAGAGGTGGCCAAGCCAAGCCCCCCTAAAACGCCAACCCATTTTTGGATGCATCGAACAAACGACGCGGGACGCTCTACAAAGTGATCCACCTAAGCTCCTTCGGTCTGACAAGGGAGCTTTAATGTAAATTAATATTTAAGTTTTATTAGAAGAAATTTAGGTATATTTAAATATTACTTTTAGTGAACTGCTGTTGCCAATGCTTGATGAATTTTTCTTCATGCATTGCATGGACTACGGGCTTTCCCTGGGTGCATTGCGCCCCACCAAGTCTTCGCGCACTTCACGCGCCTCCACATCGATCACATCGGAAGAGGTGGGCCCGGCGCCACTTTGAAAGCGCTGGCGCATCCCTTGGTATTGCTGCCAAACGATGGCAAGCTGCGGTTTGCGTCCAGTGAGGAGCCAGCGCACAGAGGCATACACGACATAAAGCACAAGTGCTGCCAACATACCCACCAAGAGCAGCATTCCCAAGAGGGTCAACAGCAATCGCAAGATCCAGCGCATCAAGGTTTCCACAAGCATCTTTCTCAAAAATCAAGGCAGCCGGTCGAGCGCCTGCATGTAATCAGCCGAACGCACCAATTCGTCCCAAGCCCGAGCGGGCGAGCGGGGCAAGAGGTTCAGGCGGCGCTCTTCACTGACCTCGTTGGGCTGCCAGTGGCCTTTGACTTGGGCTTCGGCCAGCTGGTCGAGCACCTCGTCCAGCTCAGCACCACCATTCACGGCGGAGCGGTTGCACAACAGCGCCAGATCACAGCCCGCTTGCAGCGCGGTGATCACCGCCTCGGTGTAGCTCAGGGTGCGCCCGTCCATTTGACGGGCGGCGGCCATCGACAAATCGTCGGTGCAGACCACGCCTTGAAAGCCGAGTTGTCCGCGCAAGATGTCTTGGAGCCAGCGCGGCGAAAAACCAGCCGGGCGGCTGTCGACCTTGCTGTAGATCACATGCGCAGGCATCACGGCGGTGAGCACGCTGGTGAGCCATCGGTAAGGCTGGGCGTCGTCGGCCAGGATGGCTTTGAGGCTGCGCTTGTCGACGGGCAACGCCACATGCGAGTCGGCCTTGACCGCCCCGTGCCCGGGAAAGTGCTTGCCGCAGTTGCCCATACCGGCTTGCAACAGGCCTTGCATCAGGCTGCGGGCCAAGAGGCTCACCACACGCGGGTCGCGGGCAAAGGCGCGGTCGCCAATGACTCCGCTTCGGGAAGCGCCGGGCCGCCCCAAGCTTCCCGAGCCCCCTTGGGGGGCAGCAAGGGCTTGCCCTTGCGTGGGGGCTACATCCAAGTGGTCCAGATCGAGCACGGGTGTGAAGCTGAAATCGACGCCGCAGGCCCGCAATTCGCTGGCCAGAACGAAGCCCGCCGAAGTGGCCGCTTCGCAGGCCTTGAGGACACCCGAGCCGGGCTGGCCTTTGTCGTCATGACCCCACAGTTCGCCAATCGCCCGCATGCTGGGCAAATGCGTGAAGCCGTCGGTGCGAAAGCGTTGCACACGGCCGCCTTCGTGGTCCACCGCAATCAGCAAGTCAGGTCGGATGCTTTTGATGTCGGCGCACAAATCACTCAGCTGTGAGCGGCTTTGCCAGTTGCGGCCAAATAAGATCATGCCGCCCACCAAGGGGTTGGCCAGGCGGCGGCGGTCCACGGCGCTGAGGCTGTGGGCTTCGATGTCCAAAATCAGGGGGGCGTGAATGCTCATGGCTTGTCTAGGCAGTTCGGGGTGAACAAGGGGATTTCAAGGCTGGCGGGTTTCCACCACACAAAAGCTGGCGGCGTATTCCGATTCGTCGGTCACGGTGATGTGGGCACTCAGGTTTTTGGCTTCAAACCAATCCTTGAGCGCCCCATGCAGCACGATGACCGGCTGGCCACTGGGCAGTTTGCCGACCTCGCACAAGCGCCAAGTCATGGGCATGCGCATGCCCATGCCAATCGCTTTGCTGAAGGCCTCTTTGGCCGAAAAGCGTGTGGCGAGGTAACGCACACCGCGCTCGGGCCAGCGGGTGCTGCGGGCTTTCCATGTCGCCATTTCGGCATCCGACAAGACCTTGGCGGCAAAACGTTCGCCGTGCCGGTCCAGGCTGGCCTGGATGCGGCGGATGTCGCAAATGTCGGTGCCGATGCCGTAGATCATTTGTGCAGACAAGCCAGATAAGCCTGCACCGTGGCGGCATAGCCCATCTCCAGCGCGTCGGCGATCAGGGCGTGACCAATCGAAACCTCTTGCAAGCCCTTCACGGCGGTCACAAAGGCCGGCAAATTGTCCCGGTTGAGGTCATGCCCTGCATTGAGACCCAAACCGGCTTGACTGGCGGCTTGCGCTGCATCGGCATAGCGCTGCAACTGGACGGCGTTGTCGGGCGTGCCCCAGGTGGCCGCATAAGGCTCGGTGTACAGCTCCACGCGGTCGGCGCCCGCAGCACGGGCTGCGGCCATTTGCTCTGGCACAGGGTCCATGAACAGGCTCACCCGCACGCCCAGCGCTTTGCACTCGTCGATCAGAGGTTTCAGGCGTTCAGCATCTTGCGGGAAAGCCCAGCCGTGGTCGCTGGTGAACTGGCCTTCGCTGTCGGGCACAAAGGTCACTTGGTGTGGACGCACGGCACGCACGTGGTCCATCAGGTTGTGGAAGGGGTTGCCTTCGATGTTGAACTCGCGCTCGGGCCAGGCCTGCATCAGGGCGTGAAGCTCGCTCACATCGCTGGCGCGGATGTGGCGTTCGTCGGGCCGGGGGTGGATGGTGATGCCCTGCGCACCCGCTTGCAGACACAGCTCGGCCGCACGGGTCACGCTGGGGATGCCCAGGTGGCGCGAGTTGCGCAAGAGCGCCACTTTGTTCACGTTCACCGACAGGGCCACGTTGGAGGAGGAATGGGTCATAAGGTTTGAAGGTCCAGCATCATTTGGCGGGTGCGCAATGCGCCGACACCGCAATGGTAGTTGAGCATCAGGCGCATGGGGCGTTGTAACTGGATCAGCAAGTCGCCGCAGTCGCGCACCAAAGCCGTCATCGGATGCACGTCGTCCAAAGCGGCTTGCAGCGCCAGCCACTGGCGGCCCGTCAGCGCATGGCGGTCATCGGCCGGCACCCATTGCAGGCCTGCTTCTGGCACCAAGGCATAGTGTTCATCGTCCCCCAAGGCTTTGAGGGTGAGGGTCTGGGCATTGAGGGCGGGCAAGAGGCCAATGTCCTTGAGCAAGATCAGCTCAAAGCCGCGCAGAGCCCATTGCAGCGCACTGGGCTCGCCACTGGCCAGCAAACGCACCGCTGCGGCATAGACCTCGAACAAATGTGCGTGCGCATCGTCGCGCACCAACAAGCGCATGAGCAACTCATTGAGGTAGTAGCCCGACAAGAGGGCCTCACCCGTGGGCATGACATGCCCACCCACCCATTCGGCCGACTTGAGGGTGCGGATGTCGCCGTCACCGCCAAAGGTCAGCGATAAGGGCTGCAAGGGCAAGAGCACCGGACGGAAACTGGAACTGGGGCGCTTGGCCCCTTTGGCCACCAACGCCACACGGCCATGGTGGCGAGTGAAAACTTCCAGGATCAGACTGGTTTCGCTCCAGTCGTAGCGGTGCAGCACATAAGCTGGCTCATCCGCGATCCGTTGGGTCGCCATGTGGGGTGTTTATTCGTAGCCGAAGGAGCGCACGCGGGCTTCGTCATCGGCCCAGCCCGAACGCACTTTGACCCACAGCTCGATGAAGACCTTGGCGTCCAATAGCTTTTCCAGCTCCATGCGGGTCTCGGTGCCGATGCGCTTGAGCTTTTCACCCTTGTCACCGATCACCATGGCCTTGTGGCCTTCGCGCTCGACCACGATGGTGGCCGCAATGCGCAACATGCGTTTGGAGGTGCGGCCGGGCTCTTCGTCAAACTTGTCGATCACCACGGTGGAGGTGTAAGGCAGTTCGTCCCCCGTCAGACGGAAAAGCTTTTCGCGCACCATTTCGCTGGCCAGGAATTTCTCGCTGCGGTCGGTGAGCTCGTCTTCGCCGTGCCACCAGGCTTGCTCGGGCAGGTATTTCTCGCAAACACCGAGCAAGCGTTCGATGTCTTTGGGCTGCTTGGCCGACATGGGGAAAAACTCGGTGAAGGCGTGGCGCTCTTGCATCTCGCCCAACCAAGGGGCGATGTCGCCACGGCGGTGCACGTTGTCCAGTTTGTTGGCCACCAGCAAGACCGGGATGCCGGGCTTGAGCAGGGCCAAGACCTTGGCGTCTGCCGTGGTGAAGCTGCCCGCTTCGACCACGAACAAGACCAGGTCCACATCGCCCACCGCGCCCACCACGGTTTTGTTCAGCGACTTGTTGAGCGCCGTGCCGTGGATGGTCTGAAAGCCGGGCGTGTCCACAAACACGAACTGGTTGGCGCCTTGCGTGCGGATGCCGGTGATGCGGTGGCGCGTGGTCTGGGCCTTGCGCGAGGTGATGCTGATCTTTTGGCCCACCAAGGCATTGAGCAAAGTGGATTTGCCCACGTTGGGCTTGCCCACAATGGCCACCAGGCCGCAGCGCTGACCCTCAACGGCCACAGGTGCGGCCAGAGGCTCCACGGGCAAGGTGGCAGCTTCTGCGCTGTCACGCGGCTGGATGGTCACGCCAGCGATCTGGACCGGGCGGCGCACGATCTGTTCATGCGCGGTGCGCTCGGCTTCGCCAGGTTTCTTGTCGGTGCTCATGCGGCGCTTTCTGATTTGAGGGTGTTCAACATGGCCGCGGCTGCGGCCTGTTCGGCTGCGCGGCGCGATGCGCCCGTGCCTTGTTCTGTTTTTCGCAATTCGGTCACTTCGCACGAGACTTCAAACACCTGACGATGGGCGGCACCCGAGGTGCCGATGACGGTGTATTTGGGCAAGGCCAATTTGCGGCCTTGCAGCCATTCTTGCAATTCGGTTTTGGGGTCTTTGCCCACCGCTTGCATGTCGGGTTTGATGTCCACTTTTTCGAACAAGCGCTCCACCAGGGCTTGGGCGTCTTTGTAGCCACCGTCCAAGTAGACCGCCCCGATGATGGCTTCCAAAGCATCGGCCAAGATGGAGGGCCGGTTTTGGCCGCCAGAGCGCATCTCGCCCTCGCCCAAACGGATCACAGAGGGCAAGTCCAGCGTCTTGGCCAGTTGGTGCAAAGTGTCTTGCTTGACCAAGTTGGCCCGCACACGGGACAAATCACCCTCGGGCAGTTGCGCCAGCTGCACATACAGCATGTGCGCCACCGACAGGTTCAAGACCGAGTCGCCCAAAAACTCCAGGCGCTCGTTGTGATCTGCGCTGAAACTGCGGTGCGTGACCGCCTGCTGCAATAAGCCAGGCTGGCGAAACGCGTAACCCAGGCGAATTTGCAAAGCGGACAGGAGTTCGGACATGGGCAGCGCCATCAATCAAAAGCGCCGATGCGCTTGAGGTTGCCAAAGTTCATCCAGACCAAGAAGGCTTTGCCCACGATGTTGGCATCGGGCACGAAACCCCAGTAACGGGAGTCGGCCGAGTTGTCGCGGTTGTCACCCATCATGAAATAGTGGCCCGCAGGCACTTTGCAGCGCACACCTTCGACGGTGTACTGGCAGTTTTCACTGAAGAGGAAAGGGTCCACACCTGGCACAAATGCAGGACGGTCGTTGTCCATGATCGCTTGATGCGGCTTGCTGCCCAGCTTCTCGCTGAAGTGCTTGAAGTAGCGCATGGTCGATTCGTCGAAATAATCGGGCAAGGCTTGGGTCTCGATGGGCTGGCCATTGAGGGTGAGCCTTTTGTTCAGATAAGCCACCTCGTCGCCCGGCACACCCACCACGCGCTTGATGTAGTCCACACTGGGTTTGGGTGGGTAGCGAAACACCATCACATCACCGCGCTGCACAGGCGTGCCTTCGGTCAGCTTGGTGTTGAGCACCGGGAAGCGAATGCCGTAGTGGAACTTGTTCACCAAGATCAAATCGCCAATTTGCAGCGTCGGGATCATCGAGCCCGAAGGGATCTTGAAGGGCTCGAACAAAAACGAGCGCAAGATGAACACCACCACAATGACGGGGAAAAGGCCCGCCGTCCAATCGAGCCACCAAGGCTGCATCAGCAGCTTGTCGCGCGCGTCCTGGATGTCGGTGTCGATTTTCTCGATGCCCATCTTGTTGAGATCAAGGCGGCGCTGGGCGGCTTGCGCTTCGAGTTGCTCAGCCGCTTGTTGGCGGCGCGGCAAGAACACGAAACGCTCGGCCAACCAGTAGACCCCGGTGATGACCGTGGCCATGAACAAGAGCAGTGCGAAGTTGCCCTCGATGAAACCGAGGTACCAGCTGCCGGCATAGCCGACAAAAGCGGCCAACACCAAAGACGTCAAAAACTGCATCAATCTTCCACCTGCAAAATCGCCAAGAACGCCTCTTGGGGCACCTCGACCGAGCCAATCTGTTTCATCCGCTTTTTACCTGCTTTTTGTTTTTCGAGCAGTTTGCGTTTGCGGGTGATGTCGCCACCGTAGCACTTGGCCAACACGTTCTTGCGCAAGGCCTTGATGGTTTCACGGGCAATGATGTTGGCGCCAATGGCCGCCTGGATGGCCACGTCGAACATCTGGCGGGAAATGATCTCGCGCATCTTGGCCGCCACGGCGCGACCGCGGTACTGCGCCTGGGTGCGGTGCACGATGATGGACAGCGCATCGACCTTTTCGCCGTTGAGCATGATGTCGACTTTGACCACGTCAGACGCACGGTACTCTTTGAACTCGTAGTCCATGGAGGCATAACCTCGGCTGACCGATTTGAGCTTGTCAAAAAAGTCGAGCACGATCTCGCCCAATGGCATCTCGTAGGTCAACATCACTTGCCGGCCGTGGTAGGCCATGTTCATCTGAACGCCGCGCTTGAGGTTGGCCAGCGTCATGACGGGGCCCACATAGTCTTGCGGCATGTACAGGTGCACCGTCACGATGGGCTCGCGGATCTCTTGCAGCTTGCCCTGATCGGGCATCTTGGAGGGGTTTTCCACCATGATGACTTCACCGTCGCCTTTGACCACTTCATAGACCACGCTGGGTGCAGTGGTGATCAGGTCTTGGTCGAACTCGCGCTCCAGACGCTCTTGCACGATTTCCATGTGCAGCAAACCGAGGAAGCCGCAACGAAAGCCAAAACCCAGCGCTTGCGACACTTCAGGTTCGTAGTGCAGTGAGGCGTCGTTGAGCTTGAGCTTTTCGAGGGCGTCGCGCAAGGCGTCGTACTGGTTGGCTTCGGTCGGGTACAAACCGGCAAACACCTGCGGCTGGATTTCCTTGAAACCAGGCAAAGCTTCAGTGGCGGGGCCCATGTTGTTGGGCAGCTTTTTCTCCAGCGTCACGGTGTCGCCCACTTTGGCGGCCTGCAACTCCTTGATGCCCGCGATGATGTAGCCCACCTCACCGGCCTTGAGCGCGTCGCGTGGCTGGTTGGCGGGGGTGAACACACCTAGGCTGCCCGCTTCATAGACAGCATTGCTGGCCATCATGCGGATGCGTTCGTTTTTGAGCAGCTGGCCGTCCACCACGCGCACCAACATGACCACACCGACGTAGCTGTCAAACCAGCTGTCGATGATCATCGCCCGCAAAGGCGCGTCAGGGTTGCCTGTGGGCGCAGGCACCTTGGCCACGATGGCTTCTAAGATTTCATCAATGCCCATGCCGGTCTTGGCCGAGCAAGGAATCGCGTCTGTCGCATCGATGCCGATCACATCTTCCACTTCTGCTCGCGCGTTGTCAGGATCGGCGTTGGGCAAATCCATCTTGTTGAGCACCGGCACCACTTCCACGCCCAAATCGAGTGCGGTGTAGCAGTTGGCCACGGTCTGCGCTTCCACGCCTTGACTGGCATCGACCACCAACAAAGCACCTTCACAGGCCGACAGCGAGCGCGACACTTCATAAGAGAAGTCCACGTGTCCAGGCGTGTCGATCAGATTGAGGTTGTAGATCTGGCCATCTTTGGCTTTGTATTGCAGCGCTGCAGTTTGGGCCTTGATGGTGATGCCGCGTTCTTTCTCGATGTCCATCGAGTCAAGAACCTGGGCTTCCATGTCACGCGCTTCCAAACCTCCGCAACGCTGAATCAAGCGATCGGCCAGCGTGGATTTGCCGTGGTCAATGTGCGCAATGATCGAAAAATTTCTGATGTGATTCATCAACGAAGGTCTGCAAGTAGGTGTGGATCAATGATCCGAAAAAGAAAAAAGGGCGCGTCTTTTGAATGACGCGCCCTGAACCAACAATCTATGGCAACTGCGATAGTTGGGACTTCATTGTAGGCAAATTGCCTGGTTCGCAAAGCCCCCAAATCGCTTCAGACCGGTCGTTGCTGCTGTGCAACATGAAAATTATCCACAACTTATGCACAAGCCATCGAATATTTCATGGAACAACTTGTGGAAGGTCTGTGAATCAACGGTGGATTCATCCGGTGAATCTCGCATCGTGAATTCGTACCTGTCTGATATGCCATGAATTCATGGTCAAGACGTCTGATTTTATCCAAATTCGTTATGAGAACCCATAGAAGTTAGCGTTCGCCCACATGCAAAGATTGACATCCATGGTCGAAAAAAATATTTCTATCCCCCTGAACCCGGTGGAAATAACCCAGCAAAGCCGCGGGGCTCTTGACAATCAACGCGCCCATTCATTTGGCAGGTCGGATCAAGACGTACTGAGCGGCATCGCCCCGGCGGATCAACAAGCTCACCGGACGGCTTTTGTCGAGCTTGGCCACCACCGACTCGAACTCCTTGACATTGACCACTTCCATATTGGCCACGGCCAGGATGAGGTCGCCCTCTTGAATTCCCGCTCGCGCTGCGGCATCACTGGCACTGTCGACCACCACACCCCCGCGCACCCGCGCCTCTTTTTTCTGGGCGGCGCTCAGGTCACTGACCACCAACCCGAAACTGGAAGCTTTCGTCAGAGCGGATTTTTTCTCAGTGACAGGGGCCTCGGCCTTTTCCGCTTCGATTTCGGCCACCGTGATGCTCAGCTCCTTGCTGGCACCGCGGCGAAACACCGTGATCGGCGCGCGTGTGCCCGGCTTGGTGTTGCCCACCCAGCGCGGCAGGTCCGACATTTTTTCGATCGTTTTGCCGTCGAACCTGGTGATGATGTCGCCCGCCTCAATGCCCGCCTTGTCGGCAGGGGCACCCTCTTCCACGCCGCGCACCAAGGCACCCTGTGCTTTACCCAAGCCAATCGACTCGGCCACCTCTTTGGTCACCGGTGCAATCTGCACACCGATGCGGCTGCGGGTCACACGGCCTGTTGCCCGCAGTTGATCGCTCACGCGAATGGCTTCATCCATCGGAATGGCAAAGGAAATGCCCATGAACCCACCCGAGCGGGAATAGATCTGGCTGTTGATGCCCACCACTTCACCGCGCATGTTGATCAATGGGCCGCCTGAGTTGCCAGGGTTGATCGCCACATCGGTCTGAATGAAGGGCAGGTACTCGCCCGTGTCACGCTGCTTGGCGCTCACGATGCCGGCCGTCACCGAGTTTTCAAGCCCAAATGGTGACCCGATGGCCATGACCCACTCGCCCACTTTGAGGCGACTGACATCGCCCACTTTGACGGCCGGCAAACCCGTCGCCTGAATTTTGACCACTGCGACATCGGTGCGTTTGTCCGCCCCAACGATGCGGGCCTTGAATTCGCGCTTGTCGGTCAGCGTCACCATCACTTCATCAGCGCCATCGACGACATGGGCATTGGTCATGATGAAACCATCCGAACTCAGGATAAAACCCGAGCCTACACCGCGAGGTTGTGCTTCTTCAGGCGATTGTTGGCGATTGGGCCGGGGTGACTGGCGCGGCACATTGGGCATGGGGGTGCCAAAAAAGCGCCTGAACAACTCCTGCATTTCTTCGTCTGGACCTCCAGCCCCTGCCGCATTGGTGCGCATCTTTTCCAAGGTCCTTATGTTCACCACCGATGGCCCCACCTGCTCCACCAACTCTGTGAAATCGGGCAGGCCGCGCACCGCTGATGCGGCATTTTGAGCCCAGGCTGCTTGAGGCAAGCCAACACCAGCAGCTCCCCACAAGAGCAAAGCGCCCGACATGGCCAGTGCATATTTCTTCAATGCCATTTTCAACATCGATTCATCCCTTAATTTGAAACCCTGCGCAGTGCTGCGCCCAGTGTGAAGACTCATATTTCCAGCGGCGAAGCGCGCCTGAGCTCAGGTCTTGCATCGCCCATGGGGCGCGAATATACAGCGCAACGAAAACCATGCCAAGACAAGGGCATGGTGGCGCGATGGAGCAAAGCAAACTGTCGGCGAAGGGGGGCTCTAACAGGGGCATTTAAACCTTGGCAAACCACAAAGAGGCTGTGCCCCGTGTCCAGCAACACGTGCACATGAACGGGGTGTTCATGGCGCTGAAGATCTTGCCAATGCCAGCCCTCACCATCCCAGAGCAGTTGACCTTCAGAAAGAAAATCGCGTTTCGCCAAGACCATGGCAGTGGCCACCGAGATGAGCCAACACATCAGCGCCGTGATCTCTAAAAAGCCCTTGTTTTGGCTGAGCTCTCGCCAAGCCAACAAAGCGACTGCGGACAGCACTGCCAAAAGCCAGCTCAAGCGCGCTCCCCAAACAAAACGCCCCACCGGGTAAACCACAGGCGGGGCGTTGTGCATGGCGCGAACCTTGACTTGGACTCGTCAGATGCGTTTGAACACCAGAGAGCCGTTGGTACCGCCGAAGCCGAAGTTGTTTTTCAGGGCCACGTCGATTTTCATGTCGCGCGCCGTGTTGGCGCAGTAGTCCAGATCGCACTCGGGATCGGGGTTGAGCAGGTTGATCGTTGGTGGCACTTTTTGATGGTGCAAAGCCAACACGGTGAACACGCTCTCAATGCCGCCTGCACCACCCAAAAGGTGACCGGTCATGGACTTGGTTGAGCTGACCACGGTTTTGTACGCATGATCGCCCAAAGCCGCCTTGATGGCATTGGTTTCGTTGATGTCACCCAGCGGCGTGGAGGTGCCGTGAGCGTTGAGGTAATCGATCTGGTCGGCATTGACGCCGGCGTTGCGCATCGCATTGATCATGGCGCGGCGTGGGCCGTCCATGCTCGGCGCGGTCATGTGACCGGCGTCAGCGCTCATGCCATAGCCACCCAGCTCGGCATAAATTTTGGCGCCGCGTGCTTTGGCGTGTTCGTACTCTTCGAGCACCATCACGCCAGCACCTTCGCCCAAGACAAAACCATCTCGGTCTTTGTCCCAAGGACGTGAAGCAGCTGTGGGGTCGTCATTGCGTGTCGACAAGGCCCGCATGGCGGCAAAACCACCGACACCTAAGGGCGAAACGCAAGCTTCGGAGCCACCCGCAATCACCACATCCGCGTCGCCGTATTCGATCAAACGACCGGCTTCGCCAATGCTGTGCAAGCCTGTGGTGCATGCGGTCACAACGGCCAAATTGGGGCCTTTGAAACCACTGCGCATCGAGACATGACCTGAAATCATGTTGATGATCGAGGCTGGCACGAAAAATGGGGAAATTCGACGCGCGCCGCGCGCTGTGTATTCGGTGTGGGTGTCTTCGATCAGCGGCAAGCCGCCGATGCCCGAACCAATCACCACACCAATGCGGCAGGCCTCGTCTTCTGTCAGGGCTTCGCCTGTCAGCAGACCGGCGTCTTGGATCGCCTGTGTTGCTGCAGCAATGCCGAAGTGGATAAAACGGTCCATCGTCCGAGCTTCTTTGCTCGAAATGTAGGACTCAAGATCAAAGTTCTTGACTTCACCCGCAAACTTGCAAGCTATGGCTGAAGCATCAAAACGTGTGATCGGGGCAATGCCGGACTGACCGGCAATGAGGCTGGACCATGCATCGGCGACCGTGTTGCCCACGGGGCTGATGCATCCCAAACCCGTGACAACAACGCGGCGCCGGGTCATCGTCGATCAGGCCTTCTTGCTTTGGGCGTAGTCGATCGCAGCTTGCACCGTGGTGATTTTTTCTGCGTCTTCGTCAGGAATCTCGAT
>JACCDH011536939.1_pt1 | contig 17106 bp, 15 predicted proteins | sample 7442481 | NCBI WGS metagenome assembly JACCDH01 (sample SAMN15323433, study PRJNA562643) | freshwater metagenome | isolation source: river surface water | place: USA:Blue River Watershed | collected 2017-08-15
GCCAAAGTCGGAAGTAAAATAGCGCCAAAGTCGGTAATTATGCTTAGAATTTGGTCACATATGATTTAATTCTTTCTGATATAGCTTCAAATTCAAGAAGAAATAGTTATATCATTATTAAGAGCAAATGTATCTAAAACAGTCTCAATAAGATAATATCTGTTTTAACTCCAGGTCGAGGCATCAATTTGAAACGCGTTGAGGGGGGCAGTTTAAGCATTTTTTCCACAATGAGCACTTGTTCACGCACAGTTTTTATAGGTTTAAATAAGCGTGTTTAAAAGGCTTTTAGCCCAAATTGAGTAAAATGTTAAGTTTAAAGCCTGTTCAAGGTGATCTATGGTGATTTAGAGTGATAGTAAATTAGTGTGGACCACACTAATTTTAGAGTATTTTACTTTTGATTATCAGCTAGTTAGGTTTCGGTTGCGCACCAAATTGCGCACCATATTTATTAGCCATTATTGAGTTTATTCAATCTCAACTGATAAGATTGAAAATAATTCCTTTGAATTCGCTCTTTTAGAAACGATGCATCAATCAGTTTCTTTACTTGATCAGATTTAGACACCATCAAAGACAAGATTGCGTTTGTTTGCTTTTCAGGAATTCCAGCATAATCTGCAAGCAGTCGAAATTGTTTTGGAATATTTCCTTGTCCCATTCTTGCTGGGATTAAACCTTCATCTAAAGCAAAATCTTTGTCCTCAATATGGATGCGACTGTTTAATAGATCATAAGCTGGACTCAATTTGAAATCTCCAAGTGGCGTTTCAATAATGGAAAAATTCTTCAAATGAGCATCTCCATTTGAAAACAAATAATTAAATATCAACAATTTGAATAATTTGAGCGATTCAACTTTATAGCTTGGCAAATTTTCACGCATGACTTCGAATAAATCCCAATAACTACCTAGGTATTTATAATCTGTCCCATGGGTTTGTGGACTCATTCCGGCAAGAGATGCAAAATCCTCTTGGGCCAATTTGAGACCGCCTGCTATCACGTCAAAACGCTTGGTGATATAAGCTGGATCCCCATTTCCAAAAAAGATCAACGCATTCTCTGCTGTTTCAATGCCAAATACTTGTTGGGCAATTTGCATAGTCAAGTGCTCATTCGCAGGCATTTGATCTGCGTTTTTTGATACACTTGGAATAGGTTTTAATATATGTGTACCTTGCTCTCCTTCCTTAGTTAATCGAATCTTATTTTTCAATTGAATGATTGAAAACTTTTCCTGTACACCTGAAATAGACATACGCGTTGCATTCTCTTCAAAAGAGTCTTCACTGTTGTGATTGGACTGCAAAGAAGCATATGGTAGTATATGATTTACCTTACTTCCATTAAATACACGTTTAATACATGTTCTACTATATGTACTAAATCCAGCAGCTAATGTTCCTGGGCATCTATTTATTTCCATCTTCATCACTTCATTTTAATAATTTTAACAGCGCCAATCGTATCACCGCCTGCAATCTCTAGCAAGATTCCGAAATAGTCATCAAAATCTATTCGCTTTTTACTACAAATTAAACGCTTGTTCACCCCCTCTGGAATGAAATTGAAAAAAAAAGGGAACAGTGTAGATGATTGAAATTCCATTTTGGTTTTTGGCAAGGTCAAACTTATTGATGGCTTGCTGCTGTCATTTAACCACCGCTCATCATATCGAAAAATAAAACTTCCGTTATCAAGTTGACTCAGCATACCAGCTAATTCGTTTTTATAATAAACTTGTCCTGATCTCATATACTATTGAGTCTTTTAACTTGTAAAACCAGTTCCAATCCAAGCACATCCGCTATTTCTTGTAGGGTATTGAAGGTGGGATTAGCTTTACCTCCCTCCAACTGTTTTATTGTCCGAAGCCCAACACCTGATAGATCAGCCAAGCTTTCTTGCGTAATCTTTAGGACTTCTCTTCGCTCTTTAATTTGTTGAATAACTATAGAAAGGTGCGTCATATTGCTCTATTTTATACAAATCTACAAATTTTATGATTAAATGCAATTATATGTGCAATTTAACGCACTATTTCATACATTTTTTATTTAATCATGTTTTATTTGCGAATTAGTGCTTTTTAATGCCCTTTTTGATAGGTTTAAAACTGTTAAAGACTTGGCCACAACCATCTTACGGGAAGGTGATAGTTGAAAAATATTAAATCATAACATTATCGGTCTTCTTTTAAAGAAACGAAATACATGCATAGATGTGAAATTCTATGTTCAAAGCACCCTCATAAAAAAAATTAAACCTACGAGCATTAACATGAAATGAATTTTAGTTTTTAAAGGCATTTTAACTCATATCTGTAACATATTTAGCAAATATTTGTTACAAAATTCAATCCCAAATAAAATGCTTAAGATCCGATCAATTTTGCCGGTTTATTCTTAATCCGATTCTTATACTCTGAGTATAAAATTGTGCCTGTTTTTGAACCTGCGTAGCTACATAATCAAACAATGGAGCAAAAACCATTAATTCAATTGTGTACATTAAAGTCTTTTCATTTTGCATTTATAAGAACTGCGTATGGTTGTTGAATCGTCTGTTAATCCAGAAAGGAGCTTTGCTGTAAATATAAAACCTCTGCCATGAGACCTAATTCTTACAATTAATTGTTTTTCAATTAGTTCCAATGCTATAAATATATTTTACTCGTAACAAATTCACACTATTATTTGTTACGAATAAATAAGCTAAATAAAACTAAGGCTTTTATAGGTATTCATGCTTGAAATGGAGTGCTTGAAAATAATTATGGGCGCAAAAGGCACGTTTGCATAAATAGTAGGCGCAAATCACAACATTATCGGCCTCCTTTTTAAATAATGAAACACAGACTCATCATTTAAAAACCGATCGACGATACCTTCAGAATTTTTCCATGGTTGATTAAATAAACCAGCATATTCTTCCCTTTCACTCAACCACTCCAATGCGAGTTCCTTAATTCTTCCTTGTATAGAAAAGTCATTCATAGTATCACTGCGAGATATTTGAAACAATGAATAACTAATCCCAAAGAAGGTTTTATAAATAGTTGGGAATTCAGGGATATCAATTTTCGCCATTAAAACCTGATTATCATCCGCGTCAAAAAGATTCAAAACTTCTACAGAAATATTAATTTCATTGCTTGTGATAATTAACCGCATTTCCGTTCGTAGCGCATTTATCATATTATGATACTCATCCATTTTAGAATCTACCCTACCAAGAGAATTCAAATGACGATCCCGTATATGGTTAAGCTCTTCGAAATTTCTTTCAGCATCTAATCTAAATTGATTAAGTTGTTGTAATTGCTCCATAAATAATGTGTATTAAAAATTAAGAATTTTGTTCACGCTTTATCCAAACTTCTTCCATTTGGTCAGCATACTGATCACTTGTTACCTTTATGTATCTCATAAAAGACTCATATTTTTTGTGCCCACTAATGGCCATTATAAGTGTGGGATTTGTTTTACGCAAATATTCATTGCTACAAAATGATCGACGAGCAGTGTGTGTCTGTAAAAATTCATACTTCATAAGTGAAATTTGCATAAGTTCTCTCTTGTAGGTAATCTGTTTAATAAATGGAACATTTAAGGATTTTAATCTTGAACCAACAATTTTAAGTAATCGATTAAATTCATTGTTCGGGGGTACCTCAGGGAGAGAGTAGTTGTATTTTTCTAATATTTTCTTTACAACTGGATGTATTGGTATAGTAACCTTTTCGCCTGTCTTTTTTTGAACAAATTCGAGACGATTATTACGAATAGCTGAAGCATCCAAGGTAGAATAGTCGGAAAAGCGCATTGCGGTGAAACATCCAACCACAAAAACATCACGAACATGCTCTTCTACCGGATTTTGAAAATCTTCAATAGCCATTAATTCAAGAATTTCCGATTCGGTTAAATAAATACTATCTGTTTCTTCCCTTCTAGTGTCGAACTTTAGTTCAATTATCCGCGATGGTGGCAATTTTTTTAGGTCTACCGCGTACTTAATGACCTGTAATAAGTCCATCATAATCTTAGCATGTGTGTTCATCGCCAAATCACAGTCAATGATTAAATAATCACTAATTTGATCGATATCTTTTTGATTAAATTCAGAAAGTATAAGTTTTCGTTGAATGTGCGCTTCAAATTTATTGATGTGAGATTTCGTAGTATAATAAGTTGATAAAGACCTTGGTTTAATCAAGCGACGTTTAGGACTTAATCTTACACCTGTTTCACAGTCTTTTATAAAAAGACTCATAAAATCAATTAAACTTTCCTTTGTATGAATACTTTTATTTTTTGTGGCATTAAATTTAGTCTTGGGATTATCTATTAAAAGGTTTAGTTTTTCCTCAAGTTCTAAAAATGTCAATCTTGGATTACCGTTTTTGTACTCATCCAGTAGATTTAATATTTCTATTTCTAGCTGCTTAAGATACCGTATTAGCCTACTTGTAATCGATTGACCTGGGTAAGATTTTAAAAAACATTTTCGCTTATCCCAATGACAGGTTTGTATACTTCTACCTGGATAAAGAGTAATAAAAGTACCATCTATCGAAACTTTAATCCTAATGCTACTGACCTTTGCATTAGGTCTTACTAAACTGAATGAAACTCCCATTGCTATTTAATTATGATTTATTGTATTTTATTACATACAGAACAATAAAATCTACCACTTACCATATTTTCAATTTCTAGCACTGTAGTATTTTTACACGACTTACATTTTTTGAAAAATCTACTCAATTGAAGTGGCATGTGTTCAAATCTCGTATGTATTCTTCCTCGTTCTTTCGAATAAAAATGATATTTAATTCTACTTGCCGTAAATAATTCCATTGGAGGAATTAATACTTCTAGAGGAAGTGAAAAATCATCCCAATCCTCATCCAATTCATAGACCTCATCATTTTTAATTAAGGAAAGCATATATGAATTTCTCTGATTAGACCATATTATGTGTTTAGAATTATGATATACACAATTAACACCATCATCATAAAAAACATGATATAATGGGTATTCAATATTTTTCATTCTTCCAGTATTTTTTTCGTATTCAAGAATTCCCGACTTCCTGAGTTCAATATTCTCAGATCCAGTAAAATAGAATACTATAATTTCATTTAAAGCTTCAAATGAAGTTTCCATATTACCTTCAAAATACCAAGTGTTAAATGCACCTATCGGATCATTAAATTCCTCATATTCATCTAACAATTCTCTAGTCTTACTATTATAAATCATTAAAAATGTTTTCATTTTATTCAAGATTTTGATTTTAAAAAATTGATTATTTCGGATTTTAAAAAATGAAATTTTCTTCCACTTTTTTGCCCGTTTATGCGCCCTTGCAAATAAAGCTTTGTAATTGTTTGCTCTGAAATCCCTAAGAACTCGGCTGCTTGTTTACGATCCCATAATTCATCCTGAATTCCGTTTCCAGTTACAGGCATTTGAAGAAGTGACTCAATTTCACCTCTTATTGTAGTTTGCATAAGTCGTTGCAACTCATCCAAACTGATTCCAATTATTTTTGTCTCCATGATTGATTATTTAAGATTCTTGTTATTACTGATTTACTAACCCCATACTCTGCGGCTAGCCGTTTTTTTCCGTACTCACCCAGAACGTACTTTTGCCTTATTTCTAATGCCTGATCCATGGTAAGTTTACAATTACGGTACTGTGGATCATTGTAGATTTCAAGTGATGGTGGTTGCGCGCCTTGATATCGTTCTCGATATAACTCGCTCAGTTTAATTTGACCATCAATTTGTGCATCGGTTCTATCCATGAAAGGTGAACTCATTACCTTATCAAGTTCTTCCTGAAGGTTTAATTGCGATTGTGTTTTCATAAAAATTCGTTTTTCCAAGTTTGTAAATAGTTATTGGGATCATTTTGAGCTATCAAAAGCATTTTTTCAGCTGCTCGTATACTATGCTCATTCATTTGTGAGCGATAATCCCATAAAAATGTAAGCATGGCATTAATTAGAGGTTCTTCTTGATCGCTTTGGCACTTTTCATTAATGAATACATCTGCAATCCATGCCCAGCGCTTCGAATCATCAAAACTTAAATCACGATATCTACATCTACTTCGAATAGCATTTCTGTGCACCTTTATACCCGCTAAGCCATTTTTACCCATTAACTTGGCTACTTGTTTATCCGTTGGTAATGGAACATTTGTAGTTATAATAAATACAACATTTTTTAATGGCACTCTAAATCCAATACTATTTTCAGACATATGTGATTCAACTGCTAATCTTTGAGATTCATCTAGACTAGATAGCAGACGCCGTATATTTTTTTCATAAACGAACTCTTGCTCATCAAATAATACATTTTTAAAAATATTGCAAGACTCTTCATCCTTGAAAATCACATCTGAATCATCTACATGTACGTAGGTAATTTCATTAGGGTCACGATTAGAATTTAAAATTGCCAATCTAATTCCTATTGCATATAAGGATACAGACCCACTAATTGAAATGCCGTCAATTCCACGCTCCCTAAAAAGAGATTTTACGAAATATGTTTTCCCCAAGCCTGGAGGCCCACTTATTATTAAATGACTATAATTATTATCCTCATGTGGGTTTATGCCAATCAGGTTTGACATACTAGTCTTAAGCTCTCGAACTTCATTAAGAAGTTTTAACTGCTGTTCTGTTAATGGATAAGAACCAGTCTTTTCCGATTTTGCTTTTTCTGTTGAATTTCCATTAGTGCTATTCGGCACATTAATCGATTCTTGATTGTTTTCTTTCATTTTCTGTCATTTTTTTTGGATGAAATTTATTTTTGGGCAAAAAAAAGGTTCACCTGACCTTTTTATAAAATTGCCATAAGTAAACAAATGTGTATGTTTCTATTAAACTCGTTCGATCTAAAGCTCGAACATCAATTTCAAATATTTCATAGCCTAGTCGTGCTGTGAAATCAAATTTTTGATTATAATTTTTATTTAATTCTACATGAGTGTAACCTAGCATCGTTAAAATTTTAGATCCAATAACATCATTTTTGGTTTTAATATTCCCCATGTTCTTACTTAGACTCCTGACCCTTTTCCCAGAATCTGAGGTAAAATAGATACGTAACATTTCATATACTTCATCATTAAGTTTAGACTTGCTGGAAGTATAATGGTACTTTAGATTCAAAACATCTAATAATCTAGCCCCTCTCACTAAATGTCCCATACCTTGAATCAAAAAGTTAGCTATGGTTTCAGAATCATTGAAACTATTTAATTTCCTATCCAGCGTAGATTTAATAAATAATTGATAATCATTTATTTCCTTCTCGATCTCTGAATATGTATCATCTAATATTGATGAATATTCATCCTGAGACCCAAGTTCTCTTCTCCCTACTGAATATGGTTTCTTTCTCAATTCTTCCAACTTCTGTTGAGCTGTAAATATTCCATCTAAAAGACGACCACTACCAAAAAGTAGATCATTAACAGTAAGACTATTTTCAGACATTTCTTGCATCTTTTACTCTAATTTTTTCAAAGGTAAGTAATTTTTCCGATATGATCAAATATTTTGGATGAAATTTTAAAAATACTGAAAATAACTTCCCAATTAGCACCAATATCCCCTAAATAACACCCACTCCCTGCCCGCCGTATCCCCCCATAGGTTAGGTAAAATACTGCCAATTTGAGCCCATACGCTACCCTTTTAAAAAAAATTTCAAAAAATTTGGCTAAAAATGGAAAAATGGGTTTTGCTACATATTTATTAAATAAAAATGTATGACAAAAACTTATTTAATTAATTATAACCCGAAGCGGGTTATAACTAAGCCTAAAAAACACTCATTTGAAATGAGTATCCATTTAAAGGAAATAAATGTTCCAACTGGTATAACCATAAATGAATTTGGGAACATGATCTCAGCTCCTAACAGCCACACATGGTTTGGTGGCACCTATACTCACAGCCTCACAAATGAGAATTGGACAAGCACTTCAGTAATTGGATTAGATTTTGATTCAGGAGAATATTCTGTATCTGAAACCATTGATAAACTGAAAACGAATGGTATAAATCCTCAATTGTGGTATTCATCTTTTTCAAGTACTACTGAGCACCCGAAATTTAGAATCGTTCTCTTTTTAGACCAACCTATTACAAATTATGAACACAGGGAAATGGTTTACAAAGGACTTTTGAATATAGTACCACATGCAGATCATAGTTGTAAAAATGCATCTAGAATATTTTTTGGTGGTAAAGATGCTGTTATTCTCCATACTGACCCTATCTCAACTCAATCATTAATTGATAATACCGGCATAGCTGTAATTACTGGAGATAAGGGTCGATGCCGATATATCCCAAAGAGATTAAATTCCACCTATTATGGAGAAAATAGTGAATTTCTATCTAGTACTAATAGAAATTACCCTTTTTTGCCAACCCACCCCAACCCTATAACCATAAATGGGAAATCACTTCCAACTATTGATTGGGAAAAAGCAAAAGAACGTGTTAAAATTCTAAAAGACTTTTTAGATGGTGAATGGCTAACTCATATGCAGCTTTTCGGACTGGCTACCAATTTGATTTATATTAAAGGTGGCCAAAAGCTTATGAACGATATAATGATAAAATATAACCAAGAAAGAAAAACATATTATACAGAAAACAATTTTAATATCCTCACCTATGTAAAAAAAGTAAAGTATTATGCAGTTCCAATATATAAATTCTCAGAACATGATGATGACAAGGACTTACATGATCTATACAGTGCTGCCACAGATATAAGAGGTAAAATTGAAATCACCAAACCAATTGTACGTACATCACTTCAAGAAGCAGAGAAAATATTTAAGGGAAAGTTAGACGAAGCTCTTCATAAAGAAAATGACACACAGGTTTATTTATTTAAAGTTCCAACTGCAATCGGGAAAACAGAACTTCTAACCTGCTTGAAAGCAACTCTTGCATTTCCAACGCATGCATTAAAAAACGAGGTGAAAGATCGTATGAAGATTGGTAATGTAATAGCACCTGACTCAATCAGATTCAAAGATGAGAGCTTAAATCTCCGTTTACAACATTTATATGGTTCAGGAATGCTACAAAAAGCTACTGCGATGATACATGAAGTAGCTGGTGGAGATAATAATTTTAAATACCATCCAGATGATATAAATACCGCAGCACTGTATCTAAATAAATTAAAAGAATCACAAGAAACTCGAGATACTGTCCTTACTACTCATGCAAGAGCATTACATATTGAGCATCATCACTCAACTATCATTTTTGATGAAGATCCGCTAGAAACCCTTATGCCTATTAAAATGGCTCAAATAAGCGATTTAATAAAAGTTCAACTGTTGGCAAATAAACTATATAAACCACTACAAGAATATATTCATCAATTTACTATTTCTGAACCAGATATTTGCCAAAAAACACCAATCTTTAATGGGGATCCTGAGGAATTGGTTAAAATAATTGCGAAAGTAAAGGTGGAAAGCAATTTAATTGAACTTCTAACTAGTAACTATTTTATTAAAGACAAAAGAGACCAAAATACAATACATTACATTCAAAAAAACACTTTACCTACAGACAAAAAGATTATCATACTCTCAGCAACAGCGCCGATACCCATATATCAACAACTATTTAAGGAAAGGCTCCAAGTAATAGAATTAACAGATGTTGAGCAAATGGGTAATATTATACAATTTACAAACAGATCGTGTTCAAGAAATTCTTTAGCAAGATATTCAGATATAATAGCTAATAAAATAGGCGAAACCCCTGTAATAACTTTTAAGAGCTTTCAGACCCACTTTCAAAATCCGACAGATGAAATATATTTCGGGAATAGTTCAGGTTATGATAATCTTAAGGGGATAGATATTGCTGTGGTGGGTACTCCGCATAGAAATAATGTGCTATATCATCTCTTTGCCGCGATCTTAGGTAAAATATCAACAATCGCTCTTAAAATGGAATATCAAAAGGTAGAGTATAATGGCTTCAGTTTCAAATTTAATTGTTTTGAGGATGAAGACTTACGAAATATCCAGTTATCGTTGATTGAATCAGATTTGATACAAGCGGTGGGACGAGCAAGGACCCTAAGAACTAGAGCTACTGTTTTTCTCTATTCAAATTTTCCACTACGCATCAGTTCTACTTTTGTTTTTTAAAATAATGTTGGGTGCCGATCCCTCAGGTACCCCAAAAATATTGAACATCGATTGTCGTAAAAAAAGTGATTAGATATTTTATAATATTTAATTCAATTATTGTGATTTAATAAGTCTCAGCTGAAATTATTGAAGAATAAATTAAAATTATAACACTTCAGAAATAACCGCAAATAGGCATCCTTGTGTCAAATAAAACTTAATTAATATAATTTTCATTTGTCATAAGAATCGTAATTTCTTAAGCCGATAAGACTGTAAGATTAAAATTAGATTATAATTTTTTAATAAACAGCTCTACAAGTGCCTTGCGAACTACTTGACTTATGCTTTTATTTTGCTTAAGCGTTTCTTCAACCAGATATTCAAGTTGACGCTGAGTTATTCTCACAACTATTTTTTTATTTAACTTTCCCATATCAATAAATATGGGCATGTCAGACAAAATCGCTGCGAGATTGAATTAATTGCTATGATTTATAGTTAATAGGCCTGCTCAAAACCAAAAACTAATATTTTTTTATGATAGGTTCAGTATTCGTGCGAAACCATGCTATTATATTTTAAGCCCATAAAGCTGTTCTACCAAAGGAGTGCGCAACTCCCTCAAAGGTGTGATAATAAGCTTAATTTGAATATCAAAATAGGTCTTTATCAATTCTTGCATTTTGGGTTCTGCCAATCAAGTTTTCAGCCAAGTGGCAAAACCTGTGTAGTCTATTTGATTAGCATGATAAGATAATTGCGGGGCCAGTTCTAATTCCTCCCAATTTGAGCTGGTGATCAATTCCTTCTATTTCAGTAGCTGTCCCAGTTAAAACACCTCCCAATCATATGGATTAGTCATAAATGCTCTAAATTTATAGTAAGTGCTTGCTTAAATTTATTGGTGTAAAAGATAGTTATGCACTCCTCTACCCAGAAAAAGGGGAAAGCTGCAATTCTTATTCTCTCTTTACCTGTACGCGCTTGGTAAAATTTTCTATAATGCTTAATTGAATCAAACTCACTTCCTTTTTTCTCTGCATAAAATTAGGTTTTCAGATCGTATGTAACATTTACCAAATAATGCAAAGATGATTTTTATAATTTCTGCTAATTTTTTATCGCTTGACGAAATAGTAGATATGGGAGCACAAAACAGTCTGCTTAACATTTACTTAGATAAAAGCATAAAGCATCATTTAACCACTGAGTCGTCCACTTCTTTTAGCAGCTATTATGGAACATTATTTTTTTCTTCGTTTTTCAATTTCTTTATTGTATTCTTCTAAAATTTTCAAGTCAGCAAGAAATTCATCAGAATCAGGCATTTCTTCAATCAAAGTTCCTGCTGTATCGTGACCAGTAAAGTAAGTAGAACATTTGCTCATATTGTCTTCAACTATTTTGTAATCATTATCTGTTAAATCAATAATCTTTGATAACCTTTGAGTTTGAATTGCTCTACCAAATCGTTGGATTGCACCATTTAAAAAGACTTCTTCTATAAATCGTTCCCAAGTTTCTCGAAGCTTACCATAGAGAGCTTTAGCTCGTTCTTTATATACTTCCTCTGTTTCAGTTCTTTCAATTTTCTCTAGTTGTTGATATGCACTTTTCAATAATCCAATACGTTTTCCAACAGGTAAAGCATCCCAAGGTGGGTTGCTGGCTATTAAACCTGTTTCCTTCTTTTTCCTTGTTAGACTTTTTATGTCTAAAGCACAATTTAAACTCTCCGAATGTTCTTGAATCATTAAAAGAAAGGTTATATCGTGCGTAAATACTATTACTTGTCTTTCAAGAGCTTCTTCTGTAATTCTTTTCGATATTTTATTACGCCATTTGTGATCAAGCGAAGAAACAGGGTCATCAAAAATGATTGCACTTTTATGTTCTGAAATGGATAACTCAGAAAAGAAAGTAGCTAAAGAGATACATCTATGTTCTCCCTCGCTTAAAATGTCTTTTAAAGTAACATTATTTGAGTTGTTTTCATCAAGTCTTAAATAGTGATACTGTTTTCCTCTTTGTCCTTTTGTTTCAGTTTCTATTTTGATGTTTTTAAAACCGAGTTTTCTTAATTCCTCTTTAAAATTTTGCTTAAGATTCTGATTTACATAGCGCGTTGTTAGCTCATTGCTTAGTGTGGTAATTGTTCGGGTGTTACATTTACTGATACATTGATTAAGCAAGGCAACCTTTTTTTGTCGATAAATTTCTCGACCTAATTTTGGTTTATGCTCGTAAATTTTCTTTTCACCATTTAATTGATTAAGTTCTTTCAATAAAGGCTTTAAATCTTCGTCAATAGATTGAACTTTCAATTTTTTATTTACTTCAGATAAGGAGTTAATTAAGTCTTGAATTAAAGTTTTTGGCGTGCTGTCAACCTCAATGGCATTAATATTTTCAATGGTTTTCATTGAATTATATAATCCAACTATGTACTCCTTTTGCTGTGAAAGTAAGGTTAAATAATCTACTTGCTTTTCAGAATAATTTTCAATTATTTCATTTAATTCATGAGAAATAGGGGCTTGTTCTTCAAAATCAAAATCAAGTTTGTTCAAACTATCAATTGCTAAATCATACTTTTCTTTGGATACGTCAAATTTTTTTTGAATGTCATTTTTTACAAAATCTTCAAATTTTGTGAACCTTTCTCGTGCCTGGGCTTCCAAGTCTTGAAGGCAAAGAGGACAACTACTATTATCTGACACATTTGGAAAGTTTTCTGTTTGAGTGCTTTCATTATAAAATTTCCTTGCACTTTCCCATAAAATTTTCCAAGCATTATTTCCAACACTTTGTATTGGTAAATCTGAAAATGCTGTATTTGAGAATTCCTCTAAAGCCTTTTTAGCGATACAAAAATCATTTAAAATCTGCGTTAGATTGTTAAGGGATTGACCTGTTAAATTGTTCTCTAAATTTTGATATTTATTTCTCAAAATTTCAAATCGCTTGATTTTGTCCTCATTAGATTTTAAGCTTGTCTTCGGGTCTGTTGCTTTTAATTTTTCTACATCCTTAACAAGAGTTTCAATTCTTTCGTTTTTTGTATTATTCCATTTTGATTCAGCTCTTAATTCATCTAAAGTTGAGTTTGCATTTAGGTTATCAAGAAATAATTTTGCAGTTGTTTCTTCTGGAACTTGTAAAAGTTCGTAGTCAAACTTTTGCATTGATGGATTGGAAAGCTCTTGGGTTAATTGTGTTTCAACATTTTTTACAGCTTCTGCCAATTTCTCCACAATAGAGAGACCTTGAGGTTTAAAAGCTATTTCATCTTCACCCTCTATATAATGATTTGCACTAAATGTGTCGAATACATCAATTTTTTTTAAAGTGTTTTCACTTACTGCTTCATTGATAAGATTAACAGTTGAGAAATTTATTCCATCAGAAGTATATTCTATATTTGCTTTTTTATCATTTACGGCACTGGTTGGGTCATATAAATTGGAGTTTATTTTAGGTTTGAGCCCTCTCGTGTTGCAAGAATGCTTTAAAATACTTACATAACTAGATTTTCCTGAGCCATTATCTCCATAAACAATAGTTAGTCCAGTTGGTGCAAACTCTAATTCACTTGATTTAGATAAAGCATTTATATTGTCTATGTTGGTGATTTTGGAAAGTATGATATTGTCATCATTTGTTGAATTATCAGCAAATTCTCTTAAATCATCGAAATCCACAGCATCAAACTTAAAATGAGAAAGTCCAAAATCTACCTTACAAATTTCCTTTAATTCAGAAATATCAGTTTCAGCAAGTTCATTATTTCTAATTAATCGGTTAACAGCTATTTGCCAAAATAAAGGCTTGTCTTTTACCCAATCTATTATATCTTTCAGTATTGACATTTTTATTTATAACTTGTAGAAATACGAAACAAACCTTCTAATTTACACGCATTATCAGGTGAAAAATCTAGGCGTTATTTTGCATAATTGATTCTTTACAAATCAGCAAAAGAACTTATTTTTGATTAATACTTTTAGTTCAGACTTGCGTATAAATTTCAGATGCCAAGAAAATATCTCCATAAAAAAAGCTCGCACAATGCAAGCTTTTATAATGATCCAAAATAATTGTTTCTTAGATTCATAGTTTCTTAAACATCTTCTGTTCTTTCCTTCGACAAGCTCATGGACAACCACCCTCAATGCGCCACCCCTTTGCTCCCCAAAACACTCGTAAACGTCCTCACCACAATCACCACATCAAAAACTAAAGACTTCTTCTCCAAATACTCCTTCTCCAATGCCACTTTCTCTTCAATAGAAATCTCATCCCGACCATTAATCTGCGCCCAGCCCGTAATCCCCGGTTTCAACTTATCCACCTCAGCCGCAACGCGCAATGCCATTAAATCATCCTGGTTATACAATGCTGGCCTCGGACCAACAAATACCATTTCCCCTTTAATAATATTAATCAAATTAGGTAATTCATCCAAACTCAATTTCCGCAATAAACCTCCAATTTTCAATAAATATTGCCCGGGGTTATCCAATAAATGGGTTGCCACATTCGGGGTATTCTTCTTCATGCTCCTAAATTTGTAGATGTTGAAGAATGTATAATTTATTCCTACTCTTTTCTGCTTGAAAAATATTGGCGTGCCATCTTCTATAAAAATAGAAATAGCCACTAGTAAAAATAGTGGCGACAGGATTATTAGGAGGATTAGGGCGAAAAGTCTATTGAGCACTGTTATTAAAAGAATTAAATGTTTTTAATAAACCATCTTTAACAGAAACTGGTAATTCTTTTCCAATAGCAGTTTTTATCTTTTGGTTACTCACCACATATGATTCCGTTAGCTTTTGTAGCCTTTCAGTTGTAAGTGGCAATCGAAATACATCTCCAAATTTAGCAAGAGGTTTTATTACGTCTTTAGGAACATTCCAAATCTTTGGTTTTTTATTCTGTGATTCAGCCAAAATTGAAATCACATTATTGGTAGAAAGTGCTTCATCATCTGCTATATTATACACCCCAGAAGGAATATCCTCTCCTTCAATCAATTCTTTAATGATAAACATCAAATTATCAATACTACAGAAAGAACGCTTATTATCAAATGCTCCCAATGGCCATGGAATACCTTTGGAGGCTAATTTATAAAGTAAATTTAAATTCCCTTTATTTCCTGGACCATGAATCATGCATGGTCTTAAAATATAAACTCGCTTGCCTTTAGGAATTTCTTTTGATAAAATATACTCTTCTGCTAATAGTTTACTCTTTCCGTAATGGGTAATGGGATCAGGAGTATGTTCTTCTGTTAAAGATTCCTCCACTTCATCAGCAACGGCTTTAACTGAACTTAAAGTGATAAATACTTTGGCGTCTGAAGCTAAAAAAGCATCAAATACTGTTTTGGTTAATTCAGTATTGACCTGGTAGTACTCGTCTGGATTAGATGTATTTTTAAGATCATGGGCTTTGCCTGCTAGGTGGATGACTATATCTTGACTAATTTCAACTTTATTTCCCTTTTGATATTTAATAAATTTAAAGTAAGGAGCTAATAACTCAATAAGATTTATGCCCACAAACCCTGAATGACCTGTCAAAAATATACTCTTCATACTTAACAACTACAATGAATTAAGTAGATTAGCATAATTTGAAACTACAACTTCTTTAGAATAGTTATTTATGATTTCTTTGTAACCATTCATACCTAACTCTTCCCTTAATTTATCATCATTTGCTAATTTTCTTATTGCACCAGTAAAACTTACCTCTCTATTACTTGTAATAATCTCTGCACAATTTTTATCTTTTAAGAAATTGAATAAAGGTGTCTTCTCGCCTGTAATTACAATTAGTGGCTTTGCGCAAGCCATAATAGTATAAACTTTAGAAGGAAAACCTTCTTGCTCCATTTGCTTATTTATCGCGATAAAATGTATATGTGCATAATTATTTATGATAGGAATAAGTTCTCTTTTTTGATATGGAAAAATTCGGACGTTTGTTAAATTGTGATCGCGTACTTCCTTTTCTAAATATTCTTTTTGAACTCCTTCCCCTATTATCCAAAATTCTATATTTTCATCTGAAAGCTCCTTAGCTGCATATAATACAGGTTCCCAGTCTTGAAAAAAACCAATATTACCTGCGTATAAAATTTTAATTTTTTTATTGTCTTCACCAAATATTGCAGGCAGCAATTGTTGACTCTTCAAAGGCTTATATAGGTCCGTATCTACAAAATTGGGTATTATATGTAGTTTTTTAGAATCTTTAAATCTTGGAAGAATAGTAGAATAAAAAACATTATCAATGGTAACTACCGCATCGGATTTATTATAAATAAATTTTTCAAATTTCTTTAGTAGACTAATAATTAATGAGGACTTTAAATTTCCTTGATTTATTAATAAATCTGGATAGATTTCCTGAACATTATAAATTGCTTTTGCTCCTTTAATTTTTGCGATTAATAAAGAAATGAAACCAATACTAAGAGGTGGAGAAGGACTGAGAACAAAATTGACCCTCTTTAGTGTTAGACCTAATATGAAAGAGGATATATGCCAATAAAGAAAAGAAATGATACGCTTTAGCGTACTTTTATATTTTTTGAGTGGAATATGATAAACATGAATTCCATTGAAACTACTAGTGTAATATAACCCAAATAATTTTTTTGAAAGTGGCTGATTTTCAAGTTCTGATTGGATTATATTGTAATGTGGTGTAGTTGTCAAAACTACCACATCAAAACCATTTTCAACAAGTCCTAAGGCAATATCATTATATAAGTAGGCTGTTGATACCCCATCTGGACTAAATACGATGGAATGAATAAGTACCCTTTTTAAATTTCCTGGCTCCAAACTACTCTTTTGATATAATCAGTATA